>Ga0302325_10014387_pt1 | contig 16846 bp, 14 predicted proteins | sample Palsa_T0_2_FD_201948 | JGI IMG/M metagenome (GOLD analysis project Ga0302325, IMG submission 201948) | Peat permafrost microbial communities from Stordalen Mire near Abisko, Sweden - Palsa_T0_2 | ecosystem: Environmental > Terrestrial > Soil > Palsa > Peat permafrost | place: Sweden: Abisko... | reverse complement strand
GTGGCGGGTCCGGATGGCCCTGCGTGAGCTGCCGCCGGTCGGCGACCTGCTGGACATCGGCACCCACGACGGGACGATGCTCCGCCTGACCAAGGCCCGCGGGATCGGCATCGACCCCGAACTGGCCGGGGCCCCCGCGCTGCCCGGGGTCACCTTCATCAGGGGATTCTTCCCCGTCGACCTGCCCGCCCTGGCCGACGGCACGTTCGGCGCCGCCACCGCCCTGGCCGTCGTGGAGCACGTACCAGAAACCGAACTGGCCACCTGGGCCAAGGTCCTGGCCCAGCTGATGGCCCCCCGCGCCGTACTGGTCCTCACCGTCCCCGCCCCGGTCGTCGACCTGCTGCTGCACGTCCTGATCCGGCTGCGCCTGATCAGCGGGATCGAAGCCCACCAGCACCACGGATTCAAGCCCGCCGACCTGGACACCATCTTCACCGCCCCACTCTGGCGGCGCCGCAAGCACCGCCGCTTCCAGCTCGGCCTGAACCACCTCTACGTCTTCGAACGCCTGCCGAACTGATCCGGATGTCCGCGCAGCCTGCCCGTCAGCGCGTCAGGGAGTGGCAGGCAATCGCCGCGGCGGCCACCACGTTGAGCGAATCGACGCCGGCGGCCAGCGCGCCCGGGTGCATGGGAATGCACACAGGCGCGTCAGCCTCGTGCAGCCACCGGGATGACAGTCCATCGCCCTCGGTTCCCAGCATGAGACCGACTCGCTCCCCGAGCGGGACTTTGTCGAGTTGGGCGGCCGACTGATCGGGAGTCAGAGCAAGGAGCCGGAATCCTGCCGCGCGTAGCTCGGCCAGGCCCCCGTACCAATCGGTCATCCGCGCGTAGGGGATCGCGAATACGGCCCCCATGGAGACCTTGATGGCGCGCCGGTAGAGCGGATCCGCGCACCGGGGCGACAAGATGACGGCATCCACGCCGAGGGCCGCAGCGCAGCGAAAGATCCCTCCGACGTTGGCATGATCGATGATGTCCTCAAGCACCAGGATCCGGCTCGCCGGCCCGGTGTGCTGGACAGCGCCGCCCGCATTGGAGTGGCCGGCCATGTCGGCCAGGACCGGGGCCCCGGCCCGGCCCAGTACCCCGGCCACAGCCGGCAGCGGGCGCCGGGTCATAGCGGCGAGTGCCCCGCGGTGCACGTGATAGCCGGTCAGCCGGTCGGCCACCGGCTCGGGAACGACGTAGGCCGGGGCGCCGCCCGCGGCGGCCAGGTCCGCCAGGTCGGCCAGCGCGGCGGCCTTCCGCTCGGTCACGAGCAGCGAGCGGACAGCGTACCCGGCCGCGGCCGCCCGGCGGATGACCTTTTCCCCCTCGGCCATGAAGAGTCCGTGCTCGGCCTCCAGGCTCTTGCGCAGTCCCACATCGGTCAGCCGCACGTAGTCCGCGAGGCGCGGATCCCCGTCGTCTGGCACGAAAGTGAAATGTAGCACCAGAACAGTGTGATGTGTTCCGCAGGGTGTGTCGATCCGGACGTTTCAGAACGAGATTCATGCCCGAGTTCTGCAGATCAGAACCGATATTGCCGACCTGTCCCCTATGGACCCCTATGGACTATTCGGCCCTTATGACGTAAGCAAATGGGATAGGAGGTCTAGACCGTTTGGGGAGTGGGGCTGTGGTTGACGCATGGATACCGGGCGCGCCGTGCATTCGGGCCCAGGCGGACGGCGGGTCGCTGCGAGGCGGCGCGCCACGCGTGGTCTGGCAGGCACTGGGCGCCGATCCACGACTGATCTCGGCTCATTCCGCCGCGCAGCGGCTCGATCAGGAGGGGCGGCCACCGCACCTGGTCTGGAACCCGCTGTCCGGTGAGATTACACAGCTCATCCCGGCTGTCCGTGCGGCCTGCCTGCTCGGCGCCCCGGAGAGCCTGGACTGCGGGAGCAAGGGGGCGGCGCAGCCGCCTGCCGCGGCCAACCGCCAGGGGCGGCTCTGCGTCCAGATCGCGGTGGTGGCGTCGGCGCGGGAACCGTTCACCGACCGCCCGATGCACGGGGTCGAGCGCATCCTGGACTGGCTGCAGGCCTGGGCCGTAACGTGGCGGTGGCCGGCCGGGCGGCCGGCGCCGTTCGCCCAGGCCCGCACCACGGAGCGCCGCCAGGCGCTGTGGGCGCTCGGCGGCCACTTCGGCGCGTCACAGATCCCCGGCTGGGACGCGGCCGGGCCGGGCCACATCGACATCGACTTGCTGGGCATGTCCGGGCCCACGTTCTGCCAGGGCCTGGCCCGCCGCCGCAAGACAAGGCCCGGCATGGTGAACCGGAACCGCCGGACCGCGCTGGAGTCCATGCTCGGCCGGAAGATAGAAACCGGCGCCGCAGTCCCCTCGCTGGCCAACGCGCCGTACTGAACCCGGCAAACGGTTTGACAGGCGCCGGGCGGATCGGGCCACATTGGGGCATGAGTACCGAGACACCATCCCGCACTCCTCTTTCGGCCACCTCCCGGACGACGCTGCGCCGGCATCGTGAGCGCGGCAAGAGCGGCCGGGACGACCTGTACGCCGTCCTCGACGCCGGACTGATCTGCCATCTGGGCGTGCTGGTGGACGGCGCACCGCGGGTGCTGCCGACCACCTACGCGCGAGACGGTGACGTGCTGTACCTGCACGGCTCCTCGGCCAACGCCGGCTTCCAGGCCGCCGACGGCGCGGAGGTGTGCGTGACGGTCACGCACCTGGACGGCCTGGTGCTGGCCCGGTCGGTATTCAGCCACTCGGTCAACTACCGCAGCGCGATGATCCTCGGCACGGCCGTGGTCGTCCGCGACCAGGACGAGCGGATGGCGGCGCTGCGGGCGATCGTCGAGCACCTGGTGCCCGGCCAGTGGGCGGCGGCCCGGCAGCCGACGGACAAGGAGATGGCGGCCACTTCAGTCCTCTCGCTGCCGCTGACCGAGGCGTCGGTCAAGGTGCGGGCGGGCGGCCCCGCCGATGAGCCGGGGGACATGGACCTGGACGTGTGGGCAGGCGTGCTGCCCGCGTCGGTCACGTTCGGCCCGCCGGAGCCTGACCAGGCGCTGCGCTCAGACATCACCATTCCCGCACACGTCACTGGTTTCCCGGCCACCGGCCCGGCGGGCCCCGCGAGCTGATGATACCTGCCCGATTGATGGCAAGCCGGGCCGACACAGCGCGGCTGAGGGCCTAACCTGGGACGATGAACGATCGGTTGGTGTGGATTGACTGTGAGATGACGGGGCTCGATCACGAGCACGATGCCCTGATCGAGATTGCCTGCCTGGTGACAGACGGCGAGCTGAACATTGCCGACGACGGCGTCGACGTGATCATCAAGCCGCCGCCTGAGGCGGTGGACCAGATGAGCGACGTCGTCCGGGAGATGCACACCAAGTCCGGGCTGCTGGCCGGGCTCGGCCAGGGCGTCACGCTCGACGAAGCGCAGGACATCGTGCTGAGCTACATTCAGCAGCACGTCAGCGAGCCGCGCCGGGTACCGCTGTGCGGCAACTCCATCGCGACCGACCGCTCGTTCATCGCCCGCGACATGCCGCAGCTCGACGCCTACCTGCACTACCGGATGGTGGACGTCTCCAGCATCAAGGAGCTGGCCCGCCGCTGGTACCCGCGGGTCTACTTCGCCAGCCCGGCCAAGCGGGGCGGCCACCGCGCGCTCGCCGACATCAGAGAAAGCGTCCAGGAGCTGCGCTACTACCGCGAGACCATCTTCGTGCCCGAGCCGGGCCCCGACACGGCCACCGCGCGGGAGATCGCCGCCCGGCTCGGCGGCGAGCCGCCGGAAAACCCGCCCGCCTAGCGGAGTCGGCTCCGGCAGCCAGGTACCGCTATAATCTTGTAGCCGCGTGAGCCCGCCCCGGGAACGCGCGGCTTTCGCCTGAGTCCCCGGCAGCTGGTAAGTTCAGCATGCCGAACGGGGAGCGGCGGCGATGGTGGGTGTAGCTCAGCTGGTTAGAGCACCAGGTTGTGGTCCTGGGGGTCGCGGGTTCGAATCCCGTCATCCACCCCGAAGAAAATGCAGGCCAGAAGGCCCGGCTACGAAGTAGCCGGGCCTTCTGCATTCCGGATGTCCGATTTTGCGAGCAGATTGGGATGTCCACAGGAGTGAGATAACTTCTCAGCGCTATCTCGATGTACTGCGACGCTCGTCTGCGCCACGAGGCGGAGTACCAAAATGAGCCTTCGGTGGTGTGCTCCCTGGCCTGCAGCACGCCAGGGAGTCGGCGCGAAACGAATAAATCAGGGCTAGTGATGCAGCGTATAGGGAACCGGTGCTGGGAGCTTAGCGTCCTCGCGGACCTGGACGGCGAATCGCTCGATTGACACCAGCGCGCTCGCCACGTCTTGGCTCTGTACGTCGAAGGGCATCGAGTGGATCGTCTCTCCCTCGACCGTAGCCGCATCGGCCACCTTCTTCAGCGAGTCAGAGTCGTCAGGGCGCAGCCCGACCTCGGTCAGGGTCGTGGGCAGGCCCACGCGAGTCGTGAACTCGATGAAGTCACGGATGTCGCTGGTTGGGGCGCCCTCGAGGACGAGCTGCGTCACCGAGCCGATGTTGACTTTCTGTCCGTGCATCAGCCCGTGGGTCATGGGCACCGCGGTCAGCCCGTTGTGGATGGCGTGTGCGGCCGCGAGGCCGCCGGACTCGAAGCCAAGGCCGGACAGCAGCGTATTGGCTTCGATCACCTTCTCCACGGCCGGCGTCACCTGATTGTCCATGACCGCGTCGATTGCCGGGACCGCGCTCTCCCACAGCACGTCCCAGCTCAGCTGGGCCAGCGCCGTGCCGGTTACTGTGGGCAGCCCGCCTGCCATGGTCTTCGAGTTCGACCGTGCGGTCGCGCGGGCCTCCAGCCAGGTCGCCAGGGCATCGCCGACCCCGGCGATGAGGAACGCGACCGGAGCGTTGGCTACCAGTTGCGAGTCGACCAGGACCAGCTCGGGATTGCGGGGGAAGAACCGGTACTCCTCGAACTCTCCTTCCTCGGTGTAGATGACGGACAGCGCGCTGCATGGAGCGTCAGTGGACGCGACGGTCGGGCAGTTGGCCCAGCGGATCCCGGCAAGGTACCCAGCCGCCTTGACCGCGTCGATCGTGCCGCCTCCGCCCAGCGCGACGGCGACGTCGGCGCCCGTCTGCTTGATGACGCCGGCTAGCCGGTCTACTTCGCGGGCGGTCGGGATGCCGTTGAAATTCTCGCGGTGCAGCGGCAGCCCGGCTGCCGCCAGAGACGCCCCGACATCATGCGCGACGAACCCCCACACCAGATCGTCGGCCACCATCAGCGGTGTCGACCCGATCTGCTTCAGGTACGTCCCGAGCTCGCTGATCGCGCCCTTGCCTTGCACATAACGACTTGGACTGATCACGGTTCGAACTACTGGTCCCATGAGTCCTCCTGAACACTGGGCCCGCCGCCCCGCAGGTCAGGTCACACGACGGCCCGGAGGGCACAGATTCCGAAGCTGATAGTGCGTCAAAAGCATCGGACCCGGCTTACCGACATGATCCAGAATATGCCCGGAAGGATCTCGACAGCGAGTGCCTACAGGGAAAGCGCTATTTGGGTCTAATACCCGGCTAAGACGGCGGAGCCGTGGGAGGGCGCGTCGGCAGTCGCCGTGCGGCTGCAGGCCTGACCGCGATCGGGCGATGTCTTAAGCCGGTGAGCTTCCCGCGGGCCGTCCGCGGGCGCTGACCAGGATCAGCCGGTCGCCGTCGGCAAGCTGCGCAGCCTCTGGGGCGTCCGGCGCCAGCACCTCAGTCCCCCGCACTACCGCGATGACCACTCCGGCTGCGTCGCGTGCCGGGGCGCCCACCTCCGCCTCGGCCACGGGCCGCTCCATCAGATCCAGGCCACGACCGTGGTCCAGCAGATCGGCGATTACCCGGCCCGCGGCTGGCCGGATGGTGGAGATCGCGAGCATCCGTCCGGCAGTGTCGGAGGACACCACCACATGGTCGGCGCCGCTCTGGCGCAGCAGCAGCTGGTTCTCCTCCTCGCGGACCGCAGCGACGATCATCGCGGCCGAGTTCAGCTGGCGGGCCGTCAGGGCGATCAGGACGGCAGTATCGTCCCGGTTCACGGCAATAATGACCTGGCTGGCGCGGCCGATCTCCGCGTGGCTGAGTACTGCCCGCCGGGTCCCATCACCTCCGACCGCGACCAGCCCGGCCGCATTGGCCTCAGCGACCGCGTCAGCAGCGGTGTCCACGATCACGATGGACTCGTTCGGCACCCCGGATTCGCTCAGCGTCCTGGCGACGCTGCGGCCCTTGGTCCCGTATCCGATGACGATCGCGTGACCCTCCATCTTCGACCTCCATCGGGCAATCCGCCAGCTGGTTCGAGTCCGCTGGGTCAGCACCTCCAGAGTGGTGCCCACGAGCACAATCAAGAAAATTACCCAGATCGGGCTTATCAGCACCGCATTCACCGGCCGCGCGCTGTCCGTGACGGGAACGATGTCGCCGAAGCCGGTAGTCGACAGCGTTATGGTCGCGTAGTACACGCAGGCCAGAAGCGACAGCGGCCGTCCCGGATGGGCAGAGTCCCGGTAACCGCTGCGGCCCAGGTACACGATCACCGCCGAGGCCGCAAGCAAGCCAACAGCCAGCAACATCCGTTTCGTTACGGAAGCGAAGGGGGTGACCGGTCGCGACGGCATCGACACAATAGCCGCCGATGCCGCAGGATCAGCGTTGTTGGCCCTAGTCGCTTCCATCAACTCACCGCCTACGCGCGACCTCTTCGTTGCCCTGTGCTAATGCGGCAGCCGGGAAAGCGTCGTCATGGCCGAGGTCATAGCGGTCGGCGAGCCATCAATTGCGGTGCAGGCCGGCAGGTATGACCTGGCCCCGGGCAGCCACGCAGAAATGGTCACATAGTCCCTATCGCCGGGCGGGCTCACCCGAAGACGCACGTACGGTGCGGGGCAATGAGTGCTGCTTCCAGCCGGCTCGTCACTGGCCGCCACCACCGCATAGGCGGAATCTCCAGTTTTAAGCACTACTACAGGCAGCGGGACAGCGTAGCGCCAGGCGCCGAACATGGTCGACTGCGCGTGCCGCGCAGCGGTGGCCGTCCCCGCCGCCGTGACCGCCACCACGACAGGCCAGCCGGTCATCCGGCATGGGACACGGCCCTGGTCGGTGAATTTGAGGTAGCCACCCGCCTGGCCCCCCAGCGCTCCGGTATTGGTGAGAGTGACACTGATCCCAGAGGTCGTGCATGCGGCGGGAGACGATGAATCACCGGCCGGTGAGGGCGAATCCGGCGACTTGGCCGAAGCCGCCGCAGTTCCGGCGGCCGAGGCGCCCGGAGAGGCCTGGCTGCCGCACGCGGTCACAGCGAGGCCGCAAGCTGCGGCGGCGAGCAAGCCAGCAGCAGCGGCGCGGCCCCGGCCCCGGCCCCGGCCGAGCCGGTCACGGCCGGGGGCGAGCCGGTCACGGCCGGGGGCGAGCCGGTCACGGCCGGGGGCGAGCCGGTCACGGCCGGGGGCGAGCCGGTCACGGGCCGCCGATTGTGCCAGGGGATCACAGATCTGCTGGAACCTCATAGCGTCTCCCTTCATTGCCCGAGGGCCTTCCGGTGCCCGAGGGCCTGCCGGCCCGGGCTCGCGGTGCGCTCGCGCGCCCGGGACCAGACGGCTGCGCCATCCCAGCCAGGCGGCCCGATATGGTGACGGTCCGGTCCGGCCAGGACACCGCGGGCGCCAGGCTGTCCGACAGCGATATATGCACAGCAGGTAGCGGGCTGTTAACTGAATGGTTAACCCGGAATATTACGGCCCGGCTGGCGTGGCCATCGGTCGGCGTGAACCAGAACTCGTCGGAGCATCCGGTCCGCCGGTGCCGGACCACGGGGCTGAATGGGCCGGCCGAGGCAGCCATCGCGGCGAACGTCTCGTACCTGGCGAGCGCGCCGAGCATGGCCTGCGTCCGGCGCAGCAGCGGCCTCCGGCAGAAGGGAGTGCGCAGGGGCATCCGCACGCTCAGCCCAACCAGGACAATCCCGCCGGTGATGATGCCGGCCATGAACCAGCCCCGCTGGGACGCCGCCGCGGCATCGGCCCGCACCAGGGCGTCCGCGGCGCCCACGGCGAACAGCAGGGCGCCACGGGCCACCGAACGCCAGGTGACCGAGTCCGCCGCCGTTTCTGCTGTCGCGCCCCACCGGATACAGCCGCAGCCGCCCGGGACCCGCTTGACGAGCACGTAGCCAAGCAGAGCGCAGAACACAGCCCCGAGAACGGCCAGGCTGGCCCCGCCCACGGCTGGATATGCTCCGCTGCAGACGAGCACGCCTGCCGCGCACTCCACGCCACCGGCGGCCCAGGTGAGATGTCTCCACCGATGCCGCGGCATCCGCAGCGCCCGCCTGATGGCCGTGGTGGCATCGAGGCCGCGCGCGCCGTGATACAGCTTGGCTGCCCCGGCCACGGCGAGGGTCGCGCCGCAGCTGACGGCACAGCCAGCGATGACGGACGCTATGACCTGACTAATGCTGATCACCCAGCTTGGTTCTAGGGGTAGGAGATGAGGCGGAAGCAGTAGTCAGCCGTATTGAATCCAGGGGCGCCCAGATCAAGGTCGACATTCGCCGAGTAGCCGCACGCGGTCTGCTCGCCGAACTGCCAGACCTTCGTTGGCACCGTCGGGCATTCCTCCGGGTCCCAGCCGGGCGGCCGGGAAAGGCTGCCGCACGGCTCACCCTCGTTCGACCAGATGGCGCTGGGGACCTCGACACCATGCGCTTTAGCAATGGTCGAGCAGTTGGGATAAGGCGCATACGGGTTGCAGTACAGGCCGGGGTACAGCGGATAGGTGCCCAGTCCGGCAAAGTTGTAGTCCGCTATGTAGCCCGCCCAGGCGTTCCAGTAACTCGAGCTCAGGGACGTCGAATACTCCTGGTCAAGCCAGCAGTACAGCTGATTGTTGACCGGCAGCTCGAGCGGGCGGACCGATTGGTAGGCGGACAGCATGGCCGCCGCGAAAGCCTGCGCGTCGGCGTGGCCTTCCGCGGCGGAGCCACTGAGCCGGGACTGCGTGGGAGCGGAGATGCAGCCCACGTGCGGGCCCCCGCTGTCCCAGGCACCCTGGCTTTCCCCGAAAGCATCGTCGTTGAACAGGTCAGCGGCGGGCGATGGGGTGAAGTAGCGAATCCAGAAGTTCGGGGCCCTGCCGAATTCAGCGTGCGCCGACGCGTAGGTGTCTTGTATCCGCCCTGCCGTGTCATATCCCGTCATGCCGGCATCCTCCATGGGGTTACGTACCTGTGCTTTGGGTCCGTCAGAAAACAGCCGACACGTAAAGGCTGGTGTCCGCGGTTCCGAGAGGAGTAAGGGAAGGAGAGAAGAACGCGAGCCGCGGGCTCTCCGGCCGCACCGCGAGCAGGGTCCCGCTGGGCATCTGGTAGAGCCCCGCGTAGTGGCGGCCCTCGCTGTAGGCCGCGGTAAGCCTGCCGGAAGCCACCTCGTAGGCGGACAGGCCACCGGTAGCTACCGGGCCAAGGGCGTAGAGGATCTCCCCTTCGGCTGAGAGCACGGCCTTGTTCCAGGGTGCGCCGAGCGGCGACGCAGGGGCCGGGAACTCGACCTGGGCCTTGATGTCAAATGAGCGCGCTGGATCCGCGATCACGGCGATGCCGTCTCCCGGCTTGGCCATGAACACCGTGCCGTCCGCGCGGGCCTGCATGGTGACGGCGCTCGGCTTGGCGCGCATGCGACTGAACGCTGCGATGCTCAGCTCGGTCACCTCTCCGGTCTGGGTGGAGCAGACCTGGACATCGCGGCCCCTGACCAGGCGGGCCACGTCACCGCTGGGCAGGGCCAGCGCAGGTTCCCCACCTGGCCACGGCGCGGGGGCCTGGACCGAGAACCTCGCCGTCCCCGAGCCCAGCGGGAAGGCGCTCAGCCGGGACAGCGGTGCCTGGGCCCGGATCTCGGCCTGGTCGCCTGGCTGCGGCTCCCGCGTTGTCCAGAGCAGGAGATCCGAGCCATTGGCGACTGCGGTGGACAGCGCCAGCGCCGGTTCGTCGGATAGATGGAACGGTCCCGTGAAGGCGCCGCTGTCCTGATCGAAATAAGCGAGCGCATGATGCGACCGCCAGGTGGTCGCCCACCGGGCGGTCACGCCTCCGGAACGGGCGTCCCGCTTAGATACCAGGCGGCGGGCGACGGGCACGGTAATGGCCAGGACGACAGGCATGATCGCAGAGCCGGTGGGGAATACCGGCGTCACCAGGATGTTCGCATCATTCGGCACGCCAGTTACGGTCACCGACCCCTGCCGGGCGATGGCAGCGGAGGTGGAGTCAAGCAGGGTCAGGGTCACTTTGGCCCCGTCGGCCACCGTATCCACGGTAGCCAGGGCCATCAGGGCCTGGTCCGGCGACGAGACGGGGGCGGCGGCCAGCCCGGAAGCGACCGGGACCGCCCCCGGCGAAGACGCTGTCCGCGACACCGGGTACGTCGCGGCAGCGAGGGATCCGCTCGGCGCTGCCCCCGGGGCAGGCGTTCCGTACACGAACACGAACCGGGAGGCGGCCTTGGACGACGACGGGACAAGCCGGGCGCCCGAACGGCCGCTCACGCGCAGGTCCGGCAGCGCGAGGAGGGCGCCGACGCCAACCCCGCCTGCCAGTATCTCGCGGCGACTGAGCCCAGGCTCATAACGATCGATTCTGGGAGGATCGGCTTCTGTTCCCCGCCTTGGCCAACGCACGGTTATATGCCCCCGCATGTGTCTTGGACTAAGTGCTTCCTAAAGACAGTCCTGGCCCTCTTATCTCCCAAGGGCAAATTACTTGTATCAAGGCCCAGATAAACCCACCGGCGCCCATCAAACTGTGCCGTACTGGTCGATCATGATCTTGGCGCCACCTTAGCGGCATCGTTGCTCAAGATGAGTCATTGCCACTGTGACACGCCGTGACCTGTGTGATCCCCGCCAAGGCGGCAAGATGCCGCACCACCCCGGGCCGGGCCGGCCCGCTCTGGGTGATCCAGTTCAGCCCATCCGGATATCTCACTCTTAGCCATAAATCAGGTACCTGGAGTCAATTTCGTTGGTAAATCACGCTTCCCTGGCCTTGCCTGGTAATTGGCCTTGCCTGGTAACAGGAGTTAGGTCGCGGACTGACCTCCCTGGTGTTCCGGGGCGGTACCCGTAAAATCTCCGGCATATGTTTCACGGCCGCGGGGGGCGGTGCGGGTGACGGGTGGGCGGGCAACCTTCGTCGGCCGGGCTTACGAGCTGGCACTGCTGAAAGATTCGCTGGCGGCGGATGCCGGCCGTCCCTGGATCGTGCTGGCTGAGGGTGAGCCCGGCATGGAAGGCGGCCCTGCTGCGCCCGCATCCCGCGCAGGTGAACTCGGCCGGGACCACGGCGGTCTTCAACGTGATCCCGGGCACCCGCCCGCAGGCCACTGGTCCCCTCGGTGATGGCGCTGCTGGGCGAGCATGCCTGGTGGATGCCCGGCTGGCTGGAACCGCTCGTGCCGAACCTGCAGCTGGAAGGTAGCGCGCCAGTGGCGGCCGCCCCACCCGCACCGCCCCCGAAAGCGGCCATGTGACCGCAACCGGAGAGCCGGCCCACGAGGGACCGGGCGCTCGGCTTTCTGGTTGCGTTCGCGGGAGCGCTCTGGCCGGCTTGTTCACCCTGAGCCTGGGTCCTGCGGGCCAGGACGGATCAGCCCGGGGACCCGCGGGGTTCCCGGGCTGATCAGGTCAGTCCTGGCTGCTCAGGTACTCAGCCGGTGACCTTGGCCCAGCCGGTGAAGCTGGGCGACGGGCCCGGGGACCCAGGCCAGGTTCCGGTGCTCAGGTAGACCTGGCTGTCGGTGCCCAGCCCGACGGTCTCTGTGCGCGGACCGCCGATAGCGGTGGCGTTCGCGGCGCCCAGGCTGCTGGTGAAGTTGCCGACAGGGTTGGTCGTGACCAAGTGCCAGCCCGCGGTGCGGGCGTTGAATACGTGGTAGTACGGCTTATGGTCGGTCCCGCGGGCGAACCCGACGAGCGCGCCCGGCACGGTTGTCAGTGCGGGCGTGACGGTCGTGTAGCCATACGTGTCGGTCGTGCGGAAGACGTTCTGCCCCACTTGCGCGATGTACATCTGAGTTGTATGGCTGACCACGAGCACGAAGCTGACGCCGCTGATGTAGGCGACGGAGGGCCCGGTGCCGGCGAGCACACCGCCGGCTGGAGCGCCGATCTTGTGCCAGCTGCCCCACCCGGACGCGTTATGGTCGCGGACCCAGATGTTCCCGTCACTGGCCCGGGCGTACACCGAGTAATCGCCGCTGGTGGCGCCGCGGGCCACCGCGCCAGGCTCGGCGGTGACGGTCAAGCCCGTCGGCTTGCCCAGCGAGCTCCAGGTACTCCAGGTGGTGCCGGTGCGCGTGGCGTACCAGACCGCGCCGGAGGCCTCACCGAACAGAACGATATGAGTGCCGTCGTAGGCGCCGGACACGCCGCCGGTCACCACCCCGTCGCTTACCTGCGTCGCAGTTCCGGTTGGGGACTTGGTCCAGACCGTACCGTTGCGGGCGGTGTAGAAGATGTTCACGCCGATGGCGGTGCCTGCCACGACGCCTGGATCGATGCCCGCCGCCGGAGGCGTTGGCGCCGCAGACGCGGCCGTCACGGACGCCGCGACCAGGCCGATCGCTGCCACCGATGTGACCAGCCCGGCCGCCAGGCGCCGTCTCCATCGTGTCGCAGACGGCGCGGGGGCTGCCGGAGATCGTACGGAGTCCCCGGTCCAGATTGATCTCATTTGTGCACTTCCTTCCCAACGTGCTACACCCGGCGCGCACCGGAAGATCGGGCAGAGCGTGCTTCACGCATCCCCATTGCCGCCATCACAGTTCCCCCTGAGATGACCAGCCCCCGGTGTGGCATCAGACGTCTGGCATCCAGCCGACGTACCACCAGTATGGAACATGCATGCACGAAGATATAAGGGCAAAAGCCCTAAATTCTTCATGCACTTATCTTGCGTAATCGATGTACTGCGGGCCGAAGTGCGACGCTTTATCCAACCACACCGACATTGGGCAAACCGGTGCCGGGTCAGGCAAACGTTTGCCATGGCGAGACGCGGGTGAAGCCTTGGTGATGCGTTCGCCAGACCGTCCCGGAATGCGAGCGGTCCTGGACGCGGTCCAGGAACTCGGCCACACCGGTCCGGTGGGCTATTGGGGTGTGTTGTTGGGTTGCGGAATCACGGGCGTGCGCTCACCCGGCGGCGCTTCATTCCGGTCCCCGCAGCGCCTGGAGAGCGGCCTGGAAGTACTGCAGGCGAGTCTGGAGATTGCTGGAGTAGAGGCCGCCAGGCGACATGTCACCGGTTTGCGTCGCAGACTGCAGTGCCTGGAGGGAAGCGAGCACGTCGTCGGCACGGGCACGCTCATCCTCGGTAGGGGCTGCCTCGCGCAGAGCGTACAGCGTCTGGGTCAGATCATCCGCGCGGCGCTGGATATCGGCCCAGCGGGCGGCCGCATTCCCGGCACCGTATTGGCCCGGCAGGCTGGATTGGCCCGGCAGGCTGGCGGCGTAGACCGCATCATGCAGGGCTGATCCTTTCGCGAAGGCATCCACCGCCATCGCCCGCCAGGTCCGGTTTCTCGCGGCCCGGCGGCGGGCGGCCTGGCTGATCAAGGTGACCAATCCGATGATGACGACCACGCCGAGAAGTGCCCACAGCCAGAGCAGGGTCCCGGCCCCTGGTGCGGGCGACGGCGAGCCGCTGACCGTGGGCGTCGGCGCGGCACTGGTCGGCGTCGCGGTCACAGCCGGCGCGGTCGTAGCGGGGGTGGTGGCGGTGACCGATGGCTGGACGGTGGTGGGGGCAGCGGTCGGGCTGCTCGGAGCGACGCTGGCGCTGCTGTCCGGGGACGTGCGGGGATCCCCGGATGGCGACAATTTGCCTGTGATGCCGCTGGCCTGCGCGCACCCCGCCACGATGCTGGCCGCGGCCAGGAGCGCAATGAGCAGCAGGAGCGCCCGTCGCAACCGCCGCGCGAATGTGTCCATTATCCCGCCCCCACGGGAAGCGTCCCCGCTCGCGGACATCCCGTCAAGCCCCGCGGCGGCCTGGATTGGTCAGCCGGCCTGAATTGGTCAGCCGGCCTGAATTGGTTCAGCCGGCCTGGATTGGTTCATGGGACGGCCGCCCGATCATAGGCGTACGCGAAAATCGATCGCCCCTGTTCGCTGAGCGCCCGGGCGGCTAGCTTGGGAGTCGCGCTGTCATTACTGGCCTGGGGGTCCCGGATGACCATTGCCACGTCGGCTGAGCGGCCATCATGGACCTGAATCGCGGGCTGGAAGACCTGGTAGCCGTGGCGCTGGTGGCCGCGCTGGCGCCGCTGGTGGTCGCTGCGCTGCCGGGGCCGCGCATTCCGCAGGTGGTGATTTTCCTTCTCGGCGGCGTGCTGATCGGCCCGCATGTACTGGGCGTGGCCGAGACGTCCAACATCCAGCTGCTCGCCAACATCGGGCTGGGCTTTTTGTTCTTGCTGGCCGGTTATGAGCTGGATCCTCAGCTGTTCCGGCGACGACCGGGCGAGCTGGCCATCACCGGGTGGCTGATCTCGGCCGCCCTCGCCGTCGGGGTAACCGCGGGACTGGCCGCAGCGGGTTACATCAGGGACTATGTGCCGGTCGGGCTGGCTCTGACCACCACGGCACTGGGCACGCTGCTGCCCATCCTGCGCGACAATGACATGCTCGCCGGCCCGTTCGGTGAGTACGTGTACGCGGCCGGCGCCGTCGGGGAGCTATTTCCCATCGTGGTCATCGCGGTGTTCCTGACCCAACGGGGCCATTTCGTGGCCCTGGCCTCGGTGGCAGCGGTCGGGGTACTCGCGCTCGCCCTGTCCGCCGTACCCTGGCTAGCCCGGAGCAGCGCCCTCCAGCGGATCATCCGGGAAGGCCAGGACGCGACCGGGCAGATCACACTGCGCTGGGCCGTGGTGCTGCTGTTCCTTCTGCTCGCGGCCGCGAGCCGGTTCGGCCTGGATGTGGTACTCGGCGCCATGCTCGCCGGCATGGTGCTGCGCAGCTGGACCCACCATCTCAACGTAGACACCAGCGGCCTCGAGGATAAGTTCGACGCCGTTGGCTATGGCATTTTCATTCCAATTTTTTTCATCTCCTCGGGAATGACCCTCGACCTGAAGGCGATCGGCCAGGATCCGCTGCGCCTGCTCGTCCTCTTCCTGCTGCTGCTGATCGTCCGCGGCCTGCCCTCGCTGGTGATCTACCGGCGCGCCCTCGCGACCCGGCAGCGGGTGGAGATGGTGTTCATCACGGCGACCTCGCTGCCCCTGCTGATCGCGCTGGCCGAGATCGGTGAGCACGATGGGGTCATGCTGCCCGCCACCGCCGCCGCCCTGGTCGGCGCGGGCGTGCTGTCGGTCCTGGTCTATCCCCTTATCGCGGTGGGGCTGCACCGGTCAGCACCGCTCAATCCCACCGATCTCGGGATCACCCCGGCAGAGACGGCCGCCGGGACCGGCGCACCACCAGAGATTCCCGGCCCGCCCGGCCAAGACGGCCGAGGGCTTTTAGCCGCCGCCATCAGCGCCGGCAGCAAGCCCCGCACGACCGGAACGGCCACCGGCATGGCCGCGATTATCAGCACGCCATTAAATGAAATAGCCCTGGGGCACCCGGAGAAATGCTCAGCCTGATGGCCGGCCTGCGGCAGGTGCGGAACCGGTCCCGGTGAGCGTGTACCGGCCCTGGGCACTGAATGCCTGGTTCGGGCACGCGGTCAGCGGCCTGAAATCTGGCCCGGCAATATCCGGACGCTCCGCGCGCCTGCGTGACAGCGGGAGTTTTGCGCATTAGCGTCGCGAAACGGTCCAGGCGTATCACGGTCTTACTTCCGCTGGTCAGCTCGGCGGCACACGGAGCACCGGCTAAGTTCACGCGTCTTAGGTGGTGGCCCGTCGGCGAGCGGCCGTACGGGCAGGGGCAGGGGAGGGGGGGAATAATGCCCGAGCCAATTCAGAGTGGTCAGCGATATATGCCCGGACTTGATGGGCTGCGGGCCCTTGCCGTGCTGGCCGTCATCGCATATCACCTGCACCTGGGCTGGGCTCCGGGCGGAATGCTCGGGGTTGGCGTGTTCTTCACCCTGAGCGGCTACCTCATCACCGACCTTCTCCTGGGCCAGCACGAGACAACGGGGACGCTCCAGCTGGCGGACTTCTGGCGCCGTCGGGCCCGGCGGCTACTGCCGGCGCTGTCCGTCCTGCTGGCGGTCGTCGCGGCCTGGGTGACGCTGCTGGACAGGCCGCAGCTTTCCGCGCTGCGCGGAGTCGTCGTCGCCGCCGTCGGCTATGTCACCAACTGGTGGCTGATCGCCCAGCACAGCTCATATTTCGCCCAGTTCGGGCCGCCGTCACCGCTCGGCCATCTGTGGTCACTGGCGGTAGAGGAGCAGTTTTACCTGGTCTGGCCGTGGTTGCTGTGGCTGGGGCTGCGCTGGACTCGCGGCCGGCCCGGGACCCGCAGCAGGCTCGCGGCGGCGACCGCGCTGCTGGCGGCCCTGTCCGCGATCGAGATGGCCACGCTCTACCGGCCTGGCTACGACCCAACCCGAATCTACGACGGCAGCGATACCCGGGCCTTCGCGCTGCTGATCGGAGCCGCGCTGGCCTTCGTATGGCCCAGCCGCCACCTCCGTGGCGGCATCACGCGGGGGGCGCGCCGGATTCTGGACGGCGCGGGGGTCACCGGCCTCGCGGTCATCGTGGGGCTGATCTGCTGCACCAATGAGTATTCGGCGTTTCTCTACCGGGGTGGAATGGTCCTGCTTTCGGTGGCCACGGCCCTGGTGGTGG
>Ga0302325_10014386_pt1 | contig 16847 bp, 12 predicted proteins | sample Palsa_T0_2_FD_201948 | JGI IMG/M metagenome (GOLD analysis project Ga0302325, IMG submission 201948) | Peat permafrost microbial communities from Stordalen Mire near Abisko, Sweden - Palsa_T0_2 | ecosystem: Environmental > Terrestrial > Soil > Palsa > Peat permafrost | place: Sweden: Abisko... | reverse complement strand
GAGCGAGTTCCGGTGCTGCGGGCCGCGCCGCGCCAGTGTTGACAGTTGCCGGTACCGAAGCGATCAGGTTGGTGCTGTTGTAGGCGACGACATCGATGGCATTGTTGCCCGGATCGAGCGCCAGCCTGCGTGTCAGCCTGACCGTCTGGCCCTGGGTAACTGACGCGGGATTATCGATGCCGGCGGTAACCCCGTTAACGTGCCACTCCACGCGACCGATGCCGCCGCCGCGATCGGTTATTTCGGCCTCGGCCGCGACCTGATTGTTATCCACAGCCGGGCTCAAGGCTCGGCCCGGCAGGTTCACGCTTACTCCCGGCGCGTCCCCGCTCGCCATCACCTTGTTCAGATCGACCTTCAAAGCCGCCTCCCGCACTAGCCCGCGCGGGTCGCCTGCGAATTTCTCACGCACAAGGTCCGGTCGATAAAGAGACTGGTAGAACTGATCGATGGAATAGATATCGAGTCCGCGCACGACGTTCAACATGTGCGCGCCCTTATCGGATGCGTCGAAAAAGCCCTCCGGCGTGATAACGGCCCATTCGTCGCCGCCAAAAGGCACCATCGTGACGAGCAAGTCTCCTGTCGCTGCCGACCAAAATCGAATGGTCGAATCGTCGCTTCCCGAGATCACGGTTCGTCCGTCTGCCGCGAAGACGACAGAGCGGACAATACCGGTATGACCCACAAAAGTACGTAGCAGGCGACCCGACGCCGCGTCCCAGAGCTTGAGCGTATTATCCTGACCTCCTGCGAGCACCGTTTGCCCATCCGGAGAAAAAGCGACTGAACTGCTAGAGCCGAAGGAAACCCCTGCGAAGTTGCGTATCAGTCGGCCCGAGGCAATGTCCGAGAGCTGCACTTTTTGATATCCACCGGATAAAATAGTCTGCCCGTTCGGGGCGAAAGCGACCGATGCGACCGATTCGGAACGGAACGTACGGAGCAATCGGCCCGATGCAACGTCCCAAAGCCTGAAAGCGTCGTCGCCACTTCCGGAAAGCACCGTGCGTCCATCGGGGGCGAAAGCAACGGAATTCGCCGAACTCGTATGCCCAGCGAACGTGCGCAGCAGTTGTCCCGAGGTTGCGTCCCAGAGCTTGACGGCGTTATCTTTACTACCACCGGACAAAGCAGTTTTCCCGTCAGGCGCGAAAGCCACAGGCACAGAACCATCGAACGAACGCAGCAACTCGCCTGTGGTAACATTCCAAAGCGCGAGGGTCTTATCCTGACTTCCGGATAGCGCGGTCCGGCCATCCGGCGCAAAGGCGATGGAGCGGTCCGGGAGCGAGTACCCCGCGATGGTGCGCAATAATCGACCAGAGGTGGCATCCCAAAATCGCAGCGCTGGATTAGAGAGACCCAGTCCAGAATGTCCCGAGATCAAGGTTCGCCCATCCGGGGCCAGTGCGACAGAGTGGAGGACGCTCGGAGGTTCTCCAAAGGGGTGCAATTGGCGGCCGGTGTCGACCTGCCATAATTTGAGCCCGACGTCCTGGGCGGATACTACCATCTGCCCATTCGGCGAGAATGCGACGGACGCAGCGCGCCAGACCTTCTCTGTCTGCTCGAATGTGCGCAGCAGTTGTCCCGAGGCTACGTCCCAGAGCTTGATTGTAGGGTCGTCGCTCCTGCGGATGAGAACCGTGTTTGCTGACACGATCATGCGCCCGTCCGGCGAAAAGGCGACTGATGTGACCCAATCCGAATGCCCAACGAAGGTGCGCAGCAACTGTCCCGATGCTGCGTCCCAGAGCTTGATTGTGTGATCTTTGCTTCCCGACATCACCATTCGCCCATCCGGCGAAAAGGCGACTGATGTGACCCAATCCGAATGCCCCTGGAAGGTGTGCAATAGACGGCCCGAGGTCACATCCCAGACGCTCACGGCGTTTTTGTAACTACCAGCCGCCACGGTTCGACCGTCTGGCGCGAAGGCAACCACGTCATAGCTCTCATTCCGATCGCCCTGGAACGTACGCAGCAGACGGCCCGAGGCGACGTCCCAAAGCTTAACGGCCGAAAAGGTACCTCCAGACAGCGCGGTTCTTCCGTCAGGTGCGAAAGCGACAGAAAGGACCAAAGCCCCGTCCGTATCGACCACAATGGTCCGCAACAGGCGTCCAGTGGCGATATCCCAGAGCTTCAACGTGTCATCGTCACTTCCCGACATCACGGTCGAGCCGTCAGGCGAAAAGGCAACGGAATTGACCGCTCTCGAATGCCCCGTGAAGGTGCGCAGCAGGCGACCCGACGCTGCGTCCCAGAGCTTGAGGGTGCTGTCTGTGCTTCCTGACAGTATCGTCTTCCCGTCGGGAGCGAAGGCGACGGAATTGACCGAATTCGCGTGTCCGATTCCGACGACGACTTCGGCTGTTGGAGTGTCCTGGGCAGCTTGCGCGGCAAACCGTGGTCCCAAGGCGCCAACCACGAAGGCTGCGAAAAGCATCGGCAATCGGGTAAGCAATTTCATAAGAAAATGTGTCCAGCGCAATGCAACTGTCGGAGAGGGCAATGATGCAGCCGTGCGCGTCGATGCATATCGGTTCCTGCAAGGCACGAGCGGATATTGATATTACAATTTGTGCCGCCAGGGAAATGTGAGAGGGATCACAGATGGCTGGCTCTACCTTCTTCGATCTCAGTCTGTGCGAGAGCTATGACTTCCGTTCATGGCACATTTCGGACATGCCGTGAGGTTGACTGGGAGTCCGGTGTTGGCTTGAAAGCGGACGTCCTGCTTATGCTGCGACGATGTCGCGTTGATTGACCCGGCGCGCCGGCGCCACCGGCTCCGGCGGGATCATCGCAATCAGGTCGCTCTCGTTCTTAAGTCTGGTGATGCAGTCGTGAAGCACGGTGGCGGCGTGCCGGATCGCGTCTCGGTTCCACAAGATCGGTCGACGCTGCCGGTGCGCCCGTATGACGATCGAGGCAGGATAACGTAGCGACGGTGTCGCGCCTCCGCCTCCCTGATCGACACGGCGCCGGGCGGCCCATATCGGTGAATGGAGCCTCGTGGACGACGTCGCCAAGCTGGCATTGACGGTGCTCTATCACCGTGATCGGCGGGTATTCTATGCCGCCATGTCCGGTATTGGGAGTGAAAGCAGACATCGCTATTCCATCTGATTTACGAATGACCGCTCATGGTCAAAGCAGTCGCTCGCATATTGGGCGGTTATGGAATGGCCGCAAATGGCGGATACTGTTGAAAAAGTCTTTTCGGGGTGACGAACGAAATTTTCTAGAACCGGTGATGCGTTTCATGCGCAGCGATGTGAGGGACCACGTCGCATCTCAGAAAAACGACTACGGACCTTCGTATCGATGCTACGGCACATCCCGGCGGCGGAGTTGTCCAGAAATCAGTATTTGCGAGATTTTTGGCGTCGTTCGATTTTCGACTTTTTCAACAGTATCGGCGCAAAGCGGTCATCCGCAACGCGTCAGGGAACGCCCCAGGAGCGAATGCATCCCTGCAAATTGCCAAGCGCGATCTTTAGAACAGTTAGGAAGGCCTAGATCCAAAGATCCTCGCCTCAGGCCAGAGAGCCGGTTGCGGGATCGGCCAATCTTCGCTTCAATCCTCTCTCACAGTCCGCGGGCGGCATAGCAAGACATACGCCATGGAGGATTCCATGCCATCGATCGTCATCGCCCAGGGCGGCGGCCCCACCGCGGTGATTAACCAGACCCTATGTGGCGCCATCCTTGCCGCGCGCGAGTATGATCCGTCGCTGCGCATTCTGGGCGCGCGCTACGGCGTGCGAGGTCTCACGGCAGGCAACGTCGTCGACCTTACCGGCATCCCCGAAGCCCAACTCCGCCGCCTCGGCAACACGCCGAATTCGGCGCTCGGCTCGACCCGCGACAAACCGGATTCCGGCGCATGCGCCGATATCCTCTCGGCGCTGGAGCGGCTCGACGCCCGTGCCTTCGTCTATATTGGAGGCAATGACACCGCCGGTACGCTCGAGCTGCTGCGCCAACAGTCAAGCGGCCGCTGCCATTTCGTGCATGCCCCCAAGACCATCGACAACGACCTGATGGAGAACGATCACGTCCCAGGCTTCATCTCGGCCGCCGCCTTCGTTGCCAATGCCCTCCTCAGCATGGATCTCGATTTTCGCGCCATGCCCGGCATCTACGTGGCCATCGTGATGGGCCGGCATGCCGGCTTTCTCGCCGCCGCCGCCGCGGGCTGGCAGCAATCGCCCGACGATGCTCCGCATCTGATCTACACGCCGGAAAGGCCGTTCTCGGTTGTCCGGTTCCTTGACGAGGTCGATGCCGTTTTTGCACGGCTGGGTCGCTGCATCGTCTCGATGTCCGAGGGAGTGCAGGACGAAGCCGCCCGGCCTCTCGCCGAGGTGCTGGCGGGCGCGGCGGTCGAGCGCGACGCCCATGGCAATCTGCAACTAACGGGCGGCGATCTCGGCATCGAGATCCAGAAGGCATTGAAATCGCGTTTTCCCAGGGCGAGGGCGCGCGTCGATACGCTGGGCTATCTGCCGCGCGGATATATCGGCGTGATCGACGAAACCGACCGCAGGGAGGCTTTCGCCGCTGGCGCATTTGCGGCGCAAAGCGCCTTGACCGGCAATGGTTCCGTGGTGCTGCACTATGACGGCGACCGCATCGAACCTCTGATCGTGCCGCTCGAGCGTGTGGCTGGCAAAACACGCAATATGCCGGACAACTTCTTTGACGGCCGCAATACCGTGTCGGATGAAGGACGGCGCTATTTTTGGCGGCTTCTACCAAAACGGCCCGATATCTTCCTGCCATTCTTGTGAAAATCCCGATGAGAGCATTCTCTACGTGAGGCTCTCAGGACTATTTTTTCACGCGACGGCACATGGCCGCTCCTGGCGCAGCCGACCTTCGGCCGAATTTGCATGTCGCTGAAGGCCAACAACAGATTATCCACGGGACACAACAACGTCGTCACCCTAAAGCGCCAAATCGCCTTGCTCTTGAATTCGGATTTGGCCGATCCGGCGCCCCATGGTATGTTCCCTTCATCATTAACGAGAGGGTACGATGGCTGAAGCGAAACTCGCTCCGAATCTACCGGGCTGGATCCTCGAGCATGCGAACCGCTATATTGCTAGCGGCGGGACCGACGGGCATATGTACAAGGCAACCGTGCCAGGGCGAGGCGAGATTACGGCGCCGTCGCTGTTGCTGACCACTACCGGCCGCAAGTCTGGCGATAAGTTCATATTTCCGCTATTTTACGGAACGGACGGCGGCAGTTACTTCGTAATCGCCTCAAAGGGAGGCGCGCCCGAACACCCAGGCTGGTATCGCAATATTCTCGCAAACCCCGACGTTGAAGTACAAGTCGGGACCAAGAAAATGAACGCGCGGGCCAGGACAACGGCGGGCGAGGAACGCCTCCGACTTTGGAAAAAGGCACTCGAATTTTGGCCACCCTATGCCGACTATCAGCTCAAGACCGAGCGCGAGATACCGGTGGTCGTGCTGGATCCAATCCACTAGAGCATGTGGTGGCCGACCGCCGCGGCGACGAATCTCGCTAATTCGCACGGCTTCGTCCCTTTGGCCGCGCGATAGCGGCTCGCCCGCACCTTCAACCGGAGGCAATCGACATGAACCTCGGACGCCTTGGTGTGTGGTACAGCACCGATAAACTTAACGGATCGCAGCTGCGCGATTTCGTCCGCACGGTCGAGAATAATGGCTACTCGAACCTGTGGTACCCCGAATCACGGGGCTATGAGTCGATGTCGCTGGCGTCCTGGCTGCTGTCGAGCAGCGAGAAGTTGGTGATCGGCAGTTCGATAGCCAACATCTATGCACGCGATTCCTTCACCGCACAGCGCGCCATGGTCTCGCTGAACGCGCTCTACGACGGCCGGTTCATTCTCGGTCTCGGCGTCAGCCACATTCCGATGGTCGAAGGCCTGCGCGGCCATCGCTACGACAAACCGTTGGCGGCGATGAGCGCCTATCTCGACGGCATCAACAAGTTCGCGTCCGCCGGCGAACTGCCGCCGGTCGTGGTCGCGGCACTCGGACCGAAGATGCTGGCGCTGAGCGCTGCCAAGTCGCGTGGCGCTGTCCCGTACAACGTGACGCCGGAGCATACGGCCCAGGCCGCCGCGATCCTCGGGCCTTCGAAGTGGCTCGCTGTGGAGCAGAAGGTGACGCTCGAGACCGATCCGGCGAAGGCCCGCGCGCTCGGGCGCAAGGAACTGTCGCGCTACATGGTGCTGCCAAACTACCGCAACAACTGGCTGCGCCTCGGTTTCACCGAGGCCGAGCTCGCCGACGGCGGTGGCGACCGGTTCATCGATGCGATGGTCCTGTGGGGCGATGCCGACACGATCAGGAGCGGCCTGCGGGCGCACTTCACCGCGGGCGCGACGCATGTCTGTCTGCAGCCCGTCCACGCGGATGGCGATTTCGCCGCCCGCGACCGCATGCTGGCCGCGCTCGCCGATACCTGAGCCGCGCGGGTCCCACCGTCGCTCAGAGCAGATCGGCGACGGCGTTGCGGTAGCGGCGCATGGCGTCGACATGGTCGGTCATGCTGCGGCCGGCCATGCGCTTGTGATGATAGCCGCCAAAAGTGTTGTGCAGCGTGACATGCGTGACGCCCGCCTTCTTCCAGAAACTGATTTCCTCGCGCCAGTCCTTTTCGGTGCCCGAACCGGTCGAGGTCCAGACTTCGAGGCCAACCGAGGCCGGATCCCGTCCCTCGAGTTCCACCAAGCGGCGCAGCTTGTCGAATTCCGCGATCGCCTTGGGTCCCGGCGGTTCAGACAGCATCATCCAGCCGTCGCCCCATTTTGCGATGCGCTGCAGCGTCACGTCCATGTGACCGCCGAACCACAGCGGAATTCTGCGCTGAGGCGGCCGGGGGTTGATGCCGGCGTCCGGAAGGCGGTGCCACTTGCCTTCGAACGTAACGTAGGGATCGGCCCACAGCGCCTTCATCACCTCGACCTGTTCCTCGGACCGCTTGCCCCTGTTGTGGAAATTCTCGTTGAGGCTGACGAACTCGATCTCGTTCCAGCCGACCCCGATGCCGAACCGGAAGCGGCCGCCGCTGAGCACGTCCAGACTGGCGGCCTGCTTGGCAACCAGCACCGTCTGACGCTGCGCGAGGATCAGCACCTGGGTGGAGAGTTCGACCTTCTTCGTGCAGGCAGCGATGAAGCCGAACGCCACGAAGGGGTCGTGGAACAGGCCGAGCCCGCCCGCACGGCCGCTCTTGGGGTTGGCCGGGTTGCCGCCGAGCACGTGGTCCGCCAGCGTCAGACCGTCGTAACCTTCGGCCTCCGCGAGCTCGGCGAATTCGCGCACGATCGGGCCGTCGCCACCGATGTCACCGAAGGGCAGGGCAAGTCCGAGATGCATGGGCGTTTCCTCGCTTTGGCTGGTTGTCGGGTTCCCGCTAGTCTATAGATTTCCGCGGCGGGTACCACGGTATCGGGATCGACCAGGGTCAGCCAGGAGACGTGCGTGATCAAGCTCGGATACAAGGCATCGGCGGAGCAGTTCGCGCCGGGCAAGTTGCTGGATTTCTCGTGTCTTGCCGAGGAGGTCGGTTTCGATTCGGTCTTCATCAGCGATCACTTTCAGCCATGGAAGCATGTCGACGGCCATGCGTCGTTCTCGCTGACGTGGCTGGGCGCGCTGGGCGCCCGAACGTCGCGCGTCGTGATCGGCACCAGCGTGCTGACGCCGACTTTCCGCTATCATCCGTCCATCGTCGCCCAGGCGTTCGGCACCATGGGCGTGATGTTTCCGGGGCGCGTCGTGCTCGGCGTCGGCACCGGCGAAGGGCTCAACGAGGTGCCCTCGACCGGCCAGCCCTGGCCGGAATTCAAGGAGCGCTTTGCTCGCCTGCGCGAAGCCGTCACGCTGATACGATTACTCTGGACGCAGGAGCGGGTCAGCTTCGAAGGCCAGTACTACAAGACCGATAAGGCGACTATCTACGATCGCCCCGACACGCCGGTGCCGATCTATGTCGCGGCCGCGGGTGCGCTGGTGGCGCGCTACGCCGGCCGCTCTGCCGAGGGATTCATCTGCACCAGCGGCAAGAAGCCGGAGCTCTATACCGAAACTCTGTTGCCGAAGGTCGCCGAGGGCATCGCGGCGTCGGAGGATTTGTCGCGGTCCTATGATCGCATGATCGAGGTCAAGGTGTCGTTCGATTCCGACAAGGCGCGGGCGCTCGAGGACACGCGCCATTGGGCGGCGTTGGCGTTGACGCCGGAGGAAAAGATAGCGGTGGAGGATCCCATCGAGATGCAGCGCCTCGCCGACGCGTTGCCGCTGGAGCGCGCCGCCAGTCGATGGATCGTGTCCAGTGACGCCGACGAGCATGTCGAGCGGATCGGCACCTATGTCGACCTCGGCTTCCGGCATCTGGTGTTCCACGCGCCGGGACCGGACCAAGCACGCTTTCTGAAACTCTACGGTGAGCACGTGCTGCCGCGGCTGCGCAAGCGTTTCGGTTGAGTGCGCGAGACCGGTCGATGAAACACAGCGACGCCGTCGAGATCCTCGCCGTCCCCGGCCTTCCGCTGGTGTGCAAGGACGACGATCTCGTCGCCTTGATCGGCGAGGGGCTGACGCGCGGCGGCATCGTGCCGCGCGGCGGTGACGTCTTCGTGCTGACGCAGAAGATCGTGTCTAAGGCCGAGGGGCGCATGATCGAACTCGCGGCCGTCCAACCTTCGATCGAGGCGATAGAACTCGCCGCGAAAGTCCAGAAAGATCCACGCCTCGTCGAATTGATCCTGTCGGAATCGGTGCGCGTCGTGCGGGCAAGGCCGGGCGTCCTGATTGTCGAGCACCGGTTGGGCTTCGTGATGGCCAATGCGGGCATCGACCAGTCCAACGTGGCCTTGCCCGATGACCCCCAGCGAGCATTGCTGCTGCCGCTCGACCCCGACGGCAGCGCGGCGATCTTGAGGAAGCGCCTGTCAAAAGAGTTCGGCGTGCCTGTGGCGGTGATCATTAACGACAGCTTCGGCCGTGCCTGGCGGCGCGGTACCTGCAGCGTCGCGATTGGGGCCGCCGGCCTCCCGTCGCTGATGGATCTGCGTGGCTCGCCCGATCTGTTCGGCCGCGCGCTTCAGGTCAGCATCACCGGGCATGCGGACGAGATCGCCGCGGCAGCGTCGCTCGTGATGGGACAGGGCGCCGAAGGCCAGCCTGTCGTGGTCGTGCGCGGTCTGACATGGCGCGGTTCCGACAATGCTGCGTATGAGCTGGTGCGCCCGGCCGCCGAGGACATGTTCCGATGAGAAAACGACTCGTCGTGGCGCTGTCGGGCGGGGTCGGCGGCGCGAAACTCGCGCTCGGTCTGAGCCGCGTCCTTCCGGCCGACGAACTGCTCGTGGTCGCCAACACCGGCGATGATTTCGAGCATCTGGGACTGAGCATCTCGCCCGACATCGACACGCTGACCTACGTTCTCGCTGGCCTCGATAATCCCGTTACCGGCTGGGGCCGGCGTGACGAGACATGGTCGTTCATGGACTCAATCGGCGCGCTCGGCGGCGAGGACTGGTTTCGGCTCGGCGATCGCGATCTCGCGCTGCATGTCGAGCGCACCCGCCGCCTGCGCCTGGGGCAGACGCTGGCCGAGGTGACATCAGATATTTGCCGGCGCCTCGGCATCGACGTCCGCGTGGTGCCGATGAGCGACGATCGCGTGCGTACCCGCGTGCGCGGCGACGCGGGCTGGATCGACTTCCAGGACTACTTCGTGCGCCAGCAGTGCCGGCCGGTTGTCCATGAGCTTGTTTTCGACGGCGTGACGCTCGCGCGGCCGCACGCCGACATCACGGCAGCGCTCCGCTCGGGCGACGTGCGGGCCGTGATCGTCTGTCCGTCCAATCCCTTCGTCAGCGTCGAGCCGATCCTGACGATCCCCGGCATGCGCGACGCGATCAAGGCGAGCGGCGCACCGGTCGTCGCGGTGTCGCCAATCATCGGCGGGCAGGCCGTCAAGGGCCCGACCGCGAAGATGATGCGCGAACTTGGCCTCGAGGCCAGTGCCGCCGGCGTGGCCGCACGCTACGGCGACCTGCTCGATGGCTATATCGTCGACCACGCCGACGCCGGTTGGATCCGCAGTGTCAGCGCGCGGGTCACGATCGCCAGGACCTTGATGAGGAGCCTGCATGACCGGGAGACGCTGGCGCGCGTGACGCTCGAGGCGGCAGACGCACTGGCCCTGCCGCGATGAGCGACATCTGGGCGGTCATTCCGGTCAAGGAGTTCGATGGCGCCAAGGATCGGCTGTCGGGCCTGCTGTCGCCGATGGAACGCCGTCTTCTCGCGGAGACCATGCTGACGGACATGCTCGACGCCGTTGCCGGCTCCCGTCTTCTCGCCGGCGTGATGATCGTCACGCTCGATCCGCATGCGACGGCGCTTGGTGAAAGGATCGGTGCGCGGATCGTGACCCAGGGCGCGCGCGACGGACATACCGGCAGCGTGAACGCCGGCCGCCGGGTTCTCGCAGGCGAAAAGCGTGCCGGCATGATCACGATACCCGGCGACATTCCAGCAACCCGCGCCGGCGAGATAGACGCGGTGTTATCGGCACATCTTGCAGCCCCCTCTTTCACGATCTCGCCGGCGCATGACGATCTCGGATCCAATGCCGTCGTCTGCTCGCCGCCGGAATTGGTGCCGCTTCGCTTCGGCGATAACAGCTACTTCCCGCACCTCGACGCCGCGCGTCTTCAGGGCATCGAGCCAACTGTGATCTGTCAGCCCGGAATCGCTGTTGATATCGACCATCCGGTCGATTTGGCGCGTTTCCTGCGCCTGCCGCAATCAGCCGGCACCCGTACCCGCACGCTGCTCGACGAACTTGGCGTGCCCGCGCTGCTGGCCGAGCGGGGCATCGCCTAGCCGACCGCCGCCTTCTTGCGCGGCGGTGTTAGCACGATCGGCTCCAGGTCGGCCGCGATCATGGATGCCGCTCGACGGTCTTCCGGCACCGGTCGATAGAGAGTGTCGCGTTGCATCGGTTCGCGGCCAATCGAGCGGATGAGCGCTTCCATCTCGTGAGGCGGAAACTCCTGGCCGTGCTGGGTGCCTGCGGCGCGCGAGATGCTCTCGTTCATTAGTGTGCCACCGAGATCGTTGGCGCCGGACTTCAGACAGACTGCGGCGCCCGTCGACCCCATCTTCACCCATGACGTCTGGATATTGGGGATCAGCGGATGCAGGGCCAGCCGCCCGACTGAATGCATGAGCACGGCTTCGCGGAACGTCGGGCCGGGCCGCGCCATGCCGAGGCGGTACATCGGCGCTTCCATGTGGACGAAGGGAAGTGGCACGAACTCGGTGAAGCCTCCGGTTTCGGCCTGCAAGTCGCGTAGCGCAAGGAGATGTTTCGCCCACGAAGTCGAGGTCTCGACGTGCCCGTACATGATGGTCGAGGTGGTGCGCAATCCGGCCTGGTGGGCGGCGCGCTGCACGTCGAGCCACTGCCCGGCGTCAATCTTGTCGGGGCAGATGATGGCGCGTACTTCATCGTCGAGGATTTCGGCCGCCGTTCCGGGCAAGGTGCCGAGACCGGCCGCCTTCAGCTTCGCGAGGAACTCGTGGATCGGCAGTCCGAGCGTGGCCGCACCTTGCGTCACTTCCAGAGCCGAGAAGGCATGGATGTGCATCTCGGGGATGACCGCCTTGATGGCCCGGCAGATCGCTTCGTAGGTGGCGCCGGTGTAGTCGGGATGGATGCCGCCTTGCAGGCACACTTCCGTCGCCCCGCGATCCCACGCTTCGATCGCGCGACGCGTAATTTCCTCGATGGCGAGATCATAAGGTGAGCCGCGCAGATCCTCGTGCGTGCGGCCTTTCGAGAAGGCGCAGAACTTGCACCGGAAGTAGCAGATGTTTGTGTAATTGATGTTGCGGTTCACGACGTAACGCACGACGTCGCCACTGACCGCGCGTCGCAACGCGTCGGCGGCCTGCGTGACGTGCCGGTAGTCGGCGTCGCGTGCCGCGAACAGGCGCACGATGTCGTTGGAGGAGAGCCGTTCGCCGGATGTGGCACGCTCGACGATTTTCGTGATTCCTGCGTCGACGCGGCGGGCGAGCACCAGCGGCGCCGGTGGTGGCTTGGTGTTGCCCGGTGCCCAGTCTTCGTCGCGCGCGAAACCTTCAGCGTCGCTCATGCGCCGCACGCGAGTGGCGATGTCGGGAGCCAGCCACGTATCGGCAACGCGCACGTAGGCGGGGTAGACGGGCAGGCGGTTCACCAGCAGCTTGCCGGCTTCTGCGCTCTTGCGGGCGAGTTCGGCAATGGCAGGCCACGGCGCTTCAGGGTTTACGTGATCGGGCGTAACCGGTGAGATGCCGCCCCAGTCGTTGAGCCCCGCGTCGATCAGCTTTCGATAGACTCCGGGCGACAGATTTGGCGGCGCCTGGATATTCATGTCGGGTCCGAGAATCAGGCGCGCCGTCGCGATGGTCCACAGCAGGTCGTCGAGATCGGGTTCTTCGGAATTGGCGAGCTTGGTGTCCGGCTTGGCCCGGAAGTTCTGGACGATGACTTCCTGGATATGACCATGGGCGGTGTGCAGATCCCGAATCGCTTCCAGCGCGTCGATCCGCTCATCGCGTGTCTCGCCGATGCCGATCAGGATGCCGGTCGTGAACGGAACCTTCAGTTCGCCGGCCAGACGCAGGGTCTCCAGCCTGACTGCAGGATGTTTGTCGGGAGAACCGTAGTGAACGCCGCCCCGCCTGCAGAGCCGCTCGCTGGTGGACTCCAGCATGATGCCCTGGCTGGCCGTGACCTCGCGAAGGCCGGTGATCTCCTTGCGCGTCATCACGCCGGGATTCGCATGCGGCAGCAATCCGGTCTCGCGCAACACAAGCGCGCACATCGCGGTCAGATAGGAGATCGTCGTTTCGTGGCCGAGCGCCTTCAGTGCATCGCGGGCGGCCTGGTATCGCAGCTCGGGCTTGTCGCCCAGCGTGAACAGCGCTTCGGTGCAACCTGCGGCCGCCCCGGCGCGTGCGACGGCGAGCACCTCGTCGGGTGAGAGGTAGACGGGCTTGCCCGCGCGCGGCACCTCCGCGAAGGTGCAGTAGTAACAGACGTCGCGGCAGAGTTTGGTGAGCGGAATGAAGACCTTGCGCGAGTAGGAGATCAGCCTTCCGTGCGCGGAATCGCGCAAGGCTGCGGCTTCTGCTATCAGTTCGGCCAGCGGCGCGTCGAACCGCTGCCCCGTCACCTGTCTACCGACCGCCTTCATGGTCCGTCGTCTCCACCCGCAGAAAGGTCGCATTTCGTCGCGGGACGGCGCTTGCCGCCACCCGCCAGTGGCCGCATGGTGTCGTATCGACGCGAGCAATGCAATGCAAGGAAGGACGCAACAAATGCTGATCGGCTTCAACGCACCGACCGCCGGACCCCTGTCGGCCGCGGACAACCTTACGAAGATCGTGGTTGGCGGCGAGGCGATGGGCTTCGACTACGCGACGTTCAGCGACCACGTCGTGATTCCGATGGCGATCGCGGCCGAATATCCCTACAGCGCCTCCGGGGAATTTCCCAGCGGCCCCCGCGGCGAGCGGCACGAACAGCTGACGGAGATCGCCTGGATCACCGCCAAAACGACGCGCCTGCGTCTCGTGACCTCCGTCATGGTGGTGCCGCATCGACCAGCCGTACTGACTGCCAAGATTCTCTCGACCATCGACGTTCTCTCAGGTGGCCGGCTGACGCTGGGTATCGGTGCGGGCTGGATGCGCGAGGAGTTCGAGGCCATCGACGCGCCGGACTTCGATGCGCGTGGAGCAGTGACCGACGAATATGTGCGCGCCTTCGTTGAACTCTGGACGAGGGATGCGCCGAAGTTCGACGGCAAGCATGTCCGATTCTCCAATATCAGTTTCGAGCCGAAGCCCGTCCAGAAGCCGCATCCGCCGATCTGGGTCGGAGGCGAGAGTGGTCCGGCGCTGCGACGAACTGCGCGCATCGGCGATGCGTGGTATCCGATCGGCACAAACCCGCAGAATCCGCTCGATAGCCTGACACGTTTTAAGATCCAGGTGGCGCGCCTGCGCAAGATGACCACCGAAGCGGGTCGCGATCCCAAGGCGGTCGGCCTGAGCTTGCGCGTCACGGTACTCGGCGAGACGGCGCCGCCGCAGGCCGGTGACGGCGAACACCGCCTGTTCGCCGGTCCGCCGCCGCTCATCGCCGCCGACATCAGGGCGCTACGCGACATTGGTGTCGGCTGCATCGATTTCGGCTTCGGCGGTTCGACAGCCGACGAAGTCCTCGCGGCTATGCAGAAATTCAGGGCCGAGGTCTTGCCGCTCGTCTAGCATCCTCCCGAAAGCGGGGAAACTCGCCATCGACACGGGAATCAGCCGCGCCTGAGGCGGACGCGACGTCACGACCTCCCGGCGCTGAAGCCGCGGAGGTAAAAGGCGCAATGCTGACTGGTCATCACCGATCGTGCCTCCTAATCGGCACCGGTGAAGGTGGCGGCCAACGAAATGATAAAACGCCTCTGTCACCGACTCAGCTGCCGAGCTGGCGGATCAACGTCGCCCAGCGGTCGAGTTCCGGCAGGATCTTATCGGCGTTGCCGGAATCGAGGCTGACCACGAGGCGTGAGACGCCGTCGTCGCGGTCGCGCTTGAGCAGATCGAGGTTCTCCTTAGCGCCCCAGATCGTGATTGGCGCCGACGCGGGATCGCGGCCCGCTTCGACCACCATCTCGCGGAACTTCGGCAGCAGGGCCTGCACGTCCGCGTACTGGGTGCGAGAACGGTGAGGCATCCAGCCGTTGCCGTAGCGCAAGGCCCGCCGCGCGCCGTAGGGGAAGGCGCCGCCGACGATGATCGGCGGATGTGGTTTCTGGACCGGCTTCGGCCAGGCCATCATCGGCTCGAAGTTCACGAACTCGCCATGATACTCGGCCTTTGACTCAGTCCAGATTGCCTTCATCGCCTCGACACGCTCGCGCGCCAGTTTGTGGCGACTCGCGAAGGCGGTGCCGTGGTTGGCCATCTCGTCCTCGTTCCAGCCATTTCCGACGCCGAATAGGAAACGGCCGCCCGAGACTTGGTCGATCGAAGCGACCTGCTTGGCGGTCTGGATCGGGTCGCGCTGAGCGATCAGACAAATGCCGGTTCCGAGAAGCAGCGTTTTGGTCACCGCCGCGGCCGCACCCAGCACCACGAACGGGTCCATCACGTCGTAGTACTTCTTCGGCAGGTCGCCGCCGCTAGGGAAGGGCGACCTGCGCGTCAACGGAATGTGGGAGTGTTCGGGCACCCAGAGCGAATCGAAGCCGCGGTCCTCCAGCGCCCGCGCAAGCTCCGTCGGCGACATCGAGTAGTCGGTGAAAAACATGGCCCCGCCGATGCGCATCGTTCTCTCCCTCGTAGTATCCCTCGCGAACCAGGCGGCCAGCGATGAATTTCGTGTGTGATCCATCGGTTGTGATGATCTTCGGACGTCTCGGCCACCGCGCCTCAGTGCGCGGCAGCACTTGCTCGATTAGTAGACGGGCTGACCCAGATTATTTTCGATGCTCGCTCTGGTGAACTAGAAATGACCTGGCTTCCAGGAGATTGGGCGCGACACCAAGCCCTGGCGCGTCGGTCAAGGCGAAGCGACCGTTGGCAAGGGGCGGGAAGGGTTCGGCAAGCACAGCCTGGAGAGGGTTCTCCATAGCGTCATGCTCAAGTAGTCCGTCGCCGCCGACGGCAGCCAGCACATGTGCGGCCGCGTGCAGGCCGATACCTGAGTTGAGCCAGTGGGGGCAGTAGCGACGGCCCGCAGCGATTGCTCGCCGCGCTACAGCTACGCAGCACGAAATCCCGCCCCACTTGCAGATATCTGGCTGGATGACGCCAAGGTGACCGGCAACGATCGAGGCATCGAACGCCTGAAAACCAATCAGATTCTCGCCACCTGCGAGCGGGATGCGAGAGAGCATGGCAAGTTCCGCCCAGTGCTCGGGCGGATCGTCAGCTGGCATTGGCTCCTCGATCCAATCCAGCGGAAATTGGCTAAATGCCTCGACCGCAGGCCGCGCGGTCGAGAGGTCCCAGCCCTGGTTAGCATCGATCATGAATCGCTCGCCCGTCCTGAGGCCGACAGCGATTTCGCGCACGTTTGCCAGATCGCTTTTCATATCGAAAGCAACTTTCAGCTTGAAGGCGCGGTATCCGCGCTCGCGGCACATGGCGACGTATTCGGGTGCACCCTCAGGATTGAGGTTGCTGGCGTACGCCATCACTGGCTCGGGCCTCGACGATCGGCCGAGCATTTTCCAGAGCGGTAGCCCGGTCTTGCGCGCGGCGAGATCTGAGAGCGCAACCTCGATCCCTGCTATGCAGGCCGCGAATGGGCCCGGCTCACCGCTCTGAATGGCGTTGCGTCGCATCCGCTGGGTCAGATCGATCCAAGCCGCGGCAGGACTGGCCCAGGTGCGTCCAAGCGACATCGGTAAGATGACCGTCTCGAGCAGTCTTAACTTGCTCTCAGCTCCGGAAGGCGGAAAATTTGCCCACACCTCGCCCCATCCAAAAGCCCCGTCCCGGTCTTCGATCCTAATCAGCAGGGCGTTGCGCTCGGGGATCGAGCCGAACGAGGTGACGATTGGCTCCCTGATGGCGGCTTTGTAATGAAAGACCTCGATCCGGGTTGGGGCGAGAGTCTCGTGTGTGGGTGTTTGCACGGTAAGCCTCTTGGGGCCGACAACTTGGTCGGAGCCTAGAGGACATCGCCCAGCCGCATTGATCAAGCCTGAACTAGCATCTCACGAACGGCCGGTTCTGGCGCAAAGCGGTTGTTCGTA
>Ga0302325_10014385_pt1 | contig 16848 bp, 15 predicted proteins | sample Palsa_T0_2_FD_201948 | JGI IMG/M metagenome (GOLD analysis project Ga0302325, IMG submission 201948) | Peat permafrost microbial communities from Stordalen Mire near Abisko, Sweden - Palsa_T0_2 | ecosystem: Environmental > Terrestrial > Soil > Palsa > Peat permafrost | place: Sweden: Abisko... | reverse complement strand
AGCCGACCGGCAGGTCGCCGCTAATTCAAGGAGAACAATGAGTTTCGGTGGATTTTCTGGTGGCCCCGGCTGGGGTGGACCGGGTGCGGGTGGACCTGGCTTCGGTGGACCAGGTTGGGGTGAACAGGGCTGGGGTGGACCCGGCTTCGGTGGACGCGGCTTTGGCGGTCCCGGCTTTGGTGGACCCGGCTGGGGAGGACCCGGCCGTGGCGGGCCGGGCTTTGGCGGGCACGGAGGGCACGGCTGGGCCGGGCGTCGCAAGCGGCTGGTAGTCGGCACTGCAGCCCTCCTGCTCGACGGGCCGGCGAATGCCGCGCAGATCGTGCAGCGTGTTTCGGACGCGACCGACGGCGCCTTCAAGCCTCCGCACGAGATCGTCGAGCTGGCGATTGCAAAGCTTGCCGGCCGCGGCTTCGTGACGGTTGACGACGGGGTGGCCACGTTGACCGAGCTGGGCACGAATGTGTTGTCGTGGAAGGGCGTCAGCAGCGAGACCATTCACGCCAAGCTGGGGCGGGTCGCGAAGTTCGGCGACTTCATCAAGATCCGTCGGGGACTGTTCGAGCTCGGCGGACTGGCGCGGACCATCGTCTGGTCGGGCACGGACGCGCAAAAGGAGCAACTGGCCGAAGCGCGGACAAAGGTTCTGACGGCGATCACCGAAGCCAAGCAGTCGCTGCACAGCGCACTAGCTGAGAGCTGACGTAACCAAACCGCCAGCGCGGCCGCGGCTTACGCCGGGCCGCGCTGGCGCAGCTTTTCGGCCAGCCGCCGGTTGACCGGATCGGGCAGCAGCTCGGACACATCACCGCCGAGCGTCGCGACCTCTTTGGCCAGCGACGACGACACGAACGAATACCGCGGTGTGGTCGCCACAAAGAACGTGTCAACGCCGGCGACGTGCTTGTTCATCTGCGCCATCTGCAGTTCGTATTCGAAGTCGGTGCCGGTACGCAGACCCTTGACGATGGCCGTCATACCCTGGGACCTGACAAAGTCGACCACCAGCCCTTGCCCGGACTCCACCCGCAGATTGGGCAGGTGCGTCGTCGACTCCTCGATCATGGCGATCCGCTCGTCGATGTCGAACATGCCCTTCTTCGCGGGGTTGATCAGGATCGCCACGACCACTTCGTCGAATTGGGCCGCGGCGCGTTCGAAGACGTCGATGTGGCCCAACGTCACCGGATCGAAGGATCCCGGGCATACGGCGCCGCTCATGTGCGAAGACGGTACACGCTGACTCAACGCCATTCGGCCAGCTCCAGACGGGTGTCGCCGTAAACCCGCGGCGGCCAGGGCTGCCAGCCGGGTGGCCAGCTCAACGGCGCACCGGCGGCCGCGCGCTCGACGATCGCGAGCGTTCCGGCATGCGCCCAGCCGTGGGTGGTCAGCGCGGCGAGAACCGCTTGGACCTCTGCGGCCTCGACCTCGTAGGGCGGGTCGGCCAGCACGAGGTCAACCGGCGCTGCGGCTCCGGCCGCCAACACCGTTGCCACGAGCCCGTGGCGCACCGTCGCACCGGGCAGGCTGAGCGTCGCGATGTTGCGCTCGAGCACCCTCGCGGCGCGGCGGTCGGACTCCACGAACAGCGCCGACGCCGCGCCGCGCGACAGCGCCTCGAGGCCTAATGCACCCGAACCTGCGTAGAGATCGAGCACCGACAGACCCGTCAGGTCCAGCCGCGCGGTGACGATGTTGAACAGCGATTCGCGCACCCGATCGGTCGTCGGCCGGGTTCCCCGGGGCGGGACGGCGATCCGCCGCCCGCCGGCAACTCCGCCGATGATCCGCGTCAGGCGAACACCACCAGTAGGTCCCCGCCCTCAACCTGGGCCGTCGTCGACACCGCCACCCGCTCCACGGTGGCGTCGGCGGGCGCGGTGATCGGGGCTTCCATCTTCATGGCCTCGATGGTGGCGATGGTCTGGCCGGCGCTGACCTTGTCGCCGACGGATACGCCGACGGTGACGACACCGGCGAAGGGCGCCGCGACGTGGTTTGCATTGGCCCGGTCCGCCTTCTCGGCGGCCGGAATAGTGCTGGCGATGCTGCGATCCCGCACTTCCACCGGCCGCAGCTGACCGTTGATGATGCACATCACCGTGCGCATGGCACGTTCGTCGGGTTCGGAGATCGCCTCCAGGCCGATCAGCAGCTCGACACCGGGCTCCAGTTGCACCCGGTGCTCATCGCCCTGCCGCAGGCCGTAGAAGAACTGATTGGCCGACAGTCGTGAGGTGTCGCCGTAGGTTTCCCGATGCGCTTCGAATTCCTTTGTCGGACCGGGGAATAGCAGCCGATTGAGCGTGGCTTGGCGTTTGTGCCCCAACAACGCCAGCGTGTTCTCGTCGTCGGGCGTCAGCTGCTGGACCGGTTTAGTCTCACCGCGGCCGGCCAATGCTTTCGTACGCAGGGGTTCGGGCCACCCGCCCGCCGGATCACCCAGCTCCCCGCGCAGGAATCCCAGCACCGAGTCCGGGATGTCGAAATGCCCAGGATCAGAGGCGAATTCATCGGCAGTCAGCTCCGCTCCGACCAGCGCCAGCGCCAGATCGCCGACCACCTTCGATGACGGGGTGACCTTGATCAGCCTGCCCAGCACCCGGTCGGCACCGGCGTACGCCTCTTCGATCTCCTCGAACCGGTCGCCCAACCCCAGCGCAATGGCCTGCTGACGCAGATTCGACAGTTGGCCGCCGGGTATCTCATGGTGATAGACCCGGCCGGTCGGCCCGGCCAGCCCGGATTCGAAGGGCGCGTACACCTTTCGTAGCGCCTCCCAGTACGGTTCCAGCGCGCAGACCGCGGACAGGGACAACCCGGTGTCGTACTCGGTGTGCGAGGCGGCCGCGACGATCGAGCTCAACGCGGGCTGGCTGGTGGTTCCCGCCATCGGGGCGGCCGCGCCGTCGACCGCGTCGGCACCGGCCTGCCAGGCAGCGACATAGCTGGCCAGCTGACCGCCCGGCGTGTCGTGCGTGTGCACATGCACCGGCACGTCGAAGCGACTGCGCAGTGCGGAGACCAATTGTGTTGCGGCCTGAGGCCGTAGCAGCCCGGCCATGTCCTTGATGGCAAGCACATGTGCTCCGGCAGCCACGATCTGCTCGGCCAGATTCAGGTAATAGTCCAGCGTGTAGAGATTCTCACCCGGATCCGATAGGTCGCCGGTGTAACACATCGCGACTTCGGCTACCGCGGAACCTGTTTCGCGTACCGCGTCGATCGCCGGCCGCATCGAATCGAGGTTGTTCAGCGCGTCGAAAATCCGGAAGATGTCGATGCCGGTAGCCGTAGCTTCCTCGACGAATGCCGACGTGACCAGCTCCGGATACGGTGTGTAGCCAACGGTATTGCGGCCCCGCAACAGCATCTGCAGACAGATGTTGGGCAGCGCCTCGCGCAGCGCAGCCAGCCGCTCCCAGGGATCCTCCTTGAGGAACCGCAGCGCCACATCGTAGGTCGCACCGCCCCAGCACTCCACGGACAGCAGCTGCGGCATGGTCCGGGCGATATAGGGCGCAGCTAATCCCAGTCCGCTGGTGCGCACCCGCGTTGCCAGTAGCGACTGATGGGCGTCGCGGAAGGTCGTGTCGGTCACCCCCACCGCCGGCGACTCACGCAGCCAGCGCGCAAAACCCTCGGGGCCCAACTCGACCAGCCGCTGCTTGGAACCCGCAGGTGGCGCGATCTCCAGATCGATGTTGGGGAGCTTGTCGTGCGGATACACCGGTGATGGTCGTGAGCCGTGCGGTTGGTTGACGGTCACGTCGGCCAGGTAGTTGAGGATCTTGGTGCCACGGTCGGCCGATGATCGCGCAGTCAGCAACTGCGGTCGCTCGTCGATGAACGACGTGGTGACGCGGCCGGCCTGGAAGTCCGGATCGTCCAGAACCGCTTGCAGGAATGGGATATTCGTCGAAACGCCGCGAATACGGAACTCCGCGATCGCGCGCCGGGCCCGGCTCACCGCGGTCGGGAAGTCACGTCCCCGGCAGGTCAGCTTGACCAACATGGAATCGAAGTGGGCACTGATCTCCGCGCCCACATTCGTGCCACCGTCGAGCCGGATGCCCGCCCCACCCGGACTCCGGTAGGCGCTGATCCGCCCGGTGTCGGGGCGAAACCCGTTGGCCGGGTCCTCGGTGGTGATCCGGCATTGCAGCGCCGCGCCGTGCCGCCGAATCGCCTCCTGGCTCAAGCCCAAATTGTCGAGGGACTCACCCCCTGCGATGCGCAGCTGGCTGGAGACCAGGTCGACGTCGGTGATCTCCTCGGTCACGGTGTGCTCGACCTGTATCCGCGGATTCATCTCGATGAACACGTGATGGCCGCGCTCGTCGAGCAGGAACTCCACGGTGCCCGCACAGCTGTACCCGATGTGGTGGGCGAAGGCCACCGCGTCGGCGCAGATCTTGGCCCGCAACTCTCCGGGCAGGTTCGGGGCCGGTGCCAGCTCGACGACCTTCTGGTGGCGCCGTTGCACACTGCAGTCCCGTTCGTAGAGATGGATCACGTTGCCGTACGTGTCGGCCAGGATCTGAACCTCAATGTGGCGTGGATTGATGACGGCCTGCTCGAGGTAGACCGTCGCATCGCCGAACGCCGATTCGGCCTCCCGGCTGGCGGCCTCGATGGCCTCGGGCAGCGCGGCCACATCGGTGACTCGCCGCATCCCACGACCGCCGCCCCCGGCAACCGCCTTGACGAACAACGGGAACTGCATGTCGGCCGCGGCGGACACCAGCTCGTCGACGGATGCCGACGGCGCCGACGACGTCAGGACGGGCAGGCCGGCCTCTCGTGCCGCCGCGACCGCACGGGACTTATTTCCAGTCAGCTCAAGGACTTCGGCGCTTGGGCCGACGAAGGTGATATCCGCGTTCGCGCAGGCGGCGGCCAACTCAGGGTTCTCCGACAAGAAGCCGTATCCGGGGTACACCGCGTCGGCGCCAGCACTGAGGGCGGTGTCGACGATTTCGTCGACCGACAGGTAAGCGCGGACCGGGTGGCCGATCTCGCCGATCTGGTACGACTCGTCGGCCTTTAGACGGTGCAGCGAATTGCGGTCCTCGTAGGGATAGACGGCGACGGTGCCGACACCGAGTTCGTAGGCGGCCCGGAACGCACGGATGGCGATCTCGCCGCGATTGGCAACCAGAACTTTGGAGATCACGTGCGTCCCTCTTCGGTTGTTCTGTAGGCAGGCTGTTCAGATGAGCGTCGACCAGTAGTCCCAGAACCTGGCCAGGATCAGCAGGAAGACCGCGGTGAACCAGATCGTGGCGATCGACCATCGCCAATGGTAGAGCTCGCGCACAACGACCCCGCCGCGGTCTTCGCCGGCCGATCCGAACGCGATGGAGGACACCACCACCAGCAGCGTGATGGTTGCCCCCCACACCACCATGCAGTACGGGCACAACGCCCCGATGCGGTAGAGGCTCTGGAATATCAGCCAATGAACGAAGGCGGCGCCAGCCAGTAACCCGAACGTCATCCCAACCCAGTACCACCGGGGCAGCGGCACTTTCGTCACCGCCAACACGCCGGTGAGGGTGACAACGGTGAACGCGCCGATGCCGATCAGCGAGTTCGGAAAGCCCAGCGCCGATGCTTGCGGCGTTGTCATCACCGAGCCGCATGACACGATCGGGTTGAGGTTGCACGACGGCACGTACGACGGGTTGAGCAGGATCGCGATCTTCTCCACGGTCAACGTCGCCGAGGCAATCAGACCGGCGATCCCGGCGATCAGCACCCACCACGCGCTGGCCGTCGACACCGCTTCCGGGGACTTTGACGACGGCAGTGTCGAAGTCTCTACCGGCCCATCAGATTTGGCTGACGCCGTGCTCGTCACGACGCTGCGGGGGTCGCAGCCGAGTCAATTCCGGGCACATCCCCGACGATCTCTTTGATCTTGGCGACGAACGCGTCCGGCGTCGACCACTGGTATTCCTGACCGTTGATGCGGACCGTCGGGGTCGCGTGAATACCGGTGACCGTCGCCAAGCCGTCGACCATCTGTGTGTACTTGCCGTTCCTGATGCAGTCCGGAGCCTTGCCCGTCACGCCGGCCTCGCGCGCGATCTCGACCAGCTTCGCGTTGTCGGGGAACGCCGTCCCGGTCTCCGACGGCTGGATTTCCTTGGTGTACAGCGCGGTGTGGAATCGCCGGAAGGCGTCGATCGACTCGTCGGCGACGCAATAGCCGGCATTGCCGGCTCGCGACGAGTATTCGTCGTTCTGCGGCCGGCTGAGCAGTCCCACCATGTAGTAGTCGGCGGCGATGGCGCCGCTGTCGATCAGCTTCCCCACCGTCGGCCCGAATCCTCGTTCGAAATTCCCGCAGGCCGGGCAGAGGAAGTCTTCGTAGAACGACACGACCGCCTTCGGATCGTGGCTGCCGTCCTTGGTGACCAGCTTGCTTGACGTCACCCGTATCGACCGCACTGCGCCGGACGTCTTCTTTTCGTGCGAGATCACGATGTAGCCGACCAGGACGACGGCGAACAGCACCACGATCGAGGTGAGCCCGATCCTGACCAGCAGGTCGCGTTTGCGCCCGGCGGCGTTCAGGTCATAGCTGGCTGGACGTTTTGATTTGGCGGCTTTGGCGCCCATGGGCTTGCTCACACTCCGTTATGTGATAGTTCGGCTTCGCTGTCCGACCGCGGCGCGGCCGGCGATAGCGTCCAAGCGTACCGGCGTGGTAGCTCCGGGCCAGCCCGGCGATGATGCGGGCGGTCGAATTCAGACGTGGGTGAGATGAGCCCGCAAGGCCGAAATCAGTTCGGTGGTGGCGACGGCGCTGCCGCCGCCGAGCTGGAACAGGTTGGCGAAGGCGTGGGTCAGTGAACCCATCGAGCGCAGGTCGACGGGGGTCCCGGCCGCTAGTAGGGCCGCCGCATATCGCTTGCCTTCGTCGCGCAGTGGGTCGAAACCCGCGACCGCAATCAGCGCGGGCGGAAGTCCCGACAGGCTTTCGGCCAGCAGCGGCGACACCCGCGGGTCCGTCGGCTCGACGCCCGAACCACCCAGGTATTGGGCCTCGAACCAGTCGATGTCGTGCTTGGTCAGGACGAAACCGTCGGCGAACAAGGAATGCGACCGGGTCTGCGCGGTGAGGTCAGTCCGCGGATAGATCAGCCACTGCAAAACCGGCCTAGGGCCCTGGGGGTCTTCGTCGTCGCGCGCCAGCTGGGACACAACGGTCGCCAGGTTGCCGCCGGCGCTGTCGCCGCCGACGGCGACCTTGCCGGGGACTGCGCCGAGGTCTTCGGCGTGCTCGCACGCCCACTGGAACGCCGCGTAGGCGTCCTCGATCGCGGCCGGCGCCGGGTGCTCAGGCGCCAGCCGGTAATCGATCGACAGCACGTGGACGTCGGCGTCGCGGCAGGTCAGCCGGCACAGCGCGTCATGGGTGTCCAGGTCTCCGATCGTCCAGCCGCCGCCGTGGTAGAAGACCAGCAACGGTGTCGGCTCGGCGGTCGCCGGGCGGTAGTGCCGAGCCGGGATCTGGCCGGCAGGCCCGGGTATCGACAGATCGCTGACGCCGACGTGCACCTGCGGACCGGCGAACGCCCGCGCCATCTCGCGCGCCTGGGCCCGGGAAGCCGCCGGGTCCTCATCGACCGCCAAGCCGTTGATTCCGACAGCCCGCTGCCCCGACAGCATCAACTGCAACGTGGGGTCCAGCGTGTTGCCGTCGATCGTGACCGAGCGGCCTCCCGACAGCAGCCGTTTGGCGCGGGTAGGCACCCAGGGGATCACTTTGAAACCGACGTTGGTTACGGCGCTCTGCAGCCGGCCGGACCAACCGGCGGGCCTGAGCTGCAGATCCGGCGCACCTGGCAGACTTCGTGTCATGGCTAGTCCCTCGAGTCCCTCGGTCCCACTCAACGACGGTAATTCCATCCCCGCAGTCGGATTCGGCGTTTTCAAGATTCCACCCACCGACACCGAGCAGGCGGTGGGCGCCGCGCTGCAAGCCGGCTACCGCCACATCGACACTGCGGCGGTGTACGGCAACGAGCGCGAAACCGGCCGCGCGATCGCCGAGTCCGGCGTGCCCAGGGACGAACTCTACGTGGTCACCAAGCTGTGGAACGCCGACCAGGGCTACGACAGCACGCTGGCAGCATTCGACGCCAGCATGGAGCGGCTGTCGCTCGACTACCTGGACCTTTACCTGGTGCATTGGCCGGTGCCGACGCTGAACAAGTTCGTCGACACCTTCAAGGCGTTCATCCAGTTGCGCGACCAGGGCCGGATCCGGTCCATCGGGGTCAGCAATTTCGAGCCCGAGCACCTCGACGCTCTCGTCGAGGCCACCGGGGTCGTTCCCGCCGTCAACCAGGTCGAGCTGTATCCGCGGCTGCCCCAAACCGAGTTGCGGGAGGTGCACGCCCGGCTCGGCATCGCCACCGAGGCGTGGGGACCGCTCGGCCAGGGTTCGCTGCTGAGCGACCCCACCGTCACCGCGGTCGCCGAGAGTTATGGCCGAACACCAGCCCAGGTCCTGATCCGGTGGCATATTCAGCTCGGTAACATCGTCATTCCCAAGTCGGTGAACCCCAAGCGGATCGCGAGCAACTTCGACGTGTTCGATTTCGAACTCAGCATCAAGGACATGGCGTCAATCTCTTCGCTCGACGACGGAAACCGACTCGGTCCAGATCCACGAACCTTCAACTTCACAGGCAGGTAAATGATGCCGGGCGGCCCTGACCTTCCAGTCCCCTCCGTAGCACTTAACGACGAGAACACGATGCCGGTGATTGGCCTCGGCGTCGCCGAATTGTCCGACGACGAAACCGAGCGCGCGGTCTCGGCGGCACTGGAAATCGGCTATCGGTTGATCGATACCGCCTCGGTATACGGCAACGAAGCCGCCGTCGGACGGGCGATCGCGTCGTCCGGGATACCCCGTGCGGAGCTGTTCATCACCTCCAAGTTGGCCAATGCCGACCAGGGAATCACTACTAGCCAGGCAGCCTGCAAGGTCAGCCTGGAGCGGCTCGGTCTGGACTACCTCGACCTCTACCTCATCCACTGGCCGGCAGCGCAGCTCGGCAAGTACGTGGACTCCTTCGGCGGCCTCATACAATGCCGAGCCCACGGATTGGTCCGCTCGATCGGGGTGTGCAACTTCACCGAGGAACACCTGTCGACGGTCTCCGACCTGACCTTCGTCACCCCCGCGGTCAACCAGATCGAGCTGCACCCGCTGCTCAACCAGGCCGAGCTGCGCGCAGTGAACGCGGCACACAACATCGTGACCGAGGCCTACAGCCCGCTGGCGGTCGGCAGGCTGGTGGACAACCCCACGGTGACGTCGATCGCCGGCGAATACAACCGCACGCCGGCGCAGGTGCTGATCCGGTGGAGCATCCAGCTGGGCAACGTGGTCATCCCGCGGTCAGCCAAACCCGAGCGGATCGCCGCCAATTTCGACGTCTTCGATTTCGAGTTGGCCGCTGTACACATGGAGGCGCTCAACGGGCTCAACGACGGCACCCGGGTGCGCGAGGATCCGCTGACGTACGTCGGAATCTAGCTCGCTATCCGGTCGGGCAGGTCGCTGCGGCTTGCCGCAGGACGTTGCTCGATACCAGGTCGACGGGAAGCCCGTACCCGCGTGACACCGCGATGTATTGCATCGCGTACTGGCACCAGAACGCGTGGTTCGGAGGCATCCACAGGGCGGGCTGAGAGTCGCTCTTGTCCTCGTTGGCCTGCCCCGACACCGCCAATAGGTTCGCCGGGTCGTTGGCTAGGCGGACCCGCTGCGAAATCGGCCAGTCGTAGGCTCCCATGTCCCAGGCCAGCGCCAACGGCACGATGTGATCGATCTGCACCGCCTCGCCGACCTTGGCGCCACGGTGAAAGTTGATGGTGACGCTGGTGTAGGGGTCGTGCAGGGTGCCGGTCTCAACGGCGTCGGGGCAGTGTTTGGTCCACACGAACGTCTTGTCGACCAGGTCGCGGTTGAGGATGTCGTCGCGGGTGTCGCATCCGTTGTGCCCGCCGGGAGCATCGTTGTCGTCGGTCCAGGCGTCGCCGAAGGCCGCACGACGGTAGTCGTAGCGATGAATCCTGATCGGCGCCACCACGATGCCGCCGAGCACGTCGACGCCGGGTTGCACGGTCGGAACGTCGGCGCGGGCCGCGAACTCCCTGTCGCGCTCTCCCGCCGAGGTGACCACGACCTGATAGGCGACCAGCACGGCGAGCATCGCGATCGCCGACAGCCACAGCAACGTTCTGCGGGTCATGACTTATCCAAGAATTCGATGCGCTCACTGCCGGTGAAAGGTGCTGCCAGCAGCGGCAATCCAGGATGCTCGGCCGGGTCGGCGTAGGCCTGCTCACAGAAGTCCCGGGCCGCTTCGATGACCTCTCGGTGATCGATCAGCGACAGCAACCGCAGCGTGATCGCACGGCCGGACTGGCTGCGGCCCAGCACATCTCCTTCACGGCGTTCGCGCAGGTCCAAGTCGGCCAGCTCGAACCCGTCCAGGGTTCCGGCGACCGCACTCAGTCGCCGACCGGCCCCGGAATGCGGCGTGACCCAGCTGGCCAGCAGACAGACGCTGGCGTGGGCGCCCCTGCCGATCCGGCCCCGCAACTGGTGCAGCTGGCTGATGCCGAAGCGGTCGGCGTCCATCACCAGCATCACCGTCGCGTTCGGGACATCGACGCCGACTTCGATGACGGTGGTGCACACCAGCACATCGATCTCGCGGGCGCGAAACGCCGCCATCACGGTGTCCTTCTCGTCGGCGCTCAACCGGCCGTGCATGAGTCCCAGCCGGAGACCGGCCAGCTCATCGCGACCCAACCGCGCGAAAAGCTCTTCGACCGTCGCCGAGGGCCGTACATCTTTCTCACCTTGGCCGGCACTGTCGGTGTCGTCGATCCGCGGTGCCACCACGTAGGCCTGGCGCCCTTCGGCGACTTCTTCGATGATGCGACTCCAGGCCCGATCCAGCCATGCCGGCTTGTCGTTGACGAAGATCGCGGTGGTGGTGATCGGCTGGCGACCCCGCGGAAGTTCGCGCAGCGTCGATGTTTCCAGGTCGCCGTAGACGGTCAGAGCTACGGTCCGCGGTATCGGCGTGGCGGTCATCACCAGCAGATGCGGCGTGATGCCGGCCGGCGCTTTGGCCCGCAACTGGTCTCGCTGCTCGACACCGAACCGATGTTGCTCGTCGACGACCACCATGCCGAGCTGGTGGAAATCGACCGCGTCTTGCAGCAGCGCGTGCGTGCCGACGACGATGCCGGCCTGGCCGCCGGCGATCTCGGCGCGGACGTGTTTCTTCTGGGCCTGCGACATCGAGCCGGTCAGCAGCGTCACCCGGGTGGCATTGTCGGCCCCGCCCAGCTGGCCGCCCATCGCTAGTGGCCCGAGTACATCTCGGATCGATTGAACATGTTGCGCAGCAAGTACTTCCGTCGGCGCCAGCAGCGCGCATTGGTAGCCGGCATCGACCATCTGCAGCATCGCCAGCACCGCGACGATCGTCTTGCCCGACCCCACTTCGCCTTGGAGGAGTCGGTTCATCGGCCGGGTCGCCCCGATTTCGGCGGACAGCACGTCGAGCACCTCGCGCTGTCCTACGGTCAGCTCGAATGGCAGGCGCCGCAGAAGTTCTTGGGCGAGGCCGTCCGAACTCACCGGCGCCGGCGGGCCGGATTGGGCGAGCTCGCCGTGACGCCGGCTCACCAGCGCCCACTGCAACCCGACGGCCTCGTCGAACGCCAACCGCTCGCGCGCGCGGCGCCGGTCGGCAGCGTCCTCGGCAAGGTGGATGGCGCGCAGCGCCGCGTCTTCGGCCACCAGACTGTGCTTGGCGCAGAGCGTTTCGGGTAACGGGTCGGGCACCGGTTCGAGCACCTCGAGCACCTGACGAACGCAGTTGAAGATGTCCCAGCTTTGCACCTTGGTGCTGGCTGGGTAAATCGGGTAGAAGCTGCGCTCGAACGCCTCCTGCAGCACCTCGCCACTTACGGCCTGCGAGGCCTCGGCGATCATCTTCAGTGACCTGCTCCCGCGGTTTCTTCCGTCCGCGGCATCCAGCACCAGGAAGTCGGGGTGAGTGAGTTGCATAGCGCCACGGAAGTACCCCACCTCCCCGGACAGCATGACGCGGGTTCCCTTGGACAGCTGGTCCTGGATCCACTTCTTCGGGTGGAAAAAAGTCGCGGTGACCTTGCCGCGACCGGATCCGAGGGTGACGCGAAATAGCTTGTCCCTGGGGCGGCTTTTGATCGAAAGCAACGCAGCGTCGGTGATCTCGTCGACGAGTGTGATGTGCTCACCTTCGGGCGGCCGGTCCTCGTCGATGCCACGCACGGTGGCGCCCTCGACGTAGCTGCGCGGATAGTGGCGGAGTAGGTCGTCGACGGTGCGGATGCCGAACACCTCGTCGAGGGGGTTGGCCGCTTTGGCGCCGACGACGAAGTCCAGGCGGTCGCTCAGGGCCACCACGGCTACTCGACCCCGATCAACAGTGCCTCGCCGCGGTGCCCGGTGCGATAGGTCACCAACTCGCTGCCCGGGTGGTGATCGTGGATGTGGGCCTGCAGCCGGGACTCGACGGAATCCGCATCGATGCACCCGCCCACCAGCACTGTCACCAGCTCACCGCCCGCGGCCAGCAGCAGGTCGATCAGGCCGGTCGCGGCCGAGTCGACGTCGGGCGCCACGATCAGAACTTCGCCGCCGGCGATACCCAGCCCGTTGCCGGGCTCGCAGGTGCCTGCCCACGTCAACGCCGTTTCGGTCGCGACCCGTACCGCGCCGTGCCGCGCACCGCCAGCGGCGCGCGCCATCGTGTACCCGTCGTCGACGGCTTGCCGGCCCGGTTCGTGTACCGCCAGCGCAGCCAAGCCCTGCACCATCGATCCGGAGGGCAGCGGCACCACGTCGATACCCCACCCGATGGCCGCGGTGCAGCCGGCCACCAGTTCCTCGGCGGCCACGTAGCCGTTGGGCAGCACCATCACCTGCGCGGCCCCGGTGTCGACGACGGCGCGCAACAGCTGCTGAGCCGTGATGACGGTCGTCGGGTCCTCGGCCAGGGGGTTGGGCCGCAGCACGCAGGCGCCTTCCTCTGCGAACAACTCAGCCGCGCCGTCGCCGTCCACGACCGCGAGCACAGCGCGCTCGCGCGTCCAGCTTCCCGGCGGCAGCCCGCTGGTGCCACTGGTCAGCACCGATATCTGGATCCGCCGCGGGTCGCCGACCGCCAGACCCGCTTCGATCGCCGCGCCGGCGTCGTCGGTGTGCACATGCACTGAGTGCCCGCCGACAACGCCGGATGTCGCGATGGCCACCGACTCACCGAGCTCGTCCAGCCGCTCGCGCAACAACTCGGCTCCTTCGGCGTCGCACCCGCCCAACAGGTACATCACCTCGAATTGCGGCGCTGGAGGCAGGGCAGCGGTCTCGGTCGCCGGGCGGCGCGGCGCCGGCTCATACACCCGGCGACTCGGCGTCTGCCCGGTGACCGTGGACTGCAACGCGTCAAGAAGAACCACCAGTCCGCGGCCGCCGGCATCGACTACGCCGGCGTCACCCAGCACGTCAAGCTGCTCGGGCGTCTTCTCCAGCGCGATCACCGCGGCGTCACCTGCGGCGGCGACCGCTTCCGGCAGCCCCTCCCCGGCGCTCGCGGCCTGCACGACGGCGGTACCAGCGGCCTTCAGCACCGAGACGATCGTCCCCGGGATCTCCTGGCCGCCCATCGAGGCGACGACCAGATCAACCCCCCGATGCAATGCCGCGCCGAGCAGCGCCGCGTCGATGTCGTGCAGCCGGCCGCCGGTGTCCACGGCCGCGCGGGCGGTGACGTCGGCGATACCGCGCAGAATCTGGGACAAGATCACCCCGGAGTTGCCGCGCGCGCCGTTCAGCGCGCCCGCTGACAGGGCAGCCGCCAACCGGACGACATCGGCGGATTTGGCCTCGGTGTTGGCTTCGGCCAGCGCCGAGCGCATGGTGAACAGCATGTTGACGCCGGTGTCGGAGTCGGCGACGGGGAACACGTTGAGCCGGTTGATCTCGTCGATGTGGGTGATCAGGTCACCGACGGTGGTGTGCGCCCAGTCGCGCAAAGCGGGCGCGTCCAGCGCACGAACCGGCCCGACCAGCCCCGACCCCACCCGACCCGACTCCACCTGCCCAAACCCCATGTTGTAGTCACCTCCTCGCGCCGTCATCGGTGGGCGCCAGCCTATCTACTGAGGCCGACAGCACAGGTCATACGGCTCCGGGGCAGTGTGGATCGTTTTGGCGGTTCTGCCCTGCGGCGGTTATTCTGGCTGGGTCGCCGGGCCACCCGTTACTCGGTCGTTGGCCCCAGAGATTTGAGGAGTTGCACATATGGCTGCCGTCTGCGATATCTGCGGGAAGGCCCCAGGCTTCGGCAAGTCGGTGTCGCACTCGCACCGCCGGACCAGCCGGCGTTGGGATCCCAACATCCAGAGCGTGCGCGTCGCCGACCGCCCCGGCGGCAACAAGCACCGCGTCAACGTCTGCACGTCCTGCATCAAAGCCGGTAAGGTCGCCCGCGGCTAGAGCGTCTCGACGGCTCTACGGCAGTTGCCAATCGATCGGCTCGCCGCCCAGCTGAGCCAGCAGTTCATTGGCTCGACTGAACGGGCGCGAGCCGAAGAATCCCCGCGACGCCGACAGCGGCGAGGGATGCGGTGATTCGATCGACAGACAATCGCTACCGGCCAGCATCGGCTTCAGCGTCGACGCATCGCGGCCCCACAGAATGGCCACCATCGGCTGTCGGCGATCAACCAGGGCGCGAATCGCGCACTCGGTGACGGCCTCCCAGCCCTTGCCACGATGGGATGCCGAGTTACCCGGCTGGACCGTCAATACCCGGTTGAGCAGCAGCACCCCGCGCTGCGCCCATGGCGTGAGGTCGCCGCAGGATGGCGCCGGGTAGCCGAGGTCGCTGGCATATTCGGTGAAGATATTCTCCAGACTCCGTGGCAGCGGCCGCACATCCGCGGCCACCGAGAAGCTCAGGCCGACCGCATGTCCGGGCGTCGGATACGGGTCCTGGCCGACGATCAGCACCCGCACGTTGTCAAACGGAAAAGTGAAGGCGCGCAACACATTTTCACCGGCCGGCAAGTAGCCGCGGCCGGCTGCGATCTCCGCGCGGAGAAATTGGCCCAGCTGGGCGACCTGCTCCTCGACGGGCCCCAATGCTGTCGCCCAACCATCGTCGACGAGGTCACGCAGCGGCCGGGCGCTCACGCCGATCCTTTTCGCGGAACGATCGCGTTGACGGTCACCGGGTCACCTTAACGACCGAAAGACTGCCAACCCGCGTACCCGTCCCACGCCGCACCGTCGACGAGCACCCGCGCCGGCCCGTCGAGCACCCGCCCGATCACGCGCCACCCCGTGGGTACCGGACCCGCGAACGCCGCGACCAGGGCGTGGTCCTCTCCCCCGCCGAGCACCCAGGTCCACGGGTCGACGCCGACGACTTCGGCAGCTCCAGTCAGTATCCGGCGATCGGCGCTCAGCGCGTCGGTGCTCAGGTCGACGCCGACGCCCGACGCGTCGGCCAGATGGCGCAGGTCGCCGACCAAGCCATCAGACACGTCGATCATCGCCTGTGCGCCGGCCTCGGCCGCCACGCGACCTTCCCGGTACGGCGGTTGTGGCACGAGGTGGCGTCCGCGAAAGTCCTGCACGTCGTCGAATTCATCAATACCGTTGCACCACAGCGCATATCCCGCCGCCGAATAGCCCAATTGACCGGCGACGGCGATTCGCGAGCCGGGCCGCGCGCCGGACCGCAGCACCGGCGCCCGGCCGGCCAAATCACCGAGCACGGTCACCGAGACGACCCAGTGCGGGCTGCTGACCAAGTCTCCCCCGACGATCCCAGCGCCGATCCGGCCAGCCTCGTCCCACATCCCGTCCGCCAGCGCGTTGACCTGTGCGGTCGGGGTTTCCGGCGGTGCGCCGAACCCGACGACGAATGCCGTGACCCGTGCGCCCATCGCCTCGATATCGGCGGCGTTCTGCGCCACGGCTTTACGGCCGACGTCGTGTGGTGTCGACCAATCCAGCCGAAAGTGCCTGCCCTCGACCAGCATGTCCGTCGACACCACCACGCGGCCGTCGGCAGCCAGCACCACGGCACCGTCGTCACCGGGTCCGAGGACGACGTCGGCCGTCTGGGACCGACCCCGCGTCAGCCGATCGATCACCCCGAACTCGCCGAGCTCACCAAGTGTGCGATCGGACTCGCCGCTGCCCACGTCACCTCCTCGCCGATCGGCGAACCCGGTAGGTTCGTGTCCGCCGACACCGGGGAGTGTAAGCATTCGAACGACGATGCAACTCGTGTGGCAGGCAGAGCAGAAGGTGAGGCAGTGGCCAAGTCCAAGGCCGACTCCGACGGCCCGCCACGGGCGGTGCTGATCGCCGCCCTGCTCGTCGCGGTCGGTGCCCTCTGCGTCATCCTGGCGATCGCGGCGACCCGCCACCGGCCGACGCCGGTCGTCATCACCGCGGTCCCGGCACCCCACGCGCAAGATTCCGCGTGTCACACGCTGCTGGAGGAGTTACCGCAGCGACTCGGCGACTACACCCGGGCCTCGGTGGCGCAACCGGCTCCTGTCGGCGCCGCCGCCTGGCAGACCGCAGGCGCAGCAGAACCGGTGGTGCTGCGGTGTGGCCTCGACCGTCCGGCCGACTTCGTCGTCGGCTCCGCGATTCAGCTCGTCGACCGGGTGCAGTGGTTCGAAGTTCGCCAAGACGATCGGTCCACCTGGTATAGCGTCGACCGGCCGGTC
>Ga0302325_10014384_pt1 | contig 16849 bp, 19 predicted proteins | sample Palsa_T0_2_FD_201948 | JGI IMG/M metagenome (GOLD analysis project Ga0302325, IMG submission 201948) | Peat permafrost microbial communities from Stordalen Mire near Abisko, Sweden - Palsa_T0_2 | ecosystem: Environmental > Terrestrial > Soil > Palsa > Peat permafrost | place: Sweden: Abisko... | reverse complement strand
CACCGGGTAAGACTGAAATGAAGCCAAAAGCGGATTCCAGTGGCTTGTCCAAGATATTGCTCATCTTATATTCGAAGTTTTGGGTGGCCACAAGCGGGTTAAGCAGATTCTTCCCTCCAGGTCCCAGCATTGCTTTGATCTCCCCACAAGCTCCAGCGCACATAGGCTCCAAGTCAAAAGCTTTCCAGAGGTGGTAAATTGAGTCTTTTCCTGGCTTGGTACCTGCATCGATAAGGACGCAGATATTTGGGTCCAAAACACGCCCAAACGCTTGGAAGAACCATCTATGCGAGTTGATCTTCTTCTGATTTTTTTCCTTCAAACAGAAGAGCATCTGGACTGGCTGTTGCTTTGGGCGAAGTTCGACAAGATCCTTCTTGACGGAAATTCCGACCTGCGTCGTATATTCGTAAATGTGTGCTGTCACGTCCTTCCCATTGACTTGTTGCTTGGCAATTCCGTCCTGGTAAACTCCCATACCTGCTAACACGGCCTTCGTTCTCTCGTTGATCTTAGCACGACCATCACTGACAACGCAGACCACAATCTTCTTCCAGGCATCCTTTCCCCACGTCTTGCTGTCCTTGCGCGAGCACATATACTCGATATTCTTGAACACACCGCTCATCGTTCGAGCAAATAAAATATCGTCCTCATTGTACATAGTGACCACAATAAACAGTTCCGTGTGTCGTGGCTTTGCGAACAATCGTTGTCTGAGGGTGAAGCGCTCTTCGAAGAACTCGCTCGGGTCGCAAGTTGCTGCCGAATATCGCATATGTGTGAACTCATCCCTCTCTGGCGGCTGAGCATGCGGGACCATATTCAAAAGCTTGGGCGGAATGGGGCAGTCGAGGACGAGATTGCCATTGAACAATTGCACTTCCTTCACGGTCTTATACCGTTTCAGCGCGGGTACAGGCGTCGGTGAAGGTTCAATGCCATGAGCTCCATCGTACTCTTGATAACTTGGAGCAGTATGGGGATCTGGACCATAACTCGTATCTTGCGCCTGGAGAATTGGCTGGTGGTCGTCATGGTCGAAGTACGAATCTTGCGCTGGGAAGTTTGTCAAGGGATGTTCTTCGTGCGGCGAAGGCTGGTATGGAGGTTGATAGTATTGGTCGTGATGTTGTTGGGGGTTTATTGCATAGTCTTGCTGATAATTGTGGTTGGGATCGAGGGGATAATGTTGCTCGTACTCTTCATTATGCCCGTATGAGTTGTTAATGTTCTCAACTGAGTACTATAGAGCTTGGTCAGCGCAAAATTCTCAAGCTTTCTCTACAGAATAGACTCACTGTAGGTTGTGCCTGCAACCGATCGCTGGGAGTATGGCGTCCAGGACCCATAGGGATCTCGAGATTGTGTCTGCCATAGGGTCCAGTATCTTCAAGTCGATATCCTTGATTCGCTGGATGCCCAGGTGAAGTCGTTCGCCCTGGTCGGTTATTCATTTGGAAATATTCGTCTTGTTGGCCTTGGCCAGAATGATCTATGAAGCCCAGAGACGTTAGAAGGCGGTTATTTCTTCCCGGGAGTCGCAGACTCCGTTTCGCAAAGAAGAATAGGCTCCTGTACTATGCAGGAGGACTGTGTTTGACGATCTTCGACTTTCCCTCGAGGAAGTTTCGGTGCGCCACGCAGAGAAGGGAAATAGGATGTTGCGCAAAGAAGCGCGGTCGTATGTTTGTGAATGGCAGTGGTTCGTACAAGCAAATTCACTACGTGGGCTCTCGAACGATTTTTTTTATGAAGCTCAGAATCGACAGGTGAAATTGAGGGACGTACCTAAACGATTGTAGCTCATGGTACCCAGTAACCCCTTCAGGTGGGGGGCGTGGTTGGAGGGAGATTCCTGTATGGGGCTGGCGAGGAATGCACTTGGGCTCAATGGGATTCAGCTGGCGAATACCCCTATTTCCTTCTGCCCGGGCTGACTGGAACTCTAATCCCTCTGCTCACCTGCTCAGTGTACAGCAGGACTCGACGTCTTCGACGAAGATTCAGCGACAGGACGTGGTAGAAAGTCGTTTCAGGAGGTCGCGAAAGAAGGTTGCAGGGCCGAGCAAGGGTCTGTTTACTCTGATTTGCCTGTCAAACCGCGGCTCGGGTTTCAGAATGATGAAATGGGCATAACCTTCCCGATAACGTCCAGAGTTGGGAGGGCCTATTTTTGTTCAAGAAGAGAATCAAGGCAAGAGAAGAGTCGTCACAAAGACTGTGTCGTATTCCACTCTTTTACATACATTTATCGTGATACGGACGAGGCCGACTGTTACTATGCAGCAACACTCGTGGCGGGCTGATCAGCATGGTGCAACGGTTCTATTTCCAGCATGCGCTAGCCGGCGAATCGGCAGCCGAGTAGCAGCTACTCAGCCACAGCCAATAAGAGGCTCAACATGGGGTTCATACGCATCATCGTCGAGGCTGTGTTCTTCTTTTCTTGGCTGAGGGAATCAAGGTCAAATCACGAAGCTGAGGACTTTGCGAACCCGACGTTTTCCATTTGCCCTCATAATCGATCGGAGTTACACCCTCAAACGCTTCCGGCAGTCGATATTCCCCCGCCACTGCAAGATGCCTTACGTATGAGACAAGTCACAGGGCTGTGAATAGCAAGTCTTTCTTTTTCGTCTTGAAGCAGAGCCTCTTCCTTGTTTGCCTCCTGGTGGTTATGGCATCGAGCTACCCTTCAAGTCTTCACATCCGGGAACGTCTCTTTCAAGAAGTTCTTAGAGAACCTCGTGCACTGCCCAAATGCCACGTCGAATCCATCCCTTGCTCCATAGTAGGGATCATCAACCTCCTCCGCACGTTTCTTCCCAGCGAACTCCCCGAATAACATGACCTTGGCCTTGCCACCAGCACGCTGGTGGATCCTTTGGAGATCTCGAAGATTATCTCGATCCATCGCAAAGATGAAGTCAAACTTCTGGAAGTCTGAAGCATGAATCTGAAAAGACGTCAGGAGTCTGTCTAAGAGCTGAGTCATCTTGACTTACCTTTCGAGCTGAGTGGTGATAATCAGTGATTCCATTGCCTTCGAGTGTTGACATGGTTCTTGAATCTGGACCGGCTCCTATGTGATATGCTCCCGTTCCACAGCTATCTACCACAGAGATCAAGGATTGATAAGGGGGCTTTGCAATTATGGACCTGAAGATTCCTTCGGCCATAGTTGAACGGCAGATATTTCCTAAGCAGACGAACAGGATTGAGATGGGCTCCGGAGTTGAAGCCATAGTGGGAACTTTGTTCACGTGCTTGGTGAAGGGTGTTTGCAATGTAAGAGGCAACTCGGGCTTGGAATGAGATCGTCAGGGGTGAGAAGTCGCAGCCACACCTAAGCGACCTCCATTTTCGCGCTTGTCTTCTTTTGGTCAAGTTCGCGTCCACGCAACACCGACCATCGGAGAATTCTCCACCCTTCCAAGTTGTCTCATTTTTTGAATGATGAATTAAATATCTCTATTACAGCTACATTTCAAAAATCGCGTTCAAGCCCAAGGCTTTTTCTCAAGTCCAGGATGATAATCAGCCTACTGGTTGAATCCCCAATGTGCCCCTGAACCTCACCCTGAGATTTCGGTTCTCGCTTCCTGACGCAGCTGCAAAGTTGAACAGACTTCAAGATCCAGCCAATAGAAAAGCGAATTTGTTTCTGCATGCACAGTTGAATGGAAGCAGTACGCCCGAACACCACCTCCAATTCAATGCCCCCTCAATCCACGAAGGCATAGTCAAATGGACAAAACACATGCGAAAACCTCTTTCAATTCAATGCCCGCTCCACCACCCACCCATCTAATTCTCGTCTGCTGCCACGCAATCTACCTCAGCGGCCCAACCCACGGTCTCGATGAAAAAGAATGGCTCCTCGCCCCCTTCCAAAAATATGAGACACCAACATTCATCCAGCATGTCCAAGCCGGCCTCTCACTCCTCTCCGCTTCTCCCTCTTCACTCTTGATTTTCTCTGGGTCGAAAACCCGTCCTGAAGTTAATACGAGCGAGGCGAGAAGCTATCTTGACTTATGCGTTGATAACAATTTTTGGGGATTGACTAAGGATGAAGAGGTAAGAGGGAGGATTGTATTAGAGGAACAGGCTTTGGATAGTTTTGCAAATATCCTTTTCTCCCTGCTAAAATTCTGGAAGCGGACGGGGACGTGGCCGCAGAAACTTACAATTATTTCTCACGGATTCAAAAGAGAGAGGTTTCTAGAGCCACATATCCCAGCCCTCAGATTTCCCCTAGAAAGGGTTGAGTTTGTGGGGATCGATCCTGGGTATATGATTGAAGGTAATGTGGAGTATAATAGGGAAAGGTCGGAGGAAGTCAGGGGGGGATTGAGCCAAAAGGGATATGGTGAATGGAAGAAATATTTGCTTGGGGAGGGTGAAGTGTTAAGAAGGAAGAGAGCGGAACGAAATCCCTGGGCGGTTAGGCAACTATGGTTTGAGAGTGATGAGGAGCGAAAGAGAAGCAGAGTAAAAAGCAGAACGTTGAGTGCTGGCGATGGGTTGCTGCTGGAAGAAAGGGTATTAAGTGGAGAGAGGCAGCCATGGGAGGAGAAACCCGAGAAGAACAGGCTTCAATGAGGCATTTGGGATTCTTGGGCTGTTTCGATTTTCTCACGATGAATGAAAATAGTGAACGTCAACAATGATCTATAGGTTTACAAACTCGATCTTTCAGTGAATGGCTCGCAAGCTCAGAAGCAGACTTCCGACAAGCAATTTAAAAATGTAAATCAGCTTCCATTGCTCTCCCTGCCGGGATATAAATACTACCGCACGATTTGCTAGGCCAGCAACATACAGTCAACTTCAAGAGCGGGAGCGGGAACCGCCTGACCGTGCGTGCTTTCTCAAACTGAACAGCGTTGCCTTCAAGACACACTTTCACAATCACACATCATGCGTTTTGTAACCTTCAAGTCTTAACCTTCCCCCAGCAAAAGAAAGTCTAAGAGTTCGACATTTAAGTACTTGACGATGAAAGATTACTTCCGGTGGTAGGAATAACCATCTGTTCTGCAAACACCATCGTCCGACAGGAAATTGAATCGTCCGAACACCAGACAACTCTCGTCCTCTTTTATAACGGTGATAACAACAGACAGTCCCTGGCAGCAAAAAATTGGAAACTTACAGAAGATAGTTAGAGAAACTGAGAAAGATCTTTCAAGCCCAGTTTGAAGAGGAAATAAGAGGTGACTTAACTTTGTAAAGTTCATACTGCTCCATTATAGCGAAGATAAGTATGGTGAATATTAGACAGAACTTTAGCTCCGATCTCCCACATATAACTCTCCACGAAACCAAAGCATACGCATTCACCTTCGTTTGTCATCACTCCTCGCTACTTAGCGAGTCTCAACAAAATATATATGTAGGATAGAATGTCCTCAAAAACCAAAGAACATCACCTTTAAACACCAACTCTAACCTTCTTAAAAGCCTTCATTTCATAAAAAAGGCTTTTTTAATCTTCTGACACAACACTAATCACCTCCTATCCCCAACCCAAGGAATGCCAAAGTAGCAACATTCACCGCTACAATAATGATCCAAATGGCCAACTCACTAATCGCAGTCAGCAGATTATTCTTCAGGCTAACTGTCGGATTCCTCTGCCCCACTCTCTCTGCGTCCTGGCCTGCATCAAAGGTCTCAATCGTCAGCGTAATTGCTCCTCCCTCGGTCTCGACTCTCATCTATCGATTAAAGCTGGTATAGCAAACCAGTGGGAAGGTGAAGAAAATCAAGGCCACGGATAGAACCACGTTGTAGCCGTTCAAGGCGGCTGCTAATCCATTCCTGCCTTCTGCTGCTGCAATGATGATACCTGGAACAATGGCGATTGATCTCGTCACAAGGCCACGGTAGAAGGGGCAGATGTTGCTGAAGTCATTGCTTCGTGGTAGGATGAATTTTCAACGCCGAAGTCGTGGAGACGTGCTTGCACAAGTCCAGACCCGAGATAGAGAGTGTGTGGTATGAGGGTACCTCCCAGGATGGCACAGGATTCGAAGAGCCTTGATTCTTTGCGTTTGCTGAGCTGTGAATATTGAGATAGAGACCTATCTATTGGATACAAAGATTCCTCTTGATGGGAAGAAGCCATACATGACATGACGAGCTGACGTGCCAGTGATGAGGGAAAGCTCGATACAGAAGCAGATGAAGACACCCAGTACAAATGCCGAGATGAAGAGCTCGAATGCTCAAAGACCCCTCAAAGACCCATCTGTACGATAAAGAGAAGTATGAAAAGAGTGTCTACTATAGCCAAAGCACAGCCGGCAGTCAATGGTATCTTGGGAATAAGAATATCTATCGCGATGGCAGTCCCAATGAGCTACATGAAGGCAAGTCAGAAACCCATGAGCTCGACGATCACAGAATATACTTAGCCAATGTCTGTACACACGATGGCAGCCTCTGCCATGAACCAAAGCCCATAATTGAGCCACTGTGGTAAATGGGCCCGGTTCATCTGTGCCAGATCCATTCCGGTGACTGATCCGAGTTTGACAGCCAAAGCCTGCAATAATTAGGAACCTCTCTCACTGACACTGCTTGCGGTTTATTACTGACCTAAAGCTAAATAGCGATAAGGTTAGATATAAGTACCCGAACAAAAGCTTGTAAGATTACTTAAACTGTGCCCTAGAACTAACAGCTGTCTGGAAGTTGGCTAGATTGATGTAGGCCACAGTGATGATTGTACCCGGTCCTAAGATCTTACAAATTTTCCAAACTTCACCATGACCGCAGCAGCTTCCCAGCATTCTGAGCCATGAAAGCATCTCAAAAAGAGCGCACGTACTCCAAAGGACGATTTCGCTTCGGGCCATCTTGAAGCTCGACCACAATTTCCGTATCAACAGCTTTCTCTTCAAATCTCACTGTAGATTTGTCTTTCGTAATTTCTAGGTTTGAATGCTCGGAAACAACTTGCTCAACAGTGTCTGGTTTCGATGGAGTCGGCATTGTAAATAAGGTTCTCAGCATCGGGTGATACAGTGGTAATCTTACACGCCTAGGGCTAGGGTAATGAGATCTGGAAATGTCTACCACAGTATCTACGGCCAGCAGGCATTTTGCAGCCGAATAGAAAGAGGTTGAGAGGTTTCGAGTCGTGAAGATGAGACGAAGTCACGAAATACAGGATGAAAAGTCACCACACTGGTGGGGTTGTAACTTGTTACCACTTACGCTTCGTACCAGCTCCATGGCTCCAGATGGAAGGCGCAACCGGACGGCAGGGGTTGTTTCGTCGACCCCTTAGAGGCTTGAGATTCAGACTCCTGTCGGACATTAAACGCACTCAACATGTTTTGCTTTTGACTGGACGGCATTTGGAATCGCATCTGCAACCCGTGTCAAAAGTTTCAAATCCTAACGTTGAATCAGGATGAGGGTGAAGTTCAGACCAGAGTTATCGGATGCCAAGTTCGACAGGCGAGTCCTCAGTCCAGGCTTCTGGAGGGCAGACGCATCAAATCAGATCATCAGATGAGGATCTGCTCAGTGCAGTATCAATTTTCGATTCCAGGGACACACGCTGCGCTGAAGCATGTTTGAATCGTTTTGAAGCTGTTCTAAAGGATGAAAGTTTCACAGAATGTCACTGGTCTGCTGCAATAAGCTTGGGCCATTTTCCTTTCCTTAGCTGCATTGCCTAAAGCAGCAACTTGAGGCCTTGCTGCAGTGCTGCCATGCTGCCAGCTACCAGCCTACCGTACCACAGACAATACATGTCTGATCTCCAGTTGGATAATCAGATGAATCCACAGAGTGCAGTTTGTAACGACGTGGTGCGGGGCACGTTCACGTTTCAATTACCCGCCGCCGCCGCCTCCTCCTTCCTTCCACGGTTCATATGAACATTCATGATACACGCCGTATCAGTGAGGAGTGAGGAGGATACTTCATACGAAGGTACAGTACTGTCAGTACTCGTGCTGCGATTCCCTCGTATGTGTTTGTCTGCGTCATTCTGCCCGCTCCTGATTCGTTTTGGGAATCCAATAAATGTCTTAGCCGCATAAGGTTACGGCAGGACCTCCCCTCCCACCCCGTCCTACCGTACTGTACGTTAGCCTGCGCTTTAAGTGACTACTCCCCTCACGAGACTTCCAGCTCCTCTTTCTCTTCACACTTTGACATGCAATGACACTCTTTTCAACATGATCGACTACGACAATGTCTGTTTTAACATCGCCTCCTTCATTGGGGGCCTGTTTGTTCTCGAGTTCGGCGCAGACAAGTTCATTGATCACACTGCCAAGGTCGCTGAGCGCCTGCGGATTCCACCGACTCTGATCGCTCTTTTGACAGCTGGTGCAGAATGGGAAGAGGTAGGACACTTCAATCGCATCCGCCGAGAGTTCTAGCTGACTTGACATGCAGCTGGTCGTAGTAATTGCTGCTATCTCGCAACACGAATCCCCCCTGGCCATGGGAAACATTGTCGGGTCCTCCATCTCCAACATCCTCGGTGCCTTCTCACTAGGCCTCATATTCTCTCCGACGAATTCAACCTTCGACTCCTCCGCCAAAATATACACAGGTGTCCTTCTTGGCCTCACGACCCTCTTCACACTTTTCATCTTGTTCTTCCAAAATCTAGGACGATTCGGCGGCGCCGTGCTGATCCTTACATTCATTATATATATCATATCAATAGCATGGGCTATTTACAAGGGAATTGTTGCACCTCCCGTCGATTCAGACAGCGATAGCGATTCCGACAGCGACTCGGACTCGTCTGATTCCGACGAGGAGGATGGATCTTCAGTCCCGTTGAAAAAAAAACCGGTGCACTCTCGCTCCCCGTCTTCGAGCACCACAACCCTCTACGACAATGACAGGCCGAATGACCTGGAATCCGCCTCCAACCCCCAACAATCCAGATCTAACTCTCCTACCCCAATCCCCGACTCTCAAACCGCCGAGTCCTGTCCGCTCGCCAAAGAAATGTTCGACGAAATCGACTTGCATGATTCCCCTATCCAAAAGGCAGGGAAACACAGCACACTCTACCACCTCGCAAATCTCACATTCGGCTTCCTCGCCCTGTCACTATCAGGCTACATCCTCAGCCACTCCATCAGCACACTCTCTTCCGCATTCTCCTTATCCTCCTCCCTCCTCGGCGTCACGCTCCTCTCCTTCGCCACCACGCTCCCAGAAAAGCTCGTCTCGATCTTCTCTTCCCAACGCGGGGAATCTGGAATCGTGATCGCGAACACAGCAGGCTCGAACATCTTCCTCGTCACACTATGTGCCGGCGTCCTCTTCTGTTCGGGGGACCTGACAACGATAAAAGACGAAGGAGTGACATTGTTCGAAGTAGGCACTATGTGGCTCAGCAGCATTGTATTATTCGGCATTGTCATGTTTGGGGGGAGGAAATGGATGGGCTGGGCCTTATTCGGTGCTTACGTTGCGTTTATCATTGGGGAGTTTGTGCTGGATAGGAGGTAAATCATAAAATCAGGGGAGGCTTTTTATTATTATTTTACGGAGTTGGGTTTAGAAGGCCAGAAGAATCAGAGCCATCTGAATATAAATCACAAGTTTATTCATAAGATAATTTGCCTGGCGAGGGGGTGTGTTTTGACCTGAATTGAGTCAACCAAAAAACTTGGTTCTGTACTCCCTGGCAACGATTCGTGATCCTGCACTACTGTATTTAGGAGGCATTCGGTCCGAAGGTTCTTCCGTTCAACTGTCACACATTAGACTTTCAAGACTTCAGACTTTGTCCAACGTCTCATAGTTTATGGGGTTTCGTAGAGTGGACTTCAAGTCTAAAGCCTGTTCAACGTCTCATAGTTTGTGGGACGTTTTTCTGTTAGCTTCACGTCTTCAAGTACCGTTGTTACCTCTCATGATCTGCTGTAGGAAGGGCTTGCGCGATCTGAACACTCGATACAGCTATTTCATGCGCCTAGCTTCACAGAGTATTGAACTGAAAGTCTTCACATGGTCACCTGGTCAAAGCCTGATTGGCGTTAAAGATATTAATCGCTATCCAAAATCTTAAGTGCTACAAAAGCATAGGTAACCATCCGCCAATTCATTTTCCTCCAGACCATGTCATGCCCAATTTATTCATTTTCTCATGTGTAGCGTACAAGCTGTTCACCTAAGAAGGAGGAGCAGCAGTGTTTTGTGTGGTCTCTTGGCGTTGAACAGCACCAAAGCGGGTGTTTCCTTGATCGAAGATCTGCAAAGCAATCAGCTAAAGTTCAGGTGTTTCGTAATAGGGAGTAACTTACAGCATAGATTCCCTTCAAGAAGGTATCACCAAGAATGTCGAAGGTCATGGTACCTCTGGACTGGATACCGCCATAAACCATGCCATTTCCGGCATCAGCAAAGCCCAGATCCTCCTTCTGAACAGCAAATTGAGTGTCACCAACAGCGAAAGTGACAACCGGGAGCTGATCAGCGGTGGTGTTGGATGGGAAGATCCAACCTTGTTGAGTTGAGTCGTATGTGGCACCAGGAATAGCCTTGTAGATGGCCTCGCAGGTAGCATCAGCGACCAAGGCAAGGGTGGTTCCAGTATCAGCGATGGCAGTGTTTCCTGACTGGTTAATGGTGGTGCCGTTCACAGTTGCTGAGGTAGAGTCGAACATCCAGAAACCCTGCGAGTTGTCGATGGGAGTGTAGGCAATCTCCTGTCCGGACGCTGTGACTGTGGCCTGGTCGATGTATCCGAAAGTGTAGAAACTTTCGCCCTTGTCAGATTCTTTGGCGTCACGCCAGCTGCCAAGATTGACAGTGAAGAGCTCAGCAGTCTCAGGAATGGTATCCTCTGTGATCATGTTCTCGACTGGAGTCTGAACTGGCTTTGGAGTAACTGTGTTGATGCTACCCCAGGCAAGACCCAAAAGTCCGTCTCCAGCTCCTTGAACGAACTGGTCAGACATATGATTGGCAAGCTCAACAGCTTGGTTTGTGATGGTCAAACCGCCAATTGTAACGTTGTCGGTGCCAACAGTTCCTGAGGCAGATGAAGAATCGCCGTAGGAGATCTTCCATTTGGAACCCTCTGTGGTCTTGAATGTGGATGACTTGGTGGGATCGAAGATTGTGTGACCAGTGCCTTGGGACTTGATGGAGGATGGGAGCAATGTAGACCAGACCTATGTTCAGGATTAGCTTGTGTTAATCCCCACAAGCACTATAGAGATTTCACTTACCCAGAGATCAGAAGATCCGGTATCGAAGTCGAGATTGAGAGTCTGTGGTGGTGTACCGATCGCAACTGGGCAGAGGTACTCGGAGTCATTCTGCTGGTCGTCTGCGGTGACCTCGCCAGCCTCGGCGTCTACTGGAGTAGCTCCATGCTTCCTCTTTGCAAGAACACGGTGTGTTGTGGCCTTGCCACCGACCTTGTGGCGGAGGCCATGGTGGCCAGTCTGGGTCACCTTGTTCATCTGAAAGTATGGGCCAGGCTTGGTGGGCTCGAAGCCCCATTTCTGAAGGAGGTAGACATATGACTTGGGGCCTGATCTTTTGTAGTTCTTATTATGGATGATCTTAACTTTGTGCAATCCTTTGAGAGCGGCGGCCATGATGGGTGTTGATAATGATTTTTGGTAAAGCTAAGAGGTAGGTTGAGAAGCCGCAGGAGATTTAGAGAGGTATGGATGGGTTGAGAAAGGCTCTGGTGAAGAGGATGGCAGCCACTTTATGTACTTAGCTAGTAGTTCTAGGAAGGAGCTGTTTGCTCAGCTGCCTGCATGGTGACAGAGAAGGCAGGCTCACAGCAACCAAACCTGGTCGTTGGGGTTTCGAGCTTTACCCCAGGCGGCGTCATTGCTGCTCCTGCGCAGCTGAAGCTTGTTCCCTACGATTGGGCATTGATAAACAGGCGGACTGGAGCCGGCGCCGGATGGGCCGTATGGCTGAGACGAGATCACACCCGTGGCGCCTAGATATAGGGCTTTTATATTGGCATGGAAGTATGGGCTACCTCTACATCATGTTGGAATGGGGTAGGATCTCTCGGCGCTACTATTCGCTGCGTCTTGAACGGAGGACCACATCGGCAATGCTTGATGGGCCTTGTGGCTATGAGGTATTTCGCCATGTGTTTCATTTTAATATTTTATCCAAGGCAGGCGAGGGGATAGGGAGGAGAAACAGCAAGAGAGAAAAAGGAAGGTGATGTAAAGGGACTCGCCGCGTTTGTGGAGAACAAGGGATCATCCGAGCGGGACCCTTGCGCTCAGCCAGTTGTGCAGCTTGATAGATAGGGAAGTCAAAATCTACTTTGGAAGAAGTCTGTGATACTTGTCTTACATGCAACATCGAATCTGTACATCCAACTCCTACTCCATCGTGATACTGCTTCCATGAGCTCTGCGATCTGGTCATCGATGCTCACGATCACCTCGAGCTTGTACCTTAGCATCTTCCTTGACGTCATTGGGCCGGCCGCGTTGGCAGCAGGTGTTATCTGATACGCTCAATCGAGAGTATCTCTAAGCTTAATGCAGCACTCGGCACGCCCAAAATGAAGAGCTGGCAAGTCGCGATGGGGAATAACAGCCTATCAGAGGCGCAAAGAAGCAGGAACAGGAACAGGAACGAGAAGGCATGAGGATGTGAACGTGGCTCAATCACATCACAGTGGATTCATCTCGAGGCTGCGACGTGAGGCCACCAGGGCCATCCCACTGAAACCCCCCCTCCCGAAACGGAATAGCGGGGTCGAGGGCCTGGAAGAACAAATATCCTGATTCTCCGTTTGCGCGCAACCACACACATGCTTTCGCTGCTGCTGCGCTGCTGATCTCGTCTCGAGATCAAGATTCGCAATAACTTTGGTCCTTGCTCGACTTCTAATTTTGTTCCACATGACGTTCTGTTTGAAGACTTTCGTGCAGCGCGCCGAAACAGATGCCGGCACATGCCGTAGCTGAGATCCCGCTGACAGCCCTGGCCTTGTACTGGGCAAGCTCCTTTCAGGAGGCTGTGTCTTTGAAGATGGTGTGTTCATCTACTCAGACGAACAGCAGGTACAGTAAAATTTTACCACTAACGGCGGTGGTTATGGATAGATGGCGCACTGATATTTCTAAGCGGAAGAGATGACTTTGAGCGAGGTTGAGTGGGCTCCCGCAAGGCACTGGATAGCGAGGCTGCAATCGAAACTGCTCATTCGGCCGGAGGGAAGGCAAAGATGCAGCGAGGCTTCTTCAGACTTGATGACAACTGGCGGTGAGAGTAATTACTAGACGCAATATAGCCTCCTTGGCAAAAGCTCTAAGCGGGCATCGAAAATGGCGTCGACGTCTCTAAGCTGGAGGAGATTTGATGTGTGATTCCAGATCACAAACTGCCCCATCAACAAGGTAAATCATGTTGGCGCATCGTTTTAACTGTTATTGGTAGTCTTTACGAGAAAATGGTATGTGGTAAGGCTGGAGGAAATATCCGTTGTTGGGGAAAGCTCACGATGCAGCCGATCTGAGACATTTTGGCGTCCTCTCCTTCACCAATGGACCTCTCCTCCCGAGTCCCCACGTTGGCTTGCGATGGTAATGTGAATCGAATGATTTAAACTGCAAGTGTTCGGAGATGTAAAGAAGAAAGGAGCGGTGGAAATCTCCTCTTTTGAATGCGAACGGTATATTCCCTTCATGTCAGAGAGCTGAGAGCATCCTTGCAGCTAGCCGGCTTGCGGGCCGACGCCTTCGTTGACGTGACACAACATTTACATGCCACGGTCCGAACGTAGATATTGAAGAAATAGAATAACCCTGTGAATATTTAGACTTCTGAAGAGAGTGTTCTAATCCTCGAGCCAGGCATTGCGGACTCCTACTACGCATGCATTCCTCCCACCATGTCTATACCTCATGAAAGCTTCACCTTTCCCCATTGAAACCCTCTCACGCCATTGCTGATCCAGCACTCTTCTCCATCTCTCAATGAGTCAACAGTCACAATCCCTTCAACACAGTACCTGTATTGAATTTAGTGCAAAGGCCCACAGGGAGCGATTCAGAAACTTACCCCTTTTCAAGAGCCCACCTCCTCGTAGTCCCTATTTGACCACCACTTGATATTGGCGGAGTCGTCCATTTTCCATTCCTCCAGAAAAATACGCTCGTCAAGCTGCCCTCCATGATTTCCCCATCCTTCTCACTGATGATCAGAACCTCCTTCTTCTCCGCCATGTCGTGGATACCGACTCTTTGCCTAGCTGCCATATACATATCTCTGCTCGTAGTCTTGTAACTCGTGAATAGCGATGGCTTAACCCTCTGCGAATCTGGGAGCACATCCCACGCTTCGCCCATCGGTGGATCTCCATGAACGGCATCACCATCCCCTACAGTCAAAACACCACCCGTAAGAGGGCTGACCTTCATCTGCGCCGCTGATTTTGGCGGAGGAATCCTGTTCGGAAACAAACTGGCGGCTGTAGTGACAGTCGTGGGATTCATCTCAATTCTACTTGAACCTTCATGACGCAATAATACCCTAACCCTCAAGGGACTTTGAGACTGTGTGAGATTGGCCATGCCATCATTGAGCTTCTTGAGCAGGGTAGTGAATCCTTTAGGGCCTCGGAGAGAATCAGCTATTTCTGCCCATCCAAAATGCTCGGCCGCTTCTAATAAGCGATCTCGATGATAAAAGAGCATATAGAATGGGCTGGACTGTTTGACGTCGCTGTCCCAGGCTTCCGTGTTGACCGGAAGTGTGGTAAGCAGCGGGTCATAACGCAGGGAAGTGAAGAGTTCGAAGTCCAGCGCTCCCATGACGAAGATCTGAAACAAGTCAGAAACAAGGAACCATTGATTGAAATAGCACTGAAAAAGTCAATGTTTGAAAAGCTCGAAGGTGGGGATTTGTTCTGGTTTTCCTGAACAGGACTCGTGGGGGAATTCGGTGCGCCTCGGAAATGGGGGTGCAGCATATAGTAAAACATGCAACCAGCAATGCACTTCCACGTACCTTTCAAATCTTCGAAAGATATTTCCTTCTATATCAAGGAAAGATAGGGGAGTACTAAGACCTTCTCGATCACGTGAAGGAGATGCAATCAACGACTGAAAGACTTAAGAGTGAGAACATGTGATCAAAAGATGCGTGCCCTCCAATATCTACGTATTGTGCGTACAATGTAACCTTCGATGGTAGAATCGTTGCAGGGCGCTTTTCCCACCCAAAGGATCTGGGATTGAAATTTCTGATATTTTGCCAGCAATCTAAGCCTCCAAGTTGGGGGCCGCTTACAAAGACAATATTATGACCTCACAGAGGTTTTGAAGATGTAAATCGAAGTCTGCCGAAATGACGTTATTGATTATATTGAATGTGTTGCAGATGAAGGGATTGAACTTCGGAAAGGTGTTGCCTGGATAAGGTTAAGGAGTTAGCTTCGCTCGCTTAGTACTGCCCCTTCCTCGACCTCGACTACACCTCAACACCGCTCTCTTAAACTTTTACATCATGTGCTGAAGAGTATCACGAGAAAGGCTCTCCAATCAAGGAAGGTCTTCGTCGGATCAGAAGGACCGCAGATCATGGACGAACGAGAGAAAGAGGAATGCCCTGTCTGCAGCATCCTTCAATTATCCACAACACCCACCAGACTCGAAACTCAGCCCATGGTGTTCTCTCTGTCTGAACATGAATCAAAGATAGATGCAATCAGAGAGTGTTCTGCCAGGACTGGTCCACTGCCGTGCGACCTGTGCCGTCTAATTACTGATCTGGACTACGACTGGTTAGGATTGGAAAAGACTAGCTGGCTAGCACATACATATTTTCAAATATGTATCCCTCTGTGCAGCAGCCAAAACCTCACGCTAGCAAGGCTCCCTCCATACCATTGTACTCCTATTTGTGCTAAACCTATCCACCTTGAAGCTTTAGCGAGAGTAGACCGCAAAAGTGTCTGTTTATTTACTTTTTGGCCTGTGCAGCCCTAGTACTCCCCTGGCTTGTCATAGTTCTTTGGTAGATTTGGTCGGTAGAACCCCCCTCCCTAGCTTGAGGTTTGGCTGCCGCATGAAGGGATACAATTTAGGCATAGAAGAGTTCCCTAGCCAACCACCCATCCTACAAGTAAGGAATCACACATTTGCAAGCCATTGGAATATGGTTATAATCTCATGGTGCTTAGATAATTCATTGGAAACTGTTCGCCATCTAATTGGTGCAGTGGCACATTCAGATCCGCTCTCCGCTAGAAGTCTGGCACGCATTCGGCATTGGATTGAAAAGTGTGAGAAACACCACCAGTGTAGAGGCCCTTCAAATCCAAAGTTACCAACTCGAGTCCTCGATGTCGGCAGTGGAGAACGACATCAAGCCATTGGCCTTGTCAATACAAATGGCCAATCTAGCAGATGCATTGCTCTCGGCCATTGCGTAAGGCTATCAAGTTCTTAATACGTTTCTCATGACGTATCAGAGAGTTCTTCCTCTGACATTCCAGGGAGCTATGGGAGATCCTGCATCCTTTTCCGTTCAATTCCCTTTCAAAACATTCTTTGCTTCTCAGTGCATGCCATGCTCTTCGAATTTCTGTCGCCATTTCGCACCTTCAAGACTTCATTCCCCTCTTCTTATACATTTCACACACGTTTTCAGAAAACTTATACCAACATCTTATTGTCAAGCCGTCATTGCCCACCAAGGTCTACCAAGAAGTTACCGATTTCGATATTTCAGTGGAGAGAATCCAAGCCGTTTATTACCACGAAATGTACGCTGGAGGATATGAAAAGTAGTTTTCTACCTGAGCAAACTCCGCAACCTTTTATGGTGCGATCGGAGTCACTCGAATGCTTGG
>Ga0302325_10014383_pt1 | contig 16849 bp, 12 predicted proteins | sample Palsa_T0_2_FD_201948 | JGI IMG/M metagenome (GOLD analysis project Ga0302325, IMG submission 201948) | Peat permafrost microbial communities from Stordalen Mire near Abisko, Sweden - Palsa_T0_2 | ecosystem: Environmental > Terrestrial > Soil > Palsa > Peat permafrost | place: Sweden: Abisko... | reverse complement strand
GCCATTGGTTGAACGGTCGGCATCAACGAACGAATCAGCCTCGGTGCCTGTCCCTTGTGGGACTGTCCTTTGTGGACCATGAGTCGCTGGCCTGACGTTCCCACTCGGCAAGCCGTCGTTCCTCTTCGTCCTTAGCCGCACCGTAGCGCTCCTGGAGCGTGCCGGAGAGTGACGCTAAGCCGGGGATGTCATCGAAGTCGTCATCGTTAAGTTTGCCGCACTGCTTCGTCTAGCCCGCAGAGGATGCGCCGCGTGCTGCCGTGTCTTCGTCAGCACCGCGGCACGCGCTTGTGTTCGTTAGCGCACGGAGCCGCGCTGAACGTGCGCCTACGCTCACAAGAGCGCCAGGTGGCGTCCGCAAGCGCCTCGTTACGTCCCGTCCTCCAGACCTTTCGTCCAGGAGGATTCCCGACGGTCCGTTCGATGCCCGCTGCTTTAGCGCTGGCGAACCGAATTTTCCCGCTCGCGATCCCGAGGAGAAACTCATGACTTTGGGAACCATTCTGTTGATCGTTTTGGTACTGATGCTGATCGGCGCCATCCCGACATGGTCGCATAGCCGCAGTTGGGGCTACGGGCCCAGTGGTGGCTTGGGTTTAGTGTTGGTCATCGTCGTCGTGCTCGTTTTGTTAGGACGGCTGTAACACCGCGCTCGTAATTCTTAAGTTAGTTAGACTTTGCGCGACTGAGAATCACGCAAGAGTCCGTCGGTTTCTTTACCTGAGCGCCAGGATAGGCGGGCCATTAGTACCTGACCGAGGCAGAGTTCAGCGCGCTCTTGATCAGCTTGCGTTGCCGATACTTACAATGCGCGCTCCTTGCTGATCGTTTGCCCTTGGGGATAGAAGGGAGCCTTGATTGAACGATGGACTGGGGCGGAAGCGCACCGATCGGCCCAGGTCTTAAATCGCGCTAAGACGTTGATCATTAATCACTTCTAACGGCGGATCGTGGAATGTTCCCTGCAGTTACGCGGATAACTGGGTGATTTGCCTATATTCCGCTCAGCGTTATCCCACGGCTGAAAGCATCAAAGTAGCGCCTGCGTGCGATGCCCGATGGATGAAAGAATTGAGCGTGGTGCGCTCCACGTTTCCAGGTGTCTGAGCTCGAGGTCAAAGGAGACCGGTTGTGAAGATCAGGGTGGGCTACGAGTTGATCTACGACTGTCCGCAGCCGACGCCGATGATATTGGTGCTGAACATTCACTATACGCGCGCATCCGACCTTGCGGTTCCGGATCACGTAATCATAGACCCGTCCATTCCGATGACCGTCTATCGCGATAGCTTCGGCAACTGGTGCACTCGCATCGTCGCCCCCAAGGGTCAGATCAAGATCACGAGTACCGCCATCGTCAATGACTCGGGCGAGCCGGAGGTCGTCGCCCCGTCCGCGCAGCAGCATGCGATCCAGGATTTGCCCGAAGAAGCCCTCGTTTTTCTCCTGGCGAGTCGATATTGTGACACCGAACGATTTTTACAGATCGCCTGGAACACGTTCGGCCAGACCCCGACGGGCTGGGCCCGGGTCCAGGCAATCTGCGATTTCGTGCACAATCACGTCTCTTTCGGCTACGAGCACGCGAGTGCCACAAGAACAGCCTGGGAAACGTTCAACGAGCGGCGCGGCGTCTGCCGCGATTTCGCACATCTTGCCATTGCCTTCTGCCGCTGCATGAATATTCCGGCGCGATATTGCACGGGCTATCTCGGTGACATAGGCACTCTGCCGCCCTACGGTCCGATGGACTTTGCCGCTTGGTTCGAGGCGTATCTCGGAGGATGCTGGTACACCTTCGATCCACGCAACAACGTGCCGCGGATCGGGCGAATCTTGATGGCAAGAGGCCGCGACGCGATTGACGTCGCGATCAGCACGACGTTCGGGGCCAATACGCTCGTCGGCTTCAAGGTCTGGACTGATGAAGTACCGGCCGCTTGACCGCAACGCCGTCGGCACAACCATCCGCATTCTTCAGATCGAAGGGGCGTCCGAGGACAACGGTATCTTTCGCGGCTCGCCGCTGGAAAACTGTACCTGACTCTGGCCACTCACTCCTGCGCGCGGCGGAAAATACGTCTGCGCGATGCCCTCGTGTACAACGATGATGTGCAGTTGCAATCGATCGATGAGCTCATGCAGGCCAGCCTGGTCGAGAGTTGCCAGCGCCGCATTGTCGATGAAACTGCGGGCCCCTTCGAGTGAGCCCAACACGCCAGCGCTGCGCGGCAGCGCCCGCAGGAAATACTCGACCTCTTTCAGGCAGTAGAGACATGCGCGCGGGAACTGTGTGTCCCGCAGCACGAAATCGAGAACAGCTGAGCGGCTGACGCGAGTTCGCTGGCTCAGGCGGTACATCTGATAGCCTGACAATGATTTCAGCAGGTTGAGCCATTGGATCGTTTCGAACGGCTGGAACCCCGGCGCATCCTTAGGCAGCAGCTGCGCAGAACGCACATCAATGATCCGGCTCGTCATGTCGGCCCGCTCCAGATTGCGGCCGAGCATCAGAAACGTAAATGCATCGTTGCGGCTCATCGTCCCTTCAAGCTCGCCGGTCAGCGTCTGCATGCCCCGGATGATGCGCTGTAGGGAATGGAAGCGGGTGCGCTTGCTCAGCGCCGCCGGCAACTTCTCTTTGGTTTCCATGAACAGTTCATTCATATGCTCCCAGACTTCGTTCGGCAGAACGTCACGCAAGGTGCGAGCGTTATCGCGCGCGGAACTGACCGACGAGAGGATCGATCCGGGATTATCAAGATCGGCAATCAGGAAATGGACGATGTCACGTTCCTCGGCGCGCTTCTCACGCGCATCGAACAGCTCGCGGCTGCCGGTGATGTCGACTAGCGCCAACCAACCCGGCCGGTATTCGGGCGGCAGGTCAAGGAGCAGGTTAGCGTTGACGTTGACCAGGCGCGCCATGTTCTCCGCGCGCTCGAGGTAACGAGCCAGCCAATAAACATTCTCCGCGACACGCGAGAGCATGCGTTATGCCTCTATGTCGACGATCCAGGTGTCCTTGCTGCCCCCGCCCTGCGAGGAATTGACCACCAGCGAGCCTTCACGCAGGGCAACGCGGGTCAATCCACCGGTGGTGACGTAGGTCTTCGGACCACTAAGGATGAAGGGACGCAGATCCACGTGACGCGGTTCGATGCGTTCATCGACGAAGGTCGGCACGGTGGATAGCGTTATCACCGGTTGCGCGATGAAATTGCGCGGCGCTGCCTTCAGCTGCGTGGCGAATTGATTGCGTTCGCGCTGGCTCGCCGTGGGGCCCATCAGCATTCCGTAGCCGCCCGAGCCGTCGACCGGCTTGACCACGAGCGAATCCAGATGATGCAAAACATGCTCGAGCTGTTCGGGCTCCGCACAGCGCCACGAGGGAACGTTTGGGAGAATCGGATCCTCGTCGAGGTAGTAGCGAATCATGTCGGGCACATAGGTGTACACGAGCTTGTCATCCGCGACGCCCGCTCCGGGAGCATTTGCCAGAGCCACGTTGCCTTTCGCCCATGCGCGCATAAGTCCCGGAACGCCGAGCGTGGATTCCGCGCGGAAGGACTCCGGGTCAAGGAAATCATCGTCGATACGACGGTAGATCACATCGATACGCGTCCAGCCGTGGATCGTCTGCATGTACACGCAGTCATCGTCGTGTACTGCAAGATCTCTGCCCTCGACGAGTTCGCAGCCCATCTGCCGCGCGAGATACGAATGTTCGAAGTACGCCGAGTTGTAGATGCCGGGCGTGAGCACCACGACCTCCGGCAAGCGCTCGCGTCGGGGAGATAGTGCCACCAGCATCTCATGTAACTGCGAGGGGTAATCATCGACGGGAAGGATCGCAGTGTTCTCAAAGAGCTCAGGCAGTACGCGCTTCACGACCTGCCGGTTCTCGATCATGTACGAAACACCGGACGGTACGCGCAGGTTGTCCTCGAGAACATAGACAGTGCCGTCTTTGTCGCGCACCAGGTCCGTGCCGCAGATGTGCGCCCAGCAGCCCTGTGGTGGATTGATACCTACGCAGTTGCGCCGGAAGTTTTTCGAGGACGCGATGATGTAGTGTGGAAACACACCGTCCTTGACGATGCGTTGCGCGTGATAAACATCGTCGATGAAGTGATTAAGGGCACCGACGCGCTGTTTCAGGCCCGCCGCGATCCGGTTCCACTCCCTCGAGGAAATGATGCGCGGGATGATATCGAGCGGCCAGGCGCGATCGATCGAACCGCCCTGCTCGTGGTACACGGTAAAGGTCACGCCCATCACCTTGATGGCAAGTTCGGCGGCCTGCTGGCGCACGCCGAGCTCCTCACTTCCGAGCTCCGACAGGTGACGTATGAGCGCACGTCCAGCCACACGCGCACCGCCACCCGGGCCGATCAGCTCGTCATGCAGGCCGGATGCGCAGTAGTTGGTCCAATTGATGCTCATGAGCGCTCTTAAGCGGCGTGGGCCGGAATATCTGGCACTCTGTTGAATACTAGCCCAGTTCGGCAGGAATCGAACGTCGTTCCGCGTGACCCGCTTCGGTGCGCCGCAGGGCCCAGAATGGTGCACGCAGATGCCGCCGGTGCCGTCCAATTCCCCGGCGGCATCCGTATAATGCCGGCCCGTGTCGATTCATGTTGCGCTGAATCACGTTACGCACTACCGCTATGACCGGCGCGTGGCCTTAAGCCCTCACGTGGTGCGTCTGCGGCCGGCCCCGCATTCGCGTACACGCATTCTGTCCTACTCGATGAGCATCGAGCCGGCCCGGCACTTCATCAACTGGCAGCAGGATCCGGAAGGGAATTATCTCGCGCGCGTAGTGTTTCCGGACAAGACCGAACAGCTGCGCATCGAAATCGATCTGATTGCCGAGATGGCGGTGCTCAATCCGTTCGATTTCTTTCTTGAGCCGCACGCGGAGAGTTTCCCGCTCGCCTACACCGCCGAGGAGCAGAGTGCTCTCGCGCCGTATCTGGCGAAGGCACCTGCCGGGCCGCGCTTTGCGGACTACCTCGCCTCGATTCCCCGTGTACCGGCAAGTACGGCGAACTTTCTCGTCGACCTCAATGGGCGTTTGGCCCGGGATGTCCGTTATCTGATTCGACTTGAGCCTGGCGTGCAAACCTCAGAACAGACGCTATCGAACGCATCGGGATCATGCCGCGATTCGGCATGGCTGCTGGTGCAACTGCTGCGTAATCTGGGACTTGCCGCTCGGTTCGTGTCGGGCTACCTCATCCAGCTCACGGCCGATGTGCGCTCCCTTGAGGGGGCCTCCGGACCGGCCGCCGACTTTGCGGACCTGCATGCCTGGTGTGAGGTGTATCTGCCGGGCGCCGGGTGGATCGGCCTCGATCCCACCTCGGGCTTACTCGCAGGCGAGGGGCATATCCCACTTGCCTGCACGCCTGAACCCTCGGCTGCAGCCCCTGTTACGGGAGCGGTCGAGGAGTGCGCAGTTAAGTTCGAGCATACGCTGCGTGTGGAGCGCGTCTGGGAGGCGCCCCGCGTCACGAGGCCCTACAACGAGGCGCAGTGGACACAGATCGAGCTGCTGGGTCGGGCGATCGACGAGGACTTGGCGGAACTCGATGTGCGCCTCACGATGGGTGGAGAACCGACATTCGTATCCGTGCGTGATCCGGATAGCGCGGAATGGAACACCGCGGCGCTCGGGGAAAATAAGCGCGCGCTCGCGGTCGATCTGTATCAGCGCCTGCGCTCAAAGTATGCCCCGACGGGCCTGACGCATTTCGGGCAGGGTAAGTGGTATCCGGGCGAGCAGCTGCCGCGCTGGTCGCTCAACAGCTTCTGGCGTCGCGACGCCGAGCCGACCTGGTGCAATCACGCGCTCATTGCCGATGAGACGATTGACTATGGCGCGACCGCGGATACCGCGCACCAATTTCTCACCACCTTTGCTGCCCAACTCGGGCTGTCCACCGAGTGCGTGTTCGCAGCTTACGAAGACCCGTTCTACTATGAGTGGCGAGAGCGCCGGCTTCCCGCCAACGTCGACAGTCGCGATCCACGGCTGGAGGATGCACAGGAGGGCGCCCGCCTTGCTCGCCTGTTCGACAAAGGGCTCGACAGGGTGAGCGGTCACGTCTTGCCGATCGCCCGCGATGCGACCGGCACGCATTGGCAGACCGGCGCCTGGTTTCTGCGCCGCGAGCGCTGCTATCTGCTGCCCGGGGACTCTCCTATGGGCATGCGGCTTCCCCTCGATTCGCTGCCGTGGGCCGCACCCGCCGACCGCCCGCAGCTGCATGCGCCGGATCCCAACCAGGAGTTCGCACCGCTTCCCGGATACGCGAAGATTCGCCAGCAGCTCGGAACGTCAACGGCCGGATCGCGCGCTTCACAAGACTTACGGGCGCCACACAAGCACGAGTCGGCACACTGGATCGCACGAACGGCAATCTGCGCTGAGCCTCGCCACGGCGTGCTATACATCTTCATGCCGCCAACCGCTCATCTGGAGGATTATCTCGAACTAATCGCCGCAGTCGAAGCCACCGCTGATTCGTTGTCGCAACCGGTCGTCCTCGAGGGCTACGAGCCGCCGCGCGATCCGCGTCTCAGTAACTTTCGGGTGACGCCGGACCCGGGTGTCATCGAGGTCAACGTTCAGCCCGCCTCCTCCTGGGACGAACTCGTGGAGCGAACCACTCATCTCTACGGTGCCGCGCGTCTGTCACATCTGACCTCCGAGAAATTCATGCTCGATGGGCGCCACACGGGCACAGGCGGTGGCAATCACTTTGTCCTGGGCGGCGCGACTACGGCGGATTCGCCGTTCCTGCGCCGTCCCGACCTATTGCGGAGCCTTCTGGCGTATTGGCACAATCACCCCTCGCTGTCGTATTTGTTCTCCGGCCTGTTCATCGGCCCCACCTCGCAGGCGCCGCGCCTGGACGAAGCGAGGAATGACTCGCTGAATGAGCTCGAGATCGCCTTTCGCCAGTTGCCGCCGCCGGGTACTGAGTGCCCGCCATGGCTGGTCGATCGGCTGTTCCGCAATCTGCTCATCGACGTGACCGGCAATACGCATCGCGCCGAGTTCTGCATCGACAAGCTGTACTCGCCCGATGGCCCGACCGGGCGACTGGGGTTGCTCGAGTTGCGTGCCTTTGAGATGCCACCGCACGAGCGGATGAGCCTCACGCAGCAGCTCCTGTTACGCTCCCTCGTTGCGCGTTTCTGGCGTACGCCATACTCGCCCGCGCGTCTGGTGCGCTGGGGCACGGAGTTGCATGATCGCTTCATGCTGCCGCACTTCATCGCGCAGGACTTTGCCGATGTCATCGCGGAGCAAAATACTGCAGGCTATCCACTGCGAACCGAATGGTTCGCACCGCACGTGGAATTCCGCTTCCCGAAGTACGGTGACTTCGCTGCGCGCGGGGTCGAGATCGAGCTGCGCCAGGCGCTCGAGCCCTGGCACGTCATGGGTGAGGAGGGTGTTGTCGGGGCTACCACACGCTATGTCGACTCCTCGCTCGAGCGCGTGCAAGTCAAGGCGACCGGACTTGCGCCTGATCGGTATGTTTTGGCTTGCAACCGTAGGCCGGTTCCGCTGCAAGCCACGGGCAGGGCGGGAGAGTTCGTCGGCGGTGTGCGCTACCGTGCCTGGCAGCCGGCGTCGGCCCTGCACCCTACGATCGGCGTCCACTCGCCCCTCACCTTTGATCTGTTCGATACTTGGATGAACCGCTCGCTCGGTGGCTGCCAGTATCACGTCATGCATCCGGGGGGCCGCAACTATACAGCGTTCCCGGTTAATGCCTTCGAGTCCGAAAGCCGACGGCTGGCGCGCTTCACGCGCACGGGGCACACGCCCGGCGAGTATGCGCTGCTGCCCGCGCATGTCAGTCCGGATTTTCCCTGCACGCTCGATCTGCGCCGCGCATGAAGAGTGACGCGATGAGCGACCAGCGTGTCGTTACACACAGTGCGGGGACCGAGGCGTGTCTTGCGAGCTACGTCCCCGATCCCCGCCGCTACGACGAGCTTCTCGATGAACACGGCGCGGTGCGCCCGCACTGGCGAGCCCTTGTTGAACGTCTGACCGCCGACAAGGCGCACGATGGCGCGCGCCGCGCGCTGGAACTCACGCGCCGGTTGATCGTCGAGAACGGCGTCGCTTACAACGTCTACTCCGATCCGCAGGGGGCAGACCGCCCGTGGGCACTCGACCCATTGCCACTCGTCCTGTCACAGGAGGAGTGGCGCGGGATTGAGCAAGGTGTGGCGCAGCGCGCGCGCGTGCTCGAAGCGCTGCTCACGGATCTTTATGGGCCGCAACGCCTGCTCGCGGAAGGATTAGTGCCCCCGGAGCTGCCGTTTGGACATCCGAATTTCCTGTGGCCCTGTCACGGCCTTGTCCCCAGGGGGGCAAGCTGGTTGCATTTCTATGCCGCCGACCTGGCGCGCGCCCCCGATGGCCGCTGGTGGCTGCTCGCGGACCGTACTCAGGCACCCTCGGGAGCCGGGTACGCGTTGGAGAATCGTGACATCGTCGAGCAGGTATTACCAGAGGCGATCCGCGATCTGGAGGTGCGGCGGGTACGCAATTTCTTCGGAGAGATGCGCGAACGCCTGCGCAGTTTGTTTGACGACGGCGCCAATCCGCTGGTCGTCATTCTTACACCGGGTCCTTTCAACGAGACCTATTTCGAGCATGCCTATATGGCGCGTCAGCTGGGCCTGCCCCTCGTGGAAGGACACGACCTAACGGTGCGCAACGATATTGTGTATCTGAAGACGCTCGGCGGACTCAAGCGGGTGCACACGATTCTGCGGCGGCTCGATGATGACTATTGCGATCCGGTGGAGCTACGCAGCGCCTCCGCTTTGGGCGTGCCCGGACTCCTCGGTGCGATCCGGGCCCAGAATGTGGTGGTCACCAATGCCCTGGGCACGGGAGTGCTCGAGTCCGCAGCGTGGCTCGGATTTCTGCCGGGCGTCGCCGAGCGCCTTTTGGGCGAGTCGCTGCAGCTGCCCGCCGTAGCCACCTGGTGGTGCGGCGAGAAGCCGGCGCTCAACTACGTGCTCGCGAATCTCGATCGGCTCGTCGTGAAGCCCACCTATCCCAATCAGCACTTCGAGCCGGTGTTCGGCAGCGACATTGAGGCAGAAGAGCGCACAGCGCTCATACGGCGGCTGCAGGTCCGTCCCTACGCGTACGTGGCGCAGGAGCATGTCGCGCTGTCGCAGGCGCCCGTATGGCGCTCGAACGGAACGCCGAATTTTACTGCCAGGGCCTTCACGATCCGTGTCTACGCCGTGGCAACTCGACCTGGATTTCGCGTGCTGCCCGGCGGGCTGGCACGCGTCGCCGCGGAGAGCGCCATCGATGTCGTATCGACGCAGCGTGGCGGGGGCAGCAAGGACATCTGGGTATTGTCGGATGGTGAGGATGAGCGCGCGGCGACGGGAACGCACCGTTTGCACGTATCCTCGCGGCCCGACGAGGTGCCCTCGCGGCTGGCGGAGAATCTGTTCTGGCTGGGACGTTACACAATTCGCTGTACCGACAATGCGCGGCTCTTGCGCGGCACCGTGCGCGTGCGCGTCGACAGGAGCGTATGGATACACGCGGTGCGCATCTGCCGCGCACTCGGTGTCATTGGCAAGGGCTCGCAGCCGCCGGGAAGTCAGCGTGACGATCATGACCCATATGGCATTGCGGCGGACGTCAAGCGAATTGCCTGGTGCGCCTCCCAGGTGCGCAGTCGTTTCTCGGCGCGCTACTGGCGTGCGGTGGTCGGGCTGCAGCGGCAGGTTCAAGAGGCGGCTGCATCACGCCAGGAACCACGTGAAGCTCTTGAGCGACTCGCGTTGTCGCTGGCGGCGCTCTCCGGTTATGCCGCCGAGGACATGACGCACGACGAGGGCTGGCGGCTGCTACGGATCGGGCGACGTGTGGAACGACTGCAGTTCGTGGCCGGATTGCTGGCACAGCATCTGCTCTCAGCTTCGCCGATGCGTCAGGGTCAGGTCGAATGGCTTCTCGACGTCTGTCACAGCATCAGCATCTATCGATCGCGTTATTTCGTCGCTCCGCGGTTGGGTTCCGCCCTCGATCTGTTGGTGCGCGATGCCCATCACCCGGTGTCGCTCGCGTTTCAGCGCGGTTCCATCGCGCGCGATCTTGAGGAGCTCGCGGCGTCCTTGAAGATCGGCCGCGATCCGGGGGTGGAGCTGACGATTCCTGAGTGTACCGACCGTGAGCTGTTGATACTCGAGGGTGAGGGTGATGAGGCGCAGACGTCGCGACAAGCGCTGGCGGCGCGACTCACGGCACTGCAGGCTTCCGGCGCGCAGCTTTCGGACCGGCTCTCGATGCGCCATTTCTCCCACACCGGTGATTCGCAGTCGGTGTGGACGTGAGCGAGCACATGCGCTATCGCATCAATCACGAAACGGTCTACGCGTACGCGAGCGACGTGCTTCATGCCCATCACGTGCTGCATCTCGTGCCACGTCCGGCGCCGTTCCAGCAATGCCTGGAGCACACGATCAGCGTGAAGCCGGCGACGTTCCGCCGCCACGACGCGATCGACGCCTTCGGCAATGCTCTGACGCGCCTTGAGTTTGAGCATCCGCATCGCCGGCTCGAGGTGCTGACCCAGATGGAGGTCGACGTGCACCCGCGGCCGAAGGTATCCGTCGCGCACAGTATGCCGTGGGAGCGGCTCTGTGCCGATCTTGCGTATCACGGTGCGTGGCCGACGCGCGAGAATCTCGAGGCGTGCCGTTTTCGCCATGAATCGCCTTACGTTCGGGTGAAGAAGGAGCTCACCGACTATGCGGCCGAATGCTTTCCGGCCGGCCGCTCGATCATTGAGTGCGCCGATGCGCTAATGGTGAAGCTGTACCGGGAAATGAAATACGCGAAGGGTGAAACCACCGTCGGCACGCCGTTGCTTGAGGTGCTGAAGAAGCGCCGTGGCGTCTGCCAGGACTTTGCCCATCTCATGATCGGCTGCTTGCGCTCACGGGGCCTCGCGGCGCGCTACGTCAGCGGATATCTGCGCGCGGGGCCAGCGCGCGGCGCCGCCTCGGGCGCGCCGCTTGCGATCGGATCCGGCGCTTCTCACGCGTGGGTGGCGGTTTATACGCCGCCGTTTGGCTGGCTTGAGTTCGATCCCACCAATAATGCGTTGGTGGGTACGGATCATGTCGCCGTGGCTTGGGGCCGCGACTTCGGCGATGTCTCGCCGCTGTACGGGGTGATCCTCGGTGGTGCAACGCATGAGCTCTCGGTGTCCGTGAACGTGGAGCCGATTACTCAGTAGTGACAGTTACGTTCACTGACAGCGACAGGAAAGACCCGGCAGGGCCCCTGAAGCTGCCCTTCACCGGCACTGCCTGCGCCGCATCGCGTGCCACCGCTACGCGAATGAGATTGCGCCCACCGACAAGCGCATTGGTCGGATCGAACTCCACCCACCCCGCGCCCGGCAGGTAAACCTGCAGCCATGCGTGGGTTGCACCAGTTCCGACCATGCCGCTGGCCGCCCCAACGAGGTGCTCATCGTAGAGGTAACCCGACACGAAGCGCGCTCCCAAGCCGAGGCCGCGCGCCGCTTCCATCATGAAAACCGCGAAATCACGACAGCTGCCGCGACGAAGCTCGAGCGTTACGAGCGGTGACTGCACGCCCTCCTGCTCGCGCACGACATACCTGAACTGCTCCTTTATCGCCGAGGTCATCGCCACCAAAGTTTCGAACGTTCTTCCCCCTGGTGTGCGGTCCAGGACGTTCTTAACCCACTGGTCAATCCTGTGTTCCGGATCCACATAGACGCGCTCCTTCGTCCGGCCCAAATCCAGTGCATCGTCCGCGGAGTAACTGAAGGGAAAGCTTGAGGCGTAGGGCTCGACGACGATTTCCTCCGAAACGACTGGATAGTGTTGTGCCCGAAACGTGGATTCGAACGTGAGGGTATCGGCCTCCCGGTCGAAGGTCGCAATTGCGATGGAATTGCCGAAGACATCGTGAATCCACCGTAGCGCCCTCGGGGACGGGTCGATGAGGAGCGTGGTGTCGATGAGCCGCAGATCGTGGCTATCCCGCGGGCGGGACATCAGACGGTGTTCACCAAACTCGACGGGCTGCGAGTAACGATAGGTCGTGCGGTGCTGGACATTAAGAATCGCCATGAGGTCTTTACACGCTCAGCGCCTGTACGCTTCGCAGCGCTACAGCAACCATCGCACTTGTGAACAATAGAACTCCAGGGGGTATTAGAGGCCGGAATGTTGTGGCTGCGCTGTCTCCCAGCGAAGCGCGCGGAGAAACAACTGAACCCGCTCGCCGGGCCATTATCGCACGATACTGTAGTCGCCTGCGCCGGCGGTAAGAGCTGCGTAAGGTGCCGGCGTCCGTGAAACCCATATTTCTCAGAGCGATGGCACCGCATTCACGTCTGATCCTGATACCTTGTTTTCATCCACGGGATCCTTCGTCGCAGTTCTCTCGCGGTCCGCCCTGCTGGACCTCAGCTCGTGCGCGATAGACGGGACACGGGCAACGGACGGCCGCAGATGAGCGCGTTCCCTCGGAAGCCGGTGGGATCCCTCGCCTCGTTTGCTAAATCTGCGGCACGGCGACCTTCGATCCGCTGTCTATCCCGGCGCGCGGCATGCGCTGGCAGGCTTGGTAGCAACAGGGACGCTGCCGAATTAGTCCTCGCGTGGAGTCACTGCAGCTGCTCGGACGGGGACGCGCGGGCCAGCAAGATGCGCCCATCCGGCAACGGTACGACAATTGGGGTCACGCGGACTTCAGCGATCCCGGCCTTGGGCGTGATACCGATCTGCCGTGCCGTGGCGGGCGAGAGGTCGACAATGCGTCCCTGCACATACGGTCCGCGGTCCTCGATGGTGACTACCGCGCTCTTGCGGGTCGCAAGATCGGTGACCTTTGCGACAGTGCCGAGCGGCAGTGTCCGGCTCGCGGCGTTGTTGCCTTGCGGATTCATTCTGGACCCATCAGCCATCTTTCTTCCCGCAAACCAGTTGGCATAGAACGACGCAATGCCAGTGCGCTCTCGGCCTGAGAGGTCAGGCTGCGGCTTACTGGCGAGTTGGGGTGCCCCGCACGCATTCGTGTGTGCCGAAAGCGCGCCTCCCGCAGCGCTCAGCCGCGGGGTGCACACGAGCATCCCGACCGCGCAAAATACCACTATCTGCGCCGATAGCGCTGCGAGCACACCATGTCGTTGAGCGATTCGCGCCATGGTCAAGCATGTTCAGGAATCGACAGCGCCGCCTCTGTAGGTCGTTTTCCCGCCGGACTGTGCGCCAAGGGCGCATTGCTGCGCCGGTTTTCACTGACGCGAGTCCGTGCTGCCAAGCTTTCGGGAAAGAGAGGCGCCTCGCGGTTTCGGCGTGTGATTTATTGATTAGAACCCATCTCAAAACCTAAAAAACCGTCGCAAGAGGATGCATATGGCCGTGAGCTGCACGAAGCCCAGGACGTCGCGTGGATAGAAACTCCCATCGCGCCGAGTAGGCGACGGTGCGATTGGATCCAGACGAAGAATCGCTCGATGGTCCAGCGCCGCTCAACGTTTTTACGTCGGCGTTTGTTTGCGCGCGGCGACGGTACTCTCGACTGTCGCACACTCTCTGCAAGCGGTAGCTGCGGTTGCAGGCAGTCGTGGTCCGCAACTGGACCGTTCAATCCCCCAGCAATTCTGCCACCGATTGCAGCTGCTCCACATGCTGAGACACGACCTTAGACATGACGATGATGGGAACGCTAAGCAGCAGCCCCCAAACGCCCCACAGCCAACCCCAGAACAACAGCGATATGAACACGGCCGCTGAATTCATGTGGGCAATTCTTCCGGTCATCCAGGTGGCCAACAGGATGCCGACGAGCGACGCGATAGCCAGCGAAGAGCCGGCGACCAGGAGCGCCATCGGTAGGGATTGGAACTGCATGAAAGCGGCCATACCCGTTGCGAAGGCACTTACACCGGGGCCCAAGTAGGGAACGATGCGCAGAAGTCCTGTCGCTGCGGCCCAAGCTCCCGCATTCTCGAGCCCGATCCAACGAAACGCGATCCAGCTGAGCAACGCGACCGCCAGGTTTGTCGTGAGCAGCATCAGCATGTATTTCTGGATGGACTCGTTGATGTCGTCGAGAATGCGCATGGCGGTTCTTCTGTTCGACAGCGACGGCCCAGTCAAGCGCACCAACTTGCGTTTGAAGGTATCGCCACCGAGTAGCAGAAAGAAGACCAGGAAGGCGATCATCGATGCCTGGCCTAAGACCCCGAGGGCGCCCATTGAATTCTTCCACAGAAAGCTATCGAGCTTGAACGCGGGCTGGTCCACGATAACGTGGGTGGCACGCTGATTCCGTGCTACCGGACCAACGGGCTCTTGAGTTGTCGCCCGCTCCACCGCGGCGGCTGCGTTTTGCATCGTCTGTAAATCACCGGACTCGCTGATTCGCATTCGCGCGAGTCCAGTCGTGAATGTCGCGGTTGCTTCGGGTAACTGTGCCACGATAGTTTGCAATTGCCCGCGCAGCGAATAGGCGCCGAAAGTGAGCGCACCGATGATGCTTCCCATCACGATGATGGTGCCCACAACACGCGGCACCTTGATCGCTTCAAGCGAATTAACGAGCGGATTCAGCGCGTACGCCGCCACGATGCCAAGCAATAGCGGTATGAGAAAGCTCTGCGCCCACGACAGGGCAAAAACGGTCGCAAGTGATGCCAGAATCCCCAGCGCCAAGCCCCGTGCATTTACCTGCATCCGCGCCGCGGGCAGGGTGACGAACGACGCGTCGTCGCTAGGATCGAGTTGCTCCTCAGCACGCGCCGAGTCAGCCGTGCTTGTGGAGGCTGAGGCGGCCCTGGCGTTCATGGCGCGCACCCCCATGGCCAGCTTAGCGGGCGCATTTTTGCCCGCTCGGATCCGAGCCGCTCACGTTCGGTCTGTGGATTGTCTGGTCGCGCCGAGACGATCACACTCTGCGCATCACCCAAACAATGAGAACGACGACCAGAATGGTCCCAAGTACGCCGCTACCGATATACATGTAAGTCTCCGTGTACTTATTCTGTGAGCGTGTATCCAACGCCCATAGTTCGTCGTCGTCTGGGCGCTACCGCACCTAGCGCGGCATCGCAGGAATGAGCCGGATCTGGCGCCAATTGTGGCGCCGTTTCATCGCCTGGCGCGGGCGGCTCGCGGACGTTCCTCAGCCCCCATGCACCGGCGAGGCACTGGATCGCCAACCCATAGCGGAAACCTGCGCGGAGTGCTTCGAACTCGCTTGTTTGAAATTGATGCCAGGGCGGTGAGCTTGGAAGGACCGACACAGAAGGTGTTCCCTGACCACTTGCATAATGTGTGTGCGCGGCCGTACGGAGCGCGCAGCGCGGCTATGGCATGGTTCAATCTCAGTTGAGGAGCAATCCTCAGGGGCTGCCGACGGGCAGCAACGAATCATCGCCGAGGTACATTTATGCGCGGATTTAAATTTATCTTGTTAGGCGCGGTCGCTGTGAGCTGCTTCGCCGCAAGCGTCCCGAAAGCAGATGCTCAGGTCAGCATCGCCATTGGTGTCGCTCCTGAATGTCCCTACGGCTATTATGACGCGGCCCCTTATAGCTGTGCTCCCTCTGGCTACTACGGCCCAGAATGGTTTAATGGGGCGGTCTTCATTGGCGCCGGCCCGTGGTTTCATGGTGCCCGCGATTTCCACGGCAGTGTAAATAACAATTTCCATCCCGAACACGGTTACAGGGGCGCAATGCCAAACCGTGGCGAGAGGGCCGAGCCGGCCAAGCGCGTCGACAGAGAGCATTTCAAAGGCAACGAACAGCGGGATGGACGCGGCCACGCATCCTAGGCCAGGACAGTAAACCGACCTCCGAGAAGATTTACTTCAACGCACGCTCGCGCGGTCTTAGAGCGTCGGAGCGTCCGCGAGGGAGAGGTCGCGACGGGTTTGCGCCGCGACCCACCATCGAAGCGCTCGGACCTCGTAGGGGAAAGGACCGGCAGCTTAGTGGCATCAGAATCCGATGTGACTGGCCTCGCCAGGCGTCTACTCACTACTGCCCAATCGTTTTGCATCGCTGAATAGTCTCAGAGTTGAATTCGGCGACCATCGGTTTCCGGATAGGAGTATTCCATGTGTCGAGCGGTCGCTCTTGCGATACCCTCGCCGAAGTGGTGTGCCACGACTTTGAGCGCCATGTCGATACCAGCTGAGATCCCGGCGGACGTAAACACGCGGCCGTCCTCGACGAAGTGCTTGTCGTACTCAACGGTCACCGAGGAAAACGAATCGCGCATCCAGTCGAGCGAACGCCAGTGAGTAGTTGCATGCAGCCCATCCAGAAGTCCGGCGAAGCCCAATAACATCGACCCCGTACAAACCGCCGTTAATGTCTCCGCCTCCGCGGCGCGCGCGCGCAACCAATCAAGCATGATTGGGTTCTTCAATTGCTTTCGGGTACCCCACCCCCCCGGGGCCACAACGACATCGAGGCGTGGGCAGTTCTCGAACGCGTAGTGAGGCAACACTGTCATACCACCGGTCGCAGTAACTGCGCCTGGGTGCTCTGCAACCAGCAGCACCTCAAAGGGCGACGGTTCTTCGCGTCGGCTTTCCTCGTTCAGCCGGGTCGCTGAGAACACCTCAAACGGTCCGCAAAAGTCGAGAACCTCGACATCCTCAAACAAGACAATCCCGACACGTTTTCTTTCCATCTGATACGTCACACCATTTGTTTCCTACTCGAGCTTCGCGCGTACCGACATCTTGGCGCCAGACTTGGGCTGTCGGATAGCCGTTGCGATG
>Ga0302325_10014382_pt1 | contig 16849 bp, 13 predicted proteins | sample Palsa_T0_2_FD_201948 | JGI IMG/M metagenome (GOLD analysis project Ga0302325, IMG submission 201948) | Peat permafrost microbial communities from Stordalen Mire near Abisko, Sweden - Palsa_T0_2 | ecosystem: Environmental > Terrestrial > Soil > Palsa > Peat permafrost | place: Sweden: Abisko... | reverse complement strand
GCCGGCGGAGTCAGCCTACGTGGTCAGGCGCCTGATGGATGCCGGCGCAATCCCGATCGGCAAGACCAACCTGGATCAATTCGCCACCGGCCTGGTCGGTACCCGCTCCCCGTATGGCGTCTGCCGCAACAGCTTCGACCCGGCGTACATCAGCGGCGGATCTAGCTCCGGTTCCGCGGTTGCCGTGGCGCTGGGCCTGGTGAGTTTTGCACTCGGCAGCGACACGGCCGGCTCCGGCCGTGTTCCGGCCGCTTTCAACAACCTCATCGGCCTGAAACCCACGTGCGGACGCCTGAGCGCGCGCGGCGTGGTACCCGCCTGCCGCACACTTGACGCCGTCTCGGTGCTGACACTCACGGCAGAAGACGCGGCGCTCGTCTGCCGCGTCGCCGAAGGCTTTGATGCCCTCGATGCGTATTCGCGCCGGCCCGGCCAGCCGACGCGGCTCGCCGATTTTGCGCACGGCCCGTTCCGCTTTGGTGTGCCACGTCCCGATCAACTGCAGTTCTTTGGCAACGACGACTATGCACGTCTGTTCGATGCCGCCGTAGCGCATCTCGAGCGCCTCGGCGGTCAGCGGGTGATGATCGACTTCGCGCCGTTTCTGGAGACCGCGCAGCTGCTCTACCAGGGACCGTGGGTCGCCGAGCGCTATGTCGTGATCGAGTCGCTGCTGCGCCGCGATCCGCAAGCCGTACTTCCGGTCACACGTCAGATCATCGAGGGCGGGGCCAAGCCGAGTGCGGTGGACGCGTTCCGCGCGCAATACCGCCTGCAGGAGCTGCGCCGCGCCACCGAGCAGGTGTGGCAGCAAATCGACGTGCTGCTCACGCCCACCGCCGGCACGCACTATCGCATAGCCGAAGTCGAAGCCGATCCGGTGCGTCTGAATACGCAACTGGGTCTCTATACGAATTTCATGAACCTGCTCGATCTGGCAGCGGTGGCGGTGCCCGCCGGATTTACCGGCGCGGGCCTCCCGTTTGGCGTGACGCTCGCCGGTCCGGCCTGGAGCGACTATGCGCTGCTGCGCCTGGCCACAAGGCTGCAGCGCCTTGGGCCGGCGCGTGCGGGCGCGCTGCCGATACCGCTGGGCGCGGTCCCGGCCTTCGACTGGCCGGCGTTGGTGGACGGTACTCCAGTGGCCGTCTGTGGCGCGCACCTGCAAGGCCTGCCCCTCAATCACCAGTTGGTCGAGCGCGGCGCGGTGCTGCTCGAGCGCACGGTCACGGCGCCGAACTACCGACTCTATGCCCTGCCTGGCGGCCCGCCGGATCGCCCGGGCCTGGTACGCGTGGACGCGCGCGGCGCCGCCATCGACATCGAAATCTGGTCGATACCCGCGGCGGCCTTCGGCAGCTTTGTCGCCGGCATACCGGCGCCGCTTGCGATCGGCAAATTAACCCTCGCCGACGGCCGCGAGGTAAGCGGTTTCCTGTGTGAGGCGCACGCGGCGAGCCGCGCGCAGGACATCACCGATTTCGGCGGCTGGCGCGCGTATCAGGCCAGTCGCCGCTGAGCGCCAGTTGCCGCCATGCGCGGCCCCGCGGCGCGCCGGCACGATCGCCTAACCATGACTGTCCCAGTATTGCTCGATGCGCCGGCGGCCTGCCGCATCGGGCAAGGTGCCGCGAGCGGCCGCCTGATTGTCTTCCAGATGCTCGACCTTGGTGCTGCCGGCAATCGTGCAGGTCACGGCCGGATGCGAAACGACGTACTTCAATAACAGCTGTGGCCAGTCGGTGGCGCCGAACTCGGCTGCGAACGGCGGCAGCGGACGAGTCTGGCTCAACGTCAGGTTGGCGCCGGCACGTCCCCCGAACGGTATGTTGGCGATGACCGCAATCCTGCGCTCGAGCGCCACCGGGAACACGCTCGTCGCCGCATCGCGGTTGGCAATCGAATAGTCCACCTGCACGAAGTCCACGGCATACTTGTGCATCAGTCCGATCATCTCGGGATGATCGTCCTCGGTCGCCGTGGTGATCCCGATATAGCGGATCTTTTTCGCCTGCTTCCACTCGGTAAGCTGCGACCAGAGGGGGTCGACGCCTTGCAGGTTGTGAACCTGCAGCAGGTCCAGCTGATCCGTCTTCAGCCGTTCGAGCGAGCGCTCCAGGCTCTGCCTGCCGTAGACACCGGTGTCGACGTTCGGCGGCGGCACGGCCATCGGACCGGCCGTGAGCTTGGAGGCGAGAAATATCCGGTCGCGAATGCCCAGTTCGGCTATCAGCTCCCCCAGGACCTGCTCGCTCTCGCCATACACCGGCGCCGTGTCGACAACCGAGCCGCCCAACTCGACCATACGCCTGAGTACCTGGCGCAGCTCATCGCGCTTGGACTCGGTGAAGGAGTTGGTACCGACCCCAATCACCGGCAGGCGCTGCCCCGTCGATGGAATCGCCCGGGTGATGAGCCCGGATGGGTCGGAGGCCGGCGAGCGCGGCGGCCAGAGCACGCTGACTCCCGCGGCCAGAGTCAACGCCGCGGCGTCGCGGCGCGAGAGCTGCAGACCTGTGCTACGTCTCAAGGCATGTCCCAGTGTCGAGGAATGTTACGTCATCGCGGTACGCGACTCACTGCCGGCGCGGCGGCGGGTGGCTCGCGCTCTCCTGCGACACCAGCCATTTGACCAGTTCGATCAGCTTCTCATCATCACCGGCGGAGGCCACCGTAACGCGGTATTTGCCGTTGACTACGATGGTCGGTGTCTGGTCGACCTGCGCGGCCCGAATGAGCTGATCGGCCTGGCGGATCTTGACGTCGACGCCGAACGAGTTCGCGGTGGCAATGAATGTCTCCGGCTTCACGCCGGCAACCCGGGCGTAGAACCGGGCCGCATCCTCGATGCTCGGCGCCGGCACTTTGATCCTTTGCGTACGCATGTCGACCACCGCCAGCTCGCCGGACTTCCATACCGCGTCGAACATGGCGTCGTGGGTGCGCTTATCGACGTCCAGCAGCTGCGCGGTGTAGTAGGCGCGCTGAAACATCGGCCAGTCCTCGGCGGTGTTGAAGGCCGCCGCCACATAGTCGAGTTCGGCGTTGGCGGGGAGCGCCACCCGCAGCCGGTCCACGACCGGATAGAAGCGATTGCAGGCCGGGCAGGCGTAGGAGAATACTTCCGTGACTTCGACCTTGCCCGGCGCCACGTCCGGGGGCTGTGCGGGCCGGATCAAAAAGTAGTTGCTGCCCTCGACCCAGGCGTCTGCCCCGTGCACCGCCGGAGGACTGCACAGCAGGAGCGATGCCAGCAGCAGCGATCCGAGCAGTGGCGGCCCCAGGAACATCAGCAAGGATCGTCGCATAGGCACCTCGAAACACAGTGGCGAAGGAGACAGCATAACTTGGGGATTTATATACTTCACTCCCTTGCGGGAGCCAGCACATGTTTCCGGGCGCACGCTCATCGCCAGCCGATCACGTTAAGCGCCCCCGCGCCAATCCCGGCGCGGAGAATGTTCAAGCTCGCATTGTAATCCCGGTCGATGAGCAAGCCGCAGGACGGACACGCATGCGTCCGAACGGCCAGCAGCTTCGGTACGAGTTCACCACAGCCTGAGCATTTCTGACTGGTATTTCTCGGATCGACTCGAATGAGATGGCCACCAGCCTTTTCAGCTTTGTAGGGGAGCATCGAGACGAACCGTGACCATGAGGCATCCGAAATCGAACGCGCCAGGGTCGGATGACGAACCAAGTTCGAGACGTTCAATTCCTCTACCGCGATGAGATCGGCTCGTTTGGCGAGCTCGGCCGATCTCTGATGAAGCCAGGTGTTGCGTGTGTTGGTGATGTTACGGTGCAGTGTTGCCACTTTCGCACGCACTTTATGGCGGCGATTGCTGCCGCGCTTGGAGCGGGATAACGCGCGTTGCCGGCGGCGCAGCTCCTTCTCGGCCTTGCGTGCAATGCGTGGATTCGGGATTACCACGTTGTCGCTGCACCATGCGAACACTTTGAGGCCGAGATCGACACCGACCGCCGATGCCACCGAGCGCTTCTCGGCTGCAGCCACAGAAATCTGCAAACACACATGCCAGCCACGACCGTCACGGCGAAATACGCAGGCGCGAATATCCGCGCCATCGGGTAACGGCCGGTGCAAATGTAGTTTCAGTCCTCCTGGCATTCCAGCAAAGCGCAGCCTCTTGCCATCAAAGCGGATGCCCCTAAACTCATTGAAACCAAATGCTTCCCATCGCTCCCTGCCACGATATCTAGGGAAGCCAGCCTTTCCGCTACGCACTTTCAGGCGATGGAAGAATCCCTGAAAGGCATCATCCAGTCGCTTCAGTGTCCAGCGCTGCAAGTTTGCGGGGAGTTCCCGCATTTCTGGTAATTCGCGACGGCAGGTGGTCAACGCTTTGCACTGATCGATATAGGTACGCGTCTTGCCGGTCTTGCGGTAGCAGTCGATCCGCTCTTCAAGCGCCGCGTTGTACAAATCACGCTCTGCCGCGCACAGCCCTTCCAATACACGGTGCTGGCTCTTGAGCGGCAACAAACGATAGCGATATGTCAGGATCACGGCTTATTTTCGCACACGGGAGTCAAGTATATTAACCGCATAACTTGCATGATTAGCGTATGACATTACAAACCTGGCTTTTGTTCTGCCTCACCGAGGCGGTGCTGTGCTTCATCCCCGGCCCGGCCGTCCTGTTCGTGCTCGCCACGGCGCTGCGCCGCGGGTTTCCATCGGCGAGCTTCGCCGCCGCGGGGATTCTGGCCGGCAACATCCTCTACTTCGCCTTGTCGGCCACGGGTATCGCGGCCGTGATCCTGGCATCCCACGCGCTGTTCAGCGCATTGAAGTGGGCCGGCGCGGCCTATCTTGTATGGCTGGGGCTGCGGATGCTTGTATCCGGCGCTGCCGGCCATGGGGCGGTGCCGGCGAGCCCGAGCGATAAAAGCCAGCGGGTCTTCACCCGCGCGTTCATCGTGCAGGCGGCCAATCCCAAGGCCCTGGTCTTCTTCATCGCGCTGCTGCCGCAATTCATCAACCCAGCCAGCACCGTTCCGAAGCAGATACTGGTGCTCGGGATCAGCTCGGTCGTGCTCGAGTTCGCGATCCTGAGCCTGTACGGCGCCCTGGCGGCCCGCGCCCGTGCCATGACCGGGGCGCGCTTCTCCAACCTGCTCGAGCGCAGCGGCGGCGCAATTCTCATCGCCGCCGGCGCGCGGCTGGCGTGGTATCGCGTCGGCTAACCGGCGACCGGATGGGCGGGCGTGCTCAGCAGGAGCTGGTAGAGCTGCAGATCCAGCCAGCGATCGAACTTGAAGCCGGCCTGCCGGATGTGGGCACACTGCTCGAAACCGAACCGGCGATGCAGCGCGATGCTGGCTGTGTTGTGCGCATCGATGCCACCGATGAGGCTGTGGTAGTCCTGCGCCGTCGCTACCGCGATGAGCTCGGCGAGCAGCAACTTGCCGACGCCGTGGTGGCGATGCGAGCGCTCGACGTAGAGTGAGTGCTCGACGGTGTATTTATAAGCCGGCCATGCCCTGAAGGGACCGTAAGAGCCGAAGCCGAGCAGTTTTCCGGCCGGGTCGACGACGCCGACGACGGGGTAGCGGGCCTTCTCCTTGGCGTCGAACCAGGCGTCCATCATGGCCGGCGTGCGCGCCTGGTAGTCGTACAACGCGGTCGAGTTTTCGATGGCCTCGTTCAGGATGGCCAGGATTGCGCCGGCATGTGCGCGGCCACACGGAATGATACGCATGCTCATTTAGATTCTCACCGCCCAACCCGGCAGCGCCGCCTTGCTATGATACGCGGCTGCATTCGTGGTGACGGAACGGAAATGTTGGATGCCGTGAATTTCAAGCGCAGAGTGATTTCGCCCGCAAGGCTCATGCAGCCGGCACTGGCGATCCTGTTGCTCGCGCTGTTCGGGCTTGGCTCGAACATGGCGCAGGCCGGCGGCGGCCCGCTGGGCATCGATCATGAATGGGCCTACGACAATCATGGCGTCTGGGCGACGCGCTACGAACAGGGCCTCGAATACGGTGCCATAATCTTCGAGGCCGCCGGCGCTTTTTGGATCGGCGACGACGACGGCGGCTTTGGCCATACGCTGTGGCAATCGGTCGACTCGTCGGTAGTATCCGGCATCAGCGCCGAAGTGCTCAAGTACGCGTTCAGCCGGGCGCGACCGAACCAGGGCCTCGGACCAGACAAATGGTTCCAGGGCAGTTGCTGCGATAGCTTTCCGAGCGGACAGGTGACGCTGCAGGCAAGCTTCGTGACGCCGATCATCCTGCGCTACGCGCATAGCGAGCCCTGGATTTGGGCGCTGGAGATCCTGCCGGTCTACGACGCACTTGCCCGCCTGAAACATCAGGACCACTGGCAGAGCGATACGATTGCAGGCTGGGCGCTGGGCTCCGCGGCCGGTTACTGGGCCGCCAACCGCGAGACGCCGCTGATGGTGCAGATCCTGCCGCGCGGTCTGACGATCGGCTTCGCCAGACATTTCTGACCCGTCAGTGCGCGACCGGCGCCGCAGGTTCGGCGGCACGGGGCGGCGCTGCGCCGGCCGACGGCGTCGCGCCCGGCTGCAGGCCCTTGGAGTACAGGATCCGCCCGTCCGGCGTCACCAGTACCGCGTCGACGTCATCGAGTTGGTTGTAGATTCGCATCGCTTCATCCGGCCCGAGCACGAACGCGGTCTTCGACAACCCGTCGGTGCGCGTGGCGGTCGGGGCGATGACGGTGGCGCTGCGCACCTTGCTGGCCGAATGACCAGTGTGCGGATCGATGATGTGGTGATAGCGCACACCGTTCTCGTCGAAGTAGCGCTCGTAGTCGCCGGAGGTCGAAAATGCGGCGTCCACCAGCGGTATGCGAGTGATGACCTGGTCGGGGTGATCCGGATGCCGGATCCCCACCACCCAGGGCCGGCCGAAGCGATCACCGATCACGCGGCTGTCGCCGCCGGCGTTGACCAGCGCATGCGTATAGCCGCGGGCCTGCAGAATCTCGATCCCACAGTCGACCGAATAGCCTTTGGCAATGCCGCCCAGATCGATGCGCACGCCCGGCTGCGAAAAGCGCACCGAGTGCGTCTTGGGGTCGAGCAGCACATGGCGGTAGTTGACCGCCGGCAACGCCGCCTCGATCTGCTCTTCGGTCGGCCGCTTGCGCTCGCGAAAGTCGTACATGTAGCCGACACTGGCATAGGTAATGTCGAACGCGCCTTCCGTGATGCGCGAGTACTCCAGCGCCGTACCGAGCAGCTTGAACAGTTCCGGGCTGATCGGCACTGCCTGCGTCGCCGCCAGCGCATTGACCTTGGACACCTCGCTGGTGGGCTTATAGGTGCTCATGGTCTCATCGATGTGCCGCATCTCGTCCATCACGGCATCGATCGCCGCCTCGCCCTTGACCGGATCTTCGGCCCAGATCTCGACGTAAATGCGCGTACCCATGATGCCGTCGACCGTGCGTGACAGCCACTGCGCGTGGGCCGGCGCGCTGGCCAGCACACTCAGCAGCAGCGTGTACGCGCAGCGGTTCATGGCGGCGCGCCCGCCAGTCCGGCGGCTGCGAGCAGGCCCTTCTGCGCCAGCCAGTCCCGATTGAACAATCGCGACAGATATTTCGCGCCGGTATCGCACAGCACCGTGACGACGGTATGACCCGGCCCGAGCTGGCGCGCGACGCGCACCGCGGCCGCGACATTGATGCCGCTGGTGCTGCTGACGAACAGACCCTCCTCGCGCAGCAAGCGGTAAACGTACCTCACGGTCTCAGCGTCTTCGACATGTACCGCATCGTCGATGGGCGCATCCTGCATATTGGCGGTGATGCGCCCGATGCCAATGCCCTCGGTGATCGAGCCGCTGCCGGTGCTTTTGAGGACCCCGTGGCGGATGAATTCATAGAGCGAGCTTCCCGGCGGATCGGCCAGCACGGTTCGGATCGCGGAATTGCGCGACTTGAGAAACTCGGACACGCCTGCCACCGTGCCGCCGGTGCCGCTGGCGGACACGAAGGCATCGATGCGCCCGCCGGTCTGCTGCCAGATCTCCGGGCCGGTGGTCTCCAGGTGGGCACGGCGATTGGCGGTGTTGTCGAATTGATTGCTCCAGATCGCGTCCGGCAACTCTTGCGCCAGTCTGCCGGCGGTCTTCTGATAGTGATTCGGATCGCTGTAAGGCACCGCCTTGACGCGACGCACTTCGGCGCCGAGCGCTTCGATCAACGCATATTTTTCTGGCGATTGGTTATCCGGCATGACGATCACGCAGTGATACCCGCGCGCGTTACACACGTGTGCCAGCCCGATCCCGGTATTGCCGGCGGTGCCTTCGACCACGGTACCGCCTGCCTTGAGCAGCCCGCGGCGCTCGGCATCGAGCACGATCGCACGCGCCGCACGATCCTTGACCGAGCCGCCCGGATTCATGAATTCCGCTTTGCCGAGAATCTCGCAGCCGGTCTCATCGCTCACGGTTCGCAGCCGGATCAGCGGCGTGCGCCCGATCGCGTCGACGAAGTCCCTCGTGATATTCATGGGTCGGCGGTTCCGGTGACGAGCGCTGCCTGGACCTGCTCCGCGGAGCGCGCGGCGCGCCCGGCGACCTCACCGACGATCAGCAACGCCGGCGCCGCGACTTGTGCGTGCTGTGCCCGGGGCGTGATGTCGCCCAGGCAGCCGGGGATGACCCGCTGCCCGGGTAGCGTCGCCTGCTCGACGATCGCGACCGGACGCTCGGCGGGGGCTCCGTGGGCGCGAAGCAGTTCCACGATCCGCGGCAACTGCGCCACGCCCATGTAAAACACGACGGTCTGCAGCGGCGCCGCCAGTGCATGCCAGTCGAGGCCTTCGGCGCCCTCGCCGGTCGCCGTCACGAATGTCACCGACGGTGCCAGGCCGCGCTGCGTCAGCGGCAGCGCGGCCGACGCGGCCGCCCCCAGCGCCGCGGTAATGCCGGGGACCACGATCACCGGGATGCCGGCCCGCTGCAGTAGGTCGAGCTCCTCTCCGCCACGACCGAAGATGAAGGGGTCGCCGCCCTTGAGACGCGCCACACGCAATCCGCGGCCGGCATATTCGAGCAATAGCGAATGAATGCGCTCCTGCGTGACCCGGTGCCGGCCCGACTCCTTACCGACGAAGATGCGCTCGGCGTCACGGCGCACGCGTGCCAGCACGGCCTCGCTCACCAGGCGGTCGTAGAGCACGACGTCGCTCTGTTGCAGCAGCTGCAGCGCCCGCAGGGTGAGCAGATCCGGGTCGCCGGGTCCGGCGCCGATCAGGTACACCTCCCCGCGGGTCGGGCGCGTGCCATCGGCGGCGGCGCGCAACTCAGCCTCCAGCAGCGCCTGCGCCTCGTGGGTGCTGCCCGAAAAAACCTTGCTGGCAATGCTGCCGGAAAACAGGCCGTCCCAGAACCGCCGGCGCTGCTCGATGTCGGGCAGCGCGCGCTGCACGCGCCCGCGTACCGAGCCTGCCAGTCGGGCCAGGTCCCCGAGCCGCTCGGGCAACATCGCCTCGAGTTGGGCGCGCACCCGGCGCGCCAGCGTCGGGGATTGTCCCGAGGTGGCGATCGCGATCAGCAGCGGCGAGCGATCGACGATGGCCGGCATCACGGCCGACGAGGCGGCGCCGTCGTCCACGACGTTGACGAAAATACCGCGCGCGGCTCCGGCTGCGGCCACCGCCCGATTGACCTCGCCGCGATCGGTGGCGGCGATCGCAAATATCGCGCCGGCGAAATGCTGCGGCTCGAACTCGCAACCCAGGTGCTCGATCCGGCCGGCGTCGCGATACAGCGCCAGATCGGCATGCAGGCGCGGCGCCACCACCCGCACGCGCGCATGCGCTTTGAGCAGCATCTCGACCTTGCGCGTCGCCACGGCGCCGCCACCGACCACCAGTGCCAGCTGATCGCGCAGATTGAGAAAGACCGGCAGATAGTCCATGGACAGACTTTAGCGGATCGGGCGGCGCTTGACCCCGGCAACCTCAGGTCCACCCGCCCGGCAGCGCGCGCCGAAGAGCCGTCAGGGGCCCGTCTGAGTATCCCGCAGCCGCTGCCGCGGATGCAGGCCGCATTCGCGCGAGTCGGGATTTTCCCACCACCAGCGGCCGGCGCGATGGTCCTGTCCGGGCTCGACGGCTCGGGTGCAGGGCGCACAGCCGATGCTCGGATAACCGCGGTCATGCAGCGCGCTGTAATAGAGCTGGTGGCCGCGGATGTACGCCCAGACCTGCGCTTCCGTCCAATCGAGCAGCGGACTGATCTTTTGCATGCCGGACTGCTCGTCCCGGGCTATCGGTTGCGTCTCGGCGCGCCGCTCGGACTGTTCTCGCCGCACGCCGGTCACCCACGCACCGTACCCGGCGACGGCACGAAGGAAGGGTTCGAGCTTACGAATCTGGCAGCAGCTGATGCGCTCGCCGAGGCTGTTGTAAAAGCCATTGACGCCGTGGTCACGCACATAAGCCTGCACCGCCTGCGCATCCGGGGAGTACAGCTTGATCCGACGGTGGTAGCGGCGCTCGAGGCGCTCGAGCAGTACCAGGGTCTCTTCCGGCAGCCGGCCGGTGTCGATGCTGACGATGTCGATCCCCGGCACCTGGGTCCAGATCAGATCGGTCAGAACCATGGCCTCGGCGCCCAGGCTGCTGGCGTACACCACCCGGCCGTAATCACGCATCCCCTGGCGCAGCAGCGCGAGGCTGGCCGCGACCCTGGCGGCGAGCGCCGGATCGATGGTGGTGAGCTGACCGGCGGCCGCAGGCATGATGCTTCAATTCTGACCGCCGGCCTCATAACATTGGCTCATAAGTTAAGGCCCTGGCGTACTGCCAGAGCCCTGGCGCGCCGCCGCGCGTCCGCGCCGGCACCGGCCAGGGTGCAAAACATCGCTGGCCGTGACGCTCGCACGGACGATGTGACAATGTGTGACCGCCGGCGCGGCGCCTCGCGGCACACTGCAAGGTCAGACGTTTACTTCGATTCGAACCGGACGGCATGAGCTCACTCGATCTGCGGCGATTGCGTCAAAACGAGCACGTTCGCGCCCTGACGCGCGAGGTGCACGTGCAGCTCGATCAGCTGATCCAGCCGCTGTTCGTCGCCGAGGAGGCAACGCGCCCGCAGGCCATCCCGGGCCTCACCGGAGTGCACCAGGAAAGCGGTGAGTCGCTGCTGCGGCAGGTCGAGCAGGACCTTACCGCCGGGGTACGCAAATTCCTGCTGTTCGGAGTTCCACGAACGCGGGCCGAGCGGCAGATCGACTGGTCCTACACCGCCGGCCAGGTCCGGGCGCTCAAGGCGCGCTTTGGCCGCGACATCTGGCTCGCCACCGACGTCTGTCTGTGCTCATCGACGCCGCACGGCCACTGCGGCGTGCTCAGTGCCGAAGGCGATCATGTGGACAACGCCGCCAGCATCGGCGAGCTGGTGCAGGCTGCGCTGGCCTACGGTGAGGCCGGCGCCGACTGCGTCGCTCCGAGCGACATGATGGACGGGCGCATCGGCGCCATTCGCTCCGCGCTCGACGGTGCCGGACTCGAGCGCACCATTCTCATGAGTTACGCGGTCAAATTTCATTCGACGCTGTACGGTCCATTTCGGATCGCAGCCGATTCGGCGCCCAAATCCGGCTCGTCGCTGCAGGACCGGGCCAGCTATCAACTCGATCCGGCGCGGCCCAACGACGCCTGGCTGTGCGCCGAGCGCGATGCCGCACAGGGCGCCGACATCCTCATGATCAAACCCGGGCTGCCGTATCTCGATCTGCTGCGCGAGCTGTCGCGCGCGATTCGCAAGCCGTGGGCGGTGTATCACGTCAGCGGCGAATTCGCGGCGCTCGAGGCGCTGGCCGCCCAAGGCCTCGCCAATCGTGCGGCACTGCATCGGGAGATTCTGATCGCGTTCCGGCGCGCCGGCGCGAGCATGATCATCACCTACGGTGCGCGCTATGCGCGCGACTGGCTGTCGGCTTGAGCGCCGGCAGCAGCCGCTCCGAAGAGCTGTTCACGCGGGCACGGCGCGTCTCACCGGGCGGCGTGCATTCCCCGGTGCGCGCTTTTCGCGGCGTCGGCGGCACGCCGCGCTTCATGAGCGGGGGCAGCGGCGCTCATCTGCACGATGTCGATGGCAGGGATTACCTTGATTTCTGCATGGCCTTCGGGCCCTTGATCCTGGGCCACGCCGACGCCCAGGTCCGCCTCGCGGCCGAAGCCGCGCTGGCGCGCGGCTGGAGCCTCGGCACAGCCGAACCCTACAGCCTGGAGCTGGCGGAGTTGATCACGGCCCGCGTGCCCTGGGTCGAGAGCATCCGCTTCGTCAACTCCGGAACCGAAGCGGTGATGTCCGCACTGCGTGTGGCGCGCGCCGCGACCGGGCGTGCGAAGATCCTGAAATTCGAGGGCTGCTATCACGGCCACACCGACTCGATGCTGCTGCGCGCGGGTTCGGGCCTGGCCGAGGCGCCGCTGCCCGATAGCGCCGGCCTGGCCCCCGACGTGGTGCAGCAGACCCTGATCGCGCCGCTGGATGACGAGGCCGCACTCGAGGCGCTGTTCACGCGTCATGGGAGCGAGATCGCCGCGGTGATCATCGAGCCGTTGCCGGCAAACTACGGCCTGCTGCCGCAGCGGCCGGAGTTCCTGCGCTCGATCGCACGTGGCGCGCGCGCCCACGGCGCACTGCTGATCTTCGATGAAGTCATCTCCGGCTTCAGGCTTGCGTTTCAGGGCTGCGCGGGCCTGAGCGGCATCCGCCCGGACCTTACGACCTACGGCAAAGTGATCGGCGGCGGCTTCCCGGTCGGCGCCTATGGCGGCCGCCGCGATCTCATGGAACTGGTCTCACCGTCCGGCCCGGTCTACCAGGCCGGCACCTTGAGCGCGAATCCGCTGGCGATGTGCGCCGGCCTCGCCACCCTGCAGCGCCTCGAGGACGGCAGGATCTACCAGCGGCTCGAAGAGCTCGGGGCGCGCTTGCAGCGCGCGCTAAGCGCGGTGCCCGGGCTCGCGATACAGCGCGCAGGCTCGGTGTTCTGGATCTGCTGCTCCCGGGGCGGCTTCCCGGCCGCACCGATGCGATCAGCGCGAAGCTTGCCCGCCGATGCCGGCCAGAGCTTCGCGGCGCTGTTTCATCCGCTGCTGGAACGTGGGATTTATCTGCCGCCGAGCGCTTATGAAGTCGGATTTCTGTCCGCGGCGCACACCGAAGCGCACGTCGATGCACTCGCCGCGGCGCTGCTGGCGCTCCAGGGCTCAGTCATCCGCGGCGACGGCGGCGGCTGAGGCGTCCTCGGCTTCCTTGAGCAACGGCGCAGGATCGGACGGCGCCGCCCGGTTGATCGCGGTCGCCGACACGCTGTCGGCCACACTCGCCGCCACGATCGCGGTGAGCAGCTGCACGCTGTGTGGCGCGACGTCGATCGCCGGATGCTCGATTTCCTGCTCGCCGCCCTGCAGGTCGGCGGTGTTCAGAGCCAGCCTCCAGCGAAACCTCGGGTCCGGCAACTGAAAGCTGTGCGAATCGGACGTGTTGTTGGTCAACATCAGGCTGATCTCGACGCGCGCCTCGTCCAGTCGCCGCGCCCGACGCACGGACAGCAAGCGTCCCTCGCCGTACTGCCAGTCCTCCGGCCGCATGACGTCGCCGCTCTCGTCGAACCACTCGATGTCGCGTACCTGCGGCAACGGCTCGACGCGCCCGTGCTGGTAGTAGTCACTGCGCAGGCTGCAAAATTCGCGGCGCAACCTGATCAGCCGCGTCACATAGGCGCGCTGCTCGATACCGGCCGGCGACAGCGCCTGCGCCCAATCGAACCAGGACAGCTCCGAGTCCTGGGCATAGGGGTTGTTGTTGCCATGCTGCGTACGGCCACACTCGTCGCCGCCGAGCAGCATCGGGGTGCCATGCGAAAACAGCAAGGTCGCAAGCATCGCCCGCTTGACGCGCTCGCGCGTCGCCTGCACCGCCGCATCGCTCGTGGGCCCTTCGACGCCCCAGTTGTTGCTCAGGTTATTGTCGGTGCCGTCGCGGTTGTCCTCGCCATTGGCCTCGTTATGTTTCTGGTTGTAGCTCACCCAGTCCTGCAGGGTAAATCCGTCGTGCGCAGTGATGAAATTCAACGACGCCCAGGGACGCCGCCCGTCGTGATCGAACAGGTCGGCCGAGCCCTGCAGCCGCGCGGCCAGCGCGCCACGCAGACCCGAATCCCCGCGCCAGAAGCGGCGCACATCGTCGCGAAACTTGTCGTTCCACTCGGCCATCCCGGCCGGGTGGTTGCCTACCTGGTAGCCGCCGGGACCCAGATCCCAGGGCTCGCCGATCAGCTTGACGCGCGCCAGGGTCGGATCCTGCAGCAGGGCATCGAAGAATCCGCTACCCGGATCGTAGCCGCCCAGTTCGCGCCCCAGCGTCACGCTCAGATCGAAGCGAAATCCGTCGACGTGAAACTCCTGCACCCAGTAGCGCAGCGAATCGAGCGTCAGCTGAATCACGCGCGAGTGCGAAAAATTCACGGTATTGCCGGTGCCGGTGTCATTGATGCAGTGGCGCATGTTGTCTGGGAGCAGGCGGTAGTAGGCGGCGTTGTCGAGTCCGCGCATGCTCAAGGTAGGACCCAGCTCGCTGCCTTCACCGGTGTGGTTGTAGACCACGTCGAGCAGCACTTCGATGCCCGCGGCGTGCAACGCCTTGATGGCGATTTTGAGCTCATCGAGACTGCCGTCGGACAGATAGCGCGGTTCGGGGGCAAAAAAAGCCAGCGTGTTGTAGCCCCAGTAGTTGGCCAGCCCGCGTTCCACCAGGGTGCGATCATTGACGAAGGCCTGGATGGGCAGCAGCTCGATGGCGCTGATGCCGAGGCTCTTGAGATAGCCGATGGTGCGCTCGTGGCCGAGCGCCGCCGCGGTGCCGCGCAGCTGCTCCGGAATGCCATCGAGTCGCATCGTCAGGCCGCGCAGGTGCGTCTCGTAGATGATCGTATCGGTCCATGCGGTGCGCGGTGGCCGGTCATCGCCCCAGTCGAAATGATCGCGCGCGACCACCGACTTGGGCATCGCAAAGGCGCTGTCGCGCCGATCGAAGGACAGGTCGACGCGCGGCGAGGTGAGCCGGTAGCCATAGAGTGCGTCGCTCCAGCGAATCGAGCCGCTCAGCTTGCGCGCATAGGGATCGAGCAGCAGTTTGTTGACGTTGTAGCGATGACCCTGCTCCGGCAGGTACGGCCCATACGCGCGGTAGCCGTATAGCTGGCCCGGCGCGACCCCGGTGACGTACCCGTGCCAGACACCGTCGGTGCATTCGCGCAGCGTCAGCCGTCGCAGCTCCTGACGTCCGCCGGCATCGAACAGACACAGATCGACTTTCTCGGCGCTACCGGCAAAGACGGCAAAATTGCAGCCTTCGGGTTGGCAGGTCGCGCCCAGCGGGTAGGCGGCACCGGCTAGCGGGGCTTTCGGCAGGTTGGGCTGCATGCACGGCGATCCTTGATGGCGATCAGCCCCCGTGGCGCAACAATACAGTGGCCAGGGGCGGTAGCGTTAATTCGAGCGAAAACGGCTGTCCATGCGAGGGCATCGTGCTGGCTTGCAGCTGCCCGCCATTGCCCAGGTTCGAGCCGCCATAGAGTTCGGAGTCAGTGTTCAGGATTTCGCGCCAGGCTCCGGCGCGCGGAGCACCGAGCCGGTAGTGCAGGCGTGGTACCGGCGTGAAGTTGCAGACCGCGATCACCGGTGGCGAGTCGGCGTGGCCCTGGCGGTAGTAGGCGAAGATGCTGTTGCTGTTGTCGTCGGCGACGATCCAGCGAAACCCGGCGCTGTCGCTGTCGAACACGTGCAGGGCGGTCTCCTGCCGATAGAGCCGGTTCAGATCGCCGACCAGCAGCTGCACGCCGCGGTGCAGGGGATGCTCGAGCGCCACCCAGTCGAGCTCACCGTCGTGATTCCATTCCCAGTCCTGGCCGAATTCACCACCCATGAACAGCAGCTTCTTCCCCGGCTGTGTCCACATGAAGCCGAAGTAGGCGCGCAGATTCGCGAAGCGCTGCCAGGTATCGCCCGACATGCGTCCGATCAGCGAGCCTTTGCCGTGCACCACTTCATCGTGCGAGAGCGGCAGCACGAAGCGCTCGGAAAACGCGTACAGCAGTCCGAAGGTCATGTCGTGGTGATCGTAGGAGCGGTGCACCGGATCGAGCTTCATGTAGCGCAGCGTGTCGTGCATCCAGCCCATGTTCCATTTATAGGAGAATCCCAGGCCCCAATCCCGCGTCGAGCGCGTCACACCGGGCCACGCCGTGGATTCCTCGGCAATCATCAGCGCTCCGGGAAATCGCTGCGCTACGGCGTCGTTCAGATGCCGCAGAAAGTCGATCGCTTCGATGTTCTCGCGGCCGCCGTACTTGTTCGGAATCCACTCGCCTTCGCGGCGCGCATAGTCGCGATAGAGCATCGAGGCGACCGCATCGACACGTAGCCCATCGACGTGATAGCGCTCGATCCAGTGCAGCGCGCTAGAGACCAGGAACGCATGCACCTCGCGCCGGCCGAGGTTGTAGATCGCGGTATTCCACTCCTGATGAAACCCCTCGCGCGGGTCGGTGTGCTCGTAGAGGGCGGTGCCGTCGAACCAGGCCAGCCCATGCGCGTCAGTCGGAAAGTGTCCCGGCACCCAGTCGAGAATCACGCCGACACCGGCGCTGTGACAGCGATCGACGAAGCGGGCGAACGCGGCCGGCGCACCGAACGTCGCCTGGGGGGCGTATTGACTGAGTACCTGGTAGCCCCAGGAGCCGCTGAACGGATGCCCCATGACCGGCAGCAGCTCGATGTGGGTGAAGCCCAGGCCGGTCACATGGGGGATC
>Ga0302325_10014380_pt1 | contig 16851 bp, 14 predicted proteins | sample Palsa_T0_2_FD_201948 | JGI IMG/M metagenome (GOLD analysis project Ga0302325, IMG submission 201948) | Peat permafrost microbial communities from Stordalen Mire near Abisko, Sweden - Palsa_T0_2 | ecosystem: Environmental > Terrestrial > Soil > Palsa > Peat permafrost | place: Sweden: Abisko... | reverse complement strand
CTGTAGCGGCCGAGGAGCAGGCCGGCGGAGAGCCAGCTGGCGAGGATCACGGCCAGCACCACGCCGGTCAGCGCGAGGTGCTGCGGCAGGGCCAGCACGTAGCCCAGCGGCAGCATGACGGCGATGTAGCTGGCCAGGTGGGTGATGGTGGGGACCAGGACGTCGCCGCGGGCCCGCAGCGACTGGGCGGCCACCACCTGCAGGCCGTCGGGCAGGTAGAACAGGCAGGAGAGCGCCAGCGCGGCCGCCGCCAAGGTCAGCGTCGACGGGTCGGCGGTGAAGATCGGCGCGATCGCCCGGGCGCTGGGCCAGATCGCCAGGCCGATGGCGATCCCGAACGCGGCGGTGACGCCGAAGCCCAGCACGGCGGCGCGCTGCAGGCCGGGCGCATCGCCGGCGCCGAAGGCCCGCGCCACCATCACCGCGGTCGCGGTGGCCAGGCCCAGCGGGACCATGAAGATCAGCGCCGCCAGGTTCAGCGCCACCGCCCAGGCCGCCACCGCCAGCGGCCCGATCCAGCCGGCGACGACGTTCATGCTGGCGAAGGCGCTGGTCTCGAAGAAGGCCGAGGCGGCCGCGCCGTAGCCGATCCGCCGCTGCTCGATCTCCAGCGGGCGCGAGCGCGGCGGCCGGGTGAAGACCCCCAGGCGCCGGGAGTCCTTCATCAGGGCGACGTAGGCCAGGGTCGAGAGCGCCAGGAAGGTGCGGGCGCTGAAGGTGGCGGTCGCCGCGCCCGCCGCGCCCAGCGCCGGCAGGCCGAACGCGCCCGGCACCAGCACCAGGTCGACGCCGAGGTTGAGCAGGTTGGCGCCCCACATCAGCAGCATCGGCGGCGTGGTGCGACCGAGCCCCTCCAGCCAGGTCGCGCTCGCGGCGCTGAGCGCGAAGCTCGGCATCGAGACCGCCAGGATCACCAGCGGCGCCCGGGCGCCCTCGGCCAGGCCGCCCTTCAGCCCCAGCGACGACAGCAGCAGCGGCCCGCCCACCGCCAGCACCGCCCCGGCGATGACGCCGATCCAGAGGCCATAGACGACGCCGCGCCGCAGCGCCGCGCCGGCGCCGGCCGGTCGCCCCTCGCCCAGCGCCCGCGAGGTCATCACCTGGATCCCGGAGAGCAGCCCGAGGGCCGAGCTGAGCACCGAGCTGGCGGCCGCCCAGGCCAGCGCCATGAAGCCCAGCTGCTCGGCCGAATGGCGGCCAACCACGATGGTGTCGGTGACCCCCATCACCATGATGCCCAGGCGCGCGGCCACCACGGGGCCGGCCAGCCGGGTCAGCCGCGCAAAGTCGGATCGATACGGATGCGCCGGCGCCTGCGCCTGCGAAGCCGCCGCCGCGGCCTCGCCGCTCATGGTCTCTCACCGGGTCATCTGCGCAGCGGAACCTGGACGAGAAGGTTCGGCGGGGCAAGTTCGGCATAGGCCGCCGCCCGGCCGCGGCGGACCCGTGTTGCGGGCTCGCAACGCAGCCATGCGCCTCCCACGCCTCCCGACTTCTGGCGGCCCGGTAAGTGCTTTTGCTTGCGGCCTACCCGCCGCCGTCCCTAGGGTTGCGGCAGAAACGAACAGGCAGGAGACGAAACCATGAGAACCTTGAGCAAGGCCCTGTTGATCGGCGCTCTAGCCGGCGCGCTCCCGGCGCAGGCGCTGGCCTACACGATCAGCGGCGTGATCCCGCCCGGACATGACCCGGTGGTGATCAACCTGCACAAGCCCATCCGACCGGGGAAGTTGACGTTCACCTTCATCGCGCCGCCGAAGAACGCCGGCGTGCGCTATGCGCTCGATTTCTGCATCGGCCCGGCCGAGAACCCCTGCGGGCGGCCTGACTCGCATGTGGTCAACGTTCCCGAGGGCGAGGCGCGGACCGAGAGCTTCAACTCGGCCCTGTTCTCGACCAACGTACTGGTGGTCGGTCAGGGCACCCGGGAAGCGGTCCCCTACACGGTGCAGGTCAACTAGGCCGGCGCCAGACCGGCACGGCGGCGCGCCGTCAGCATGGCGAAGTGGGCGCGCAGCATGGCGACCATGCGGTCGAAGTAGGCGACGTCGCGGTGGGTGCGGGCCTGCATCACCGCGCCTTCCATGGCGGTGAGCACGAACTCGGCCAGGGCCTTGCGGTCGAGGTCGGCGGGCAGGCGTTCGGCGGCCTCGACGAGGCGGGCTTCCACCGCTGCGGTCCAGTTGGCGAAGTTCGCCGCCAGCAAAGCCCGCACCACCGGATCAGGCTCGTGCAGCTCCAACGCCAGGCTACCGATCGGGCAGCCATAGACACAGTCGGTCTCCACGATGTGGCGGCGGTAGCGGGCCAGGAGGGCGAAGATCTTCTCGATCGGGTCGGCCACCCCGTCCCACGCCGGCGCCAGCAGCATCTCGCCGATGCCATCGCGGTAGGCCTCCAGCACGCCGATCAGCACGTCCTGCTTGCCGGGGAAGAAGTGGTAGAGGCTGCCGGAGTTCACCTGGCTACGCGACAAGATGTCGGCCACCGAGGTGGAGTTGAAGCCCTTCTCCCAGAAGAGCTCCATGGCCGCGACGATGATGCGGGTGCGGGTGTCCATGACCAGTTGATCGATCGATCAACCGCGCTGGCCTGTCAAGCGCCGCGGCGATGGTGCTGGGAGGGCGGGAGAAACCCGGCTGCGCGTTTTACGGCGCCCCAGCTGATCCCCTCGCCGCGTCTTTCTCTCCCGGCACGGCTAAGGGCGGGCCAAGTCTAGGCGGTCACAGCCGGATTTCCAACCGAGCGGCGGGCGAGATAGAGCACGGTGGTCATGTTGCGGGTGACGCGGCCGGCGAAGTCGTCCTCGGCGATGCGGCGCAGCTCGGCGAGGACGTGGTCTCGGTCGGGGCGGGCGGTGATGTCGGAATAGGTGGCGTAGAGGCGGACGGTCTGGTCGGCGTCGAGATGCAACGGCCAGTGGCTGGCGCGGTGCTGGATATCCTCGAAAACGCCGGTGCGTTCGAGCGCGGCGATGCGAGGATCGACGTCCAGCGCCACGGGCACGCCGCCCTGCCCGGCCGACGGACTCTTGTGGCTGCTGAGCAGCGCGTTGGTGGCGTCGTGGAAGGGATCGGGGCGGCTGTCGTCGCCGAACACGTTCCACAGCGCCGCCCACCAGCCGCCGGGCTTCAGCAGCGACGCGACCTTGGCGAGCGCGGCGTCCTCGTCCAGCCAGTGGAACGAGGTGGCGGCGAGGCCGAGCTCGAAGGCGGCGGCGGGCAGGCCGGCGTCCTCAAAGGGGGCGTTGATGACCTGCAAGGCCGCCGACGGCGAGGTCCGCCGCAGGTAGTCCGCCAGCCGCGCGTCCGGCTCGACCGCGACCAGCGGGTCGGCGCCCAGGGCCAGCAGCCGCCGGGTGGCGGTCCCGGTTCCGGCGCCGATCTCGAACACCGCCGCGCCGGGCCCGAGGCCGTGCTCCGCCAGCATCTCGAACACCCAATCCGGATAAGGCGGCCGGGCGGCGTCGTAGTTCGCCGGGTCGGCGCCGAAGGCCTGGCGGCCGAAGGATCGGTCAATCTGGGTCATCACGCGGCGTTGCGCCCCCGCCACCACGCTTCGCGTGGTCCCCCTCCCCCGCGTTGCGGTGGAGGAGCGACGTTCATTCCGCCGCGCGCAGGCCCGCCAGGCGCTCGGTCTTCAGCTTCTCGGCTACCAGGAAGGCCAGTTCCAGGGCCTGGTCGGCGTTGAGGCGGGGGTCGCAGTGGGTGTGGTAGCGGTCGCCGAGGTCGCCTTCGGTGACCTTGCGGGCCCCACCGACGCATTCGGTGACGTTCTGGCCGGTCATCTCCAGGTGCACGCCGCCCGGGTGGACGCCCTCGGCCTCGGCGATCTCGATGAAGCTCTTCACTTCCGCCAGGATGCGGTCGAACGGCCGGGTCTTGTAGCCGTTGTTGGCCACCAGCGTGTTGCCGTGCATGGGATCGATGGCCCAGACCACCCGGCGGCCGTCGCGGCGCGTGGCGTCCATCAGGGCCGGCAGGCGGGCGGCGATCTTGTCGGAACCGAAACGGCCATAGAGGGTCAGCCGGCCGGGCTCGTCGGCGGGGTTCAGCGCCTCGACGATGCGGATGAGTTCGTCGGGCTCCATGGTCGGGCCGACCTTCACCCCCACCGGGTTCTTGACACCCTTGCAGAACTCCATGTGGGCGCCGTCGAGCTGGCGGGTGCGCTCGCCGATCCAGACCAGGTGGGCGGAGGTGTCGTACCAGTCGCCTGAGGTGGAATCGACGCGGGTCATGGCCTCCTCGAAGCCCAGCAGCAGGGCCTCGTGGCAGGTGAAGAACTCCACCCGGTGCAGCTCGGCCTGGGTCTCCGGCGTCACCCCGATAGCGGCCATGAAGGTCAGGGTCTCGGAGATCTTGTCGGCCAGCTCGCGGTAGCGCGCGCCCTGCGGGCTGCCCTCGACGAAACCCAGGTTCCAGCGGTGGATGTTGTAGAGGTCGGCGTAGCCGCCGCCGGCGAAGGCGCGCAGTAGGTTCAGGGTCGACGCGGACTGGGCGTAGGCCTTCAGCAGCCGCTCGGGATCCGGCCGGCGGGCCTCGGGGGTGAACTCCATGCCGTTGATGTTGTCGCCGCGGTAGGACGGCAGGGTGACGCCGTCGATCGTTTCGGTGGGCGCCGAGCGCGGCTTGGCGAACTGGCCGGCCATGCGGCCGACCTTCACCACCGGCTTGCCGCCGGCGAAGGTCAGGATCACCGCCATCTGCAGGATCAGGCGGAAGAGGTCGCGGATGTTGTCGGCGGAGAACTCCTTGAAGCTCTCGGCGCAGTCGCCGCCCTGCAGCAGGAAGGCCTTGCCGTCGCCGACGGCGGCCAGCAGCGTCTTCAGCCGCCGCGCCTCGCCGGCGAACACCAGCGGCGGCATCCGCCGCAGCTCGGTCTCGGCCTGGGCCAGCGCGGCCTGGTCCGGGTAGTCGTCGGGCACATGCCGGGCCGGCATCGTCCTCCAGGACGCGGGCGTCCAACGCTCGTTCATGATCGGGCCTTCTCGAAGGGCGGCGCTTTTAGCTTAGATGGGGCGCGAACGCCACTCGTTGATAGCTTGCCGGGCGGGCGCCGAAGCGTCACCGTCCTAAGAATGGACCACGAACCTCACGAACCTCACGAACGGATGAAGCCCCCTCTGAGCGTCATCCCGGAGAGCCGCGCAGCGGACTTATCCGGGATCTCAAGCCACCGCCGGCGTTGAGGAGGTCCCGGCTCTCCGCCGCTCTGCGACTGCGGCCCGGATGGGAGAGGCGACGGCTGGCTTGTTCGTGAGGTTTGTGAGGTCGTGGTTAATAGAGACGTGGTCCCGCCTGCCCCACCCCATCCGGAGAACGGCCAGATGCGCAGCTTCGACGAAATCTACACGCGGGCCGCCGAGCGCAAAGGCGGGGCGGCGGCGCTGGAGGCGCTGGTGGCGGAGTGGCCGGCCAAGTCGCGCGACGAGCTGGCGGCCATCCCGGACGACCGGTGGCTGGCGGAGATGACCCGCGGGGTGTTCCGGGCCGGGTTCAACTGGCGGGTGATCGACAACAAGTGGGAGGGCTTCGAAGCCGCCTTCCACGGCTTCGATCCGCTGCTCAACGCCGCCATGAGCGAGGAGGAGTTCGACGCCCACGTGAAGGACGCGCGCATCGTCCGCAATGCCCAGAAGGTGGCTTCGGTGCGGGCCAATGGCCAGTTCCTGACCGACCTCGCCCGCGAGCACGGCTCGGCGGCGGAGTTCTTCGCCGACTGGCCGGACAGCGATTTCGTGGGGCTGCTGGAGGCGATGAAGCAGCGGGCCGGGCGTTGCGCCGGGGAGACGGCGATGCGCTTCTTCCGCACCATGGGCAAACCGGCCTTCATCACCACCCGCGACGTCGCCGCCGCGCTGGTGGACGCCGGCGTGATCGACAAGCCGCCCTCGGGCCGCAAGGACTTCCAGGCCGTGCAGGCGGCCTTCAACGTCTGGAGCGCCGAGACCGGCCGCGACCTCAGCGCGCTCAGCCGCGTGCTCGCCCTCAGCATCGGCCCGAGCTACGACCCGTCGGCTGGGCCGCCGCCGCGGCGACGATAGGCCAGGCGCGCGCAAGCGAACGTGGCGTTCGCCCACGCGCCTGCTATGAGCAGAGGGGCAGCCGATGCCTTCCGAGGGCGAGACTTCGGACGGTCGCGCCAATTCACACAAGAGAGAACCACATGACGGAGCCCGAGCCCGCCGCCCACCTGCCGCCGCCGCCCGACACGTTGAGCGCCGAGGCCCGCGCCTACCTCGCCAGCGTCGTCGCGATGGACGCGGGCGAGCCGATCGACCTGACCAAGATGCGGCCTTTCACCGAGCAGATTCAGGCCCTGGTGGGCGCCGAGCAGCGCAAGGCGCACGCCGTGTCGGTCACCGAGGAGGTCATCGCCGGCGTCCCGGTGCGGCGGATCGCGCCGATCGCGAGCAAGGTCGATCGCAGCCGGGTCTTGCTCAACCTGCACGGCGGCGGCTTCGCGACCGATTCCGGCTCTTTGACAGAGAACATCCCCATCGCTGCGCTCAGCGGGCTCGAGGTCGTCGCGGTGCTCTACCGCTTCGCCCCCGAGCATCCCTTTCCCGCCGCCGTCGACGACGCGCTGGCGGTCTATCGGGCGCTGCTGGCTGAGCATGACGCGCGTGACATCGGCGTCTACGGAACCTCGGCCGGCGCCGTGATCGGACCCCAGCTGATGATGCGGCTGAAAGCCGAATCCTTGCCGCTGCCAGGCGTGCTCGGGGTGTTCTCTGGCGAATCGGACCTCGTCGGGACCGCCGACTCGTTGCGCATCTTCGCCTCGGCGGTGGAAGCCAAGGTGCTGACCGACGCCAAATGGTCCTATGTCGGCGCCGCCGATCCGCGCGATCCCCTGGTGTCTCCGATCTACGGCGACCTCGCCGGCATTCCGCCGACGCTGTGCCTGTCGAGCGGCCGCGACATACTGCTCAGCGGCACGGTCAATCTGTGCCGCGCCCTGAGCGACGCCGGCGTCGCCGCGGAGCTGGTGGTCTTCGACGCGCTCCCGCACGCGTTCTGGAGCACCATGCTGGCGCCGGAGAGCGACGACGCCTTCCGACGCATGTCGTCATTCCTCACCCGGCATCTTGGCCGCCGCTAGATCGGCGCCGCGAGCCTAGAACCGCTCGCCGACCAATTCCTCGCTCTTGGCCCAGAGCGCCTTGGCATGCTCGCCATCGAGCGCGTAGGGCTGTACGCCGCCGCGCACGGCCGGGTCGTCGACCAACTCGGCCACGTGGCAGTCCTCGCAATAGAGACCACCGACCGCCTCCGCCGGCGCGACGACGGCCGCCCAGCAGGAGGTGGCGGCGCCCTGCGGGATGGTCTTCCAGCTGAACGCCTGGCCGCCGGCCTGCGCGCTCTCCTCGATGTTGCGCGTCAACGCCGCGAGCACCTCCGGCGTCATGTAGCGGCCGAGCTCGGTCTGGATGACGCCTGGATGCACGGCGGCGGCGCGCACGCCGCCGGCCTTGTGGCGGCGGTCGAACTCGACGGCGAAGAGGATGTTGGCGGTCTTGGAGCGGCCGTAGGCGACGAACTCGGCATAGGGCGTGTGCTCGAAATTGGGGTCCTCGAGGTCGACATCGGAGAAGCGGTGGCCGGCCGAGGAGAGGTTCACCAGCCGCGCGCCCGGCCCCAGCAACGAGGCGATGCGGTTGACGAAGACGAAATGGCCGAGGTGGTTGACACCAAACTGGGTCTCGAAGCCGTCGGCGGTCTTGCCTTGCGGGCAAGCCATGACGCCGGCGTTGGCGATCACCACGTCGAACGGCTTGCCGGCGGCTACGAGAGCGTCGGCGGCGGCGCGGACGCTGGCCAGCGAGGCGAGGTCGAGCTCCACCAGCTCCAAGCCCGGGACGTGCGCGGTGGCGCCGCTCGCCTTGGCGAGGTCGCGGGCCGCGCCGACCACGGTGGCCCCATGCGCGGTCAGCGCGCGAGCGGTCTCGACCCCGAGGCCGGCGGAGACGCCGGTGACCAGGATGCGCTTGCCGGAGAGGTCGATCCCCTCCAGCACCTCGTCGGTGGTGGATTCGGCGCCGAAAGTGGCGGTCATGGTTCCCTCCCTGGGCAGCTTCGTTAGATAGGGCGCCGGCGCCGGCGAACCAGACCGGCCCCTCAGGAGACGATGCGAAAACATGGATGCGACCGCCGCGAAGGGCTTCATCGACCGGGTCTGGGACGCAGAGGTGATCCCCGAACTGACCCGCTACATCCGCATCCCCAACAAGTCCCCGGCCTTCGATCCGGACTGGGCCGCGCACGGCCACATGGACGCGGCGGTGGCGCAGTTCGCCGCCTGGGCCGGCGGCAAGCTCGAGGGCGTCGAAGGCGCGCGGCTGGAGGTGGTCCGGCTGGAGGGCCGCACGCCGGTGATCTTCGTCGAAATCCCAGGCGAGGGCGAGGCGACGGCGCTGCTCTATGGGCACCTCGACAAGCAGCCGGAGATGACCGGCTGGGCCGAGGGCTTCGGCCCTTGGGACCCGGTGCTGAAGGACGGCAAACTCTACGGCCGCGGCGGCGCCGACGACGGCTATGCGCTGTTCGGCGCGCTCACCGCGATCCTGGCGCTGAAGCGCCAGGGCGTGGCGCACGCCCCCTGTGCGATCCTGATCGAGGCCTGCGAGGAGAGCGGCAGCTACGACCTGCCCGCCTACGTCGACCATCTGGCGCCCAGGATCGGCTCGCCGTCGCTGGTCGTGTGCCTGGATTCCGGCTGCGCCAACTACGACCAGCTGTGGCTGACCACCTCGCTGCGGGGCCTCGCCGGCGGGGCGATGACGGTGCGGGTGCTGGAGGAAGGCGTCCACTCCGGCGACGCCTCAGGCGTCGTGCCCTCCAGCTTCCGCATCCTGCGCAGCCTCCTCTCGCGGCTCGAGGACGAGGCCACGGGCGACATCCGCCCCGCCGAGTTCTACGCCCAGGTTCCGCCCGGTCGCGTGGCCGAGGCGAAGGCGGCGGCCGCGGCCCTGGGCGCCGAGGTCTATTCGAAGTTCCCGTTCGCGCCCGGCGTGCGGCCGGCGACCGACGATCCGGCCGAGTTGATACTGAACCGCACCTGGCGGCCGACGCTCTCGGTCACCGGCTTCGAGGGCGCGCCGCGCATCCAGGACGCCGGCAATGTGCTGCGGCCCTTCACCGCCGCGAAACTCTCGGTGCGGCTGCCGCCCAGCCTGGACGCGGAGGCGGCGAGCCAGCGGCTGAAGGCGCTGCTGGAGGCCGATCCGCCCTATGGCGCCCAGGTGACGTTCGAGCCCGAGCAGAGCGGCGCCGGCTGGAACGCCCCTGCCCTCGCCACGTGGCTGCGCGCTTCCATCGACCGGGCCTCGCAGGCCGCGTTCGGGCGGGACGCGGCGATGATGGGCGAAGGCGGCTCGATCCCGTTCATGGGCATGCTGGGCGAGAAGTTTCCAGCGGCGCAGTTCGTGGTCACCGGCGTGCTCGGCCCCCACTCCAACGCCCACGGCCCCAACGAATTCCTCCACATCGGCATGGGCAAGGCGGTGACCCTGGCCGTGGCCCAGGTGCTGGCCGACCACCTCGCGAGCGGCTGAACGTCATTTGACAATTCCCGCCCGGCGGGTGGTTACTGACGATCACCTAGAAACCAACAGGGAGGCGGCCATGAAGCCGGAAGCCATGGGTCTGTCGTCGGCGCGGCTGGCGAAGCTCGACGAAGTGATGACGCGCCGCTACGTCGACAGCGCCATGCTGCCGGGCATCCTCACCATGGTCCACCGGCGCGGGCGCATCGCCCACATCGGCATGTCCGGCCACATGGACCTCGAGCGCGACAAGCCGATGCGCGAGGACGCCCTCTTCCGCATCTATTCGATGACCAAGCCGATCACCTCGGTGGCGCTGATGATGCTGGTGGAGGAAGGCGCGCTGGGCCTGGACGACCTGGTCGAGACCCACATCCCGTCCTTCAAGAACCTCGGCGTCTACGCCAGCGGCATGCCGACGCTGCTGGCCAACCAGCCGCCGCAGTTCATCACCACCCGGCCGGAGCGGCCGATGAAGGTGGTGGACCTCGTCACCCACACCTCGGGCCTCACCTACGGCTTTCTGATGCGCACCAGCGTCGACGCCGCCTACCGCCGGCTGAAGGTCAACGCCTTCGACACCCCCGGCGGCCTCGACACCTTCATCGAGCAGCTCTCCACCCTGCCGCTGGAGTTCTCGCCGGGGACCAAGTGGAACTATTCGGTCTCCATCGACGTGATGGGGTACCTGGTCCAGAAACTCTCGGGCCTCACGTTCGGCGAGTTCCTGCGCACCCGCCTGTTCGAGCCGCTGGGCATGACCGACACCGGCTTCTACGTGCCGCCGGAAAAGCTCGACCGCTTCACTTCCTGCTACCAGCCGGCCGAGGGCGGCGGGCTGAAGGTGCAGGACGACGCCGGCAAGAGCACCTACGCCACGCCTCCCAGCCTGGAGGCCGGCGGCGGCGGACTGGTCTCGTCGGCCCACGACTACATGCGCTTCTGCCAGATGATGCTGGGCGGCGGCACGCTGGACGGGGCACAGATCCTCTCGCCCAAGACGGTGGCGCTGTTCAGTCTCAACCATCTGCCCGACAACGGCGAGCTGGCGGCGATGGCCACGCCCGGAACCTTCAGCGAGTCCGGCTACAACGGGGTCGGCTTCTCTATCGGCTGTGGCGTCAACATCGACGTGGCGCGGACCAAGCTGCCGGGCACGGTGGGCGAATTCCACTGGGGCGGCGCGGCCTCCACCGCATTCTGGATCGACCCGAAGGAGGAGCTGGCGGTGGTGTTCATGACCCAGGTCATGGGCTCGGACGCCCGCCTGACCCTCCGCCGCGACCTGCGCACCCTGGTCTATTCGGCGATGACGGAGTCGTTCGCCTAGGCGCGCCTTACGATCGCCTTGCCCATCCGCACCAGCGGCACGCCGCCATCCTCGAAGCGCTCGATCTCGACGTAGCCGTGCTTCAGGTAGAGCGGCTCGCCCGACATCGTGGCCGCGAGCTCCAGGCGGGTGAAGCCCTCGCGGCCGGCGGCCTCCGCGCACAGGTCCAGGATCATGCCGCCGACCCCGCGGCGGATGTGGGCGGGGTGGGTGTACATGGCCCGCACCCTGGCCGCGTCCTTCGCCGGATCGAGGAGCGCGGCGTTGCGCCCAGCGGTGTGGTCGCCGCCGTACATGGTGTTGCGCCGGCTCCAGCCGCCGCAGCCGGCGATCTCGCCGCCGTCCTCGATCACGAAATAGGTGCGGTCGGCGACCAGCGTCGTGTCGAGGCCCATCACCGCGTGGCTGGCCTCGATCTGCGCGGGGGTCAGGAACGGCTTCAGGTTCTCGCCGATGGCGAGGTTCATTAGCGCCGTCAGGGCTGCGAGGTCGGCCTCGGTGGCGAGGCGGGCGGTGAGGGCGCCCATCAGGCGGCCCCGCTGAAAATCGCCGCGCAGTGCGCCTGGGCGGCCGGGTCGAGGCCCGGGTCGAGGCGGAACTGCTGGAAGCTGACCACGCCCTTGCCCTCCGGTTTGAAGGTGATGGCGCGCCGGACGCCGTCGGCGGCCGTCACCCAGTAGGTCAGCGGCTTCTGGCTGTCGTTGGAGGGAACCTCGTCCATGCCGATCACCTCGCCTTCGCGCAATCCGGCGCGGTCGGCCGGCCCGCCGGGCTCCAGGCCGGTGAGGCGGCGGCCGTTGCGCAGCGTCGCCCAGATGTCGAAGCCGCGGTCGAACACCGGCTGGGAGACGGTCTCGAACACGCCGCATGGGCGCAGCAGACCGCTCGGAAAGGTGACGAGCCCGCCATCGTCGACATACTTGGCGATGTCGGGCCGCAGGTCGAGGCCGGACGCTTGCAGGACCGCAATCGGAAACAGCCGGTCGGCGGACGTGGCGCGCCCCGCGGCCCGCTCCGCCAGCGCCAACCGCCGCTGCACCTGCAGCACGTCCTGCAGTCCCACCCGTCCGCCGGTCGCCGCCCGCAACTGGCGGTCCCAGATGAGCCCCAGCAGCCGCCCACGATCGTAGGGTAGCCGGCCGACGTCGAGATCGGAGAAGCGGTCGGCCTGGATCCGGCTGTTAGGCGCCTCGCGCACCGGCGAGGTCCCGTAACTCAGCAGCGAGGCGTTGAGGCCGGCCACGTAGTCGGTCAGCGTCCACAATCCGGCGCGCAGAAGGATCCGGTCGGCGGTGAGCTCGGTGAAGCCCTCGTTGAGCCAGGCTTCCAGGTCGGGATCGACGGCGGGAAAGCCGCCGATCTGGCGCGAGGTCCAGGCGTGCTCCATCTCGTGGGCGAGGTCGTGCTTGAACGTGGAGAGATCGTCGCCCGGGCCGGCGAAGAAGATGAAGCCGTGCATCATGCCGCGGCCGCCGGTGTTGTCCTTCAGCGGGATGACCGGCGTGAAGATGTCCCAGGGCCGGTCGCCCCAATAGTCGAACTCGGCGGCGGCGATCCTGGCCGCGAGGTCGGCGCCTGCTTCAACCGCCTTCGGCGCGGCGTCGGCGCGGTCGTAGAGCCGCAGCCGCGCGGCGCCCACTGGCCGGCCGATCTCGCGCCAGCCGGCGCCGCCGATGAAATAGCGCTCGTCGAGATCGCCCACCGTGGCGCCGGCGCCGTGGCCCAGGTCTGACGCGGCGATCCAGCCCTCGGGCAGGCCGTCGAAGCGCACGCTCACAGCCGCCGCATCGCGGCCTTGCGGTCGGATGAAGGCGCGCTCGCCGTGGACGGCGAACCAGTCCGCCAGCAGGAGGGCGCGCAAAGGCTGGTCGCCCGGGACCGAGTCGTAGCCGCTGACGATCCGGTAGCGGACCACGATCGCCGCGCCCGGCGCGCCGGCGAGGGTCTCCACCGCACCGTCGACGTTGGCTACGGCGGCGCCCTCGACCTCGACGTCTTCCAGGTCCGGCCGTGCGCCGTCGCGCGCCGCGCCTTGCTTTGGCAGCAGCAGCCGGGTGCGCCCGCTGGCGTCGCCCGCGAAGCGCATCTCCACCGCCAGCGCCGACAGGGCGCCGGCCCGCAGCACGGGACGAATGTCGTAGCGCACCGCCGAGGGCGCCGCTCGGGCGCCCAAGGCGCAGTCGGCCGCCAGCCAGAGAGCGAGAACGAGTTGCCGGACCATTGCCGCCTACTTAACCTGACGCTGCATGAGCTGGGAGCCCGCATGCTCGAGACCCTGTTGCAGCAAGGCTTTTCCTACCACGCCACCGAGAGCGAGCGGCTGGCGCGGGAGCTGGAAGCGGCGGCGGACGCGGCGCGGGCCGCGCCCGGGAGCTGGGTCCAGTTCCTGCGCCTCTCCACCCACACCATCGGCGAACACCTGGACGACTGGCCGCGGGCCGCGCGGCTGGGCGACGCCGTGCTGGCCGGGCAGGCGACGACGTCCGAGACCGCCAAGGCTTGGGCGCATCTCTCCATCGCCCGGCTGCTGGCCGGCGACGCCGCCGGCGCGGCGCAGGCCGAGCTGGCCTGGCTGGCGGCGGCGGGCGCGGACTTCCGCGGCGCGGCGCTGGAGCTGAAGTTCATGCTGGTGGCGGCGCTGGTTGGCGACGGCCACGCCGCCGCCGCCGGGCCGATCTACAAAGCGGCGCTCGCCCTCGCCCGCGAGCTCGGCGACGCGGCGCCGGCCAGGGCCATCGCCGTGGCCAGCAACAACCTCGCCACCGACCTGCTGGAAGCGCCGACCCGCACGCCCGACGAGTCGGCCGTGATGCGCCTGGCCGCCGACGCCGCGCACGAGTTCTGGCGCCGGTGCGGGACCTGGGAGAACGACCAGCGCGGCCGCTACCTGCTGGCGCTGGTCGCCAACGTGCTCGGCGAGCCCGATACCGCGCTGGGCCAGGTCGAGGCCGCGCTCGCCATCATCGCCGACCACGAGCCGCAGCCGGTCGACGAGGCCTTCCTGCGTCTGGCCGCCGCCCACGCCCACGCCCTCAACGGCGAGGGGGACGCCAGCGCCCTCGACCTCGCCGCCTCCGACGCCGTCGCCGCGACCTGGGAGGACCCTGGCCTGATCGCCTGGCATGCCGAGGAGCGGGCGCGCGTGTTCCCCGACCTGCCGCCGCGCCAGGCCGCCTGAGCGGCCTACTTGGCGTCCGATGTCGAGGATGTCGGCTTGGGGCCGGCGTTGCGCACGTTGATCAGCGTGCTCAGAATCCCGAACCAGTAGGGCGCGCCCAGCATGGCCGCGATGGCGGTGAGGAACCATCCCAGCAGCCCGGCGAAGAAGGCATCCCAGGCCCAGACGTACGGCGGCGGCGGCCAGCCGACCGGCGCCACGGTGACGAGGTCGCTCGCCGCCGACCGATAGTCGACGAGGGCGTTGTCGAGCGCCGCGTTCGAGCTCGGCTCGGCGGGAGCGCCCGCTTGCACCTGCTTCTCCGCGGCCGCCACGAGCGTCCCCCGCAAGGCGGGCTCGGCGTAGAGGGTCCGGGCGACGTGGACCGCATCGACGTCGAAGATCATCGCCAGGGCGAGCGCGACGATGAAGGTGATGATCTGGGTGAAGCGCTTGTACTGGCCGCTGAGGCGGTCCATGGCGCTGTCGAACCAGCTGGCGATCCCGGTGCGCAGCTTGTCCAGGTCGGTTCCGGCCTGGGTGATCAGCGTCTGCAAGGCGGTCTTGAGGTCGCCGGCGGGCAGGGCCGTGATGCCCGCCTGCACATCGGCGAGGGCCGTCCCGCCGCCGATGACGCCCAGCACCTGCACCAGCGCCGCGGCGAAGTTGGCGCCGGGCACATAGGAGGGGTGGTCGTTGCCGCTGGCGCCGGCGACCAGGGCATGATTGTAGATGTCCTCGTAGCTCAGCGTGCGAGGCGCCTTATCAGCCGCCGCGGTCCGTCGATGCGCTCCGAACATGCCCCATAGCCGCTCGGCGAAGCTGATGGTCTGCGGGTCCTCCACCAGCTTGGCGATGGCGTTCTCCAGGGCCCTTGCCCGCAGCCCCAGGACGCTGGAGATGACCTCCGTCGCGGTCGAGACCAGGATCGCGAACAGCAGGAAGACCAGGACCAGCCCGATCGCGGTGTCGATGGTCGTTCCGAACACGTTGCAATCCCCCGCAGCAACATTGCCGGCGCCAAGCTTCAGCTTGCGGCGCATTCGAGTCAACCTGCCCTATAAGTCACCCCGGCTCAGCCTCACGTCGTATCGCGCGCCTGGCGCCGCGGCCGGCCTAAGCCGTTGCGCGCGGCCGCTGGCGGATGCATGGACTTGTGCACACGCGCCGTCAGAGCGCGGTGACCAGGGAGAGCATCGATGGCTGAAGCGATCCTCGAGCCCGAGCTGCCGATCGTCGATCCGCACCACCACCTGTGGCATCGGATGGGCGCGCCGCCGATCGCCGCCGGCGCCGACGTGCACCCGTTCACCCGCGTGGTGGCGCGCCGGCCGCGCTATCTGCTGGACGAGTTGCTGGCCGACCTGAACAGCGGCCATAACGTGCGCGCCACGGTGTTCGTGCAGTGCGGGGCGATGTACCGCGCCGATGGGCCCGAGCAGCTGAAGCCGGTGGGCGAGACCGAGTTCGTCAACGGCGTCGCGGCGATGACCGCCAGCGGCGTCTACGGCGAGGTGCGGGCCTGCGCCGGCATCGTCGGCCACGCCGACTGCCTGCTGGGCGAGCGCATCGACGAGGTGCTGGAGGCGCACCTGAAGGTCTCGGACCGCTTCCGCGGCATCCGCCACAGCTGCTCGTCGGACCCGGACCCGGCGGTGCTGGGCCCCCTCGCCCGCCAGACCCCCGGTCTCTACCTCAGCGACGCTTTCCGCGCCGGCTACGCGCGGCTCGCCAAATACGGACTCAGCTTCGACGCCTGGCTGCTGGAGCCGCAGCTGCCGGAGCTGATCGACCTGGTGCGCAAGTTCCCGGATACCCCGGTGATCCTCGACCACGTCGGCACGCCGCTCGGGCTGGGCGTCTACGAGGGCAAGCGCGAGGAGCGGTTCGGGGTCTGGAAGGAGAACATCCGCACCCTGGCTGATCTGCCCAACGTGAATGTGAAGCTGGGGGGTCTGGCCATGGCCTTCTGCAACTTCCCCTCCTTCATGTCCGAGCCGGCGGCGCCCTCGACCCAGCTGGCGGCCGAGTGGGGGCCTTATCTGGAGACCTGCATCGAGGCCTTCACCCCTGAGCGTTGCATGTTCGAGAGCAACTTCCCGGTCGACCTGGGCAGCTGCGACTACGCCACGCTCTGGAACGCCTTCAAGGTGTTCGCCAAGGACCACTCGGCCGACGACAAGGCCGATCTCTTCGCCGGGACCGCCGCGCGGGTCTACCGGCTCGACCTCAACTGACCATACGGAGGAACGACCATGGCCATCGATTTCGACATCCCGCCGGAGGCCAAGGCCATCCGCGAGCGCGTCCGCCAATGGGTGCACGACGAGTGCATCCCGGCCGAGAAGCGGCTGATCGACGGCGGCGACTACAAGACCATCCTCGGCGAACTGCGCGCCAAGGCCCGCGCCCAGGGCCTCTGGTGCCCCTTCATCCCGCCGGAGTACGGCGGCATGGGCCTCGGCCCCCTGGCCAACGCGCTCGTGCAGATGGAGCTGGGCGAGAGCTATCTCGGCGCCCTGTCGATGAACACCCAGGGGCCCGACGACGCCACCATGCTAACCCTGCTGCAGCACGGCACCGAGTTCCAGAAGGAGAAGTTCCTCAAGCCGCTGCTCAACGGCGAGAAGCGCATCTGCTACTCGATGACCGAGAAGGCCGCCGGCGCCGACGCCACCGGGATGCAGACCCGGGCGGTGAAGGACGGCAACGAGAACTATGTGCTGAACGGCGAGAAGTGGTTCTCGTCAGCCGCCTCGTCAGCCGACATCGCCCTCGTCATGGCCAAGACCGACCCGGAGGCGCCGCGCCACC
>Ga0302325_10014379_pt1 | contig 16851 bp, 13 predicted proteins | sample Palsa_T0_2_FD_201948 | JGI IMG/M metagenome (GOLD analysis project Ga0302325, IMG submission 201948) | Peat permafrost microbial communities from Stordalen Mire near Abisko, Sweden - Palsa_T0_2 | ecosystem: Environmental > Terrestrial > Soil > Palsa > Peat permafrost | place: Sweden: Abisko... | reverse complement strand
TCGACGTATGGGTCGTGCCAGCCGACGACCCCCTGCTCACGGCGTCGGTGGCCCCCACGCTGAGCCCCGGCGACGTGGTGCTCGTGGCCCGACACTCGACGCTCGACCACGGCTACCTGGCGCGATGCCCCGACCCGGACGCACCCGGGCGCTTCGTCGTCGCACGCGCGATCGCCAAGGCGGGCGAGACCGTGACCTTCGACGGCGAGATCGTGAACGTCGACGGTCACCACACCCCGGCCGCGCGCCGGTGCGATCCGGCGGACGTCGTCGTCCACGATCCCACCTCGGGCAACGACCTGACGCTCGCGTGCGAGGTCGAGGAGTACGGCGAGGTGAATTTCTCGGTGCTCCGGTCCTTCGCCAACCCGCGCGCGGCGCAGAAGCGCACCGTCGATGCCGGCCGCTGGTTTCTCGTGAGCGACGATCGACACGTGCATCTCGATTCGCGCGACTTCGGCGACGTCGACGCGCGCGCCTGCGAGCATGTCCTCTTTCGCGTGGCAAAGCCGGGCGAGCTCGCCCTCGCCCTCTTGTGGTGATCGAGGGGGAGGGCGCGTCCGCCCTGGATTTTTGGTACGCTGGCGCGGGCTCATGGCCATCGTCATCGGCGTCGTATGCGGGCGGTGTGACCGCTACAGCGCGATGGGATCTGCGCAGGTTTGCTCGTGTGGGGGCCAGTTGGCCCTCGGCGCCGCGGCCAAACCGCAAGTCCCGCGTCCCCCCGCGCGCAGCGAGTCCATTCAGGCCGGACCTCCCGCGCCGGTGTCGATCTTCGGCAACGAGGTGCTCAAGCCTCGACGGACGGTCGGCAGCCTCGTCGCCGCGGTGCCCCCCGCCCCCCCTGCGACTCCCACGCGCGGCGCCACGGCTCATGCAAACCCGGGCGGATCGGCGGTATCCTCGCCCAACCCGGTCGAAGAGGAAGCCACGACGGGAGTCCGTGCGGTATCGTCGTTCCCGAGCGACAAGCCCTCCCAGGAGGAGTTGATGGAACAGGCCAGAAACTACGTGTGCAGGTCGTGCTCGACGCCGGTGCCCATCGCCCACAAATTCTGCGGGCGCTGCGGAGCGGCCATCCCGCCCGATATCCTCAACTTCCGGACGCAGTTCTTCGGCCAGCTGCAGACGCCGGGGCGCGCCAAGCTGATCCTCATCCGCGGCGAGGGGGTCGAGGGGCTCGTGTACCAGCTCAGCGCCGAGCAGCACGTGCTCGGCCGCAACGGTCAGATCTCCTTCCCCGACGATCCGTTCGTGTCGCCCCGGCACGCGAACATCTTCTACCGCGGGGGCAAGCTCGTCGTTCGCGACGAGGGATCGATGAACGGCGTGTACTGGCGCGTGCACGGCAGCGTCGAGGTCTCCCCGGGCGAGAGCTTCCTCGCCGGCGAGCAGCTCTTTCGCATCGACGGCTCCCCCCGCCCCAACGACGGGCCCGCCCCGGACGGCACGTATTTCTACACGTCGCCCAAGCACCAGACGCAGTTCAAGCTCTCGCAGGTGCTCGAAGGCGGCACCTTCGGCATGGCGGTGTGCGCTCGCGGCAACGTGCTGCAGATCGGCCGCGAGGGCTGCGACCTCAACTTCGCTTCGGACCTCTACATGAGCGCGGCGCACTGCAAGCTCGAGGAGGCCGGGGGCAAGCTCACGCTGACGGACCTCGGCAGCCGCAACGGGACGTATCTGCGCCTCAAGCAGGAGCGCGAGCTCACCAACGGTGACTACCTCTTCATTGGGCGCAAGCTCTTGCGCGTCGAGATCACCGCCCCGAACTGAGTCTATGCTCCGCGTGTGAATCGCCTCGCCGGAGAGCTGTCGCCGTACCTGCAGCAGCACGCGAAGAACCCCGTCGACTGGTACCCGTGGGGGCCCGAGGCGCTCGAGCGCGCGCGGCGCGAGGACAAGCCCATCCTGCTCAGCATCGGGTACTCGGCATGCCACTGGTGCCACGTGATGGAGCGCGAGTCGTTCGAGAACGACGCGATCGCGCGGACGATGAACGAGTGGTTCGTGAACGTGAAGGTCGATCGCGAAGAGCGGCCCGACCTGGATCAGGTCTATCAGCTCGTCGTGCAGCTCATGGGGCGCAGCGGCGGCTGGCCCCTCACGGTGTTCTTGACGCCCGACCAGCGGCCGTTCTTCGGCGGCACGTACTTTCCCCCCGTCGATCGCTACGGGATGCCCGGGTTCCCCAAGATCCTCCAGGGCGTGTGGGAAGCGTACCGGGCCCGGCGCGGCGAGATCGACGAGCAGGCCGGCGAGATCACGCGCGCGATCGCCGACGTCCAGGGGCGCGCGGGTGAAAAGTCCGCGGAGATCTCGCCGGACTCGATCGCCGCGGCGGCGCGCATGCTCGCGGCGCGCTTCGACGACGTGCACGGCGGATTCGGCCAGCGGCCGAAGTTCCCGAACACCATGGCGCTCGAGGTCCTCTTGCGGGCCGGCGACGTCGCCCGCGTGCGAAAGGCGCTGGGCGCGATGCGCGCCGGGGGCATCTGGGACCATCTCGGCGGCGGCTTCCATCGCTACTCGACCGACGAGCGCTGGCTCGTGCCGCACTTCGAGAAGATGCTCTACGACAACGCGCTGCTGCTTCGGCTCTACGCCGACGCGTGGCGGGTGACGGGCGACCCGCTGTTTGCGCAGACGGCGCGGGCCATCGCCGCGTACGTCGCGCGCGAGATGACGTCGCCGGAGGGAGGCTTCTACGCGACGCAGGACGCCGACAGCGACGGCGACGAGGGGAAGTTCTTCGTGTGGACCCCGGCCGAGGTCGACGCCGCGTGCGGGGAGGATGCCGAGGCCGCGCGCGTCGCGAAGACGGCGTTCGACGTGACGGACGCGGGCAACTTCGAGCACGGCGGGGCCACCGTCCTGTCGACGCCGGCGTCCATGGACGAAGTTGCGGCCACGCTCTCGATGCCGCGTGCCGCCGTCGAGGCGGCCCTCGAGCGCGCGAGGGCCCGCATGTTCAAGGCGCGCGAGGCGCGCGTGAAGCCGTTTCGCGACGAGAAGATCCTCGCCAGCTGGAACGGCCTGATGGCAGGAGCCCTGGCGTCCGCGGGCGCGGCCCTCGGCGAACCGTCGATGGTGGCGGCGGCCGAGAGGGCCCTCTCGTTCGTGCAAGACAAGCTCGTCGTACGCGCCGGGGCGGGCGAGGCGCGCGTGCTGCGTCACGTGAAAGATGGTGTCGCGCGAGGCCCTGGCTTTCTCGACGACCACGCGTTCGTGGCGGATGCGGCGCTCGACGTCTACGAAGCGACGGGCGACCCGCGCTGGGTAACGCTGGCGGACACCCTCGCCGCCGCCATCCGCGGTCACTTCTACGACGCCGCCACGCGCGGCTTTCACTTCTCGCCCGACGACGGCGAGGCGATCCTCGTGCGGCCGCGCGATCCGTTCGATCACGCGGTGCCGGGGGCCGGCTCGATCGCGAGCCAGGTGCTGCTTCGGCTCGGCGCGCTCGTGGATCCCGCGATGGCCGAGCCGGCGGAGCAGGCCGTCGAGGCGCTCGCAGGAGCGGCGGCCGAGAATCCGCTCGCCATGAGCGTGACCGTGGGCCTCGTGGACCGGCTGGCGCGCGGCAGCGTCGACATCGTGGTGGTCGGGCCGCGCGACGCCGACGCGGTCCGTGCGCTGGTGCGCGAGGCGCACAAGGCGCCCCTGATCGATCGGACGATCGCCTGGCTCGACCCGATGGATCCCGCGTCGGTCGAAGCCTGCAAAGTGCTCGCGGAGGGCAAGCCGTCGCAGGGGGAGGCTACGGCCTACGTGTGCCGCGGCCGAACCTGCTCGCTCCCGATCCGCGATGCCCGGGAGCTCGCGCTCGCGCTTCGCTCACCGAGCTAGCGAACGACCACGCACGTTGCGATGCGGACCGGAAGCCCGCGCCGACGTCGCGCGCGCCGACGTGGGCGCCTCGGTGCCGCGGAGCTTTTGAACGACATCCGTCGGGCGGCCCAGCGAGAGGAGATCTGCCTCGAGCACGTCGAGCGCCGGGCCCATGAGGTCGGTGTTGCCGAAGCGGCCCGTGCGTCCGGCCGCCATGCGCGGAAGGATCGCCGAGATGCGGCGCACGCCGTCGGCGATGCGTCGGGGCACCGCGATCCGCTCGATGATGGGCTCGAGGAACTCGCCCACGGCCCGGAACCGGTCGCGCTCTCCGGCGCACCACTCGTCGAGCGGCTCCTTGAGCAGCGTCGTCCAGAGCGTGAGATCCTCGAGCGGCCGCCCCCGTGCGCGGGTCATCGCGTCGATCGCGTCCATCTTGCCGAAGAAGCGCGCCGAACCGCCCCGGGTCGCCTCGTCGTCGTCGAGGAAGGCCGAGAGCTCGGGCAAGAGGACCGACATTGCGCCGATCTCCCAGAGCAGCCACATCGACCTGTGCGCCGCCCCCCCTCGCAAGAGGCGCAGCACCTCTTCGAAGAGCCGGGGCCGCGCCGCCTTGGCCAAGTCTTCGCGCGTGCCCACCATGGCGTCGTAGACATCTGGGGCGATGCCGAGGTCGAGGCGCGCGGCGAACTTGATCGCGCGAAGGATGCGGATCGGGTCTTCGCGGAAGCGAACGATGGGCTCGCCAATCGTGTGGATGGTGCGGCGCTGGATGTCCTGCATCCCGCCGCACCAGTCGAGGACCTGCCGGCGATCGAGGTCGTAGAACAGGGCGTTGATGGTGAAGTCGCGCCGGAGCGCGTCTTCGTGGGCGTCGCCGAAGACATTGTCGCTACGGATGAGCAGGTCGTCGAGGACTTCGCTCGCGTCGTCGTCGACGGAGGGCTCGGGCAGGTCCATCGAAGGATTGCGCCGGAACGTGGCCACCTCGATGACCTTGGAGCCGAAGAGCACGTGGGCGAGCCGGAACCGGCGTCCGATGATGCGGCAGTTGCGGAAGAGCGCCCGGACGTCTTCCGGGCGGGCGCTCGTGGCGATGTCGAAGTCCTTGGGCTTGCCGCCCAGCAGCAAGTCCCGCACGCAGCCGCCGACAAGGTACGCCTGATGACCGCTGCGCTCGAGCCGGCGGACGACCTTGGCCGCGTCCGGGTCGATGCGGTCGTCGTCGAGAACGACGCTATGGTGGACGAGGCTTGTCCCGGCGTGCCGCTCGGCCGGGTCTTGGGGGGGCGGCGGGCGCCGGGAGGGGCGCGGCAGGGGCTCGGCGTCCTCGACCGTGTAAGACGGGAGGTCCGGCGGAGCGGGCTTGTCGTCGTCGGAAGAGGGCATTAAGGCTCGCGCTTGCCGCGACGCCTGCACTGTAACACGCGCGCTCGCCGGGCTCCAGATGTGGGCGCCGGCTTCGGTGCGAGAACTTATGTTCTTGGACGGTTCTCGATACCCGTTCAGGACCCCGGCTGGCTCGGGAGGAGGCTCAACTTTCATGCCGTTGACGCGGTCACCCCGGTGGTTAGGTTGACCCACGCGCCGTTCGGTGCGTGAAGCGAGGAAAACCCGAGCCTTCGCGCCGAACTGCCAAGAAAAACCAACGCCTCCGTAGCTCGGCCCCGGGAGGGCTCCGAGCCGCGAAAGGCCTCGTCATCACGAATGAACTGGAGGCACTGAGAATGGGCAAGATCATCGGCATCGACCTCGGCACGACCAACAGCGTGGTCGCGATCATGGAAGGGCGAGAGCCCAAGGTGATCGTGAACGAGGAGGGCGCCCGGACGACGCCGAGCGTCGTCGCCTGGGACGACAAGGGCGAGGTGCTCGTCGGCCAGATCGCCAAGCGGCAGGCCGTGACCAACCCCGAGAACACCATCTTCAGCTCCAAGCGCTTCATTGGCCGGCGCTTCGAAGAGGTGACCGAAGAGATCAAGCGCGTCCCCTACAAGGTGGCACGCGCGCCCAACGGCGATTGCGTCTTCGTCGTCCGCGGCAAGAACGCGACGCCGCCCGAGGTGAGCGCGCGTGTGCTGATGAAGCTCAAGAAGGCGGCGGAAGACTACCTCGGCGAGAAAGTGACGGAGGCCGTCATCACGGTGCCGGCGTACTTCAACGACGCCCAGCGCCAGGGCACCAAGGATGCCGGGCGTATCGCGGGCCTCGAGGTAAAGCGCATCGTCAACGAGCCCACGGCGGCCGCGCTCGCCTACGGCCTCGACCGCAAGAAGGACGAGGTCATCGCCGTCTACGACTTCGGCGGCGGCACGTTCGATATTTCGGTGCTCGAGGTGGGCGACAACGTCGTGCAGGTTATCTCGACCAACGGCGACACGCACCTCGGCGGCGACGACATCGACAACCTGCTCATCGACTGGATGATCGCGGAGTTCAAGAAGTCGAACGCCGTCGACCTCCGCAACGACAAGATGGCCTTGCAGCGGCTGAAGGAGGCCGGTGAGAAGGCCAAGATCGAGCTGTCGTCGGTGCAGGAGACAAGCATCAACCTGCCCTACATCACGGTGGGCGCGTCCGGGCCCATGCACCTCGACATGCGCATGTCGCGCGCCAAGCTCGAGCAGATGATCGCGCCGCTCGTCGAGCGGTCGATGGACGCCGTGCGCAAGGCGCTCTCGGACGCGAAGAAGAGCCCGAAGGAGATCGACGAGGTCGTCCTCGTCGGCGGCTCGACGCGCGTGCCGCTGGTGCAAGAGACGGTGAAGAAGTTCTTCGGCAAGGACCCCCACAAGGGCGTCAACCCGGACGAGGTGGTCGCCATCGGCGCCGCCGTCCAGGCCGGCGTTCTGACGGGCGACGTCAAGGACCTCGTGCTGCTCGACGTCACGCCGCTCAGCCTGGGTGTCGAGACGCTCGGCGGCGTCATGACGGCCATGATCCCGCGCAACACGACCATCCCGACGCAGAAGAAGGAGATCTTCTCGACGGCGACCGACAGCCAGCCGTCGGTCGAGATCCACGTCCTTCAGGGCGAGCGGACCGAGGCGCGGTACAACCGCACCCTGGGCAAGTTCCACCTGGAGGGGATCATGCCGGCGCCGCGCGGCGTGCCCAAGGTGGAGGTGACGTTCGATATCGACGCGAACGGCATCCTCAGCGTGCACGCCAAGGACACGGCGACGGGCAAAGACCAGAAGATCACCATCACCGCGAACTCGGGCCTCAACGAGGCCGAGATCCAGAAGATGGTGAAGGACGCCCAGGAGCACGAGCGCGAAGACAAGGAGCGGCGCGAGCAGATCGAGCGCAGAAACAAGCTCGACAACCTCTGCTACACGCTCGAAAAGACGCTCGCCGAGAACAAGGACAAGATCCAGGGCCAGGACTTCAGCTCGATCGAGGCTCTCATCAAGGAGGGCCGCGAGGCGGTCGAGAAGCAGGACGACGTCAAAGTGCAGGACGTCACCGCGCGGCTCGAGAAAGAAGCGCACCGCTTGGCGAGCGTGATGTACGGCGCCAACGGGCCTCCGGGCGCCGGTGGGCCCCCGGGCGCCGATGGCGGCGCGCCTCCGGGCGGCGAGAAGAAGGGCGGCAAGGACGGAGGCGTCATCGACGCCGAGTTCGAAGAGTCGCCGCCCGGCGGCTGATCGCGGAGTCAGGGCCCTCGTAGGCGGGGGCGCTGGCGGGGCCCCTCGCGACGGGGGGGTGCGGCGGCGGCGCAGTCTGTTATACGTCCGGCGCCGCTTACCCCGCACCCTCCTGCGAAAGACACTCCCGTGGCAGCACGCATACCCCTCGACCGCATCCGCAACATCGGCATCTCGGCGCACATCGACTCGGGCAAGACGACGCTCACCGAGCGGATCCTCTTTTACACAGGCAGGATCCACAAGATCCACGAGGTGCGCGGCAAGGACGGCGTCGGCGCCAAGATGGACTCGATGGATCTGGAGCGTGAGAAGGGCATCACGATCCAGTCGGCCGCGACGTACTGCGTCTGGAACGGCTCGCAGGGGCAGCTCCAGCCGCACAACATCAACATCATCGACACGCCGGGCCACGTCGACTTCACGATCGAGGTCGAGCGCGCGCTGCGCGTCCTCGACGGCGCGATCTTGGTGCTCGACTCGGGCAAGGGCGTGCAGAGCCAGTCGATCACGGTCGACCGGCAGATGAAGCGCTACCGCGTCCCCCGCATCGCCTTCGTCAACAAGATGGACAACCCCGGCGCGAACTACGAGCGCGTCGCGGCGATGCTCAAGGAGAAGCTCGGGCACCACCCCGTCAAGCTGCAGGTGCCGATCGGCGAAGAGTCCGCGTTCGCGGGCATCATCGATCCGATCCTGGGCAAGGCGTTCTACTTCGAAGGCAACGACGGCGAGAACGTTCGCGAGGCCGAGATCCCGGCCGAGTACGCGGCCAAGGCGGCCGAAGCCCGCCAGGAGATCATCCACCAGGTCGCCGACGTCGACGACGCGCTCGCCGAGAAGTTCTTGAGCGAGGAGCCGGTGTCGACCGAGGAGCTGCGGGCCGCCATCCGGCGCGCGACGCTGGCCCTCAAGATGACGCCCGTCATGTGCGGGTCGGCCATCAAGAACAAGGGCGTGCAGCTCTTGCTCGATGGCGTGACGTACTACCTGCCGAACCCGACCGAGGTCATCAACGAAGGGCACGACCAGTCGAAGGGCGAGGAGAAGATCGTCATCGAGTCCGACACGAACAAGCCCTTCGTGGGCCTCGCGTTCAAGCTGACGCAGGACAAATACGGGCAGCTCACGTACTTTCGCGTCTACCAGGGCAAGGTCGCCGCGGGCGACACGATCTTCAACGCCAGCAACGAGATGCGCAAAGTGCGCGTGCCGCGCATGTTCCGCATGCACTCCGACGATCGCGAAGAGATCGAGTTGGCCGAGGCGGGGGACATCGTCGCCTTCTATGGTGTCGACGCGAGCTCGGGCGAGACCTTCACCGACGGCGCCGTCAACGTGACCCTCACGTCGATGCACGTCCCGTCGGCCGTCATCTCGCTCGCCGTCGCGCCGAAGGACCGGGCGGCAGAGGCCAACTTCTCCAAGGCGCTGAACCGCTTCACGAAAGAAGACCCCACGTTCCGGGTGCACCAGGACGAAGAGTCGCAGCAGACGATCATCAGCGGCATGGGCGAGCTTCACCTCGAGATTTACATGGAGCGCATGCGGCGCGAGTACAACTGCGAGGTCGTCTCGGGCAAGCCCCAGGTTGCCTACCGCGAGTCGATCACGCGGCGCGCGGAGATCAACTACACGCACAAGAAGCAGACGGGCGGCTCCGGCCAGTACGCGCGCGTGCTCGGCTTCATCGAGCCGCTGCCCGCCGACGCCGTCGAGACGTACGAGTTCGTCGACGACGTGACGGGCGGCTCGATCCCGCGCGAGTTCATCTCGTCGTGCGACAAGGGATTCAAGGAAGGCGTGCGCAAGGGGACGATGATCGGGTTCCCGATCGTCGGCATCCGCTGCGTCGTCAACGACGGCGCCCCGCACGCCGTCGACTCGTCCGAGATGGCGTTCAAGACGGCCGCGCTCATGGGCTTTCGCGAGGCGTACGCCAAGTCCGCGCCCACGATCCTCGAGCCCATCATGAAGGTCGAGATCGACGCGCCGATCGAGTTCCAGGGCGCCGTCGTGGGTCAGGTGAACCAGCGGCGCGGCGTCATCCTCGAGACGGTGGGCGGCGACAACGTGAGCGTCACGTGTGAAGTGCCGCTCAACGCGATGTTCGGGTACTCGACGGATCTCCGCTCGGCGACGCAGGGCAAGGGCACGTTCACGATGGAGTTTGCGAAGTACGCCGTCGTGCCCAAGCAGGAGCAAGAGGAGATGGTGAAGAAGTACCGCGACAAGCTCGCCGCGGAGGCGAAGAAGTAAGCGGCGGGCTCGGCGCATCCCCCCTCGCTGTCATCCTGAGGCCGAAGGCCGAAGGACCCCATGCGGCCCGAGGATCCTCCGGCAAAGTGGGGTCCTTCGCTCGCGCTCAGGAGGACAGCAGATGTTTGGGTTCGCCTCGGGCCGCGTCCGCCCCAAGGATAAGCAGTACGGGCCACGCGATGTTCCGGGCGGGACACGCAGCGCATCCGGTGGATTGCGGTGCGGATTTCGACCGAGGTCGTGATCCATTTTCGTACGCCGCGCCACATAAGGGGACAGCGCGGAGAAGTTCGATCGGGCACCGATGCCTCCATCGGTCATGCCCGGGAGGCGTCGTGCGCTCGATGGAACGGAAACTCGGGAGAAATACGATGAAAATCTGGAAGATCATCGGCGCCTCGGCGCTCGCCCTCGTGCCCGTCCTGGGGTGCGGAGGGTCATCGGACCTAGCGAGTTCGTCGACCACGGACGCAGGGGCGACCGCGGACGGACCGAGCCCTCTTTCGATCGCGCTCAGCGACCCGGAAACCGATTTCACGCAGACGAAGACGATCACGATGGACACGTTCGTGGTCCCCGCCGGCGGCGAGGTCTACATGTGTCAAAATTTCGCGAGTCCCTGGGCCGACCAGGTCGACATCAAGACGTACTCGCTCCAGATGTCACCCGGCTCGCACCACATGTTCGCGTTCTACATCGCGAACGCGACCGACGGGGCGATCGAGCCCTGCCCGAACGGCGGGCTCCAGTTTGGCGCGTTCACGTTTACGTCCCAACAGCCCCAGCTGACCGAGACGTTCCCGGCGACCGTCGGGGCGACGATTCCGCAAGGCACTGGTTTCCAGTTGATGGCGCACTACCTCAATGCGGGGGCCACGGACATCGAGATGACGAGCGTGGCGCTGACGATGTACGTCGCCAAGCCGGGCGCCGTCACCCAGCACGCGGGCGTCATGTATCTGAACAACCTGGCCGTCATGGCGCCCCCCGGGCACTCGGTGAGCACCGACTCGTACACGCTGCCGCAGGACGTCTCGATCATGTCGTCGGCCAGCCACATGCACCACTACGGGACGAACTTCGTGTCCACGGCGTCGAGCGGCCAGACGCTGTACAGCACCACGCAGTGGGCCGAGCCGCCCGGCAAGCCGTACTCACCGCCGTTGCCGCTCACGTCGGGGACGACCATCAGCTGGTCGTGCACCTACGACAACACGGGCGGCACTCTGCTCAGCTTCGGCGAGTCGGCGCTCAACAACGTGATGTGCATCTCGATCTCGGTCTTCTTCCCGGTGTCCGACATCAACAATCCGGTCCTCGGCAGCTCGATCGAGGAAGCCCAGTAACGATGTTCTTTGCGAAGTCCGGCGACTCGTCTCGGGAGGATCGATGAAGGGTACGAAGGTTCTTTTCGCGGTCTCTCTCTTCGCGGGAGCGGCCACGGCAGGTGCGGCCGGGTGCGGGTCGTCGAAGTCCGGGGGCGACACGTCGCCCACTCCGGGGGCCGACTCGGGCAGCACCGGGGATGACGGCGGCAGCACCGGCCCGACCAGCGGCAGCTCGGGGTCACGCTGCAGTCCCCTCAGTGGGAACACGTGCAACCCGGGCCAAGGCCTCACGTGCTGCGTGGACCTGCTCGCGATCATCAGCGACCCGGCGGGCATCGGCACGTGCGTCGCGGAGAGCGCCTGCAAGTCGAACGTGCAGTACGCCTGCTCCAACCCGACCCAGTGCATGTCGGGCCAGGCCTGCTGCGGGGGATTCAGCATCGAGGGAGGCCTTCTCTCCGGTCTGCTCGATGCGGGGGACGCTTCGTTCGACGCGGCCGCCTTCTTTGGCGATGCGGATAACGAGTCGGATGGCGGCATCGGGCTCAACGCCGCGCTCATGGACATCACCCTCCAGTCTTTTTGCCAGTCGAGTTGCACGGCGGGCCAGTTGGTCCTGTGCGGGACGGACTCGGATTGCCCTTCGAACATGGTGTGCAGCTCCCCCGTCGGGACGTTTTCCAGCGGCCAGGCCGGCGGGCTAGGAGCCGTGCTGGGCGCCGTATCGCTCGTGAGCGGTGGTTCTGACTCCGGGATTGGCAACCTGATGACGTGCGCCCCGCCCGTCGTCGACGCGGGAACTCCGCCGAGCGACGCCGGCGGGCTCTCGGCGGAAGCCGGCACGACACCGACCGACGCCGGCACGACCGGGATCGACAGCGGAGCGCCGATCGAGGCGGGCGTGCTTTCGGACGCGGCAAGCGCCGAAGCGTCGACGGACGGGGGCGCGACCGATTGAGGGGTCTCGCTTCTCAGAAGCGATAGGCCGCCGTCACGCCGAGGAGCGGCACCTTGACGTAGGTGGTGAAGTACGGATTGAGATAGCCCTGGATGTCGCCGTTGACGCGCTCGACGATCTCCTGCTCGGCGGGGCGCGGCGGGGTCAGGTTCACGCTCGTCTTGGAGGCGAAGGTCTGAAGATAGGTGACGCTGGCGCGCAGCACGAGGTGGTCGCTCGCGAGCAGCCAGCGCCAGTCGACCGTCGCGCGGAAGCTGTGCAACGTGGCACTCAGTGGAATGCCGCGGTTCGCATCCATCGGCACTCGGTCGCTCGACCCCTTCTCTTGCAGATACGCGTCCACCACGTCGGCGCCGCTCACCCCGCCGCCCGCGGTGAGCAGCGTGTAGCCGACGAGCGCCTCCAGGCCGAGCATCGGAAAGGGTCGCCAACCCGCGGACAGGCTTCCCGCGAACGAGCTCTGGATCGCGTCCTTGATGAGCTGCTCCTCGAGGGAGTCGATCGCGCCAAACGTGTCGAGGAGATCCACGATGGTGTTCGAATAGGGCGAAGGCATCCAGCCGACGTCGGCCCTCGCCAGGATGCGGTAGGGCAGCTCGAGGGAGGCCTCGGCGCTGATCGCGAGCGGGAACTCGGTGCCGGCTCCGAGATCGAACGCCACGGGGGGATCATCGGCGCGGCAGACGCGGGGGCATACGAGGGCTGCGACCAGCGCGAGAAGAACGCAGGCGGGGCGACCGGGCGAGAATCCGCAAACGACTGCCGGCACGGTAACGACCGTATCATTGGTCTGGCGGGCTCTGGCGGCCTCTTGGGAAAGCGCGTTGCCGGTAGTCCTGGCCCGGCCAGCGTCCTACGATCGCGCACCCATGCAGCCCATCATGCCGTGCCTCTGGTTTGACACGAAGGCCCTCGAGGCGGCCCGCTTTTACACGTCGATCTTTCCGCGGTCCAAGGTGATCGAGATCACCCGGTACTCGGCGGCGGGGCCCGGGGCGAAGGGGTCGGTCATGACGGTGAGGTTCAAGCTCGATGGGCAGGAGTTCATTGCGCTCAACGGCGGGCCCCAGTACGCGTTTACACCGGCCATCTCGCTGTCGGTGAGCTGCAAGACGCAGAAGGACGTCGACCGGCTCTGGACGAAGCTCACGCGCGGCGGAAAGCCTGTGCAGTGCGGGTGGCTCACCGACAAGTACGGCCTGTCGTGGCAGATCGTGCCGAAGGCGCTGCCGAAGCTTCTTGCCACGAAGGACCTGGCGAAGACCGAGCGCGTGATGCGCGCGATGTTCGAGATGCAGAAGCTCGACGTCGCCAAGCTCAAGAAGGCGGGCAAGGGCAAGAGCGCGGGCTGAGCGGCTCTTCGAGAAGGGGGTTACCAGGACTCAGCGAAGGGGCGGGCTTCGACCTCGAAGGACCAGGCCTCGGACGCGAGGAGCGCGCCGAGGGCGTTGACGCGCCAGGAGGCCTCGAAGTCGGCCAGGGTGATGTCGTCGACGGTGCCGAAGAGACCCGAGCCGGCGTTGTAGATGAGGACGTCGATCTCGCCGAGGTCGCGGCGGATCGAGGCGAAGGCGGCGGAGACGGAAGCGGGGTCGGCGACGTCGCAGGCGTAGGCGCGGGCGGCGGGGAGGGAGGCTGCGAGGGTGGTCGTCGTGTCGGGGCGGCGGGCGAGGAGGGCCACGGCGTAGCCTTCGGCGGCGAAGCGGCGGGCCAGGGAGGCGCCGTTGCCGGGGCCGACGCCGACGACGGCGCAGACGGGGGGGGTCGAAGAGGAGGGGGAAGCGGAAGCGGCGGAAGAGGCAGGAGAGGTCTTGTCGGTCATCAGAGGCCTCGGCGTTGGGGGGATGGAGGATGAAGGGGACGAGGGGTGAGGGGGGCGAGGGCCCCAGACGGGCACGGGGGTCTTGCCGGAAGGCGGGTTGGCGTGCGAGAAACGCTTCCCCCTCGGGTTGCGGTTGGATGGGCGATGATGGGGGGAGCAAGCGCCACTAGCTCAGCTGGATAGAGCGACGGCCTCCGGAGCCGTAGGTCGCAGGTTCGACTCCTGCGTGGCGCGCTACGAGAATCGCGAGCGCTTCGGACACCTTGGCGCGATCGGCGGCGTCGCCCAATTCGTCGTCCAGGAAGCCCTGTAGCAAGGGTGTAACAAGGAGCTCGGATCGCGGGTCCGACGCGGTGATGGTCTCGGTCGGGACGGAGGCGATCCCCGTCTCCGAGTCCGCGGACGCGAGCCCCGCCACCCCGAACTTCAGACGATCGATCTCGCCGCGCAAGTAGTCGGGCGCGAGGTGGCCGTAGACCTCGCTCGTGATCCGCGGATCGCGGTGGCGCATGATCCGCTGCACCGCGGCGGTGCCCACGCTGGCCATCATGAGAAGGCTCGCCGTCGTGTGGCGAAGATCGTGGAAGCGGATCGGGCGGACCTGCGCCTTGGGCCACATCTTGCGGCCATCGACCGGGCAGCGCCGCAAGTCCGCGTCCGGCGCGTTGGCCGCCTGGCCGCAGCCCTTTCGACGGCACACGTGGACGTAACCGGTGACGATGCCAGCGCGGCCGAGCGCCCGGCGCAGGATCTCCTCGAGCGCGACGTCGGGGCGCATGCGGCTCCCGTCGGCCTTCGGGAAGACGAGCTCCGAGGGCGAGCTGGCCACCGCGGCGCGCAAGAAAGGAACGAGCTCGCTCGCGATCGGGACTGCCTCCGCGTGGTCGCCCTTGGTGGTGCCGCGGTCGTGCGAGCGGCGCACGATGATGAGGCGCGCGGCGAAGTCAACATCGGTCTTCTGCAGGGCGAGCAGTTCTCCGCGGCGAAGGCCCGTGTAGACCGCCGTGGCAAAGAGCGGCCGCCAGGTCGGCGAGAGGGCCGCGAGCACCTGGGGGACTTCGGCGGCGCGCAGGTAGTCGGGCAGGCGTCGCGGGACGCGGCGCTTCTTGACGGCCTGGGCGTGGTTAGGACCCGCCCAGCGGCCGGCGCCGATGGCGCAGTTGATGGCGCGGACCAGAAACCCGCGCAGGTGGTTGAACGTCTGCGGCGCGATCGTCCCAAGCTTCGCCTGCAGCGCGGTCTCGACGGCGCCGGCGCTGACGTCGACAAGGCGAAGCGAGCCGAGCTCCGAGCCAATGAGGTGCTTCTCGACGCTATACTTGTTGCGCGCGTGCGAGGGCGCGCCGGCCGAGTAAGTCTTCAGCCACCAGCGAAGCAGAGCGTCGACGGTGCCGCCGCCGTCCGGCGGAGGAAGCGGCTCGAGGCCGAGGCGCTGGCGCTCGGCTCGGCGCTCGAGTTCGTGGGCGAGCCGCTTCGCCTCCGTCTTGGTGGCGGCGGTCGACGCGACCGCGCGCCAGCGCCCGCGACCGTCGCGGTAGCGCAGGTAAAACTTATCGCCGCGAAGGTAGACGGAAGCCACTGGTTCACTTCCCCGGCTGGTGAGCGTAGGCGCGGATCGCTGCCGGGTCGAACCTCACGAGGGCGCCGATTTGCAGGCGCGGCAGAGTGCCGTTCTCGGCGTGCTGGTAGACCCAGGAGCGGGAGACGTTGAGGTAGTCCGCCACCTGTTTCGCGGTCCAGAGCTTGTCGGTCGTGTCCATCGTTGCCATGGGGTTCTCTCACCGAAAGGCTTGGCCGCCAAATGCGCGCGAAGCCTGCAGCAAGAGCGTACGTCTCCACGGACGACGTTCAACCAACCCTCTGAAGTTTGCGGTGAAATGCGCCGAAACGCATTTCACCGTTTTGATCGCCGCCTCCGCCCGCCCTCTTCTTTTTGCGGCCGAAGGCTCTTGTCGGGCGGCGCTGGGATCTCCGCTTCGACCGCCGATTCTGTCGCGGATGTCGCGATAACGAGACCCTCATGGCCGCCGCCTGCGACGAACCGAGCGGCGTCGTCCAAGGCGGCCCACCGCGCCACGGCGTCAGGCGCGTCCGACGGGATGGGGATGGTCGGGCGGAACTGGTCGTCGCGTAGGGCGAGCCTGCGCGTCACGGCGTTTCTGGCCCGGGAGCGAGCAGCTCCGGTCTTCGCGAACGGATGAATGATCGTTGTGATCTCCGAGACACGGTAGCCCGCGTGAGCGAGAGCCTGCGCCATCCGCGTCCGCGGGGGCGCGAGCATCAGGATGATCTCAGGATCCGCATCGATCAGCGTGAGATCTTGCAGCATTTTGTGTAGCCATGAGACGACGTAGTGGGCGTGCGGGAGGGCATTGACGACCGCGCGCGGAAACGCGCGCAAGGACTCTGGTGACGGCCAGACGCGGGCCTCGAGGCCCTTGGCGCGCTGCTCTTCGGTGAGTACGACGGCTTGCAGAGCCGCGGTTCGTGTCTCCGCCTCGCTGTCGAGCAACGGCGTCGCGGCCTCCGCGGCCGCGGTTAGGCGGCGCGCGGCTCCTTCGCTTCGCCTTAGCCAGTCCACGTACTCATCAAGGGCGTCACGAAGCGCACGTAGCTCGGGGGGAAGCTCGTGCACGGCTAAGGCGTCGGCGCACGCGCGCAATGCGAGGAGGAGGCCCACCTTGCGAACGGTGCGGCGTCGCTCGTCGACGATCTGGCGGAGCCCCACGGCGGTAATAGGTTCGCGTGGCTTCACTCCCATGCGAGTGCACAGGCGGCGACTGATCTCGTGAAGCTCGCGCTCTTCTGGCAGATCAGCCTTCGGCACGTACAAAGACTACGGCGACCGCTGCCATCATGCTTCCGCTGGCCGTAAACTTAGCCCTGGCTCCCATTGCGACCCCCATGGGGGTCGCAACTGGCGACGCTCTCGTCGAATCGTCCGGGGGGGCGGCATTGAAGAGATCGCCCAGGAGCAATCAGCTTGTCCGAGGCCACCTTGAA
>Ga0302325_10014377_pt1 | contig 16853 bp, 17 predicted proteins | sample Palsa_T0_2_FD_201948 | JGI IMG/M metagenome (GOLD analysis project Ga0302325, IMG submission 201948) | Peat permafrost microbial communities from Stordalen Mire near Abisko, Sweden - Palsa_T0_2 | ecosystem: Environmental > Terrestrial > Soil > Palsa > Peat permafrost | place: Sweden: Abisko... | reverse complement strand
GGGTAATAGCGGTGATGCCAGTTGGTCAGGATCGTCGGCAGGACCTCGTACCCCTCGATCAGGACGCCGCACTCATCATTGGTCGTGAAGTCCATGGGGCCGACCATCCGGTCGCGGTCGCGGTCGCGCAACCAGCGCTCGGCGGCCGCGAGCAGCGCCCCGGCCGCCTCGGGATCGTCCTCGCATTCGAAGAACCCGAACAGGCCCCACGCGTGGTGTTGGTACTCGTTGAAGGTGCGATCGACGTGGGCGGTGATCCGCCCGACGGCGCGCCCGTCTCGCCAGGCGAGGAAGTACTCGACCTCGGCGTGCTCGAAGAAGGGGTTGCGCTCGCGGTCGAAGAACCGCCTGCGTTCGAACAGGAGCGGAGGCACCCAGTTCGGCTCGTTACGATAGAGCCGCCACGGAAGCTTGATGAAGGTGTCGAGGTCGCGCTTACCTGCGACCGGCCGGACTTCGAGCGCCATTCAAAGGGGAAACCTATATGCCCACCACGATCGACGTCTTCGCCAAGGCTCGTGAGCACGAGCGCCTCGAGCAGCTGAAGGCGGCGCGAGAGATCGACGCGCTGCCGTACTTCCGGGTGCTCGAAGGACCGACGCTGCCCGTCGTCGAGATGGAGGGCCGGCGGCGGATCATGCTGGGCTCGAACAACTACCTCGGCCTGACCGGAGACGAGCGCGTCAAGCAGGGAGCACTGGATGCCCTCCACCGCTACGGCACCGGGATCACCGGTTCTCGCTTTCTCAACGGCACCCTCGATCTCCATCTCGAGCTCGAGCAGGAGTTCGCCGACTGGCTGGGGACGGAGTCAGCGCTCGTGTTCACCACCGGTCATCAGGCGAATCTCGGCGTGCTGGGAACGATCCTCGGCCCGAGCGACACGGTCGTCGTGGACTCCGGCGATCACGCATCGATCCTCGACGGGTGCATCCTGTCGCGCGCCAAGCTCCGCGCCTTCCGGCACAACCGGCTCACCGGTCTCGAGCGGACGCTGGAAAAGGCCGCGAGAGACGGCGGCGGGGTTCTGGTGGTCGTCGACGGCGTGTTCTCGACCGAGGGTGACGTTGCCCCGCTACCTGAGATCGCCGACCTTTGCAACCGCTTCGGGGCCCGGCTGATGGTCGACGAGGCGCACGCGCTCGGTGTCTTGGGAGCGCGCGGCGCGGGGGCCTCGGAGCTGCTCGGCGTCGAGGACCGCGTCGATCTGCGGATGGCGACGTTCTCCAAGTCGCTCGCCTCCTGCGGTGGCGTGATCGCCGGTCCCGCGGACGTCGTCGAGTTCCTACGCATCCAGTCGCGACCGTTCATGTTCACCGCCTCGGGCGTGCCGGCCGCCGTCGGGGCCACCCTGGCCGCGGTGCGCATCTGCCGCTCGGATGAGGGTCGCAGCCTGTTCGCCCGCGTGCTCGAGAACGCCCGCTATCTGCACGCCGGCCTCAGTGAGCTCGGCTTCTGGGTTGTCGAGCCGACGCGCCTGGCCGACGGCACCGAGATCGTCACCCCGATCGTGCCCGTCGTCGTCGGCGACGATTGGAAGGCGGTGTTCCTGTGGAAGGCGCTGTACGAGGCCGGCGTTTACGTCAACGTCATGATCCACCCCGCCGTGCCTCCCTCCGGGGCGCTTTTGCGCACGAGCGTGATGGCCACCCACGACCACGAGACGCTCGATCAAGCGCTCGCGACTTTCGCCGCCGTCAAGCGCCACTTCGAGTCCGAGCACGGACCGCTGCCCTCGCCGGGCGCGGAGTAGCACCCCCGCCGCAGCGCTTGTCCATTTCGGCACAAGCCTCTACGGCCAAGAAAAATGCGCTCGGAGCGTACGAGTTGACGTCTGGCGTATTGCCGCGGGCCACCGTCTCACGTAGCGTCCTTCACTTCGCCGGACGGTAGTCGGACCGGGCGGCGCGAGGGTCACAAGGCGCAGGGTATGTGACCGTCGCGACACCTCGACATAAGCGAGACCGTACGGCGCATTAAAAACATGGGGCCGTGGCGTGGTCGCGCTGAGTGGCTACGCGAACGGTGTCTACCCTCCGATGTGCCCACCAAGTGTGGGTACGGATGCCGGGAGAGAGAAAAGCGAATGACGCACACTGCCACGATGACCCAGGAACCGCAGCGCCTGCGTGCCCTGGAGCGGGCCAACAAAGTGAGGCTCGCCCGAGCAGATCTAAAGCGAAGGATCGCGCAGGGGCAAGTACCTGCCGCGAGCATCATCCTCGATTCCCCCTGGGAGGCGAGCAGCTGGTCCGTCGGGGATCTGCTGATGAGTCAGCGGCGCTGGGGAATCACCCGGTGTCAGAAGTTCCTCAGGGGCCTCGACATCGCCGAGACCAAGCAGATCGGAACGCTCACCGAGCGCCAGCGGTTAGCGCTGGCGGATCGCCTCGACGCTCGGGGGCAAGTCGATGCGGCTCGATGCGCGGACCGTGAAATGGAGCTGGTCGGAGCGTGATGCTGGGAGCCGCCCCGTCCGTGCCTGGCGCATGCGGACGGAGCGGCTCACGCATCGGGCAGGAGCCCGGGCTCGCGCGTCGCGATCTCGACTATGTGCCCATCCGGATCGCGGACGTAGATCGAGCGGAAGGCGCCGCGATCGAACACGTCGGTGCAGTCGACCCCGCGCCCGCGTAGATAGTCGATCCAGGCGAGCTGCTCGTCGCTCGAGTCGACCGCGAACGCGAAGTGGTGGGTCGAACCGGCGCCGACGACCCCATCCGGTAGCGTCGGATATTCGAGGAACGAGATCAGGGTTCCCGGCGAGCCGCGAGCGTCGCCGAAATAGAAGTGCCGGGTCAGCGGATCGTCGTCATTCACCGTCTCGCGGACCAGCGCGAGCCCGAGCACATCGCGGTAGAAGGTCGTCGTCCGCTCGAGGTCGCGGCAGATCACGGTCACGTGGTGCAGACCGGTAAGCCGCATCCGGCGACCGTCGGACGCGTCCGCCAGCGCCGAGTCGGCGCCGCCGGCCGCCGGGCGCGCCGCGATGTCGGTCTCAGGATCGGTAGCGGGCCGGTCGTCCGCGCCACGACCGAACCTCGGCCCCCGCCAGCTCATAGGTTGATCCCGAGCGGGACGGGACTTGCGCCCGCGAACAGCAGGAACCAGATCACGAAGGCCACCACGGCCACGGTCGCGCTGACCACGAGCACGCCCTCGAGCACGACATGTCCAGGGTCCATGCGGCCGCGCGAGAGGCAGATCGCCCGGTAGGCGTTGCTGAGCCTGACCAGGATGTAGGCGAGCAAGACGATGACGCAGACGACGCCGATCGACATCGCGCCCACCGCGGCCCCCAGCGACGATGTCGCGCCCTGGATCTTCGATCCCACCCACAGTAGGCAGAGCGGGGTTCCGATCCACAGCCCGAGGCTGCCGAGGAACATGATGAGCACGACGAGCGCTGCGCCAGTACCGGTCCGTAGCAGGTCACGCATACCAGAGGCGGGGTGCCGAGCGGGCCGCGACCGCGAGGCCGCGACCCCTGGCTAACGGACAGCCGGAAGAGAGTTTGACCTGCCACCAGCCCATCAGCATGCCGATCAGACCCAGGCGCGGCCGGACATGCCAGGCTCCGCAACCCAGCTCGCCGAGGTCGTTCCGTGACACCCGGGCGAAGCGATACTTGCCCGGCTCGAGCAGCATCCGTTCCAGCAGCAGGCGGTTGGCCGCGTGCTGCTCCGCGAGCTCGGAGATCGTGGCCCGGGCGGCCCGCACGCGCTCGGCGAGGTCGTCGCGCACCCGCTCGAGCTGCTCGAGGTCGAGCAGGCGCGGCTCGGAGTGCGTGGCGGCGGGCGATGCGAGGCCGCCCATCGGAAAGGCGGTCACGAACGCATCGGCGAGCTCGCGTTCGAGCTTCGCGATCTGGCGTCGCAGCGACCGGCGTGCCGCGAGCTCACCGGTCTCGATGTCGAAGGTGCGCGGAGGGGGGAGCGGCTTCGCCGGGGCGACGATGACCTGCCCGAACAGCTCCGCCAGCTCCACCGCGGCATCCTCAGGCGATGCGGCCCGCCACGCTCGCGCGGGCCTGGGCAAAGGTCACCATGCGCCGGGAGTCCTCGTCGTAGAGCTTCAAGCGCACGGAGCAGAGCCCCTGCCAGAGCGAGATCGTCGGCGCGCGGTGCAGGAACTGGTTCTCGTCGTGGGCACGCTGGAGGTTGTAGTTCGGGATCCGCGCGAGCAGGTGATGGATGTGGTGCAGGCCGATGTTGCCGGTGAAGAACTGCAGCACCTTCGGCAGCTTCAGATAGGAGCTCCCGGCAAGCGCGGCATCGACATAGCTCCACTCGTCCGAGCGCTGCCAGTACGCGCCCTCGAACTGGTGCTGGACGTAGAACAGCCATACCCCGGAGGCGCCACCCACGACGATCGTCGGGATCTGCAACAGCAGGTATGACTTCCACCCGATCAGCAAGATGATCCCGCCGACGATCGCGATCAGGGCAAAGTCCGTGTAGAGATGGCTGCGACGGATCCGTGGGCGGGCGCGCAGCGGAACGATCCGAGGAGCGAGCGCAAGTGCCCAGATCGGCCCGAGGGTGAACATCACGAGCGGGCTGCGGAACAGCCGGTAGCCGACCCTGCTGAGCCACGGCTTGGACCGATACTCGGCGACCGTCCAGGTCTCGACGTCGCCGAGCCCACGCCGGTCGAGGTCGCCGGAGGTGGCGTGGTGCTGCGCGTGCTCGTGGCGCCAGCTGTGGAACGGCGTGTAGACGACCAACCCGACGAACACGCCGACCCAAGTGTTCGCCCGCCTGGTCGACATGAACGAGCCGTGAGAGCAGTCGTGAAAGACGATGAACGTCCGGACGAGGAAGCCCGACGCCGGAATCGAGACCAGCAATACGAGCGCGTACGAGACGGGAAGCAGTAACCACATCGCGACCATGAGCGCGAAGTAGGGAATCACCGAGGTCGCCAGGCAGATCAGGCTGCGGCGAGTGTCCGACTTCGCGTAGGGATCAAGCGCCTCGCGCCAGCAGGACTCTTGATTGTCCTCCTGCACGTCCGGAAAAGCGGGTGCCACAGAGGCGGTGCCCACGAAGCCCTCCTAAATAACGACAACAACGCCGCGCCGGGGCGGCGGGCGAATGGATGTGCCCAGCGTACCGATTCCAGCGGCCAACCACCAATCCGGGCGATCGGCTGTCCGGTCCTAGCCGCAGCTCAGCGCTTCGACGCAGATCCACAGCGCTTCCTCGACGTGAATCGCCGGCACCCCTTCGACGCGAACCGAGTACAGCGTCACCCGTTGCGTCCGGTCCGTCGGCTCGTGTCCTGGCGCGGCGTCGCCGAATAGCACCGCGTGCACCCATTGCTCGTCGGCGACCACCAACCGGCCGGGCTGCAGAGGGCGTCCGTCCTCGCTGCCGCCGAGCCGGTCTCCGGGAACCGTCGTGCGGATTCCCGGACCGCCGGCGTCGACCAGATCGGCGTCCAGCGCCCACACCCCCACTCCGGTCTCCACCAGCGCGATCAGCAACGCGTCCTCGAGCAGGCCGCGGGAGAGGAAGTGACCGTCCATCAGGCGCGCCAGCGCCGCCTGTTCGAGCGGAGGCCGCGTGACGTCGGGGTCAAGCCCGATCTGGCGGAAGAACACCCGGTACGCGTGGCCGATCGGGTGCTGGCGGATCGCCACGACGTCCCCGCCCCGGTAACCGTTCGAGAGCTCTCCCAGGCGCTGCCGGAGCTCCCGCGGACTGTCCCGGCGAGGGGTCTCGAGCGTCACCCAGTTGAGTCCCAGAAGCGGAAACTCCGCCTGCAGTCTGCGCTCGATCCACCCGGGCGCCGCGCAAAGATCGACCTCCTCGGTCATCTGGGCTCGGAGGCGAGCAGAGCGCGTACCCGCTGCGCCAGAGCCGCCGTCCGCACCCAGTCATCGCCGATCAGACGATCCTGCACGATTCCGCCACGATACGCGAGCTCGACCAGGGGACAGACGTCGACCCCGTAGAGATCGCCGACCGCGTCGCTGGGGTCGTAGGCGATGGGGATCGTCCAGTCCTGCGAGCGGACGACTCGCTCCGCCTCGGCGTGGCTTGCCCCGATCGCGACGGCGGCGAACTGAACGCCCGGGAACTGGCGCGAGACAGTCTGCATTGCGCTCACCTGGCGCTTGCATTGGGTGGCGCCGGTGACGAAGAAGGCGAGCACCAGCGGCCCGCGCTTGACGAGCAGGCACACGTTGAGGGCACGGGGGTCGTGCTTGGCGAGGCTGCAGGTCGGGTCGGTGATGTTGGCGTTGCCGTTGAGGTTCGAGCGCGCGAGCGCCGCGGCGAAGTAATGCAGTCGGTGGTGCGCGGCCACGCCCGTGGTCGCGACTCCGCGGTCGAGAAACGAGAGCACCGAGATGACGATCACGATCACCAATCCGAGGCCGCCGACCATCCACCGATAGCGTCGCGTGTCGATCGCCGGAGCCGGTAGCGGATCTCCCCCCACGGCACCACGCGCGGTCGCGGCGGCGAGATCCGGGTCAAGCCCGCGGGGCTCGTCCTTGCCGCTCACGCCACGCGCGGCCGCCGCCGCGGCCGTGGCAGCCCGGCGAGGAGACGCCCGATGGCGCGCTGCACAACGGCGAGCAGGTCTTCCCGCTCGGACAGCGCCAGCACCGCCGGCAGCACGAACAGGACTCCGCCGAGCGAGACGGACAGGTCGATCAGGGTCACGAGGCCGAAATCGCGCAGCATCGTGATGTCCGAGACCACGAGCACCCCGAAGCCGGCGATCGCGGTCACGCCCGAGGCGAGCACCGCCGCGCCCGTCGAGCCGTACGTGCGCGCGAGGGCGGGCCCGAGCTCGAATCCCGCGGCCCGCTCCTGGCGGAAGCGCTCGGCCAGCAGCACGCTGAACTCGGTCGAGATCGCGATCACGAGCGCGCCGAGCGTCGCGGACATCGGGTTCAGCGGAATGCCGATCACGAACAGGATCAGCGCCGACCAGCCGGTCGCCAGCGCGATCGGCACGAGCGGGACGATGGCCCGCCTCGGATCCCTGAACACCGCCCACAGGACCAGGCCAACCGCCAGGATCCCGACCAGCAGCGTCCACAGGCGCCGCGAGGAGGATGCGAGTGCGGCGTTCGCCTGTGCGGCCAGCACCGGCAGGCCGACGAGGCTGGCCGTGACCCCGGTCGGCGGGTGGAGCCGGGACTGCATGTAGCTGATCACCCGCTCCTGCTTGGACAACGGCATCAGGCGGATCCCGAAGGCGACCGTGGCCTCACGGTAATCGGGGGTGATCACGGCGGACCTGAAGTAAGCGGGCACCGCCCCGAGCAGGCTCCGAATCGAGCTCCGGGTGAGCGAGACGGAGCTGGCGGCCCCCGCCTTGGTGGCGTCGGCGCCCTGCGAGAACAGGTCCGGGAGCGACAGCGCCGGGCACAGCGTCGCCCGCGCGCAGCCCTTCTCCTCGACATAGCCGTAGTGAGTCAACAGACCCTGCTCGTAGGAGATCATCCAGTTCACGATCCTCGGCTGGGTGAGATCGCGCGCGCGAACCGTCACGTCGATCTCCCCCGAGACGCCGGTGACCTTCTCGAGCGTGTTCAGGTTGCGCAGCGCCGGCATGCTCGCGGGAACGAGCTTGGTGACATCTGACTGGACGGCGGTCTGCGTGTCGGCTACCCAGCCGGCCACGGCGAGCACCGCGCCGATCGCGAGGACTCGCTCGGGCCGGGCGATGCTCGCCGAGATCGCGCGTCGCGCTCCCGTGCGTGCCCGGATCGCGACCGCGAGCCCGCCGGCGGCCAGCGCCCGCAGCACGCGCCCCGGAATCAACCGCGAGAGGCGCCGCCGCAGGTCGCGCAGGATGTCGGCGGCGCCGCGCAACGCGGCGCCGATGGCTCCGCCGTCCCGGTCGGCGAGCACGAACGCGGCGGCGGCCACGCACAGCGCGCAGGCGAACGCGACCGCGATCCCGACGACGAGCAGGATCCCGAAGCCCTGGACCATCGGGACCGGCGAGAGCAGGAGCACGAGGAACCCGGTAGCCGTCGCCAGGGCGGCGGTCGCGATCGTCGGCGCCCCCACGATCGCGGCCTGTCGGACGGCAGCCGGTGCGCTCAGCCCGCCCTCGCCGCGCGAAGCCTCTTCGATCCGGGACTGGAACTGGATCGCATAGTCGACGGCAAGGCCGATCAGCACGGGAAGCACGGCGATCGAGGCCATGGTCAGCGACCCGCCGACGAGCGAGACGGCGCCGAACGTGATGCCCGTGGCCGCGAGCGCGATCACGAGCGGCAGCAGTCGCAAGCAGCTGGATGACTCGTGGCCGGCCCATTGAGGCGAGGCTGGATGCCGAGCGGGCCGCTGCCACGAGCGGAACACGATCAGCAGCACTGCCGCCATCACCAGCAGCGCCGCGATCAGGAGCACGCCGACCGAGGCCGTGATCTTGGCCGCGAGGTCGTTCAGGACCACCGGCGCTCCCGTCACCGTGTACGTCCCGCCGTAGCCGAGGTGGAACTTCCGCATCTTGACCGCTTGACGAATCAGCGAGATCGCCTGCTCCTGCTTAGCGTCAGACAACGAGGCACGCAGCCGGACCTGGATCAGCGCCGCGTTCGAGGCCGGGAACAGGTAGGCGAAGCGCGCCTTCGGCTGGTTGGCCCCCCGTGTGTCGTCGAACACGATCTGGGAGATGAACGACGCGTTGTCGATCGTGGGCACGCCCTGGATGCCCGAGTCGAGGTAGAGCTGCTCGAGGTTCTCGGTGTTCTGCTCCTGCTGCAGCGTGCCGGCGGCCGCGGCGTCCCGGCGCTGTGTGGCTGGGCGCTTGTGCTCGGCTCTGGCCGCCGCCAGCGCCTCGCGCTCCGCGGAGGCGACGCTGCGGGCGTCGCCCGTCTCGATCGAGGCCAGACCCTGCTGGACCGAGATCACGGCCTGATTGAGGAACGTGCCAGGGCCGTAGACGACCTGGACATAGTTCGCGGCCATCAGCTTTCCGCACGGGCTGCTCCGGCCTCCATAGGGCACGGCCCGGCCGGCGGGCGCCGGTTGGAATGCCTGCAGCTGCGTGTCGGCCACCAGCTGCTTGCCCGCGAGGCAGGCCTCGAGGAAGCTCAGGGTGGCCAGGTCCTTGGTCTCCACCAGGTCCGTGAGCGGCTCGCGGACCAGGATCACGATCGAGTCGTCGCCGAAGCGGCGATGCCAGTCCTGCGTCGCGCGATAACTCGACGAGGACGAGCTGACGAAGGTGTTGATTCCAGTGCTCGGCTGCAGGCGTAGCGCGAGCGCGCCGCCCGCGAGCGCCAGTACGACCACTACGGCCAAGGCGAGGACCGGCCTGGCCGCCGCCGCACGGGCCACGCGCTCGAGTCGATCCCTCGCCTTCACGGCCCGTCAGGCTAGCGCCACGAACGCGTCATACGCGCCGATCCTAAACGGGCCACTAAGTGGCCCGTTTCGAACCACTAAGGGAATACTGCGGATTTCAATCCATGGAGAGGGGGCCGCGCGACTCGCCCGCGAGGAACTGCTGGATGAACGGGTTCTCGGAGTTCAGCATGTCCTCGGCCGGGCCGGCCTCGACGATGCGCCCCTTCCACACGACGTTGAGGTAGTCAGCGACGCGCCGGGCCATCATCACGTTGTGGGTGACGACGCAGAACGTGGGCAGGTGCTCCTTGTTCTGCTGCTTGGCCTCATCCATCATGTCCCGATGCACCTCCTGGATCAGCTCGCCCAGGAGTGAGGTGCGGACGGGGTCGAGGCCCGAGTCCGGCTCGTCGAAGAGCACGATGCTCGGCTCGAGCACGAGCGCGCGGGCGAAGCCGGCGCGCTTGCGCATGCCGCCAGAAAGCTCGTTCGGGTACTTGTCTCGGGAGTGCCCGAGTCCGACCTCGTCGAGGCGGCGATTGACGATGTGCTCGACCTCGTCCTCGCCCTTCTCGGTGTGCTGGCGGAGCGGAAAGGCAACGTTGTCGTACAGGTTCATCGAACCGAACAGCGCTCCGTCCTGGAACAGCAACCCGAACTTCTTGCGCATCTCGAACAGGTCGTCATCGGGCATGTTGGGGACCGATTCGCCATGCACGAGCACATCGCCGGCGTCCGGATACAGGAGGCCGACCATGTGCTTTATGCACACCGACTTGCCCGTTCCCGACGGGCCGAGGATCATTGACACCATTCCCTCCGGTAGGCCCATGTTGAGCCCGCGGAGGATCCGGTTGCGGCCGAACGCCTTATACGTGTCGATGAACTCGACCGCGTCCGGCCGGCCGCTCGGGTACTGCCGGTAGGTATGCCACTTGTACTCCTCCTCGGAGGCCCCTTCCGGGGGGGAGGGGCGAGGCGGCTGCTCGTCGACGACCGAGACGCGCGAGGCCGGCTCGGCCTCGGGCTCGGGCTCCTCCTGCGACTGCCGCTGCTGCCACGCCGGCGGCTCTGGCGCCTGACCGCTGTCGTCGTCGTCCGACACGAACCTGTACCGCTCCATGCTCATCCTCCGATCGGGGCCCTGGGATTGGCGCCCCAGAAGAGCTGCGTGCCCAACATTCCAATTATATGAACGGACACGATGTTCAGGACCATGGACTTCGCCGTCGCCGTGCCGACGCCCACGGGCCCACCACTGGCGTTGTAGCCGTAGTAGCAGCCTACGAGCACGATCACCGTGGCCATGAACATCGCCTTGATCACGCTGTACAACAGATCGGGTGGATTCTGGAACTCCCAGAAGATCAGGAAGAACCCTCCCGAGGACACCTCTCCGATCTGCTGGACGACCACCAGGTAGCTGGCGAAGAAACCGGCTCCGATCGAGCAGATGTAGACGAAGGGAAGCACGAGCCAGGCGGCGAGGAGGCGAGTGGCGCACAGGAACGTGATGCCGCTGATGCCCATCACCTCGAGCGCGTCGATCTCGTCCGAGATGCGCATCGAGCCGAGCTCGGCGACGATCCCGGTGCCCACCTTCGCCGCCATCATGTAACCGAACGCGTAGGGCACCAGCTCGCGCAGGTCGCACCAGGCGGCGAACACTCCGGCGTACGCCGGAACGCCGTTGGCGCTGTCGAAATAGGCGCCCTCGACCCCGCACTCGAGCCCGATGATGAACACCAGCCCCCAGATCACCAGCGTCGAGGAGACGATCAGGATCCCGGACTGGCGCAGCACCTCGCCGAAGAACCTGAACACGCGTAGTCCGTAGACCTCGCGCAGGATGCGGACGCAGAAGCCGACGATCTCGCCGAACGTCTCGATCCAGGCGCGTGGAGCGGCGAGCAGTCCCTCCATTACCTGCTCTCCAGGGCGGATCGACGCGAGTGCGCTCGCGCGCTGAGGCGATGGCGTCTCATTCGGCTCATCTCGGGATCGTGGTCAGCGTGGGATGGGTGGCGAGCAGCGTCTGGGTGAACGCATAGTTGAATGCGAACACTCCGAGGAACGCGATCACGACCGCCTGATTGACGGCGCGCCCGACGCCCTCGGCGCCGCCGGAGGCGGTCATCCCCTTGTAACAGCAGACGATCGCGATGATCCCGCCGAAGATCGTCGTCTTGACCACCGAGCCCCACAGATCGACCGTCGAGGCATTGTTGAAGAATGTGGCGAAGAACGGCCCGAGCGTCGCGTGGTTGACGAGCGTGGCGAGGATCCCCCCGAAGATCCCGAACAGCAGCGCGTAGACATCGAACAGGCCGGTCAGGAGCATCAGCGCCAGGAAGCGCGGGACGACGAGGTTCTTGATTGGGTCGACCCCGAGCACCTGCAGCGCGTCGAGCTCCTCGCGGATCTTGCGCGCGCCCAGGTCGGCGGTGATCGCCGTGCCCGCGACGCCGGCGAGCACGATCGCGTCGACGAAAGGCGCGAACTCGCGGATCGACGCGAGCACGAAGAATCCCCCGAGCCGGTCGATCGCACCGAAGATGTTCAGGAAGTTGGCCGCCTGAAGGCCCGGTGCGCCGTAACCGAAGGCCACGGTCGAGACCAGCAGCGGGAACCAGCACAGCTTCAGCCCGAACAGGAACTGCCCGACGAACTCGCTTCCGTACGGGTAAGGCGGCCGGACCGCGGAAACCAGCGTTCGCGCGGTCAGGATCATCATGTTTCCGACCTCTTCGAGCACGTTCTTGGTGGGCAAGAACGCTCTGTCGGCGGCTGCTCTGATCAATGCTCTGCTCCTCCCCGTCCATAGGCGGGAGACCCTAAGGTGCGAACCGCCTAAAGCAAGCCTAATGCCCGGCCGCGCCGGATGCCAAGCTGCAACCGTTCAGGAGGCCCTGCGGGCCACCCGAGAGTTCGGCTAGTGCCGAACATCCGGGAGGCCCGTGGTATGTTCAGCGCGCCGTGCACGGGTGGAGAGTGAGGAGCGCAGCGACGACGGCCGGCGCGGTCTCCGTGCTCGTGCTCGCCGGCTGCGGCGGGGGATCGAACCAGGCCTCGAGCGAGCCGAGCGGGAACTTCGAGGTCGATGTCGCGACCGCCGCGTTCCCCGTCAAGCAGCACCTGGCCCAGCACACGGACATGGTGATCACCGTCCGTAACCCGGGCAGCAAGCCGATCCCCGATATCGCCGTCACGATCACCGACGCGGATGAGGGAACCGCCGCCCAGGCGTTCAGCGAGGACCTGCATATGCCCGGCCTCGCCGATTCGTCGCGCCCGGTGTGGGTGATCGACCAGGCCCCCTGCCCGGCCAGCGCCTCCGACATCACCAAAGACGGGCAGTGCGTGCCGCGCGATGACGGCGTCCCCGAGCCCGGCGGACCCGGCGGCGCGGTCACCGCGTACGCCAATACCTGGGCGATGGGCAAGCTGGGAGCAGGACGCAGTGCGACCTTCAAGTGGGGCGTCACCGCGGTCCAGGCGGGCGTTCACGTGGTCCATTACCGGATCGCCGCGGGCCTGAACGGTAAGGCAAAGGCCGTCTACGCGGGTGGCCGGCCGCTCGCGGGAACCTTCGTCGTGGACATTGCCTCCGCGCCCGAGCAGGCCTACGTGAACGACGCAGGACAGGTCGTCAAGGTGCGGTAGGTCCTTCGTGGGTTGCGGGCCGCCCGGGGAGAGGGAAATGACCGGGCGGCCCGCCCACCGCGATGGCGAGCGCCCTAAAGCGCCGCCAGAACGCGCGGATGAGCCTGGAGCGTGTCCTCTCCGGCCTCACCCGTGCGAATGCGATACGCCTGCTCGAGCGGCAGAACGAACACCTTGCCGTCGCCGATCGACCCGGTGCGGGCGTGTCGCAGGATGGTGTCCACGATTGTCGATGCGTCGCCGTCCGCGACGGCGCATTCGATCTTCGCGTTCGGACGTAGGTAGTGCGCCCCCGCCTCGGGGCTGGTGCTCCCGGGCTCCCTACTGCCGCGGGGACGCGGAGAAATGCTCTCCTGGCGGCCCGAGCCCTGAGCCGCGCAGACCGTGACGCAGGGAAAGCCGTGCTCCAGTAGTTCGGAGCGAATGGGCTCGAAAGCTTCCTCGCGCACGTATGCGATCACCATCTTCATCTCGAAGATCAGTATTCGCCCGCAGAGGGTTGGCGTCTTTGGCCACGTGGAGAAAGATCGGGACCGGCAATGCTCCGGGCCGCGGGTGCGCCGCCAGGCGAACATAGGAGGCGCTGATTTGGCCATCTGGATAGTGACCCGTGGTTCCATACTTCCCTAGTCTTCTCGCGTTCACGTCTGTACCCCGACCCCGTCAGCGCGCCCCCGCCGCCGGAGCGCGCGAGGAAGGATCGACCACAAGCATGCCCATCCGCCAGCAGAACGTCACGGCCGCGCAGTGGAACTCGAACGGTGGCGCACTTGGTGCACCCGATCTCACCTCGCCCGACAACCAGGTCTTCGGGGTCAACGTCTTCAGCCCGGCGGTCCAGCGCCAGCGGCTGCCCAAGGACGTCTTCCGGCGCCTCTCCCAGACCCTCGCGCGCGGCGAGGCGCTCGACACCTCGCTCGCCGACGCGGTCGCGATCGCGATGAAGGAATGGGCGCTGGAGAAGGGCGCCACGCACTACAGCCACTGGTTCCAGCCGCTGACCGGCTTGACCGCTGAGAAGCACGACAGCTTCTATGGACCCACGGGCGAGGGGACGGCGCTGGCCGAGTTCTCGGGTAAAGAGCTGATTCAGGCCGAGCCCGATGCCTCCTCGTTCCCGACCGGTGGCATCCGGAGCACCTTCGAGGCCCGCGGCTACACGGCGTGGGATCCGACGAGTCCGGCGTTCATCCTCGAGAACCCCAACGGCGCCCTGCTGTGCATCCCGACCGCGTTCGTCTCCTGGACCGGCGAGGCACTCGACCACAAGATTCCCCTGCTGCGCTCGATGGATGCCCTCTCGAAGTCGGCGATCCGGGCGCTGAAGTTGTTCGGCAACGACGAGGCGGTGCGCGTCTTCACCACGGTCGGCCCGGAGCAGGAGTATTTCCTCGTCGACGAGCAGTACTACTTCGAGCGGCCCGACCTGATCACCACCGGTCGCACGCTGTTCGGCGCGAAGCCGCCCAGAGGACACGAGCTCGACGACCACTACTTCGGCTCGATCCCGGAGCGAGTGCTCGCGTACATGCTCGACACCGAGCGCGAGCTCGCCAAGCTCGGCGTGCCGGTCAAGACCCGCCACAACGAGGTCGCGCCCAACCAGTACGAGCTCGCGCCGATCTTCGAGAACTCGAACGTGGGCTCCGACCACCAGCAGCTGACCATGCAGATCATGCAGAACGTCGCCCGCCGCTACGGACTCGTGTGCCTGCTGCACGAGAAGCCGTTCGCCGGCGTCAACGGGTCGGGCAAGCACAACAACTGGTCGATGGGCACCGACGGGGGCGAGAACCTCCTCGACCCCGGCGACACCCCGAATGAGAACCTCCAGTTCCTGTTCTTCTGCGCCGCGGTGATCCAGGCGGTGAACAAGCACCAGGGCCTGCTCCGGGCGTCGATCGCCTCGCCCGGACAGGATCACCGCCTGGGCGCCAACGAGGCCCCGCCCGCGATCATCTCGATCTTCCTCGGCTCCGAGCTCGAGAACGTCTTCAATGCGATCGAGCGCGGCGAGGCGGGCGAGTCCACCCCGGAGTCGTTCCTCGGGCTCGGCACCCCGGTGCTGCCGCCGCTGCCGATGCACGGTGGCGACCGCAACCGCACCAGCCCGTTCGCGTTCACCGGCAACAAGTTCGAGTTCCGCGCGCTCGGGTCGAGCATGTCCCTGTCGCTCCCGAACGCGGTGCTCAACACCATCGTGGCCGAGGCGATCGACTACCTCTCCGAGGAGCTCGAGGACGCGCTCGAGGCAGGGACGCCCCTGGAGGACGCCCTGCGGCCCGTGCTGCAGCGCAGTTACGCGGCGAACAAGCAGATCGTGTTCGGCGGCGACAACTATTCCGAGGAGTGGCACAAGGAGGCCGAGGAGCGGGGATTGCTCAACCTGCGCTCGACCCCCGACGCCTTGCCCTATCTCCTCACCGACGACACGCTGACCGTGTTCTCGAATTACGGCGTCCTCTCGCAGCGCGAGCTCGAGTCCCGCTACGAGGTCTCACTCGAGCAGTACGTCACCAAGCTCAACATCGAGTCAGAGACGGCCTCCACGATCGCGCGGACGATGCTGCTCCCCGCAGCGGTGCGCTACCTGGGGCTGCTGCGCAAGAGCGGGGTGTCCTCGCTGGCCACCGAGAGTGAGGAGCTCTTGAACGAGTTCGTCGAATCGATCAGGGCGCTAGAAGAGGCGAACCTCGACGAGAGCCACCCGGAGGGGGACGTGCTCGAGGAAGCGAAGTACATGCACGACACGGTGCTGCCGGCCATGGGCGAGGTTCGCACCGTCGCCGACAGGCTCGAGAAGATCGTGGCCGACGACCTCTGGCCGCTGCCGAAGTACTCGGAGATCCTGTTCATCAAGTAGTGGTAGGGACCACGTCGAGTCGTGGGTGGCGACGGGCTTACGCAATGTCGCCATCCACGACCCGCCGTGGTCAGTAGTAGTGGCGACGGCCGCCGACGGCGCGGCCCATCATCCCGAGCACCTCGAGGATGATGCCTACCACGATGAGGATGATCCCGATGCCCCACAGGACCACGAGCTTGTGGACGAGGAGCGCGACGATCAGCAGTAATACGCCTAAACCGATCATAGTTCCCGATGACCTTCCTAGCCATCAGGGATGGCTCTCTGGGACTTCGAGCCGCACGGCGATCCTCGCGACTCACCTGCTGTTGAAATACCCCTTTCCGGTGCCCCGGAAACCGCGTGGTGGAGGCCCGAGCTCGTGCCGCTACTGTGCTGGGCGATGTCGTTCGAGCGCGTTTGTATCTATGCCGGTTCGAACCTCGGAGCGGATGCCCGATACCGGGAGGCCACCGAGGAGCTTGTCCGTCTTCTGGTTGCGCAGGGCGCGGGCATCGTCTACGGGGGTGGCAACGTTGGCCTGATGGGGGTCCTGGCCGACGCGGCGCTCGAGCTGGGAGGTGAGGTCATCGGCGTGATCCCCCGGTCCCTGGTCGAGCGTGAGCTCGCGCATCAGCAGCTCAGTGAGCTGCGCATCGTGGGATCGATGCACGAACGCAAGGCGCTGATGGCGGACCTATCGGATGCGTGTCTCGCCGTCCCCGGCGGGGTCGGCACCCTGGAGGAGATCGTGGAGATGCTCACCTGGACCCAGCTCGGTCTCCACCAAAAGCCGTGCGGGCTGCTGAATGTCGCGGGCTACTACGATCACCTGGTCGCGTTTCTCGACCACGCCGTCGAGGATGGCTTCCTTCGCCCTGACCACCGCGCCCTGCTCGTCGTCGCCGGCCATCCCGAGGCGCTCATCGCCGGGCTTGCGCAGTCCTTGCCACCAGGCGGCGGGAAGCAGCTCGACCGCAGATCCGCGTGATCACCTGATCTGCCGCTGAGGATGCTCAACC
>Ga0302325_10014376_pt1 | contig 16858 bp, 13 predicted proteins | sample Palsa_T0_2_FD_201948 | JGI IMG/M metagenome (GOLD analysis project Ga0302325, IMG submission 201948) | Peat permafrost microbial communities from Stordalen Mire near Abisko, Sweden - Palsa_T0_2 | ecosystem: Environmental > Terrestrial > Soil > Palsa > Peat permafrost | place: Sweden: Abisko... | reverse complement strand
CGGACCGGGCTCCGGTGGTGGAGGGTAGCCATACCCCTCGGCCCTACCCCGCGCATCATGGATCGCTTGACGGACCTTCGCAGGCTCCGTCATCGCACGCTCGGAGGGTTCGATCGACGTGGGTCCCTTGGCCGCGAACGGCAACCCGCCGTGATCTTCGCGTGTGCCTTCCCCGAGCTCTTTGGAATACGTCCGTTCCCAAGCGATATTGCGCTGCTCGTCGCCGTCGCCGTAGCGCTGGTTCACCATCGCCTTCTGAGCGTCGTACCTGGCGTCGTGGTTATGGAGTTCGTTCGCATGACCTTGCTCGTGAAGTAGACCGTTGGCTGCGGTCTGTCTCGAGCCGTCTGGACACGTGAGCGCGGAGTTCGGATTCCACTTGATCGTACCGCCGGTGCCCGGCGGCTGATCGGGGCTAAATAGCACGTCATTGGTCGTGATCTTCTCGACTTTGACGGCATCCTGGCCGTTCCGAAGATCGTGCAGCGAGTTCACGGCGTGCTGCGACTTGCCGAGATAGGTCTGCGCCTTAACGAAGTCGTCGTTGAGCTCGCGCTGAACCTGGACCTTACCGTAGTGCACGTAGGGCTCGGTCGGCACATCCCGTGTCGGCTTCAGCAGGTCGGCCATCTTCGTTCCGGCCGGAGCCGGGGGCGGCCCTTCAGTTCCTTGGATTCCGGGAGACACCAGTGGCGGCATGAATGCCATCGTGCTGCACCTCCCTTAACCGATTCTTTCCGAGACCCTAGGCTCCTACGGGCCGGGACGGTGGCGGACGCCCTCGGTGTTATAGTTTGCTGAAGTCCCGTTCACGCTTGAGAAAGGTTGCTAGTTGCATGGGCCTCGGCGACGAGCTGTATAAACTCACTCATCCCAGTAACACGCATCGCGACGAGCTGCTCAAGACAGGTGTCGAGAGTGCGGCTAAAACGACCGTCCAATGGGGCAAAGTCACATTTACCGCGACCGAATTCCAAGACTTCAAGAAGAACATGAAGGGCATGGAGTTCGACTCGAAGATGGTCGAAACGCTCCGGGCGGTGCACGACGGGAAGCCGCCTCCGACGACTGCCGAAGTCGGGACGAAAACGACGACGCAAGAACTCATGAGCAAAGCGACGACCGACAAAGACGGCAACCTGCACATCGGGAAATTGGTCGTCGACAAAGGCCTCGTGTCCGACTTCACCAAGGTGATGAAGGAAGGCGTCCCCGATCAAGAGTTCACCTCCTTCATCGAGAAGGCGTCCAAAGACGGGCGCCACATCATCCAAGATCAAGGCGCCAACAGCCGAGCGGATCATCAGGGCAACGTGTACTGGGATAACAAGCACGTCGCGAGCGATTTTCACAACGAGGCTTCGATGTCGGCGCGCGACGTCCTCAAGCACGAGATGTCGCACAGCATGCGCGACCCCGAAGTGCAACGAGTGCTGATGGGAATTCCCAAGGGTAGCGAAACGAACTTCGAAGAGCACTTCGCGATCGAAGCCGAGCACCGCCACATGGACCCGAACCAGATGCAGCGCGGATCGCACGAAGCCAACACCGTGCGCTCGCAAGCCGACGTCAACAAGGCGCCGCAATATAGCATGCAGCCCGAGCTGGCCGTCAGCGTCCAAGAGATCGGTCCCAACGGCAATGTCGGCTCCTCGGTCTACAAGTCGACCGGGCAGTTGCGAGGGCAGGTCCAAAACGTCTCGCACGACGCGAAGGCCGGCACCGAGACGATCACGATCCTTGACCAGCGCGGAAAACTTCAGAACCTTACGTTCCGCGAGCAGACGATACCGTATGCGAGCTCCGATCCGGGTACGGGATGGCCCGACCATCCGATCAAGACGCTGACGTCGGAAATCAGACCGGGCGACGACATCGGGCTGAAGTTCGATCCCAAGAGCCAGACGGCGACGCTCGAGAACCGCACGCAATCGACGGAAAAGACGGTCGATCCGCAGGGGCAAGTCGTTAGCGCCCGCAGCGTCGATTTCAACCAGAAGCAGCCGGCCCTCTCGAGCCCGTCGCTCGGCTAGAACCCCAGCGCCGGCAGCGGTTCGCCGCTGCCGGCCAGATTGCGATAACGCGCGAGCGCGAAGAGCGGGAAGAACGCGCGGTAGCCGTGGTAGCGTAAATAAAACACGCGCGGGAAGCCGACGGCCGTGTACCACGGCTCGTCCCATAGCCCCTCGGCGTTCTGATGCTCCATCAGGTAGGCGATGCCGCGCGCGACCGCCGGATGGTTTGCTTCGCCGGCGTTCAGGAGTCCGAGAATCGCCCAAGCGGTTTGGCTCGGCGTGCTCTCCTTGCAGAGACCGCGGCGCGCGGTCCAGTAGGTCCCGCCGTCTTCGCCCCAGCCGCCGTCCGGCTGTTGGAAGCTCAGTAGATAGGTGACCGCGCGGCGCACGGTTTCCGAGTTTCGCGACGTCTCTCCGACGGCGAGGAATGCATTGAGCACCGACCACGTGCCGTAGACGTAGTTCGTGCCCCAGCGCCCAAACCACGAGCCGTCGGGTTGTTGCGTGCGGCGCAGATACGCGATGCCTTTGGCCACGACCGGGTCGTCGAGCGCGTATCCCATTTGAACCAGCATGCCGACGCAGCGCGCGGAAACGTCTTCCGTTGCGGGGTCGAGCAACGCGCCGTGATCGGCGAACGGAATGTGGTTGAGATAGTAGTGCTCGTTCTCGGCATCGAACGCGCCCCAGCCGCCGTGCCCGCTCTGCATGCCGACGACCCACTCGGCAGCGCGCGCGAGCGGTTCGCGATAGCGCCCGGGATCCGCTCGGTGCATGCCCATCGCGACGACCGCCGTGTCGTCCACGTCGGGGTAGAAATCGTTCCAGTACTGGAACGCCCATCCGCCCGGCCGCAAACCCGGACGCTGCACGGCCCAATCGCCGACCACGTCGAGAATTTGCCGGCCGACGAGCCAGTCGTTTCCGCGTCGCACGGGTTCCGCGACTGCCGCGCCGCCCGTTTCGAGCAGCGCGTGGACCGTGAGCGACGTGTCCCAGATCGGCGACTTGCACGGCTGACAGTATGCCTCGTCGTCGCCGATGACGAGCAGTCGCTCGAGCGCGAGCTTCGCGATGATGCGGTGCGGATGGTCTTTCGCGTAGCCCAGCACGTCGAGTGCGAGCAACGCGTTCACCATCGCCGGGAAGATCGCGCCGAGACCGTCTTCGCCGTTCAGGCGGTCGATGGTAAACTTCATCGCTTTATCGATCGCGCGCTTGCGTATCCCGGCCGGCACGCGCGGTTCGAGGACGCGAACGATCGCGTCGAGCACGAGAAACACTTTCCCGAGCGGCGACGCAGTCGCGGCACGCATGTAGCCGCGCTCTTCTTCGGGCGGACGCACGAAGAGTTCGCGGATGTCGACGCGTTTGGGATTGCGCGCGCGCGGGTGCAGCGTGATCAGCACGAGCAACGGTGTGACCACGGTGCGCGACCAATACGAAACCTTGTCGAGGTGGAAGAAAAACCACTTCGGCATCAGCACGGCTTCGACGGGCATCGCGGGGACCGCGCGCCACGGTACCTGTCCGAACAACGCGAGCGCGATCCGGGTGAAGACGTTGCAAGCTGCCGCACCGCCTAGCGCCAACACGCGCTCGCGCGCGGCCCGCATGTGCGGGGCGTCGATCGATTCGCCCGCGAGTTTGAGCGCGTAATAGGCTTTGACCGTCGCGCTGACGTCGCTATCGCCGCGGTAAAAGAGCGGCCACCCGCCATCCGGATTTTGGACGCGGCGCAGGTACGCGCAGAGTTTGGCCTCGAGCTCGGGCTCCAATTCATCGAGGTAGTGGAGCATCATGATGTACTCGGCCGGGATCGTCGCGTCGGCCTCGAGCTCGAAGACCCAGTGCCCGTCCGGTTGCTGCCGCGAGAGGAGCGCCGATTCGGCCGCGGCGATCGCCTGGTCGAGGGGCTGCTCCGTTCGGGCGTACTGGGCAAGGCTCGTCGTCATGCGCTAGGGTCTGTGCTCCTGAGGGTATGCCGCCGGTAGGGGGTTTCGGGGGCTTGGCCGCCCCGGAGGGCCCGCGGGTGCGGGAATACCGTCTGGCTGGACGGTATTAGGCATATCATGCACGGGGCCTTTGCGTCAACCGAAAAGTAGCATGCCGATACGTGGATCGGGCGCGGCCACGCGCCGCAGCGTTCTTGAGGCTGCGGCTGACCTTGTCGCGACCGAGGGTGCTGCGAAGTTGACGCTCGATGCCGTCGCGGATCGCGTCGGACTCTCGAAGGGTGGAATTCTCCATCACTTCGCGACCAAAGATTCGCTGATCGCCGCGATGATCGAAGACGTCGTCGCGCAGTTTGAGGCCGATCTCACGAAGCACATGCAGGGCGAGACCGGCCCGGGGAGTTTCGCTCGTGCATTTTTACGCGCGTGTCTCGACCCCGACGGTGCCGTGACCCGCACGCTGCGGGTAAGCGCCGGAATCTTTGCCGCAGTCGCCATCAACTCGCAATTGCTCGCGCCATTGCGGCGCCGATACGATGTGTGGCGGCAGCGCTTGGAGGACGACGGAATCGACCCCGCAATCGCCGAGCTCGTGCGTTCGGCCGCGGACGGCCTGTGGCTTGGGGGCGTGCTCGAGTTCGGCGTCGTGAGCGCGGGCATTCGTCAGCGCGTCTTTACCAAACTCATCGAGCTGACGCACCTCGCCGTTCCGGCGCGAGCGCCGGAAACGACGACTGCATAGCTCTCACGTGTCGGCGGCAACGTCGACGATCGCCTTGGCGAACGCCTGCGGAGCTTCTTGCGGCAGATTGTGGCCGACACCGCCGGTAATCAGCCGGTACTCGTATTTGCCGGTGAACTTCGCGCGATATGCTGCGGCCGGCGGGTGCGCCGCTCCGTTTGAATCCCCTTCCATCGTGATGGACGGGACGGTGACCGGAAGGCCTTGCGCGAGGCGCTTTTCCAGATCGTCGTAGCGCGATTCACCTTGAGCTACGCCGATGCGCCAGCGGTAGTTGTGAATGGCGACCGCGACGTGGTCGGGATTCGTGAACGACGCAGCCGACCGTTCGTAGGTCGCGTTGTCGAAGTTCCACTTTGGCGAAGCCTGCTTCCAGATGAACTTGTTGAACTCGTGGAGGTTTTGAGTGTAGCCTTCCTTGCCGGTTTCCGTCGCGAAATAGTACTGATACCAAAACGCGCATTCCGCAGCCGGAGGGGATGGTTTCTTGTTGGCCGCGGGATTGCCGATCAGGTAGCCGCTCACGGACACGAGCGCCTTGCAGCGTTCGGGCCAGAGAACCGCCATGATGGCTGCCGTTCGAGCTCCCCAATCGAAGCCGCCCAAAATTGCCTTTTGGATATTGAGCGCATCCATGAGAGCGATGATGTCGACCGCGACCGCGGCTTGCTGACCGTTGCGGAACGTGTCGCTTGAAAGAAACGACGTTGAACCATAGCCGCGCAGGTAGGGAACGATCACGCGGTAACCACCCGCTGCGAGCAACGGAGCAACGTCGACAAAACTATGGATGTCGTACGGCCAGCCGTGCAGCAGGATAACGGGCGGCCCGCCCGCGGGACCGGCTTCGGCGTAGCCCACGTCGAGCAAGCCGGCTTTGACCTGACGTATCGTCACGAACGACGTGTGCGTTCCGGCTCCCGGTTGCAGCGCGGACGTCGCGCTTGCTGCGTTGCTGCCGCCGGACTGAGCGTTCGCCGGCCCAAGCATGCCCAGTTGCGTTGCTGCTGCAGTCATTGCCGCTGCTCCGAAGAATTGACGGCGGTCGAGCGTACTTGCTTCAGACTTCTTGATGTTCCTCACCGCGGGGCTCCTTGCTCACCTAACTCGAGGCCGGATTCGGTCTCGGCTCGACGGTAGCACTCGACCCTGCACGGGCGCAGTAACTCGGAGTTCCCCTGTTGCCGCTTGGTCCGCTAGGATTTGAGGATGGCGCACGCGCTCGTACCGGTGGCGAGCAGCTTCCCGTTGCGATCGACGAGCGTCCCGTGCGCGACGGCAATCGTGCGGCCGGCGTGCTGGACGATCCCCTCGCAGCGCACGGTTCCGGTAGCCTTGGTGATCGCGCGGATGAATCGGACCTGGGTGTCGGTGGTCGTGTAGGCGACGCCTGCGTCGAGCGTGGTGTGAACCGCGCAGCCCAGGGCCGAGTCCATGAGCGTCAGCGCGAAGCCGCCATGCACGATACCGATGGGGTTGTAGTGCTCTTCCCCGGGCTCGCCTTCGAAGACGACGCGTCCGCGTTCAGCCTCGACCAGCCGCATGTTCATCAGCTTGCCGATCGGGGGCGACGGAAGATCGCCCGCGAGCCAGGCCTGCATTGCCGCGAGGCCGCTCGAGCTGCGCACGATGGCGAGCGCCGGCGCCGGATCGTCCCAGCGAATGATGCGCTCGTTGACGTTCTCGGTCACGGTTTCGTTCCTTCGGGTGCGAGCCGCACGAGGATCTTGCCGACATGCGCTCCACCGCGCAGAAGCTTGTCGAACGCTTCAGGCGCCGTGTCGATGCCTTCGAAGTACGTCTCGGGCGCGACCAGCTTCCCGCTGCGTAAGTACGGGCCGACGTCGGCGAGAAATTCCGGGATGCGCTTCATGTAATCGACGACGATGAAGCCCTGAATGCGTAGCCGCTTTCCGACGATCTGCAGCATGTTCCGCGGGCCCGGCATCTCGTCGTTGTAGCCGGAGATCATCCCGCACGCGGCGACCCGCCCGAACGGTTTGAGCGCCCCGAGTGCGGCCTCGAGTTGCTCGCCGCCTACGTTGTCGAAGTAAAGATCGATGCCGCCGGGGGCCGCCTTCGCGAGCTTGGCCGCAATGTCGCCGCCTTTATGATCGAAGGCGGCATCGTAGCCGAGCTTTTCGGTCAGGTACCGGACTTTTTCGGCGCCGCCGGCGCTGCCGATCGCGGTCGCGCCCCCAAGCTTCACCAGTTGACCCGCGATGGCACCGACCGCCCCCGCCGCGGACGAGATAAATACAACGTCGGTGGGCTTCATCTCGCCGACGTGTTTGAGACCGGCCCACGCGGTGAGTCCCGGCACGCCGAGCACGCCGAGGTAGGCGCTCGCGGGAGCGAGCGAGGTATCGATCGCCTGAAATTCCGTCGCTTTCCCGAGCGCGTATTCGCGCCACCCGTGCATCGATTGAACCCAGGTGCCTTCCGGTAGCGCCGGGTCGTTCGAGGCAACGACGAATCCGACTGCACCGCCCTGCATGCAGGCCCCGAGTGCGAACGGCGGCACGTACGACTTCGTGTCGTTCATGCGCCCGCGCATATACGGTTCGACTGACATCACCGTATTGCGGACGAGCACTTCGCCCGGGCCGGGTTCGACGTGGGTCACTTCGGCGAGTTCGTAATTTTCCGGCGCGGGAAAACCGTCCGGACGCGAAGCGAGACGGATCTCGCGGCTTTTCGTTTGCATGCTGTCCCGAACCCGACCCGGTTGCCGCACGTTGCGACCGGGCACGGGAGGCCGGCCGGAAGGCCCGGAATCCCAGCACTATGGACATCCTCGACGTGCCCGTGGCGGCGCCCCATCGAACGCACGAGGTCGGCAATCAGCCGCCGCCGCTCGCAGGCTACGATCTCTTCGGCGCGGATTCGGTCCTTAAAGCCGCGGTGCGCACGAACGGCGCGGGCTGGGCAGAATCGGCGTTGCACCAGATCGGCCGGGAAGCCGGGAAGCCGGAGTCGATTGCGTGGGGCTTCGATGCGAACGCGAATCCGCCCAAGCTGAAGGTCTTCGACCGCTTCGGCAACCGTGTCGACGAGGTCGAGTTTCACCCGTCGTACCATCGCTTGATGGAGCGCGCGACGGGCTTCGGGTTGCATTCGTCGGCGTGGAGCGAGCCGAAGCCGGGCGCACACGTCGCTCGCGCCGCAGGCTTCTACCTTTGGAGCCAAGTCGAAGGCGGGCACGGCTGTCCTATCTCGATGACTCACGCATCGGTTCCGGCACTGCGCGCGGAACCCGAACTCGCGCGCGCCTGGGAGCCGCTGTTGTATTCGCGCGGCTACGACGGCGCGCTGCGGCCCGCGCCGCAGAAGGGCTCGGCGCTCGTCGGCATGGCGATGACCGAGAAGCAAGGCGGTTCGGACGTGCGGGCCAACACGACGCGCGCGACCCCGCTCGAAGGCGGCGGCTCGGGTACGCCATACGTTTTGGTCGGCCACAAATGGTTCTGCTCCGCACCGATGTGCGACGCGTTCTTGGTGCTCGCGCAAGCCGGCGCCGGGCTCTCGTGTTTCCTCGTGCCGCGTTTTCTGCCGGACGGCACGAAGAACGTCTTCAACCTGCAGCGCCTCAAAGACAAGCTCGGCAACCGCAGCAACGCATCGAGCGAGGTCGAATTCGACGGCACCATCGGCTGGCTGATCGGCGACGAAGGCCGCGGCGTTGCGACGATCGTCGAGATGGTGAACTTCACCCGGCTCGACTGCATCATCGGTTCCGCCTCCGGCATGCGGCAGGCGGTCGCGCAGGCGACGCATCACGCGGCGCACCGGTCGGCGTTCGGCAAGCTGCTCGCGGATCAGCCGGCAATGCAAAACGTGCTCGCCGATCTCGCGCTCGAGTCGGAAGCGGCAACCTTGCTGTTCGCGCGGCTCGCGCACGCGTGCGACATGGCGGCAACCGGCGACGCGCACGAAGCGCGCGTCAAACGTATCGGTACGGCGTTCGGAAAATACTGGGTCTGCAAGCGCGCGGCCGGCCATGCCGCCGAAGCCCTCGAGTGTCTCGGCGGCAACGGCTACGTCGAGGAGACGATCATGCCGCGGCTCTACCGCGAAGCCCCGCTCAATTCGATTTGGGAAGGCAGCGGTAACGTCAACGCGCTCGACGTGTTGCGCGCGATGGCAAAAGAGCCGGGCGTACTCGATTCCTATTTCGCGGAGATCGACGTGGTCAAGGGTGTCGATCGGCGTCTGGACGCGGCTGCGACCGCGCTACGCCGCGATCTTTCGGATCCAAGCGAAGCCGAGCGGCGCGCCCGCCGCACGGTCGAGCAGATGGCGCTGGTCGCAACGGCAGCGCTCGTCGTCGCGCAGAGCCCGCACTATGTTTCCGATGCGTTTTGTGCCTCGCGCTTGGGCGGCGAGTGGGGCCATGCGTACGGTACGCTTCCGCGCGATGTCGACGTCGCGGCGATCGTCCGGCGCGCGACGCCGGCTTGAACCGCGCTCACTGCTCGGCGATGCAAGCGGCGTAAATCCACCAAATCAGAAAGAACTGTAGCGGAAGCCGAGCGTACAGTCCCCAGAGCGGAGCGACCTTCTGAAATTTTGGATCGATCACCATGTAGACGTTTGCGGGAAACACCGCGAGCAGCAGCGCGATCAAGCCCCAAGCCGAGAAGACGCGCGTTTGGGGCAACATTATCCCCGCGCCGCCGAGCATCTCGAAGATGCCGCTGATCTGGACGATCTCGTGGGGCGGCAAAGGCGGGGGCACGATGGCTTCGTAGAAGCGCGGAATCGTGAAGTGCAACACGCCGGCTACGATGAAAAGCGCGCCGATTGCGTACGGCTGGAGTTTGCGCATGCGCGCCTTTCAATAATGCGTAAGAGAGCGAGCAGACTTTCGGCGCCTTCCAGACGGCGCCTCGCGACACCGTGATCGGGCAGTCGGTGGTCGAATTATCGATCGTCATGCCGTGCTTGAACGAAGCGCAGACGGTCGTGCATTGCATCGAGCAAGCGCGCGCGTTTCTGCAGCGTGCGGGGATCGAGGGCGAGGTCCTCATCGCCGACAACGGCAGCACCGACGGCTCGCAAGAGCTCGCTACGGCCGCGGGTGCGCGCGTAGTCGAGGTGCGTGAAAAAGGCTACGGCAGCGCGCTGATGGGCGGCATCGCGGCGGCCCGCGGGCAGTTCGTCATCATGGGCGATGCCGACGCCAGCTACGATTTTTCCGCGCTCGACGACTTCGTTCGCGAACTTCGCGGCGGCGCCGACGTCGTGATGGGTAATCGCTTTCGCGGCGGGATCGAACCGGGCGCGATGCCGCTCCACCATCGTTATCTCGGCAACCCGGTGCTGTCGGGCATCGGGCGCGCGATGTTCAACAGTCCCGCGGGAGATTTCCACTGCGGCCTGCGTGGTTTTCGAAAAGCGTCGATCGATACGCTCGCATTGCAAACGACCGGAATGGAGTTCGCAAGCGAGATGTTGGTCAAAGCGCTACTGCGCGGACTCGTCGTCACCGAGGTGCCGACGAAACTCACGCTCGACGGCCGCAGCCGGCCCTCGCATTTGCGCAGCTGGCACGACGGCTGGCGGCATCTACGTTTTCTGTTGATCTACAATCCGCGCTGGCTGTTCTTTTATCCCGGGCTCGCACTCCTGACCTTCGGGGTCGTCTTGATGGTCGCGCTGCTTCCGGGACCCGTGCACCTTGGAGCGATCCGGCTGGATGAGAACTCGCTCTTGTACGCGGGCGTCTGCGTGCTGCTCGGACTGCAGTGCATCGTGTTCAGCGTACTCACCAAAACGTTCGGCGCGGGGGCAGGTCTGCTGCCGGTCGATCCGCGCTTCGAACGTTTTCTAAGCGCCGCAACGCTCGAACGCGGACTGTTGCTCGGCGCGACGCTATTTGCGCTCGGCTGCCTGGGAACGGCGATCGCATTTTTCCGCTGGGGCGGTACGTCGTTCGGCAACCTCGACGAATCGGCGATTGCGCGGCTTACAGTGCCCTCGGTAACCGCGCTGGCCGCGGGCGTCGAGATCGCCTTCGCGAGCTTTTTCATCAGCATCCTGCGCATCGGCCGCGTCGGCGCGCAACCCTACGTTCGCAACGAATCAACCACGCCTTGGGATTAAGCCGCCTGCCCCGCCGGTTTCCCATCTTTTTCGTCGTTGCGATTGCGGCGCTCGTCCTCAAATTGTGGATGACGTCGGACATTCGGATTTTGCCGCTGTCCGCCCCGCATGACGACAGCAATTTCATCGAACATGCGAAAACGATCGCGGCCGGCTTGTGGTTCGGACCGTACGACGTTTTGACGCTGATCAAGGGTCCATTTTTTCCGCTCTTTCTCGCAGCGATCAGCGAGCTTGGCATCTCGCTACCGCTCGCGCACGAGTTAACGTACTTCGGGGCTTGTCTCGTCGCATGCTGGGCGATCCGCCCACTCGTGCGCGACGACCGGGCGCTAGCCGCTGCGTTCGTTTTTGTTTTCTTCAATCCGTTGCTCACCGACGCGATCGCGTGGCGAGCGAATCGTTCTCACATTTCGGGGAGCGTCTCGCTGCTCACCGCGGCGTGTGCGGCCGCGCTATTCGTACGCCGCAAAGAACCGGTTCGCTCTCTCATCGGCTGGGCGGCGGGTCTGGGATGTGCGTTCGGCGCGTTTTGGTTGACACGAGAAGAAGGCATTTGGCTTGTCCCCTTCGTGCTGATCGCGTTCGTGCCGTTCGCGTACCGCGCGCTGCGCTTCGGTCGCGAGCCGCTCGCGCTGCGCGCCGTTGTGGTGGCGCTTCCTGCGGCGATCTGGCTAGGCGGCCTGGCGGCGATCGCGATCGTGAACGGGCACACTTACGGTTGGGCGACGATCGTCGAAGTGCAGTCGCCAGAGTTCGTTTCAGCGTATGGATCGCTCGAGCGCATCGCGCATGCGCCAAGCGACCGGCGCGTTCCGGTTCCTGAGGAAGCGCTGCGGCAAGCCTTTCGTATCAGCCCGGCCGCGGCCGAGTTACGGCCCATGCTCGAGGGCGCGCGCGGCAACGATTGGCGCGGTTACAGCTGCGCGCAGTTCGCCACATGCGACGGCGGAATCGCGGGGGGCTGGTTCATGTGGGCCTTTCGCGAAGCGGTCGCCGCGGCCGGGCACTACAAGTCGGGCGCCGAGGCACGCGCGTTTTTCATCCGCTTGGCAGCCGAGATCGATGCCGCTTGCGATGCGGGCCGCGTGACCTGCAATGGCAAGCCGTCGTCGCTCGCGCCGCCCCTCGGCATCGGTGACGTGCCGCTTCTCGCGCAACGATTCGCGGCGGGCGCCGGCATGTTCGCGGGGCTCGCTGGATTCAACCTGATGCCCGCTGAAGCGCCGGCGCCGCCCGCGCCGCTGCGCGCAGATTACAACGAGATCGCAGGTTCCCTCGGATCGCCGCCGGACCGCCGACTCGTCTCGGGCTGGATCGTCGATCCGGACGAGATCGACGTGAAAGCGATGAACGACGGCGCCCCCGATTCGTCGGCGACGCTCACATTTATTCCGACGCCCGATTTCTATAAGCTGTTCGACACGCCGTTCGCGCGTTTTTCGCTGTCGACGAGTTGCACGGTCGCGTGCACGCTGCACGTCGTCGACACCGGCGGCGCAACCGTCGACATCCCGGTCGAGCCGCGCGATTTTCGACGAGGCCGCTTGACCTTTCATATCGATTCGATCACGCCGCTCGGAGGGAGCGGCCGCATGACGCCCGCGAAATTTTCAACTCTTGGGGAGATCGCTCGGTTTTACGGAGCGCTCGGCCCGTGGCTCGCGGTGTTATGCGTCTTGCTGATTGCGTACCGGATTGCGAGCGCCGCGGCGCGGCGCGAAACCCCCGACGACGCGGCTGCTCTCAGCGCCGGCGCCGCGGTGTCGGTCGCGGCGTTGCTCGCCATTCTGACGGTGGTCGATACCTTTTCGTTTAGTGCCTTTAATTCCGAGTACTTCAGCGCGGGATATTCCGTGTTCTTGTTCGGTATCGCGATCGTATGCGTGGTCGAAGTGCCTGCGTTTTTCGCAACCCTGGCAAGGCGTAGCATCTGGCCTGCAGAACGGCCCGCGACGTGATAGCCACGCTCGTTATCTTGGTCGCAGTATTTTTCGCGGCCCGCGCACTTGGATTGCGCTTCGGAATCGAACCCCGCGTTGCGGCTGGGGCCGGGGTCGCGCTCTGCCTTGCCTTCGTTGCCGGTTCGATCGCACATCCGATCGTCATCGGATCGATCGGCATGCCGGCAGCGCCCGGACAAGCCGTGGTGGCCGGGGCGCCCGCTGCTGCGCCCGCCCTACCGCCGCTCGGTTCCGGCGTCCTCGCGCGCCTCGCTCCGCGCAGCGATTTCTCCGGGCTCGGCGCGGTCGACATTATCGACGTCGCGGCGGACCATACCAAAGCGCTCGTGACCGGTTGGGTCGCCGATCCTGAAACGCGCGGCCCCGCGCGCGGCGCGATATTACTCGTCGACGGCCACATCCGTTACGACGCAACATCCATGTACGGTCAGTCCCGCCCCGACGTTGCGACCGCGCTCGCGAGTGAGCCCGCTCAGTTCACCGGATTCGCGGGCGCGGAAATCTCGCTGCAGGGGCTGGCGAAGGGCAAGCATTTCGTGCAGTGCGCCTCCGTTACCAAGGATAGCCTCGGCTATTACGTTGTTCCGCGTCCGCTGACGTTTACAGTATAGCCGGCCTCAGCTCCACGCTTCTTCGAGTATTCCGACGATGTCGCCGCGATCGACGGGGCGCGGATTCGTTAACGGAATTGCGAGCGCGTGATCGGCGATCGTTTCGAACTCGTTGCGGTCGAGGCCGAGTTCCGCGAGTGTCGTAGCGGCGCCGGCATCGCGCGCGAGCGCTGCGAGGCCCGTCGCCGCATCGCTGACGCCGAGCGCGCGAGCGACGGTTGCAAGCGCATCGGGTGCTGCCGGCGCGTTGAAGCGCGCGACGTGTGGAAGAATAACGGCGTTCGCGTCGCCGTGCGCGATGCCGTACGTCCCCCCGAGCACGTGACAGATACGGTGGTGCAATGCCATGCCGGAGCCTGCGAGCGCGACGGCTGCGAGGTATGCGCCGAGCAGCAACTCGCTGCGCGCCGGGGCGTCGTGCGGGTCGTGCGCGACCGCGCGCAGAGGCGCCGGGATGCGGCGCAAGCCTTCTTCGGCAGCGAGTAGCGCAAGCGGCTGCGCGCGCGGCGCATAGAGGGCTTCGACGCAGTGCGCGAGGGCGTTCATCGCGCTGCCGGCGCCCGCGCGGCGCGGCAGATCGTAGGTGAGCTCGGGATCGTAGATCACGGCGCGCGGCGCACCCGAGACGACGGCCGACTTGCGGCCTTCATCGGTACGTCCCGCGTGCATCGTCAACTCGGAGCCGCCGTAGGTTGTCGGAACCGCGACGACCTGCAGCCCGGTGTCTGAAGCCGCCGCCTTGCACAGGTCGATGGCGGCGCCTCCGCCGAGCGCGATGAGGACGTCCGCTTGACGGTCGCGAGCGAGCGCGACGAGCGCTTCGACGGCGGGACCGGGAACGTGCGGGGCCACGCCGTCAAACCGGCCGATCGATACGGCCTCGAGCAGCGTCTCGGCGCGCGCGGCTGCCGCCCGCTGGGACGGCGAGGCAACGAGGAGAGCACGCGTCCCGTCGCACGCGCGCACGGCATCCGGGAGCTTAGCAAGCTCGCCGGCACCGAAGGTCAGAAACAGCGGCGCCTGCTTGAACGAGAACGCGAACATCCATTGCATGCTTGGCGGCGGGCAAAGCGATTACTGCCCTCGTAAACGCCCGCGTGGCAAGCAAACAGTCACTTCCGGACCGGGTAGCCGTCTTGCGCGGAGCGCTCGCTGAGGCGAGCCGCAACTATCACGTGCTCGATGCGCCGACGATCAGCGATGCCGAATATGACGCGCTGTTGCGCGAACTCGGCGATCTCGAGCGCGAGCATCCGGAGCTCGTGACCCCGGATTCACCGACACAGCAAGTCGGCTCGGCGCCGTCGACGGATTTTGCGCCCTATCGCCACGACATCCCGATGCTGTCGCTGGCGAACGCGTTCGACGCGGCGGAGCTGCGCACGTTCGATGCACGGGTTGCGAAGCTCGCTGGCGCGACCGTTTCTTATGTATGCGAACTGAAGATTGACGGTCTCGCGATGTCGCTGCGCTACGAGGGCGGCGCGCTGCGTTCGGCAGGGACGCGCGGCGACGGCTCGGTCGGCGAGGAGGTCACCGCCAACATCCGGACGGTCGCGGAGATCCCGCACCGCCTCGCCGGAAAGCACGTACCGAGCACGATCGACGTGCGCGGCGAGGTCTACCTCAGCAAGCACGCGTTCGCCGAACTCAATCGCCTGCGCGCGGATGGCGGGCTGCCGTTGTTCGCGAACCCGCGCAACACCGCGGCCGGTGGCCTGCGCCAAAAGGACTCGCGCATCACTTCCGAGCGCAAGCTCTCGTTCTTCGCCTATGCGATCGGTGCGTACGAAGGCGCGCCCGTCCCCCCGACCCAGCACGATCTGCTGGCGACCTTGCGCGGCTTCGGGCTGCCCGTCAACGAACGCGCGACGCTGTGCGCGAGCATTGAGGAGGTGATCGAGTTTTGCGAGCGCTGGGAAATCGAGCGCGAGTCGCTCGACTACGAGATCGACGGCATCGTCATCAAGGTCGACGACATCGCCTTGCAGCGCAAGCTCGGCTATGCGGGCAAGGATCCGCGCTGGGCGACGGCGTTCAAATTCCGCGCCCAAGAAGCGCGCACGAAGCTGTTCGCCATCGATATCAACGTCAGCCGGTCTGGGAAGCTCAATCCGTTCGCGGTCTTGGACCCGGTCGTCATCGGCGGCGTCACCGTCAAACGTGCGACCTTGCACAACGAAGAAGACATCGTGCGCAAGGATATCCGCGTCGGCGATACCGTCATCGTCCGTCGCGCGGGCGACGTGATTCCCTACGTCGTCGGTCCCGTGCTCGAGCTGCGGCCCAAGGGTACCAAGGTCACGAAGCTTCCCGAGCGGTGTCCCGTGTGTCATTCGGCGGTCGATCATCCGCCCGACGACGTGTTTTCGTATTGCACCAACATCTCGTGCCCGGCGCAGTTGCGCGAACGCATCCGCCACTGGTGCACGCGCGGCGCGATGGACATCGAAGGCATCGGCGACGCGCTCGCGGCGCTCCTCGTCGATTCGGGCCTCTGCAAAACGGTTGCGGATATTTACGATCTCACCGCGGAGCAGCTCGCCGAGTTGCCTCGCATGGGCGACAAGTCGAGCGCGAACATCATCGGGCAGATCGAGCGCTCGAAAACGCGCGGGCTCGCGCGCGTCCTCGCGGCGCTCGGCATACGTTACGTGGGCGGCCAGAACTCCGCGTTGCTCGCCGGCGACTTCGGCACGGTCGAGGCACTCGAAGCTGCGACGCGCGAAGAACTGGAAGCGACCGAGGGGGTCGGCCCGCAGATTGCCGAGAGCGTCGCGTTCTTTTTCGCGCAACCGCAAAATCGCGCCGTCATCGAACGCTTGCGTGCGCGCGGCGTCGACATGACCGCGCCGAAGCGCGAGCGCGCGCCCGCCGGCCCGCTCGCGGGAAAGACGCTCGTGCTGACCGGGACGCTACCGGCGCTAACGCGTGAGGAGGCGACGGAATTGATCGTCGCCGCGGGCGGAAAAGTCGCGGGGAGCGTCAGCAAGAAAACGGACTACGTCGTCGCGGGCGACGAAGCGGGTTCGAAACTCGCCAAAGCGCAGTCGCTCGGGATCCCGGTGCTCGACGAGAACGCTTTACGCGAGCTCTTGATACGTTGAATTGAGGTTCGCTATCCACGCTTCCCAGCCGGCTGAAGGATCATTTTCGGCGAGTCTCCCGATTCGCGAGCGCCGGCTTGCGTCGCGGCTCGAAGGCTTCGGCGACATCGTTTTCGGCTTCGCCGTCTCGCAGTGCGCGTTGCAGCTCCCGTACGCGCATGGGCACGTCAGCCTCGCGCAGCCGGTGAGTTTGCTGCTGTACTTTGGCACCTTTGCATTGCTTGCGTCACTGTGGATGACGTATCACCGGCTGATGTCCGGGGCGTTCATGCCCACGCGCATCGATCTCTTTCTCGCCTTTGCATACCTCGCACTCGTGAGTTTGATGCCGTTTGCGATGTATGCGATCACCCACATCG
>Ga0302325_10014374_pt1 | contig 16858 bp, 16 predicted proteins | sample Palsa_T0_2_FD_201948 | JGI IMG/M metagenome (GOLD analysis project Ga0302325, IMG submission 201948) | Peat permafrost microbial communities from Stordalen Mire near Abisko, Sweden - Palsa_T0_2 | ecosystem: Environmental > Terrestrial > Soil > Palsa > Peat permafrost | place: Sweden: Abisko... | reverse complement strand
TGCGTCCCAGGCGTCGACCTTGTAGCCGTAAAGCATCGGGCCCGTTGGCGCGGTTCTTGGCGGTGCAGCGGCGGCCGGAGCCGGATTAGGCGAGGCAGCTGGAGCCGGATTGGGCGAGGCAGCCGGAGTGGGCGCGGGGGCGACTACAGGCGCCTGTGCCGAAGCACTGTAGACCGCTCCAATCAGCCCACAGCTCAACGCAACTGCTGACAAAGCGCGCATGAAATTCACTCCCAAACCGGCCGTTTCCCAACTCAATGTTTGCGACAGAGCTTTAGCGAAGGCAAGTGAGCCTGCCGTGATTGCGCAGCTTGCGCCTAATGAAGACACCGCTCGATTCGAGGCTACCTGGGACGGCGAAGAGTGGCAGTTCGGGCAACGGGTGCGAAGTGGAGTTACCTCGCCGTGATGTGAAGTGCCGTTACGATGACCCCATAAAAATAGAGTCGGTTCCCTTTGTTAAAGCATGGATTCAACTAAGCGCACGACGCCATATCCAAGCATGCCTGCCCAAGCTGCCGTAACAGCCAATACCAAGATTAAGACAGTCAGCGGCCAAACAAGACGAGAAAGCATCAGACACTTAACTGTTGCGCGTCACAATCTGTTCCGACCCCCAAGGGCCACGCTTAAATGTTCGCTCAAGAAAAAACGTAGCAAAGAAATTCCCGTTTTTAGGAACGTAAATTCACGGATCCTGAATTCATCGCCCACGCCAAGGCCACTCCGGGCAAGCTGAATGTGGCATCCGGGCCGAGCTTAGGTTTCAGTTAGCAGGCGCACGCCGCTGAGAGACATTCAAAAGAAATGGTGTCTGATTTGGTCGGCGATTGCACGAATGGCTTCAAAGTACATTCCGCCGAACCAATATGCGTCGATGCTACAAAGCACTACGCCGCAGATCAGGACCGCTCCAATAATTCGCATTCCACTCTCGGTGGCTTACGCGAGCAGCTCATCGGCTAAAATTGGGGCCCCACGGGGGGCTGGGGTGTCCGCGGTGCCTTGGCCACCGGATACGAAGTCGGCGACCAAACCGGTAATTCAGCCGAGCGTGACCCGGTTCCGGGCCAAGGCGCATCTCACCGATTTATGATCATCCGCGCCATTCGATCTCTGCCTCGCGGCGCACCGCTGGCGCGTCAAGATTCTTGATCTTGAACCCACCGCTGCGACCGCCCGGCCTAAACGCTACCGTTCTGAACAAAACAAAAGACAAAATACTCACTGGAGTGAGTGCCGAGAAAGATAACAGTGTGGCCAGAGGGATTGCCTTCATCCCAGTTGATCTTCTCTTTTGGTACGCTCATCCGCGTGCCAGCCGGGATATGCGGGCGCTTCAACGGTTCATCGGCCCGATCGTCGGTAATGACAGCAATGAGATTGCCGTTGCTGTCGGTCTCGATATCATCGGCCCAGTAGGAGTCGCCGACACCGCAGCAGGATATATCTGGATGGTCGGGCTGCCTTAAGCTGTTATACCAAGCTCGAACCTCTGGGGACTCGTCTAACCACTGACCGTAGTCATGTGCAAACGCATGCAGGCACATCGTCGTGAGTGTCAACGTCAGAACCGTCACCAGAACAGAGCAAGTCTTTCTGACTGGTTTCATGCGATGCTGGCTCCCCGACCCTTGCGATCGGGATTTTTCTTTAGGAGCGTCATCGGGTAAAGCCATCGGGAGGCAACGTCCGCTACGCTGCCTCGGGATAAGACACCGAGGCCTCCTCGAAGCGCTCGCAGCGCCACCATGGTGCTTTGCGGCTAGGTGAGCTGCAAACCCCATTCCTGGGAAAATATCCAGTTCGAAGCGTCAGTCTTTGAGGTAGAGCCAAAGGTAGCCATCCTTAGCGATCGCCGCCAATATCACATCTGCATTGACCCCAAGCACCTGACCGCTTGACGGATTGATCTCCACTTCCTTGTCGTAAGCCCAACCTCCGAGCTTCCGCCGTGGCAGTTTCTTGCCAGTCTTGTCGTCGGTGATGCCCCTAACTCGGGTTGAGAACCCAAACAATCCGCCTCCCTTAAACACATAACACTTCATCGTCCCTCTCAGTCGGCGACCCTCGTTAGCGGGACCCGATTTTCAGGTTGATCTGGGTCAAAATGTTTTGCTCGGTATCTATGACCGCATCAACATCCATTTTGACACTGCTGAAGAACATCGATCCCAATTGATGGCGCGATGGCAGGTCAAATAATTCCGATCGAATATCACTGAGCTGGATAGACATTTGTTTGAGTTGTGCCAGGGATGGATTACCTTTCGCCTTCTCTCCGATGTCCAATACTTGTGTTTGCAATGCGCCAAGTTCAGCCATGGCGCTTTCTTCGTCGCTGATTGCCATATAGAAGATGACAACGCCAGCGAGAATGATGACAAGAACGATTGCGACTGCAATGATGACCTTTCTGCGCATCGATAACCTCCAAATGCCACACTTGTTTTAGTCCGGCGTCCTCAGCTTGCCCTGAAGGTTCAGCCGCAATTCCATATGAGACCTACGCCTGAGGCTCGACCTCGTATTTCTTCGGAGATTTCCTTATCAAATAGCAGCGGCTACGAGACCGGCCCCATCGCCTGGTACACGCAGCATGGCTACGCCTATGTGCAGATGGATGTGCGCGGCACCGGTCACTCCTCAGGCGAATATCACTTTCTCGACAAGAAAGAGCAGCACGATTACTACGAGGTCGTCGAGTGGATCGCTAAGCAGCCATGGTCGACCGGCAAGGTTTGCGGCGTCGGCCAATCCTACTATGCGATGGCGCAATGGCTGATGGCGGAACAGAACCCGCCGCATCTCGCTTGCATCGCACCCTATGACGGCTACATCGATTCCTATCACAACTCCGCCTATCAAGGTGGCATCCCCATGGCGGCACGCCTATTGGATCACGCGGACAATTGGCGTGATCGAAAGATCAGCCGCCGTAGTTTGAATGGCAATAAGCTGCGCCAATATTGCGAAGATGAGCTTCGTTGTTTGAGCTTCATTGGGAATGCAATAATTGGCATCGTCAAGCCACGTGTACACGAAGCATTGTGCTCCAGCATCGCCGGCGATGAATTGTATTAGCTTAGCCTTATCGTCAGGGTTTGACAAAGGATAGACAGTTTCCAGAACTGGCGGCATGTCTCCGACCCAGATACGGCGGGACGGATAGTGCTCCGGATCAGGTGGCGTATCTGGTGGATATGGCGGAGGCTGATAGTTCTCACGCTGTAGTCTTATCAGCATCCCGAGAAACTGAAAGACGCCATACGCTGATCGTGGAACAATCCTGAATGTGATGTTGTTGTTAAATCGAAGAGGAAGTATGTCTTCCTGTGGCTTCAGGGCGTCGTTCTCAGGATGCCAGGATGACGAACCACACTGCAGGCCACTATTAAAAAGGTCATTCTGCGACACGTCCTCGTCAAGGGCTGTCTGCTTCGCGAATTTGGGAGCAAGCGCTGCCGCTTGCTTTGCCAGCACATAATTGAAGCAAAAACGCGCGTACGTATAGGTGGTGGGTTTTGCTGTCGGGCCTGACGAACCTCCGGCACCTGCGCCGCCCGCGCCCGCGCTCGCTCGTTCTTGTGTTTTTTCTTCAACCGTCAAGCCGCTGAAGGTGGCCGTATGAACCCAGTCGGTGAAGCAACGGCGTTTTTTGTCTTCCGAGTCGCAGCCGAGATCATGGGGCGGATTATAGCGGAAGCCTAAAGGTCGCGTTCCAGGCAAAGTGAGTTCGAATGAATCAGTGAAGAGCCAAAACAGCAACTCGCGCGGATAACCCTGCCGGATGAAATAATCCAGGATGGTCAGATCGATTGGCTTGAGAAAGCCTTCGTAAAAGCTTCCCGTCTCTTCGGTCGAAACGTTGAAGTTCGTGCTGACCGCCGTTGAGTTCGACGCTGTGGTTGAACCGAAAATGGTGCTAGCCCCGGGCGCACCCATTGGAAAGCTACAGGTGCGCGTTGTGCCTGGAATAGCAGCGAGTATGCAATTTGGTGGGCCCGAACTGAATGTTGGTAGCGCAAACGATGACGTATTCGTCATCGTCGGCGTGACATTGGCGATGGTGTTGAAGCTGAGCGGGTAATCGTAGCTGGCGCGAATAAGATTGAGGAAAATTGCCTCGTTCCGAGCCTTGGCCAAACTGCGGGTTATCGTGTCATAACGCGAGTCGACCGGATCGACGAGCGCACACGCACCCAGCAAGCTGCTGAGACATGCCCCAGCGAACAAGGCACGCAACCACATAGCAAGGCCCCAAACCCCTAAGCGCCATTAATAGCAGAGATTCACGGGTGTTGAAATGGCCTAGATATGACCAATTCGCTTCGGCGAGTTTGTTATTCTCGACCGAGTTCGAACTGGGAATGGCCTGTACCGAATACTCGTCACGGCTTCCTGACCGCTACATCTGGTGCGTAGCACCCGTTCGCGCCGGGAAATGCCAGCTTCGGGTCAACGCGTACGTTAGCGGCATCGGCCCGATTGGCTCATCTATATTGGCTCATCTATAATGAGAAATCGCGAGTTTAAAATGGCTTCCTCTTCCGCTTTAGCAGCGCCCCCTTCTCCACAATCGGGGCACGGCAAGGGAAATACGCATTCTTGCATCCAACACTCTGATTGGGTCTCAATCGCTACATATTCTGCATGATTTAACCAAATGCGCCGATTACCAACCGATAAACAATAGCACGCTGAGCCAATGCCCGCTGTCGATGATCATGAGCGCGAACTTCCTCTCGGGATATGCATTGTTGATACTAAACGTCGTGACGACGAAAGCGCGCCAGCAGAGTCCGCCGACCAAACTCCGTTCCTGATCGAGATCACGCCCAGGCGGCCCATCTCATGCCCGCTATGGAAAAGGTCCACACAGACCTAGGATCTGCCACGTGCCACCGCACCCACGTGCCTTTCCAGGTCCCCGGAGTTTCTCGATTGGACCTCCAGCTTTTGCTCCGACGGGGGATGAGCGACAGTCAGCTCTTTTGCCCTGACCGGCACGGCGATCTGCGCTGTGGTCATAATAAACAGCATAAACGTCGCACGATAACGCACCGTTTTTGGTATTTTGCTAACGAGCGTTGCGCTTTCTGTGGCAGAAAGAGCGGGCTAGCTCCAGCCTTCAAGATCGGAGAACGGTGTGTCGCAAATACCGATGGCGAAGTGAGAAGGCCCCCCTTAACTCCGAAAGTCGGAGGCTGCGTTGGCCTCCACCGAGCGAAGCCCTGAGAAGACGGCTTTTGGCTAATCTAGGATACGTATGGCGGCATTCTGTGGCGTCAAAGCAACAACGCAAGAGATTCGATTTTAATCGTATTAGAGCACGCCTCCGCCGCTCGCAGGTCATATTTTATATTTTGCTCCGGCGCGAGGAGGACACGGGAATGACGAGGTGTGCCTGTGCGAGAACCGGTGGCAAGCAAACAATCTCCGGTGGCACAAAGAGACTAATTTTTGGCTGCATCTGCGTCATGTTAGGTTTTGGGCCGTGGGAGGGCGTCGGTCTTTTAGTTCAGCCAGCGTTAGCGTTCGATGGAAAAGCCGCTCCTGACGACGGCTTGCCATCTTCCGGCGACAGCTCCCCGAAGCACGGGAATGCGCCCAACGGCAGCGGGCAGGTAAAGACTTCAATTGCCTCAGAGTATGCTGCCAATCATGATGAAACGGCGAAGCAATGGAAACTCGGCGAAATGTACGCCAACGGCGACGGCGTATCGCCCGATGCGCGCCGCGCATTCGAGTATTTCAATAAAATCGCCGACGGCCACCCGGATGAAACTCCTGGAACGCCGCAATCTCGCTTTGTAGCCGACGCTTTCGTAGCGCTGGGACGGTACTACTTAACCGGTATTCCAAACAGCGATGTGACGGCGAACCTTGCGCAAGCGCAGCACATGTTTAGCTATGCTGCTATGTATTTCGCCAACGCGGATGCGCAGTACGAATTAGGGCACCTCTATTTGGCGGAGCCACCTCAGAATCCTCACGAAGCAGCGCGTTGGTTTCAGCTTGCAGCCAACAAAGGCCAATGCCACCCAAGCCGCTCTTGGCGACCTCCTCTTCAAGGGAGAAGTTGTTCCGCGTCAAGCTGCGCGCGGGCTGATGTGGCTTACCCTAGCACGTGATTACGTTGGCTCGGACGGCGGTTGGGTCCAGCCGCTTTATGACAGCGCGTTCAATCGTGCGAACGATGAAGAACGGCGGATGGCATTACTCTATCTTGAGGAGCGCCTCAGGGAACCTCGCAATTAAAGGGACTATTTCCTGCTCTGGCGATTGTTTGGGCGTGATTGTATTTTTTTCACGAGCGACGTTGAGATGATCAGCATAGCTCTGCCACCAAGACGAACGACTTTCACAAATCGACCTGCTTAGAACTATTCTATGCAAGAACTTTACGCACTGACGCGATTATTGCCTCTGGAACTATCTGAAAACTAGAAAAAGTGTCATACGCCCTACTGATGGACATCGGCCGGTCGGCGAGGAAATTTCATCTTCACGAATTCCAACAAATGGAAAATCCTTCGTAAATTCCAAATATCGACACACCTCAACATGGACAACATCGAGGCGCTGGCATGCCAGATTGGTAGGCTCGAGAGGGAGATCGTTGTCGAGGCCAAGCGAGACGAGGACATGCGGCGGCTGAGCAAATGCCGTCTCAGCGTTGTACGCCATGGCTTCGAGCGGGCTTGCGCGATTGCCGAACGTTTCTAGCCGGCTGCGCAGGTTGCGAGAAAAGCCTCCGGCCCGAGCATTCGCCATTGGATGACGTGGATCAGCTCATGAAAGTACAGCCGCTCGGCGGTAGCGGATCGGCGCTTCACGAAGAATGTGTCGAGTGGTACAGTAGCACTCTTCTGCAACGGCCAGCATCGAGGGACATTTGCCGCCACTACGCAGAGTAGACATTCGCAAGACCACTCGTGTCTTCGACGATCATTTCAATGTCGACGAACTCGTTCTTGCGTACGAACATTCCGACGGAACGATGAGTGCCGAGCAGCGCCGCTTGGTCTTGCAAAACAAAGACTCATCTTCAGTGTTTCTCTTCAATGCCGATACGAAGAAGGTAATTCTCGTCAACCATTTCAAGGCGCCCACGCTCGGCGGAACTTCTGGTTGGATTACCGAAACCATTGCAGGACGCATTCAGGCCTACGAAAGTCCAGAGATCGCGGCCCTACGTGCGGTTACCGCGAAAACCGGCTATCGGATCCGGAAGTTGGAATCGATTACTACGTATTTCCCTGCCCCGAGCTACTCATCGGAACGGATTCACCTCTACTACGCCGAGGTGAACAACGCGGATAAGCAAGAAAACAACCAAGGAAACGGACCAAACCATTCCAACCGCGGTTTAATGCACCTGGAGTTCGGTGACCTGATTGAAAAGCTCAAGCAAGGACACATTGAGGATCCGAAGATCATTATTAGCGCGTTCTGGCTCTCTGAAAAATTGAAGAGCCTGGGTCGCAGCGTGCTGGACCATCGCAGTGTAAAATTTGAGCTGATTGAAACACCGGGATGTTTCATCGGCTATCACACCGGACCTATAAGCGGCATTAAGAACGTCAATTTGTGGGTAAATTCCGAAAATGAAGACATGATTATGGACCGCTACATCGGTCGAAGCATTTCCGCAAACATTCGTTATTTGGGTGCCGATCGCGACGGTGACGGCAATCTAACAGAAGACATCATTAGCAATCGGCTGGACGGGCTGGTCCGCAAGCAAAGCCCCGTTCGTATCGGTACCGTAATAGAGACCGAAGCCGGGCTCCTGAATAAAACACACGGCGTTCACGCAATTTTGCATGTTTCGACAGTGAGAGGCGCCGGCGCCGGAAAAGGCGTCAAGGCTGACATCGATGATCTTTTTCGATGCACAATGAACGTTCTAATCAAAGCGAATGAAAGAAATAAAAAATTACAGTTCCTTAGACGGTTTAATTGGATCTGCGAGTGGTTTAATTTGCAGATCTCCCGGTCAATTCTGATCCCAATAATAGGAGGCGGTGACGGCGGCCTGAGTGTCGAGCACATTTTGCCGAAGCTGTTTGATGCAGCTGTTACATATTTCAAAGAAACGCCGGAAACGACATTGAAGGAGGTATACTTTCTCGCTTTCACACAAGATCAGGAACGCGCCTGTCAGAAGCAAATCGAAACCCTCCAAACCGCAAATAAATTGCAGCTTACAGCCGCCACCTAGCAATTTTGCTTCGGCCTCAGAATGACCTCAGCTCGCTTGCGAGATCCTTTGACAACACCATGAGCAATCCGCCACCAGAATAGCGGGAACATAGCGCTTGGAGGAAGCATGCCGTCCATATTCGTTACCTTGGGCCAACCGCTCAAGCGTCGATTTTGGCAGCGCGCAAGCGGTTTTCTTCAGCTCTTCCATCCCCTGCCCCCGATCGCCGCTGTTGCCATTATGCTTCTATTAGCGACCAATGGACAAATCCGAGAGCTTTATGTCTCCTATTTGGAGGAGCCCAACGCCTCGCAGATCATCTTTTCGTTGGTGGGCTTCAGCCTGTTAAGTTTCGCCCTATACGTTACGCATAACTTTCTCAACGTAGTGCGCGAAGAGGTTATCTATCGAAATTACATACGTGTTAGGCCCGGCTTTAATCTCAAAACTGTCCGCCCGTTGCTCGGCTTACTCTGCGCTGCATTACCCTGGTTTGGCGTACTGTGGGGCTTGTGGGGAGCATCGGACTACCTGGAAGAAGTTTCAGAACTCTCCGGTGTTGATCCGCAAATACAGACCGCCATACCCCAATATTACGTGTTGCCAGCCGTAGTACTTGTTCTCATATTTGCAGTCGCCGTGCTCCGGCTATTATTTCGCTTCAGGCGCAACCGCTGGCTTCTTGCTGCACATCTTTTTGGTATTGGTGGCTTGCTCGTGCTGGCCGCGCTGATACCGCATACTTACAGCGTAGCGGTTTATCGATTTCTTGGACCGTTTGCCACGCTTTCGATTGAGATTTTGTTCGTATTTGCAATAGCGTCGCTTTTGGCCTGGCTAGCGCAAGAAGCAGATTTTCCACTAGGGCCTTTGCTCGTCATGTTGGGCGCAGTTGCAGCGTTAAACGTTTTTTCTTTCGAACATTTCACAAAAATTCTCGTATTCATCTTCGCTGCGGCGTTTGTCCTGGCATTTCTTTCGCGCCTCTGGATCATTATGTCATTGGCGTTGGTTCTCCTTTTTCTCGCCGGTGCGACGTGGCATCGAAGCACGATGCTTGAATCGAAGAGCGAGGCATTAGCTGCACTTTCGCCGGGTTCGGACCCGCTATCTGCCGCCACGCACGCCATCTTACATGACAGATTTGTTAGTTGGCTGAATAATCGGATCGACGAGAAAAGCGGAGTCAATTATCCCGTTTTTATCGTCGCAGTGGAGGGAGGCGGTATTTATGCTGCTGCCGCCGCATCCGTATTCCTCGCAAAGGTACAGGAGTTGAATCCAAGTTTTGCGACTCACCTTTTCGCAATAAGTGGCGTGTCGGGAGGCGCCGTCGGCGCAACGATTTTTCAGGCGCTAGTCAATAAATCCGCTCTGTCGGTGTCGACCTCTAGCAGCGATCCCATATTAGCTACTCTCTGTGCTGCCGCCTCACCCTCGACGGTTGCGACCGGCATCTCGACGTTAGATGAAACAAAACAAATCATGACCGCGGATTACTTTTCTCCCGTTATCGGCGCGATATGGCCCGACTTTCTCGGGGAAGCTATGGGGCGAGCGGAAATGCTGGAGTGCAGCTTCCTTGATACTGTCAATCAATATGATCAAGTCGCCTTTAGTAGACTCGAGCAGATATATCCTGATCATTGGTCCGAGGCGGGAGTTGACGATACTGCGCTCGTGCTGAACACGACATCCGCAGAAACAGGCTATCGCGTGGCTTTCGCCCCATTTGGCTTGCAAACATCAATAGACAGTAGCCTTTATTCCTTCTCCGATAAAAGCTTTGCGGCCCAATTTACCGATAAATCCTCTCAGTCTTTGTCAGGATTGGAAAATATAGGATTGATCCGAGCCGCTGTCGCTAGCGCTCGGTTTCCGTTTATCTTGCCGCCATACGAACTGACATTTGGTTCCTCCAAAGGGGAACGACGCCTTAATTTTGTCGATGGAGCTTATTCTGACAACTCCGGAGCCGGAACAGCTTTGGCAATCTACCGAGAAATTGCCTCGATAAGCCCTGATGATAATTCGCGCCCGGATATTAAGTTGATCCTTCTCACCAGCGACGATCCGGAGCCAGATCTAACAACAGCGGCAGGCACGTATTTTGGCGACACTGTTGCGCCGATACAGACCCTCTTTAATGTCCGAGACGGATTGGCAAATCAGGCCGTCGCGCGCGTATATGACTATTTCTGCCAGCGGAATGATGTTGATCAGAAATGCCAGAACAAGAATGGCAAAGATCCTAACAACTGGCACCTGATGCGCTTAAAGCTTCACGACGCAGCTTACGAATTGCCGCTTGGCTGGAAGATCTCAAAAACCACGATGGAGGTAGCCACTTGGCCACTGGTTGGCACACCAATGCTCCAACAAGATTGCCCATCCCAAACTGCTTCAGCGCCAACTAATGATAAGCGCTTCCCTACTCCGAGCAGTTTTGCAAACGATGCGCGCGAAAACGGATGCGTCTTGACCGCTATTGGGCAAGCGCTAGGGGCGAACTAGACCTATTGGGGCGAGTCTAATTGAAATGCAGCCACACTCCCCATGATGTGAGCTGGACGAACGAGAGGAATCTCGCGGCAAGTTTGTCGTAACCGGCTCCGCCGGCGCATTACTCGATGCCAACCTTCTCCAATCTTCATAGATGTAGCTCGGCTATGTGGAGACTTCATTCGCCGCATCCAACCCCGTTCTGGACTGTCGGTTTCGCGACGCGGCGTCATATCCCTCTCCTGACGGCAATCTGGGCTATGCTTGGACGACCAAAATCTGGTAGGCTTCGGCGTCTTTTGGAAGGCGCGCCTTTGCGATTAGCTCCCGACCGTCTCAACCTTGCGATAGCCCGCCGTTGCGACGTCGCTTGTGCAGGTTGTTATACCGTCTTTGGCCATTTAGAGCCGAACCTGCCCTCGTTTTTGTCGGCCGCACGAGAATTCGCCCGCCTTGGAGTGGTCAACGTCACAATCTCAGGCGGGGACCCACTGAATTTACCTGGCCTCATGGATTTTATGAGTGCACTTCGGACTGCTGGAGTGAAATCGATCAAACTCGATACGGTGGGTGTGGGGCTCGTCTCGGCGCCGCGCCGCACCAACATGAATCTGGTAGATCTCTTAAAGGGAGTAGATTTCCTCGGCATTCCCCTGGACGGGTGGTCTGATGCGAGCGTGCTACAGTTTCGGCGTGGCCGAAGCCATCTTTACAGCGAAACTATTGAACTTTTGCGCGTGATAGACACTCTTCGCGGTCCGCCCAAACTTATTATCAATACTGTGGCGCATCGGAACAACGTTGAGCACTTGGAGCGTATTAGGGATGAGCTGGTTCGCCATTCCAGCGTGTGTCACTGGAATGTATTTCAATACACCGCAACAGATCAGGCAAACGATTTTTCGAACATGCTCTATTCCGTTGATGATCAAACATTCGAGATTTTTCGAACTCGAATGTTTGCTCAAGTTCCCTCAGACAGCGGCATTCGCACCTCTTTCCCTTTCGAATTTCGAACCAGTCGATCGCGCTTGGGCCAGTATTTGCTTGTTAACAGCGACGGAGAAGCTTGGCTTCCTGATGAGGTGGGAAAAACCGTACGCTTAGGTTCAATATTCGGCCGGGAAACAGAAATTCTTGAGAAGTGGAGTCACATAGTAACCGGCCTGGTTTCTCGGCCTCCCAGCAGCTTGAGCGAGGCTTCGCGGATCGCAAAATAGCGATGCTGTTTATTAGCTATTCACGGGAAGACAGAGCGACTGTTGCCAAACTCATCGAAGAGCTGGCAGCAGAGGGTATTCCCTACGTCGTCGATCTGGATCTGGCAGAAGGCGATCCTTTTTGGCGCGAGGTGATCGCAAATCGATTAAGCCACTGTCATTTGATGGTGTGTTTGGCTTCTGCGCGAGCTGATTATTCGCCTTGGGTGGAGCAGGAACAAAGAGCGTTCCAAGGCCCGAAGCTGAGAATTGCAATCGGCTCTGCAAGCAAGTCAATTCCAAGCCATGACTCCATATCCACCGTGCCGCAAGATCGAGCAATACGCGCTATTCGCAAGGCTCTCGGCCCTCATGTTTGTGATTCTGATACCGATCGCGGTTCTCTCCAAGAGCGAACGCAGGCCGACGCCCGCGCGCTACTCGTGTTGGAGGAGCAAAGGCGCTTAAGCTTTTTTTTGCTGTCCCCACCCGCAAATTTCTCGCTCGATGTCGAAGGAATAAATGGAGTGATCACAAATGGATTTACAGAACTACAAGTTCGTTCATTGCCGCGCCCCAACGAAACGATATTCGTGACAACGCTGCCCATCACCAATCGGCAATACCGCATTTTTTTGGGTCAAACAGGCTACCTTCAGCCGCCAACTTGGCAGCGACCTAATTATTGTGAGGACGATGCGCCGGTCACCGGGGTGAATTGGTTTGAAGCCGCCACCTTCGCAGCTTGGATTGGCGGCGCACTTCTGACCGAAGAAGAATGGATAGCTGCCGCAAGAGGCAAAGAGCGAACCCGAACGTTCGCTACTGCCACCGGTCTCATCGATGACGCAGCGGCTTATTTCGGGAACGCCTTCGCAAGCGGTGCGCCCAAACTGCCTATAAGCCATCCGCCAAATCCAGAGGGCTTCTATGGTTTATGCGGCAATACGTGGGACTGGTGTGCGACGCCCAAAGGCCCGCATCGCGCCATCTTGGGTGGCGGTTATATGGATTCTGCCACATTCTGTCGTATCGATGCCGGCTACCGCAATGCCCCTATAGACCGCGATTGTTGCGTTGGTTTTCGCGTCAAGGCATCCGTGGCATAATGGAGAGTAGATGTTTCTGGACATCAAGGAGATCGGCAATGGCTGACGATGCAGAGGTGCTAAAGTCCGTTGAAAAACTTCCAGCAAACGAACAAGCGGCCGCTTTGGCGCACTGGATCTACACGCAGACGACACATCGTGACGACACCACATGGTCTGCGCGGGTCGCTGAAGCTTGGAGCGCATTGGGACCTGAACCCAAGCGTTTTAATATCCTGGCCATAGACACGTGGGTGGAACATCCTGAATTGCTGCAAGCCTGGATTAATGCTGTGCATGACTACGGTAAGCGGCACATCAGCAAGCAAAGCCAAGGGACCCAGAAACCGAGCGCTATTGGCTGACGAAACTCAATGAAAGTCGTCATCAATCGGGTTACCCGTCTGCTAGACGACTATTTCAAGGTCGACGAAGCCGTCTTCCAGTATGAGCAGTTCGACGGCCGTATGAGTCCGCCGATCCGGCGGCTTTGCTACGAGCGGGGCGATTCGGTTGCTGCCATAATATTTGATCGCGACCGACAAAAGGTAATCCTCGTCGAACAGTTCAGATATCCCGCCTTCAGAAAAGGCGAGGGGTGGACACTCGAACTTGTGGCCGGGATCATTTCTCCCGATGAGACCGCAGAAGCCACCCTACGGCGTGAGCTACTCGAGGAGATTGGTTATGTTATCGATCGTTTGGTTCCGATCGCAACTTTTCTACTTTCGCCCGGCGGATCTTCGGAACAAATATTTCTCTATTGCGCCGAAGTAACCAGCAAAGGAAAGGTCGCCGCAGGCGGCGGGCTGAGAGACGAAGGCGAGGACATACGCGTTATTGAGCTTTCGCTAAATGAGCTAAATCAACGCATAGAAAAAGCGCAAATTCGCGATGCCAAAACTTTGGTTGGAGTCATGTGGCTGCTCAATCGCCATCATCGATCATACGGTGGGGAAGCAGCTAATGAGTGAAGAAATAAAGCGCTGCTTCGTTATTATGCCGTTTGGAGAGAAAATTGACGCCGACGGCAAGAAAATAGACTTCAACGAAATCTACGATATCCTGATTGAACCGGCAATTACCGGAGAAGCAATGCAACGAGCAGGTGGGCCACCACTTGAATGCATACGATGCGACAAGATTGTCCAAGCCGGGTGGGTACATCGGCTTATGATTTCCAAAATCTACGATGCCGACGTAGCCGTCGTCGATCTCTCAACACTAAATCCCAACGTCTTTTATGAATTGGGTGTACGCCATGCCCTACGTCGAGCTGTTACTGTATTGCTCTGTCGAGAGGGAACAACCACGCCCTTCAATATCGCGGGCTTTAATTGCATATCTTACAACCCCCACGACAAAGACACTCTGAGTCCCGTTCGCGACCAGATCGCAAGATTTGTCGCAAATGGACTAAGAAATGGATCGAGGGACAGTCTAGTCTATGAAGTTCTGGAGGAAATGGGGTGGGAAGGCCCTCCTCCGATGCAATTGACGCCGGAACCGCCACGTACTTTTCAGCTGCGGCGAGCACCAAACAAACGTGTTGGAGTTATAACTGGAGGCCTGCACGACGTCCGCGGCATCGACATCTGGGTCAACTCTGAAAATACAAACATGCAAATGGCCCGTTTTTACGAGCGATCTGGCTCAGCCGTAATTCGGTACTACGGTGCGCATAAGGACGAGACTGGCGATGTAAGTGAAGACGTCATTGCCGATGAGCTCCATAGGGTGATGAAGCGTAAACATTCCGTCGCGCCGGGCACGATAATCGCAACCTCTCCAGGTGAGCTGAAGAAACGGGGAGTAAAGTGGATCTTTCACGCCGCGGCTGTACAGGGCCAACTCGGAAGGGGCTATAGGCCCGTCGCCGATGTCCGTGAGTGTGTCCGGAATGCACTCGAGTTGGCCAATTCGCCCAAATACCGAGCTTCTAAATGTCGATCCATACTTTTTCCGCTGTTCGGTACGGGGACTGCCGGTGCAAAAGTCCACAGTACAGTCAAGGAATTGATCGTGACGGCTATCAATTACCTTGAAAATAATGAAGCGAACAAGATCGAGGAAATCTACTTTCTCGCTTTAACCGATCATCAGCGAGATGCCTGTCTGAATGCTTTTAAGGCCGCGGAGACTGATCCAGTGTCGAAGGACAGCCCTCAATGGTTGGAGACACGGCCTTCTTTCAAAAGTGAGTAGTTGCCACTTTCGGCCTAACTAGCTCATCGATAAAAGAGCAAATCTGCCGAATCAGCCGGCTTTCTAATTTGCCCCAGCGTGCCCGGCAGGTTTCTCTCCTCGCTGATCTATCAAAGGCTGCGCGCGCTCCATGCCGGCCAACGAATTGCGGTCGACAACTCCGAGCGCCTTGATGCCAAGCACGGCGGCGGCTGAAAACAATTCTTCAGCCGAGGATACCCCGCGCAGGAACGAGAAATGTGTGGTGACCTGCAAATCGGCGTAGTTCAGCGTCACCGACGCCGTGCAGCCACCAGGAGCCGCCTTGCTCCGTCGGACCGTCGCGGAACAGCCAGTAGCGCGTACCGTCCGCGGTTTCGACCCGGTAATAATCGCGCACGAGCTTGGTCTCGCCTTCGCTGAGCCACCACTCGCCATGAATACGCTCGGGACCGTCGGCCTTGGCGACGCGATGCCGTGCCTTGCGCCAGATAAACATCCGCGGCGGATGATCCGGAAGTTCGGCCACCGCTTCGACTTTCTCCGGCTGAAGGAAGAGGCGCGCGGGACGCGGCAAATCCTTCGGCCACGCCAAGCCTTCAGTCGGATGCAGAGCCGCGACGCGACGTGTGGCACGCTCTGGCAAAAGGCTTTCGACCGGCGACATGCGGAATACATTGCTTTCGCCGAGCCGCACACCGAGCGTATCCACCAGTTGCGAAACATCATGCCGCGATTGGTCCGTGCCGACGTGGCGGCCGACGGTTTGCCGTTCGACCACAGCTTCGACCCAAGATGCCGTCAGTGAAGCCGATTCAATACCAAAGCCGGGATCAATGACGACGAGGCGCTCAGCCAGCAGTTTCGCGAGGTGCTTGGGCTCACGGTAAGGCCGCGACAGACCAATGCGCGCGGCCTGAGCGATATTGTCGACACGCACGAACACCAGATCGAGCCGACGCGCGCCAATGCCACGCGCTTCGAGATCGAGGCATAGCTTGTCGGCGAGCTTTTCGATAATGCGCTTGAGATCCCCGGGATCGCCAACTGGTTCGGCAAAGCGCAATTCGGTACGCGGTACTTCGGGTGGCAACAAAGATGGTAGCGGTTCATTGGCATTGCCGAGCGCCTGGTCGAGGCGCAGCAAGACCTCGCCGCCAAACCGCGTTTGCAGACTGCCGCGTGGCTTGCTGGCCAATTGCGCCACGCGTTCAATGCCTACATCGCTGAGTGACGCGATTGTTGAGGGTGCCAAGCGCAGGGCCGCGACCGACAAACTGGCGATCGCATCCGATGAACGGCCGGGTGACACAATCTGCGCCTCGCCGAAACGCGCCAGCGCCCAAGCGCAGCCGGCCGTGTCGGCTAGTGCTGCACGGGCCGTAATGCCTTCGGCCTTGAGGCGCTTGCAAAGATCGGCAATCAGCGTCGCTTCGCCTTGAAACAAATGAGCCGAGCCCGCCACATCAATGAAGATGCCATCCGGCGGATTAGGCGTGACCAGCGGCGAGTATTTGATGCACCAGAGCGCAAGGCGGATATCCGCCGGAGCGACGGCAAGCCCCGCGACCTGGTGATTTAGCGTGACGATGGCTAAGCGCCACGGTGACCGCTACACGCTGCTTTTCGAGCGCGGGCTTGACTAGGGTGTGCTCGGATCATTATTCAGCGCGCTC
>Ga0302325_10014372_pt1 | contig 16860 bp, 12 predicted proteins | sample Palsa_T0_2_FD_201948 | JGI IMG/M metagenome (GOLD analysis project Ga0302325, IMG submission 201948) | Peat permafrost microbial communities from Stordalen Mire near Abisko, Sweden - Palsa_T0_2 | ecosystem: Environmental > Terrestrial > Soil > Palsa > Peat permafrost | place: Sweden: Abisko... | reverse complement strand
AGGCCGTCTAAAAATAGACAGCCGGTACATACTAACCCAATTATAATAAAGCACTAAGAAAAACTAAGCGTTTTGCATCTCTTTCACTTTCTCGCGGATTTTGTTTTCAATATCCGTAGCCAGTTCCGGGTTGTCGCGCAACAGTTGTTTCACTGTATCCCTGCCTTGCCCCAGCCGGTCCGTACCATAGCTGAACCAGCTGCCGCTTTTCTGCACAATGCCCAGTTCTACGCCCATATCGATGATCTCGCCCGATTTGGAAATTCCTTCTCCGAACACGATGTCGAATTCTGCTGCCCGGAATGGAGGAGCGACTTTGTTCTTCACCACTTTCACCTTTACCCGGTTGCCTACTGCTTCCTCGCCATCCTTGATCTGCGCCATGCGCCGGATGTCCAGCCGGACAGAGGCATAGAACTTCAATGCGTTGCCTCCTGTCGTCGTCTCCGGATTGCCGAACATGACGCCAATCTTTTCGCGCAGCTGGTTGATGAAAATACAAATGGTGTTGGTCTTGCTGATCGTAGCGGTAAGCTTACGTAAAGCCTGTGACATCAGTCGTGCCTGCAGGCCCATCTTACTGTCTCCCATTTCTCCTTCCAGCTCACCCTTAGGCACCAACGCCGCGACCGAGTCGATGACGACAATATCCAGGGCGCCGGAGAGGATCAACCGGTCGGCTATTTCCAACCCCTGTTCTCCATAATCGGGTTGCGAGATCAGCAGGTTGTCGATATCCACGCCCAATTTCTGGGCATAGGCGCTGTCGAATGCGTGCTCGGCATCGATGATGGCGCACATGCCGCCCTTTTTCTGGGCTTCCGCAATAATATGCGTGGCGAGGGTCGTCTTACCGGAAGATTCCGGGCCATATATTTCAACGACTCTGCCTTTGGGTAAACCCCCGACGCCCAGCGCCATATCCAATCCGATCGAACCGGTGGAAATGACCTCCATAGGCTCCTGGCTTCTTTCATTCATCATCATCACGCTTCCTTTCCCGAAATCCTTATCTATTTTGTCCATTGTCAGCTTTAAAGCCTTCAATTTTTCTGCGTTTGACATAATCGTATTTTTTAGTTCACCCAAATTTATTGATTCACCAAATGTAGGATAATTAATTTATTCACACCTAATAATTTTAGTATTTTTTCGCTAACTTGTTTGGTAGCCTCTTTGATTTTATTTATTTGCGCAGACAACGCGACATTCGTAAACTGCATTTAAGCCAACAGACAGCGAAACCCGGGGCAATATGAATTTATCCGAACAGCTGGACGACGCCCGGTTGGGCAGTACGGCGGCGCAAAAATATCTTTTCGACCTCCTGGCCGATCCCATGATGGCAGTTTGCTGTCGTTATGTGAAAAGCCGGGCAGATGCGGAGGAGCTATTGCTGGACGGATTTTACAAATTCTTCTCCCACCTGGCGGAATTCCGGTACCAGGGGGAAGCCGCGCTCTATGCCTGGATTAAGACCATTATGGTCCGGGAATGCCTGATGTTCCTCCGGCGCCGCCATGCCTTTTTCGTGCTGGTCAGGGCAGATGGAGATACCGAAGACGTATCCTGCGATGCTGACGCCCTGTCCACCCTGTCGGCGGCCGAGATCTTCGACCTCATTGTGCAGCTGCCGGTCGGTTACCGGACGGTATTCAACCTTCACGTCATGGAGGGGATGGAGCATAAGGAAATCGCCCAGGCGCTGGGTATTGCGGAAGGTACGTCCAGGTCTCAGCTCAGTAAGGCAAAACAATTATTACAGAAAATGCTATTGCAAAAGGGAGTACAATATGTCAAACGAAAAAACCGATGAATTTTTATCCTGGCGCGGTCGCCTGGGCCACCCGGACGCCCTTCCGGAACAGGGTCTTGAAAACCATGAAGCCAGCTGGCAACGCCTTGCGGAACGCCTCCGCGAAAAGCCCCGCCGCCGGTTGAGCGGCTATTGGGTGGCCGCTGCCTGCCTCCTGTTAGCGCTGATTCCCGCCATCCGCTTTCTCCATCCCCGGTCCCCTGCTACAGCCCTCCGGCCCACTGCCCGGCAACGTACGCTGGTACAAAAGGTCGCGGCCAAATCTCTCCCGGGGGAGCGTCCCGTTACCCCTCCGCCGCTTCCCGCCATCTCTGGCGCTTTCCCCGTCGTCAGCCACCATCGGCGTCCGTCCTCCCGCCCGTCCATCCCTGGCACCGAGCCGTCGCTTCTAAGCTCGGCCGCGCCTACGCACGTCCTCCCCCCAGCCATCACCGACCTCGACATAAAGCCGGCCACAGACTCACCTCAACTGATCGCCCGGCTGCCAGCCCCGAAAAAACAGCTGAAAGTCGTCTATTATAATGAGCTCAGCCATCCGTCAGCCCCATCGCCATCCACGGCCGCCCGCACACCCGGCTTCCTGAAGTTCAGCTTAGAACGCTTCGGCAGCCCGACCACCGCCGGCGATCAGGAGGCACAGCCCAACAATGATCCTGTCTTAACCATCAAACTCATTCCGAAAAACAATTAGAAAATCCCATTAGAACATGAAAAAGCTAATGACCGTGCTCGGCCTCCTGCTGAGCATCACAGGGACGCTTTGCGCCCAGGAAAATGACCATGCCGAAATGACCACGGCTACCTATAAGGGCCTCTCTCCGGACGAACGACTGTTCACCCCCTGGCCCTACAGCTTCGGCATCGACTATACGATCACCCTCGACAGGAGCAACAAGCTCAGGATCGAACTGGCCAACGGCTATGACCTCCATACCTTCGAGAACATCGACTCTCTTCTGATGATCTTCCTGGGCGACCTGAAACCGCTACGGGATTCCCTGTCCGACCCCATGACCGTCAAACGCATCGATTATCTCATCGACACCTCCGGTCACAAAAAGCTGCGCATCCGCCAGTACCGCCCCTCCGGCACCAGCTACCTCGTCGATGGCGACGAGCCTGCCTTGCTGAAGATCCAGCAGGACACCATCTACATTATGCTTGTCACCCGCAGTAAAGAGGGAAAAACCAGCCGGGGCCTCCGGTATGATCGCCTCTGCTTCTTCCTCAACCGCTACAGCGAACTGGATGCCTATATCGCCAATGGCCTCAATGAAACGGTTCATTCCATGCTGTCGGATATCAAAGCCCCGCACCACGTCTATACCTGTCCTTTCTGCTATACTATTAACAAACCAACCATCAAATCGCATCTCAATTACGGCAATGGGCTAATGTTGTTCAATGCTTCGGTTGCCTTCCAGAACTACAGGAATGAGTTCGTCCCCTCCTTTACCCTCAATTCCGGCGTCATCCTGAATCGGGGCTCGATCAGATATATTTTCCGCGCATACTGGGAACCGCTATTTTTCTTCTCGACCAACGCACAGGGTCAATCGCAGGTCTTTCGGAATGATTGGGTCGGCATCGGCTTCCAGGCCGTTCTGCCCGAGAACCCCAACGGGCTGAAAGTGGCTTTATCCTTCGGCTGGCTCGCTCACAGCGAGGGGAATTATTTTAACCCTAAGCCTGTATTCCGTCTCAGCCCCTTTGTATGGCAGCATGGCCCCTTCCACATCGGGCCCGCGCTGTATTTCGACCGCTTTTTCAAGGACGTGACCCCGTCGATCAGATTCAGCTTCCTCGGTTTCTGACAGGAGGGGACAAGACGCCCTTCAACCTATAGATAAGGTAGAATAGGTTGTCTCTTTTCGGAGGCCCCTGAAAAATATATGTAAAACACACCTGTAAAGTCATGTAAAAGCGGCACCAACGCTCCCACAGTGATCGGCAAAGATGAGTTTGGCATCAAATATGCCTATTTTTAACCCGCAACAAATAGTCTTATATGGTTTGTTGCTATATCTTTGACCCATTCTTCTCTAACCGTATGATCGCACCCGGCCGGAGTGGAATGATTTTTTAAAAAAAATGACATTACTATGAAGCTTAAACAATCATTGCTTTTCGCTGCTTTCTCTATCTTCCTATTCTCATGCGTAAGTACAAAAAAATTCAAAGCTGCGCAGGCAAAGATCGATTCCCTGACCGCCGCTAACGCCAAGCTCGCCGGTGATCTGAAAAACTGTAACGACCTTACTTCCTCAGACGCTACCAAGGCAGCCGCCCTTCAGGCACAGATTGACGCGCTCAATAAGCAAATCGACTTCCTGAAGCAAAATCATGACGCAACCCTCAAGCAACTGCAGGATCTTTCTGTTATCTCCGGCTCCCAGGCAGAAAGCATCAAAAAATCTTTGGACAACATCGGGGCCAAGGACAACTACATCCAGAACCTCCAGAATGAGCTTGCTCACAAGGACTCCCTCAACATGGCCCTCGTGATGAATCTCAAAGGCGCCCTCGCAGACGTAAATGACAAGGACATCAATATTAAGGTCGACAAAGGCGTCGTCTATATCGATATCTCTGACAAACTGCTCTTCGCCAGCGGCAAATGGGATGTAACGGAAGCGGCGAAAGTCGTACTCGGCAAAGTCGCGACCGTGCTGAAAGCACAACCCGATATCGAATTCATGGTGGAAGGCAATACGGACAACAAACCGTACGTGCATCCCGGCCCGCTGAAGGATAACTGGGACCTTAGCGTTAAGCGCGCCACTTCTGTCGTTCGTATCCTGCAGACTCAATATGGTCTCGACCCTGCGCATATTACCGCAGCCGGCCGTGGCGAATATGTGCCTGCAGCCGCTAACGATACCGAAGAAGGCCGTGCCGCTAACCGCCGCACCCGTATCGTAATCCTGCCTCAGCTGGATCAGTTCTTCAAGCTCCTAGAGAAGAAATAAATACTCCTTAAGGGTAAACATATATGGCCCGCCATCAGGCGGGCCTTTTTTTGTTAGTAATCATCATTTTATATACTATTCTGCGTTATGGATGTAACCCGGCTCAATCAGTCTGGGCCCGTCGTCCGCCTTATGCGAAGTAACCTGTCGAAAATAGCCGGTGTGGCCCTGCTGGTAGCGCTCTGTTTTTCCTGTTTTGCCGACGGGCAAATCCCCGTTGCCCGCACCGGGATATTGGATCTCCGCAACGAGGATCTGTTCGGTCGATCGGTTTCCCTGGACGGTGAATGGGGCTTCTTCTGGAACCGCCTGCTTTCTCCCGATAGCCTTTCCTCCGCTGCACCCGACTATGTTCCTTTTCCGGTATTATGGAAAAATCTCGAGGTCAAAGGTCAAAAGATCCCTTCTCAGGGATATGCCACGTATACCCTCAAGATCCTGCTGCCCGCCAAAAGGCCCCGCATTGGCCTGGAAGTGCCGGACACCTATTGCGCTTATAAATTATATGTTAATGGCGTAGTGCAGATACAGAATGGAGAACCTGCCACCACGGAAGACAAAGCCACTCCGTTTTGGGTGACCCGGACTATCGCCCTGCCAAATGGCGAACATGATACCCTCACGATGGTACTCCAGATCGCTAATTTCTGGCATGCCCGGGGCGGCCCCTACAAACATATCCTGATCGGGGATAAGGACGAACTTTTCCTGAAAAAGAACCGGGATGCTGCTTATGATAGCGTCCTCGCCGGCTGTATGTTTATGGGCGGGCTCTTTTTTCTGGGTCTTTTTATGTTCGGCAAGCATGATAGAACAATCCTTTATTTCGCCCTGTTCTGCATCGCTTTCAGCTATAGAATGATAGGCACCAACCTGTATGTGCTCCATTCCTTATTCCTGGACCTGAACTGGTTTATCACTATACGGCTCGAATACCTTTCCCTTTACCTGTCCATGGGCTTGTTCTGTGCCTATACCCGGCGGCTGTACCCCCTGGATATCATTCCCGTTATTACAAAAGGGCTCATCTGGTTCTGTGCAGGCTACAGCGCGATTGTCCTGTTCACTCCCACGCTGATCTTTACGCAGCTGTTGATCTCCTTCCTGGGCATGATGTTTTTCTGTATTGCCTATTCGATGTATGTCTTCCTTCGGGCTGCCAAACATCGCCGCAGCGGATCCCTGTTTGCTCTCCTGAGCACGGCCGTCATGCTCTTCATCGGCTCACTCATGAACCTGCATTATTTCGGATTGATCTCCGACTGGCGCATAGTCCTTTTCGTCTGCTATATCGCTTTCTTCTTTTTGCAATCCCTTGCCTTGTCCCATCGCTTTGCCCAGTCCTTGCGCCTGGCCGCCGAACAGGCCGAACAAGGCTTACGCAGCAAGACTGAATTCCTTTCCACTATGTCCCACGAGATCCGGACCCCCCTGAACGCGGTCATCGGGATGACTCACCTGCTGCGGGGGCAAGATCCGCGCGAAGACCAGAAAGAAGACCTGGATGTACTCCTCTTCTCGGCCAATAACCTGTTGTCTATCGTCAATAATATACTCGACTACAATAAAATCGAGGAAGGCAAGATCGGATTCGAAAATATTCCCATGGATCTGGCGGCCATTGCAAGAAATATAGTGGCCGGGTTGAAAAATACCGCAGATGAAAAAGGTATTCAGATCCTCGCCGACATCGACGCAAAACTCGATAGGAAAGTGCTGGGTGATCCTACCCGAATGAGCCAGGTCATCAACAACCTCGTGCATAACGCCATTAAATTCACCAGGGAGGGATTCGTACGGTTATCCATCAGTGTCGATTCTATAAAGCCGGAGTCCATTAGCCTCACCGTCAAAGTGGAAGACACCGGTATCGGCATCCCCCTGGAAAAACAAGGCCTTATTTTCGACCGGTTTACCCAGGCTGACTCTTCTACTTCCCGAAGCTATGGCGGCACCGGACTAGGATTGGCCATTACGAAAAAAATCCTCGAATTACAAGGAGTCAGCCTTCAGCTGACCAGTGAACCCGGCCAGGGATCCTCCTTTTATTTTACGCAAACTTTTCCTTTCACCAGCGCGACCACGGAAGAAAGCAGTGATCATACTTCCGCCGTCGGCGGCGAACAACTGCTCCGCGGCATTCATTTGTTGCTGGTGGAGGACAACCCCTTGAATGTCCTGGTGGCCCAGACTATGCTGGAGAGCAAGGGGGCTACGGTCGACGTTGCTACCAACGGAGAAGAAGCTCTCGAAGAGCTGGACTCCGATCGTCACCATCTGATCCTTATGGACCTGCATATGCCGGTTATGGATGGATATGAAGCAACTATCCTTCTGCGTCAGCGGGGTGAAACGCTGCCGATCATTGCACTGACAGCCAGTTCCCCGAAAGAAGTGGAAAGCGGCGCCTTTGCGGCGGGCCTTAATGATGTAGTGGTCAAACCCTTCAGCCCGGATGACTTATACAGGGTCGTTCTCCAGCATGTACATAAAGTACTGCAATAACTGCCGAGCTTTTTTACCGGCTATACCGCGCCTCTTCCAGGTCCAATTCGAACTCCTTGCTTCGCAGCAGCTCATCGGAATACTCATCACCATTCCGCAACCGCGACAATTCCTGGCGCTGAACCTGGACAACCTCCAGTAACAACTTTCTGAAGGCAGGCATAAAATCCGGCTCTTTTTCCTGCTGGTCCCCGGTGCCGATCTGTCGCCCCGCGTTATCGGCTACCCGCTCATAGCGCGCTTTCAGCTGCCGGAAAGGCTCTATTGATGTGACCTCCTGTTCATATTGCGTTTCGATATGCTGCACCACGGCCCTGGCCAGCCGCAGTCGTAACGCCAGCTCCCGCTGCTCTTCTGCTTTGTCATCGGCCTCAACGCCTAACCACCGGATGATCGGCGGAAGCGTGAGCCCCTGGAATACCAGGGTAACGAGGATGACGATGAAGGTGATGCAAAGGATCAGATTACGATGAGGAAAACCTTCCCCACTGGCGAGCGTGATGGGGATAGCCAGCGCCGATGCCAGGGAGACGACACCGCGCATCCCGGCCCAGCCGGTGATGAAGACCAGTTTCTTTCCGGGCCGGGGCTCCGTCCGGCGGATCTTTTTACTCAATAGCCGGGGCAGATATGCGCCGGGATATACCCAAGCCAGCCGTGCAAGGATCGCTACCAGGCTGATCACGATGCCATATCCGATGGCAGCCCGCAAGGAATATTCGCCCAGGCCCCGGACAATCCCCGGCAGCTGCAGCCCGATCAGGATGAATACGACGCCATTCAGCAGGAACACTATTACATTCCATACGCTCACGGATTGCAGCCGGCTGCTGTAATTGAAGACGTCATGCGACCGGAAGCTCAGGAAGAGCCCCCCGCTGACGACCGCCAGCACCCCGGAATAATGAAAATGCTCCGCCGCGATATACATGAGGTAAGGGGAGATCAGCGTGATGGCCGTATCGATAGTGGCGGTAGTGGGCAGCCAGCGATGAATGGCATATACAATATGAGCGATGACCAGCCCGATCAGTATCCCCATGAAGACGACCAGCCCGAAATCCAATCCCGCTTTCCAGGCCACGAATTTCCCGGTGAGTAAGGCTGCCAGGGCAAACCGGTAAATGATAAGGCTGGATGCATCATTGACCAGACTTTCCCCTTCGAGTATCGTCGTAACTCTCTTGGGCACTTTCAGGTTCTCCAGCACGCTGGAGGCCGCCACCGCATCGGGCGGCGAAACGATCCCGCCCAGCAGGAAACCCAACGCAAGAGGGAAATTGGGTATCAGATAATGTGCGACATAGGCTACGGCTGTGGCTGTCAGCAACACAAGTCCGAACGCCAGCAAATTGATAGAACGCCGCATCCGCCAGAAGTCATGCCAGGAAGTATACCAGGCCGCGGAATAGAGGAGCGGCGGCAAAAAGATGATGAACACGATATTGGGATCCAGCCGGATCTGCGGGATGCCCGGTATCATACTGATGCCCAGCCCGGCGATCACCAGGAAAATAGGATAAGAGATCCGCAGCTTGTCGCTCAGCATCGCCAGCATCGAGACGACGAACAGCAAGGAAATGATCAATAATAAACTGTCCTTTAGCATATCACTTCAATTCCCTGATCATGATATTCCGGAAATAGATAGGCGCGCCGGCATGTTTGCCCTGTAAGCCGACATGCCCATGCAGCGGCAACGTCGCCATGGGATTGCTCAGCCAGCCGGGTGGGGTTGTTCCGTCTATATTCTTGCCCGCAGACGTATACAGGCTCATATCGCAGGTGTTCACCAGCTGACCGTTCAGCACGACCCAGATCATTCTGCCCTTACAGGTGACGGTATAGTGGTTCCATTCCCCGGGCTTTTTGACGAGATGTTTGGTGGCGGGCTGATGGCCAAAGATTGAGGCACACTGCCAGTCCGGTTCGGCCTTCGCCCACTCGTCCGCGTAATCATCGGTAATCTGGATCTCTACGGAATGCGGGATCCAGTCCTTGGTATCGGTCGCATGCACCAACACCCCGCTATTGGTGCCGGGCGCATTCATGAAGTCCAGGTCTAAAATGAAATCGTCGTATTCTTTGACGCTCCAGATCGATTCGTCCTTTGAGGCCGTCAGCACCCCGTCCGCAACACTCCAGACACTGTCGGGGAAAATGGCGTTGGAAAGGCTCTTGTCGAACAATGGATGCCATCCTTTACCCGAGGTATGGGGATGGAGATACTCTGGTTCCTGGGCGGCGGACCGCAGGGCAAGGACCGACAACAATAAAAGACTGGTTATTTTGATGGTTTGCATACGATAAAGGTAGGTTACAGAGACATAACATACAATTCACTTTGTGGTAACATAATTGCAGGAACTTTCCTTAAAACATGCTCATGACAACTACATTGGCAGACCTGACACGGGACTTGCTGAATAGCGGGGTCTTCAATCATCTTCCAGATGACGAGATCGGCAGGTTGCACTGGATGATCCTGCAGGGACAAAGCGAGGGTCAAATGCCGCTGGCGCCGTTATTCAGCTATTGGTACCGGGGGGATTATTATTCCTCCAATGCCTCTCCCCATCTTTTGCAGCAATGCAACGAGTATTTACAACGGATGGGCCAGCCGCTCATCGACGTGTACGGGGAAGAATTCTACGAAGCCTGAGGCCCCCGGTAATAGCTCCCGGGATCTTCCAGCACCTTTTTCCACTGGCGCTGATGGCTCTCCTGCCACTTTTTGTCCGGGTGGATGCCCCAGTTCACCTGCTTCAGCTGTTCTCTTACAAAAGTCCGCTGCTCCGGATGCACAAATAAAGGATGCCGGTAATACCAGTCCTTTTCCTTTGTCAACGCCTTCCAGAATGCCTCAAAGCTGGTATACCACGTGTCGAATACCTCCACTTCACCTGTCTTCGGATCGGCAACACTATAGTTGTAAAGAAATGAAACCTCCCCATTGCCCTCCGGCACCCGGAAGAGACTTCCGCCGCTGTATTCCGAGCTTATATCAAAATAGAGTTCCTTAGGCATGATGAAGGTTTTTTTGTAATTTCGGGCTATATTTCTATTATCTTATAAAAAATTATTTATATGGCTCTCATTCCTAATAACAAGAAGAAGAAAGACGGCAAACCACTCGCTGGTCCCAAAAGCAATATCCCCGGCTTTCCCGCCGGCAAAGGCAAAGCTAACACGAAAGGCGTACCCAAGAATACCCGGCTGACCGGCGGTTCACAACGCGGTTCCTGAGTCGGTGCTATCGCCTGAGGGCTCGTAGCCTTTTCGTTTCTGCTCCTCTTTCAGTCGGTTCATTTCATTCCGGGCCTCCTCGTCATTGGCAAAGGTTTTCAACGAGGCTTGCCCCCGGCTGCCCATTTTGCCCTGGCGGATGATCAGCTTATTGCCGTCGGTCGCGGCTTCCCAGAATTTTTCACCCGCCCCGTCCTGCAGTACCCACCGGCTAAACGCAAGGTGATCGTATGTGCCCGTCCGTGCAGGGGCCCCCGTCATCGGGTCGGCTGCAGCAGTTCCCGCTGCCAATGGCATCTCCGCGCGGCTGTCATCGGATCCTGCTTCCAGTGCCTTCAATATTTGCTCTATCACTTTCTGCGGCTGGTGCAGCCAATCCTTGGCATAAACAGACAACACCTTCCAGCCGAAACTTTTCAGGATGGCAGGCCGCTGGTAATACTGCTCGATCAGGTTCTCATTGCGGTAATGCTGATCGTCGTCTATCAGGATAGCCAGCGCATACTCCTCGTCATCCGGCGTCCGCCGGACGGCCAATGAGCACTTGAAGCCCGACTGTCCCACCTGCTCCGCCACCTCGTAGCCCCGGGCAACCAGCTGATCCCGGATCTCTTCTCGCATAATGGTCGGGGTTGTAGTGGCGTCTTCCGGTTTGCGGGTCGTGAGGCCGTCCAGGATGACCCGCGCTGCCGCCATGCGGCCTTCGCTGATCAGCTCCGCATATTGCAGCCAGCGGCGGAGGTAATTGGCGCCTTCATTATATTCGTTCGTGATATGATCATAACGGATGCTGGACACCACAGCCATATGCATCCTGGCGCGGCTGAACAGCACGTTCAATCTTTTTTCACCCCCTCTTTTATTCACCGGCCCGAAGTTCATCAGCATCCGGCGCTGGCTGTCGAATCCATAACAGACGCTCATGATGATGATATCCCTTTCATCACCCTGGATATTTTCCAGGTTCTTGACGATAAGGCCCGTGAACTGGTCGTTCTCCGTGCGGTTATAAGCCTCTTCCAGCTGTTGGGCAAAATCGGCATCCGCTGCCGCTATTTCGTCCAGCGCATCTTCGATCGCGTGCTGCTGCTCCTGGCTGAAGGCTACGATGCCGATACTCTCCCTGACCCCGCGATTCAGCAATTCCTTCACCAGCCGGGCAATATAGCCGGCCTCTGCGCTATTGCTCCGTTTGTCATATACACTGTCGGTTAGCAGGTGATAGCTGATACTGCGGTCGAAGAGATAGTCTGCATTCACCGCTGCGTCGTCAGGCCGGGCCACGCGGATCGGTGCTTTTTCCCGGTGATGGATCGTCTTGTCGGGAATGGTCAACAGCTCTCCTTCGTAGAAAGCGTGATTGCTATAGCTGATCAGCGTTTCATAGTGGCTTCGGTAATGCCAGCTCAGCAGTGAGTTCTCGAGCTTGCGCGCTCCCTGCGCCAGCAGGCTGTCAGCATCGTCGCTCAGCCACTCGTCACCTGTGTCTTCATCCGTTTTGTCAAGGTCGTCGGGATCATTGTCTTTGGAGGCCGAGCCGAAAAAATCGGTCGGCGGCATCTGCTTCTCATCGCCAACGATGATCGTCTGACGCGATCGGTATAACGCTGGTACGCCTTCTTCCAACGTGATCTGGCTGGCCTCGTCGAAGATCACCACGTCGAAGCTGTCGAAGTCCAGCGGAAGACTGTCACTGACACTATAGGGACTCATCAACCAGACCGGTTTGAGATCTTTCAGTACCGTTCCGCTTTCCTTAGCCGAGAGTTCCCGGATACTCTTATAACGCATGCTCTTTCCGAATTCGTTCTCCAGGATCTTCCTGCCCTCGGTATACGTTTTCTTGAACTTTTTTTGTTCCTCGTTCAGCTGACTGGCGGGCTTGTTGGACAGGTCCAGCTGCTGAAGGAACCGGTGCCTCACAAAGGCCCTGATCGTATCCGCATTGATGTCCAGCAGTGCTTTATAACCTTCTCCCAGTTGTTGCACTGCTTTTTCCAGCCCGGCCTGGTCGATGCCTGAGAAGAGGCGGTTGTGCTGATAGAGCTCCTGCAAAGCCTTGCGGACAATAGCCGCCTCTGCCTGCAACACGCGCAGCGACAGATGACGAAGCGTATTTTTTACCGAAGAAGGCAGACCACTGAAGGTCCGCAAAACGGGCAGCCATTCTCCCAGTCCGTCGGCGTTAAGCTGCAAGGTTAGCAGCTCGTCCCGGATAGCGGAGAGAGGGCCGGCAGGAGGCTCCTGCAGACATCTTTGAAGAAGGGTGTCCAGCCGGTTGAGCGGTTGGTGCAGGGCCTGTAGCGAAGCGACTAGCGTGGGCCCATCCGGATGCTGCAACAGGTAGTCCAGATCGGGATGTCCTTTTTTACTTTGCAGCAGGTCGATGCTGCGCCATGCCGTATCGATGTTTTCGAGCTGATACTTTACCTCCAGCTGACGCCGGGCCTCTTCCACCGCGCCTGCGGCTACGTATTCCGCTTGCAGCCATTCCAGCACAGTGGTATAAGAAGGCTTGACGACATGCCGGGAGAAATCATACCGTTGCTGCAGCAGCTGTTTCAGTTTCCGCCAGGGTCCGTTCAGCACGCCAAGGAAAGAGCCTTCATACTTAGCTGCCAGCGCCAGCGACGGGGTCACATCCTGCTGGCCCAACTTATCTGTCCAGTCCGCATTTTTTCCTATCGCCTGCTGCGAGGCCTCCTGCAACTGCCGGTAATGCAGCATCTGACGTCCCAGCTCTTTCGCTTCCTGCCGGTCCGGATCGGCCAGGGCGAGATGACCCGTACGGGCCAGGGGATAGAGGAGCACGGAAAATTGCACCAGGTTCCTGATCCGCTCGGGGTCTTGTACCACCGCAGGTTCCAGCAGGCAGGCAAGCAGCAGTCTGTCCACCTCTTCCAGCACGGCCAGCGCCTGTTGCAGCGCGTCACCCAAGTCCCGGTGTGGTGTAGGCGAAAAGAAAATGTTTTCCCGCAACCGGCAGAAGGGATGGGCATTGAATACAGGGTCGGCGCCTGTTTCCGCCAGCAAGGCTTCCAGCTCCGCCAGCCCCGGCCCCGCGTCCTTCCATTCCAGGTAGGAGGGCAACTGCTCTTCTTCCTCCGGTCGCAGGTCGACTAATTCCTTTCGCAACGTAATCAGCCGTTCGATCAGCGCCCGCGTCCCCATGCCAGTATCCTTCCCTTCCAACAGGCTGGTCTGATGGAATTCCCGGATCAGGTCCAGTTGACTGTTCATCCGGTCCAGCAATCCCTGTCGCCTGGACTTCATCAGTGCCAGGTCCATTTTATTTTTCGTGAAATCCTCATAGGTCGTCCTGAGGTTTCGGATAAAATCTCTTTTGTCCCCCTGGCTGTCATGGATATAACAACAAAGCTCCTCCAGCCCGACCTGTTTCAGCCGGTGATAGACGACATCGAGCGCCGCTCGCTTTTCGCAGACAAACAGGATGCTTTTGCCCCGGGCCACGAAATCGGCGATCAGGTTGGTGATCGTCTGGCTCTTGCCGGTGCCGGGCGGCCCCTGGATGATATAGCTGTATCCTGCCCGGCTTTGCAGGATGGCCCTGGTCTGGGTAGGATCTGCCGTGATCACATGATACCAGTCATCCGGCCTGTTCAGGTTGAAGATATGCCCGGGAAGAGTCCGGGGCTGATTGCTGAACAGGGCGTCGAAGACATAGTGCTGCATCTGCTGGTCGATCACCGTATTGTAATCTCTTACCAGGCTCATTTTTTTGTAGTGGAAGTTGCCCAGCACCATGTGACAGACGTCGAAGTCCCAGTCTCCCGCCCCTTTCTCCGGCTCCGCCGCCACAGTCGTTTCGGCCGGCTCTCCCGCAGCCCCGGCATCCCCGTTCAACCGGACATCCTGCTGGCCGGCGTCAGGTTCGATCGATTGGCTGCGAAGCGCCGGTTCCGATAGCTGGCCGGACATCCTGCGCTGCTTCCTGAGGTAAGTATTCACGGTCTGACATGCTTCACGATGAATCGGCCCGATCGGGGGTTTGTCGATATAATGCAGGACCACTCCCTGGTTGGCTCCCTCGATCTGCATTTTTACATGCTGATAGAACTGTTCGGGGCTCATCTCTTCCAGGTCGATGAAATCCGGCAGGCGGATCCCATAAAGTGTCGCCAGCTGTCCGGCCAGTACCGGGTTGACCTCGGCGGCATTGTCCAGCACTTTCAGTACATAATGATCTTCCTTTACTTTTTTGTTTTTTTTCAGCGCTACCGGCAGCAGCAGCAACGGCGTCTGGATCCTTTCCTTCGGGTCCTCCTTCAGATTATGCCAGTTCAGAAAGGCAATCACGAGTTTCAGCTGGCTGAAACCATATTCCTGGATATCACGTTGCGATTCTACTCTTACCTTGTCGAGAGAGGATGGCAGATAGCCGTGATCTTCAAAACGCAGATATTTATTCAGCACAATCTCCTTCATCCCGGTGATCTTCTCCGCCAGCTCCCCGTTCCAGGTGAATAGCAGGTCGGGACGGATGCTTTCGTAGTGCAGGACGACCGGTACGCTGCTGACCGTCAGATTGACCAGCCGCATGTTCGGCTTGTAATATAGCAGGCGGTTGCGGCGGCTCGTATCGAAAAGCCGGTTGCGCAACCTGTTTAATATGAACGCATCTCTTTCCTTCAGGTCTTTGTCCACCCAACCCGCGATCTGGCTGAGGTCAGTTTGCTTTTCCGGATCGTAGTCGCGATAATGCTCCAGCCGCCGGATCACCTCATAAAGGTCCTGCGAACGCCGGCTCCTGTCCAGCTCCGTCATTTCCGTGATCAGCCGGCCTACGGTAGGATGGATGCGCGGATGATGAAAAGAAGGATGGGTGCGGGCCTGCACAAAGCGTGGCAAATCTTCTGGGTCATAAAGATCCCGGCCCATGGCTATACTGCCCAGGATAAGGCCCAGGGATAATATATCCGTCAGCGGGTCGTGATGACCCAACGTTAATTCAAAGCTGTCGTAGCCGGGCAGATAGGCCGGGCGTGGCAAAGGCTGCTTGCCATCGGCAGGGAAAAGAGCCAATACCCGATACAGCGCTTCGGCCGGTGCATGGGCTGATGTCTCGTCTATATCCAGGATACCCTCTTTTGTGAACAGCCCGTCTGCTCTTTCGAATGCAGCGACTAAGCCTGCTTCATGCAGCCGAAGAACTTTCCTGAATAAGGGCAGGACGAACGCGATGGCGTCATCGGTGGAATAATCGCCCTGGTCGAAAGCGGTCAACAAAAAGGCTTCGAAGCTGATACGGCTCATTTCCTGTAACATAGACCCGGTAAATCTAAAAAACTTATCCCATTCGGGGTAGTCTTTCAACGTTAAAATTGCCTGGGATTTGACTAACTTCGCGGCATGCGAGACTATATCAGCGAATTGAATGAACAGCAAAGAGAGGCGGTATTACACAAGGACGGTCCCATCATGATCGTAGCCGGCGCCGGCAGCGGAAAAACGAAGGTTTTGACCACCCGTATCGCTCACTTGCTGGCCCAGGGCGTGGACGCATTCAATATACTGGCATTGACCTTTACCAACAAGGCGGCGAAGGAAATGAAGGAGCGGGTCGAAAAGATCCTCGGCAACGGAGAAGCCCGAAACCTTTATATCGGCACTTTTCACAGCGTTTTTGCCCGTATCCTGCGGGGGGAGGCCCATCACCTGGGGTATACAAGGGATTTTACCATTTATGATACCGATGACGCGAAGAGTGTTTTGAAAACGGTCATCAACGAAGCGAACCTCGACGATAAACTTTACAAACCCAATGTAGTATATAACCGCATCTCGTCCGCCAAGAACAGCCTGGTAGGACCGGAAGAATATGCCAACGACTACGCATTGCAACAGGAAGACATGCGGAGCAACCGCCCCGCCATCGCCCAAATCTATACCGCCTATGCCGCCCGTTGCATGAAGAACGGGGCCATGGATTTCGATGACCTGCTCGTCAATATGTACAAGCTGCTGAAGAACTTCCCGGAAAGCCTGCATAAATTCCAGCATAAGTTCAAATATATCATGATCGATGAGTACCAGGATACCAACGCTGCACAGTATGAAATCATCAAATTGCTGGGCGCCGCGCATGAGAACGTCTGTGTCGTCGGCGATGACGCTCAGAGTATCTACAGCTTCCGGGGCGCCACTATCGAGAACATCCTTCAGTTTCAGAAGGACTATGACGATGTGAAAGTGGTCAAGCTGGAACAGAACTACCGGAGCACACAGAGTATCCTCAATGTTGCCAATGAAGTCATCAGGAATAATAAAGGCCAGATCCCTAAAAACCTCTGGACCGACAATGCT
>Ga0302325_10014371_pt1 | contig 16861 bp, 17 predicted proteins | sample Palsa_T0_2_FD_201948 | JGI IMG/M metagenome (GOLD analysis project Ga0302325, IMG submission 201948) | Peat permafrost microbial communities from Stordalen Mire near Abisko, Sweden - Palsa_T0_2 | ecosystem: Environmental > Terrestrial > Soil > Palsa > Peat permafrost | place: Sweden: Abisko... | reverse complement strand
CTACGAGCAACGCAATTTCGATCAGGCTATCGCCCATTTCGCGCGAGCGGTGCAGATTGCGCCTTCTAACTCCCTTTACCACCAGTGGTTGGGCCGCGCCAACGGAGAAAAAGCGGACCTCGAACGCAGCTTCACCCTCGCCCGCAAGGTCAAATCAGAGTTCGAGACCGCCGTTCGCTTGAATCCGGCCAACATCCCGGCGCGGCGCGATCTGGAAGAGTACTGCCTCGACGCGCCTTGGATCGCCGGGGGAAGCAAGGACGAAGCGAAAGCGCAGGTGGACGCCATCGCCGCCATCGACCCCATCGCCGGGCATGTGGCGCGCGCGCAATACGATGTTCTGGCCCTCAAAAAGCCCGATCTCGCCGACAACGAATATCACCAGGCCTTTGACGCCAAGCCCAAAGGCATTGAGGCGTTTCTCGCTGCCGCCGATTTCTACCAAAAGCAGAACCGCGCCGCCGACCTCGCCAACGTTATCGATGCTGCCGCGAAGGTGGTCCCCTCCGATCCGCGGCTAGCTTTCTATCGCGGCGTACAGCGCATCATGGCCGCCAAGGAGCTCCCGCAAGCCGAGCAGTACCTGAAATCCTATTTGGCCAGCACTCCTGACCGCAGCGATTGGCCGCCTCATGCCGCCGCCCGCGAATGGCTGGGCCGCCTCTATCAACTCGAGGGCAAGCACGCCGAAGCCGCCGAACAGTTCCGAGCGGCCTTACAGCTTGATCCGAATCGCAAGGAAGCTCGCACCCGCCTCGACCAGCTCGAAAAGGCGGCGCACTAGGTTTTTTAGCCGCGCGGCTGATCCGCGCGGCTTGATGGAATTTGATGGAATCACATCGCCACCATTCCGGACTCCTGGGCACCGTCGAAAACGCCGCCCACCGTATTGCCCACAGCGAGACGATCGCCCACGTCGTCCCGATAGCCCCCGAGTTGATGCAGGCCTCCAAGGTCATGTTTTGGTCGGAGACTTGGCTGCTGGCTCTGCAAGCATTGCGCGCCAATAAAGTCCGCGCCGGCCTGACCATGCTCGGCGTCATCATCGGCAGCGCCTGTATCGTCCTGGTCGTGACCGTGGCCCTCGCGGGAAAGACCTACATTATCAAGTTGATTGAAGGAGTAGGCGCCAACCTGGTCTTCGTCGATCACCCGCACATCGGCCGTGAACAGAATTCCGCCGTGGCCGACGAAATTTCTCTGGACGATGCGCAAGCCATCCGCGAGCAAGCTTCCAATGTGTCCTACGTCGCCGCCACCCGCAATATTCCTCTCACCGTGGTGGCCGGCGGCGTGGAATATCCCGTGAACCTGGTCGGCGTGACCCAGGGATTCCAGGAAATCCGGCGCCTCATCGTCCTCCGCGGCCGCTATTTCGAACCGGATGACATGATGTCCCGCAGTAAAGTCTGCCTGCTCACCGAAGAACTGGCGAAAGTGGTCTTCCCCGGCGACGATGCCGTCGGCCAGGATATTCGCGTGGGCAACCTGCACTTCACGGTGATCGGAGTGTTCAAGGAGCGCGTTTCCACCTTCGGTGAATCCGAGATTACCGATAAGTCAGTGATCGTCCCGTTCGGCCTGATTAAGTACTACACCGGCACGGATTTTGTCAGCACCCTATACGCGCAGGCCAGCTCGCCCGGAAACGTGCAGCAGGTGGCTGATGACGTGGGCGAAATTCTGCACGGCCGCCACCGCCCCGGTGCCGAGTATCGCGTGCAAAATCTGGCCTCGCTTCGCGACTCCGCCGAAAAAATTTCCTTCGCGCTGACCATCGTGCTGTTGCTCATCGCCTTTATCGCCCTGCTCATAAGCGGTATCGGTATCATGAACATCATGTTGGTGACGGTGACCGAGCGCACGCGTGAGATTGGAATTCGCATGGCCGTAGGCGCCCGGCGCAGCCATATCCTCTCGCAGTTCTTGATGGAGGCGGTGATCATCAGCGGCTTCGGCGCGTTGATTGGCATCGGCATCGGCGTCATGGTTCCGGTTCTGAGTCGATCCCTGCTCGCTCTCTTGCCGGTCCCCGCACCCATTCAGATTCCAATTTCCTGGCTCTCGGTGCTAGCCGCCTTCGTAGTCTCGTGCGGCACGGGTTTGGTCTTCGGCTATCTCCCAGCAAACCGCGCCGCGAGCCTCCACCCCACCGAGTCGCTCCGCTATGAATAGTTCTAGGTTTTCTCAGTTCGGGGACTGCGTTGGGAACAGTGGGCGTCTTGAATTACCGGAAACTAACGTACGTGCCCCGATTTTCAGTCGCAAGGGGCAAAGGCATCGCATCATGAAAGTTTTCAATCGATTTACGCTAAATACTTTCGCATTGTTGCTGCTAGCTGTTCCCATGCTCCTCGCGCAAGAGCCTGACTCTACCGCCGCCCTCACCCTCAAGCGGGCCGTAGCTCTCGCCATCCAGAACAGCCGCGACATCGCCCTGGCTCGCGTCCAATACTCGATCGCGCAGAGCGAAGCCGGCGTGAATCGCGCCGACTTCAGGCCCAATCTCTACACCGGTTCAGGCGCCGCTTACACCAGCGGATTCCCGGCCGCTCCCGGCGGACAAGGCCCATCGATCTTCAATCTCTCCTATTCCCAAGCGCTGTACGACCCGCTCCTGCGCGGCCAACTCAAGGCCGCCGAAGACCGCGCCGAGATGCGAAAATTGGAGCTCGACCGCACCCGCGATTCGGTCATCGTTCGCGCGGCGTCCATCTATCTCGAGCTCGCCAAGGTGCGTCATTCGTTAGAGCTTTTGCGCGCCGAGCGCGAGAGCCAGCAGCGCATTGTCGATCTGGTCCGCGAACGCCTGTCCTCCGGCCTGGAGTTGCCCATGGAAGTTACTCGAGGCGAGCTGACCCTGGCGCGCATCGAGCAGCACGTCATTCAACTCGAAGGCAGCGATCAAACGCTCACTGTGCAACTCCGCGACATGACCGGCTACCCGCCGGACCAATCCCTGCAAGTGGAACCCGCCGAAACCATGGTTATCCCCGAACAGAGCGCGTCCGAACTTTCCGATCTGGCCCTGCGCAACAGCCCGCTGATCAAGGAAGCGGAAGACGATCTCAGCGCCCGTCAGCACATTCTGAAAGGAACGCGAGAAAGCTATTGGTTGCCAAGCGTCAGCTGGATCGGCGAGTACGAAGTGTTGACAAAGTTCAACAACTACAGCGAGTTCTACAATCATTTTCAGCGCAATAACGTCACCGTCGGACTCTCCATCAATATTCCTTTGTTCAGCGCAAAAACCGCAGCCGACGTAGTCTTGGCGCGGAACCAGCTCGCCGCCTCGGAAATGACCGTGAACAACACTCGTCAGCAAGTCCGCATCGACGTCCAGCAACAGGTCCAAGCCGTCCGCGAACTCGACGCCGGCAGGGAAGTGGCTCGCCTGGACCTGCAACTCGCTCAGGAATCTCTCGGCGGAATCCAGGAAAAGTATCAACAGGGCCACGCCACCCTGAAAGATCTAGAAGAGGGCCGCTTGGAAGAGAACGATAAATGGATCGCCTTCCTGGACGCCGAATTTGCCCGCCAGAAAGAAGAGCTGACCCTGATGCAGGCCTCCGGCCAACTCGCACGCATCTTCCAATGACGTGAGCGTGTAGCGCTGGCTCTTAACGTTCCTGCAAATGGTGGGGTACGGCTCCGCCGCCTTCCCAAATTGGCACGCATCCTTCAGGGCCCTCAAGTCATCTCACGTAAAGCACATTGTTTTGTTATTTCTAGGTTGCGCCCGAAATCAAGTACAATGGAAGCAGGGCCTTGCGGCACATACGCCGGCCTTGGGCGTTGTCGGTACCGGGATACCGCCTTTTCACCCGAACCGCTATTCCGACGGAGGATGAAGCTAGATGCCATCAGTAATGAAGACCTTGCTGCTGAATCCCCCCAGCTTTGAGAAATTCGACGGTGGCGCCAGTTCGCGTTGGCCGGCTACTCGGGAGATCGAATCCTACTGGTATCCGGTCTGGCTTACCTATCCTGCCGGCATGCTGCCAGGCAGCCGTCTTCTGGACGCACCTCCTGACCACGTCTCGATTGCCCAGACCATCCAGATTGCCAAAGATTACGAATTCCTGGTTCTGTTCACCTCGACGGTTGGCTTTGAAAGCGACCTGCGCATCGTGCGCGGCATGAAGCAACTCAATCCCGGCCTGAAAGTCTGCTTCGTCGGACCTCAGGTCCAGATCAAGCCCGCCGAAAGCCTGCTCGCCAGCCATGACATCGACTTCGTCGTACGCGGCGAGTTCGACCACGCCGTGGTCGAATACGCCAACGGCAAGCCCGTCTCGGAAATCGCCAACGCCAGCTACCTGAAAGACGGCAAGCCCGTCCACAATCCTTCCCGGCCGCTGCTGCAAACCGCCGAGTTGGATGCGCTCCCGTTTGCTACTGATGTTTACAAACAGCACCTCACTATCGAGAACTACAACGTCCCATTCCTGCTCCACCCTTATGTTTCCTTCTACACCACCCGTGGCTGTCCGGCGCTCTGCACTTTTTGCCTCTGGCCCCAGACTCTTTCCGGCCACTCCTGGCGCGTTCGTTCCACCGACAGCGTGGCCCGTGAGTTTCGCCAGGCCCACGAGATGTTCCCGCAGGCCAAGGAATTCTTTTTTGACGACGATACCTTTAACATTCGCAAGGATCGCGTGCTCGAACTCTGTAAGAAGTTCCAGCCCGTCGGTTTCCAGTGGTCCTGTACTGCTCGAGTCCACGGCGACTACGAAGCTCTTCAAGCTATGGCCGATGCAGGCTGCCGGCTGCTGATCGTAGGTTTCGAATCCGGCGATGCCCAGATCCTCAAAAACATCAAAAAGGGCGCCACCCTTGAGATGGGCCGCAACTTCGTGAAGAACGCCAAGAAGGCAGGCATCAGGGTCCACGGCGACTTCATCCTCGGTTTGCCCGGTGAAACCAAGGAAACCATGCGCAGGAGTATCGAATACGCCAAGGAGCTGGACTGCGAGACCATCCAGGTTTCCATGGCTCATGCCTATCCCGGTACCGAGCTCTACGATCAGGGTACGCGCGAAGGTTTTCTCGCCGGCGAAGCCATTTCCGACGTCAACGGACACCAGCTTCCTCACCTCCAGTATCCGCATCTGTCGCGCGAAGACATGGTCACCGGCGTCAACAAGTTCTACGACGAATACTATTTCCGGCCGCGCGTCGCCTGGCGCATCGTCCGCGACGCTCTGTGGGATGCCCACGAGCGCAAGCGCCTCTACCACGAGGCTTCGTCCTTCATGAAGCTTCGCTATGAGCGCTGGAAGCTGGTTCGCAAAGGCATGGACAAAGTGCCCATGATCTCCGTTCCTCCCATGCCGCCTTCCAGCAACTCCGAAATCGCTGGAGAAACTCACACCGCGTGAGTCTGATGAAGCCCAACCGCAACCTGCACGCTAAAACCATTTCATTCATTGCGCTCATGGTCTTTTTTGGGCCCCTCGGCGACGTTTTCCTGCGCATGGGCATGAAGCGCATCGGTGCAATCGAGAGCTGGACGCTGGCTTCCTCGCTGCACTATTTCCTGCTCATCATTACCTCGGGGACCATTTGGTTGGGCATAGGGTCCTTGCTGATGTTCTTTATTTGCTACCTGATGGTTCTATCGTGGGCGGATTACAGCTTCGTCCAGCCAGCATCCGCAGTCAGCTACCTGGTGGTGGCGCTTCTGGGGATTTACGTCCTCGGCGAAGCCGTGAGCTCGGGACGTTGGCTCGGCGTCGCGGTGATCTGCCTCGGCGTGCTTCTGGTAGGCCATACACCGCCGCGCACCACCGGGACGGAGCCCTCATGAACCTCCCCGAGGCCCTTTCGCTGATTATCATTGTCTTCGCCGGTACCGGAGGCGAACTCGCCGTTTCTCGCGCCATGAAGCAAATTGGGGAAGTTCACGATTTTTCGCCACGCAATGTCGCTCGCGTAGTCGGCCACGCCTTCCGCATCGGCTGGATGTGGTTGGGCATCAGCTTGATGACCGCTGCGTTCTTCGCGCTCCTCGCCATGCTCTCCTGGGAGAACGTGACCTTCGTAATCCCGGTGACCGCGCTCAGTTACGTCGCCGGCACCTTCGGCGGCCAGTACTTGCTCGGCGAACGCGTCCCTCCCAAGCGTTGGGTGGGAGTTCTTCTGGTCTGTGTCGGAGTCACACTGGTCTGCATCAGCTGACCAGCCCGCCATGCCGTGGTTGATAATCCGCTGGGCTCTGCTCCTTTTCGCGATGGCTCCCTTTTTCTATTACTTGCTCGCCACCTTCGCCGCATTGCGCTTCTACCGTCGCCCCGTTCCGCCTCCGGCGAATTTCACCCCTCCAATCAGCATTCTGAAGCCTGTCCGCGGACTCGACCGCGAGGCCTACGAGAACTTTGCGAGTTTCGCTCGCCAGGATTATCCAGAATTTGAGATTCTGTTTAACGTATCCGACGATCGCGACCCCGCCATCCCCGTAATCCAAGAGGTCATACGTGATTTTCCTTCCGTCCCCATTCGCCTCTTGATCGGCTGCGAGCAACTCGGCGCGAGCCAAAAGATGAATAAGCTTGTCCGCTTGGCTGAAAACGCTCGCCACGACCTATTGGTCATCTGCGATAGCGACATCCGCGTCGATCCCGGTTACCTGCGTGCCGTCAGCTCTCCGTTTCAAGACTCATCCGTTGGCTTGGTCACCTGCCTTTACCGCGGACTCACTCCATCGTCGCTCGCCGCCGACCTGGAAGCCATCGGCATCTCCAGCGATTTCGACGCCGGCGTGCTTTCCGCCTGGCAACTCGGCGATATCGAATTTGCGCTAGGCGCCACCATGGTCACCACCAAGGCGCGCCTGTCTGGCATCGGCGGTTTTGCGGCGTTGGTCAATTTTTTCTGTGACGATTACGAGCTGGGCAACCGCATCGCCCGCAGCGGCTATCGCGTCGAGTTGTCTCCCTATCCCGTTTCAACGGTTTTCCCCGTACAAACGCTGGGCCAGTCCTTCCGCCACCAGCTTCGCTGGAATTTGACCTTGCGCTCCTCACGACCACTCGGGCATGTCGGCCTGATCGTCACGCATGGCCTCCCGTGGACGATTTTGGCGGCGCTCATCGCACCCTCCGCAGCCGTCTCGGTCGCCTACGTGGCAGCATATCTGGTGCTACGCGGCGCGATGGCCTGGACGGTAGGAGTGTGGGGAGTGCGAGATTCGCTTTTGCGCTGCCGCATGTGGATGCTCCCAGTACGCGATGCATTTGGGTTCGTGGTCTGGCTGGCCAGCTTCTTTCACAACCGCATCGAATGGCGCGGGTCGCACTACACCATCCGCGATAAACAACTGGTCCCGTTGAAAACCACCGCCCCTCCCTCGCTTCGGTAAATTTCTTGCAACTGTTTTGTCTTTTCCGGGCTCCTATTTTCCAGGGCGTGGGTCCTCGCTTGAAAATGTCGGCGCCGCCGACATTTCCCGCCGACATTTTTTGTTTCGAGAATTTTTTTCGACGCTTGCTCATTGTCCAACCGATCGAACGCATCGAAAATTAAATTGTACGATGGTGAAAATTTTGTCAATTTCGTCGCGTGCTCTTCCATTCGTGTCAAAAAATTTCCGCATTCTCGTTTCACTTCGCGGGGCTAGATCCGCATAATCCTTTGTAAATCTCTCCTTCGTGAATCATCTGCCATTTGGTAATGCGATTGCACCATCACCGTACGGGCTCAGAGTTCCTTAGAATTGTGTTGGGGGAATGTGCGGATGCCGGGCTCGGAAAGAATTCGTGTGTTTGTGTGCCGCCTCGGTCTCGTTATCGCCTTTATCGTTCTCGGCAGTTCGGCTCCCGCTAACGCTGATTCCATCGACGCTCGCTCCGCGCCGCCGTCCAGCGCTCCGCGCTCCGTCAAGCCTGCGGATTCCGCACCGGCTTGGTCGTTCACCGAGCCCACCTTGCCCAATCCCGCCATCGATTTATCCGTCAACGCCTTGGCGGCCATTCCGCAGGTCTCCCAAGCGCCAGAAGTTCAGTTCGATCCGGCGCCGGAGCCGGATACTCTCTTGCTTCTCGGCACCGGCCTGATCCTCATCGGCATCGGCTTTCGGCGCTTTCTCAGCGCAAAAGCGCCGCGGCCCTCGCCTCCCGCCGACTAATTCCTTGACTCGCGCCGTACTGCTCGTATCATGGGATTATTGGGGGTGCGGGCGCGATACCGGCAAAGGTGCCGGCAATTACCATCTTGTATGAACGAAATCCGTCCCTTCCGATCATCCGTGGCGTTTCGTAAATGGCTGGAGGCAAATCACCACAAGTCCGACGGGATTTGGCTGCGCATTTTCAAAAAGGATTCGCAAGAGCCATCCATCACCTACGCGCAGGCCTTGGACGAGGCGCTCTGCTTCGGTTGGATCGACGGCCAAAAGCAGCGCCACGATGTGTCTTCCTGGCTGCAAAGGTTCTGCCCCAGGCGCCCGAAAAGTGGCTGGTCCAAAATCAACACGCAGCACACGGAAAGGCTAATACAATCGGGTCGGATGAAGGCCGCAGGCCATGCCGAAATAGATGCCGCCAAAAACGACGGCCGTTGGACATCCGCCTACGATTCCCCCAGCAACGCCACTTTCCCAGACGATTTTCTGGCGGCATTGGCCAAAAACAAGAAAGCGAAAGCCTTCTTCGACTCCCTCAACAAAGCCAACCGCTACGCCATCTCCTACCGCCTGCAGACTGCGAAAAAGCCGGAAACCAGGCAGCGGCGCATGGAAACGATCCTGGCGATGCTGGCCAGGCGCGAGGCGTTTCACTAACTGCATTAGAAATCCCGCCAGGCCAAGCCGCTTCCAAGCCCACAGCCGCCTTTGCCGCCCATAGCAGCCGTACCGCCAACGCGGGCAGACACAACGCGGGCAGACGTCTTGTCATTCGCCACCCGCTGCGCTAGAGTTACCCGCTCTTCCATAATTAGGACGCCGAACATGCCCGAACAAGCCGGAGAAAAATTAAAAGTTCTGATCCGACGCACCGCCATCCAAAAGCGCGTCAAGGAAGTCGCCCTCCAGATCACCAAAGACTACAAAGGCCAGCGCATCCACATGATCGGCGTGCTCAAAGGCGCCTGCATCTTCCTTTCTGACCTAATCCGCGAGATCAATCTCGATACCTCCATCGATTTCATGGCCGTGGCCAGTTACGGCAAAGGTCGCCAAAGCTCCGGACAGGTGCGTGTGAACAAAGATCTCGACTCCAGCATCGAGGGTCTCAACGTCATCCTCGTCGAGGACATTCTGGACACCGGCCTCACCCTCAACTATCTGCGCCGCGTCATCGAGCAGCGCCACCCCAAATCCTTCCGCATCGCCGCACTGCTCGATAAGCCTTCTCGTCGGGTTCAGGCGGTGAAGGGCGATTACGTCGGCTTCACCATTCCCAACGAATTCGTCGTCGGCTACGGCCTCGACTACGCCGAGCGCTTTCGCAATCTAAAGGACGTCTGCGTCCTGACGCTGCCCCCGGAGTAGCCGTGCCGCGCTCCGTCCTCACTTTCTCCGACCTCGAAAAAATCCCCACCGGCGGGGAAGTCTCGGTTTCCCCAAGCACGCTGATTACCGCGCTCGCCGCCGACGAAGCCGCGCGCCGTTCCATCACCATCAAATTTATCGAGCCTCCCGCGGGAGGCAGTGCAGATTCGGGAACTGCCAACGCCCAGGGCCGCGCCGTCGCCATCGGCGCCGACCACGGCGGCTACGAACTCAAAGAACAACTCAAGCGTTATTTGAGTGACTGGGCTTACACCGTAATCGACCTCGGCACCTCGGGCACCGATCCCGTCGATTATCCGGACTTCGCGGAAGCCGTTGCCGACGCCGTCGCCAGCCACCAAGCCTGGCGCGGCGTGGTCATCGATTCTGCCGGCATCGGTTCGGCCATCGCCGCCAACAAGGTTCCCGGCGCCCGCGCCGCCCTGTGTTACGATAGAGCTACGGCGCGCAACAGCCGCGAGCACAACGACGCAAACATCATCACCTTCGGCGCGCGCCTGATTCCGGCGGAAGTAGCCCGCGAAATTCTCGCGCTCTGGCTCGAAACTCCCTTTGCCGGCGGCCGTCACCAACGCCGCGTCGACAAAATTACAGCCATCGAAGACCGCAACAGGACTCCCTGAACGTGGCAGACTCTCCTCAGCACCGCAAAGAATCTCCGGGCCAGGCGTCACCCGCCCAAATTACCCGCGCCCCGGAAACGTTCGCCGCTCGATTCGATCCCCATGGCGATCCCCCGCCCATCGAACAGGCTGCCCTGGAAGAGATCATCTTCACCGTAGCCCAGGAAGTTCTCGAGTACCTAGGCACGTATTTTGGTCCGGGCCACCACCTCAACTACGGCTTGCACGTCGAAGGCACTTGCCCCGAGTGTACCGACCGCTGCGGCGATATTTGCTCTCACAAGACCCGCCGCGCCCTCGACGCCGGCGCTTGCCGGCTCACCCTGGACAACCCCGCGAAAAACGTGGAAGCCAAAGTCGCTCAGCTGATTGACCACACCCTGCTCAAGCCCGACGCCACTCGCGACCAGATCAAGACTCTCTGCGAGGAAGCTGTCCGTTTCCAGTTCGCTTCGGTCTGCGTCAACCCCTGGAACGTCCCGCAGGCCGCCGAACTAGTTCGCGGCTCCTGCGTCAAAGTCTGCACCGTAGTCGGATTTCCACTGGGCGCCACCCTCCCGCAAATCAAGGTTTACGAGGCCGAGCAAGCCATCAAGCTCGGCGCCCAGGAAATCGACATGGTCATCAATGTCGGCGCCCTCAAGTCCGGCTTGCTCGAGGCCGTAGAGGCCGACATTCGCGGAGTAGCCGAAGCCAGCCACCGCGGCGGCGCCATTTGCAAGGTTATCCTCGAGACCGGTCTGCTCGATACCAACGAAAAAATTCGTGGCTCCATCGCTGCGAAAAATGCCTGCGCCGACTTCGTCAAGACTTCCACCGGCTTCTCCACCGGCGGCGCCACCGCCGAAGATGTGCAGCTGATGCGCGCCGCGGTCGGCGGGGACATGGGTGTAAAAGCCTCCGGAGGCGTCCGCACCCTTGACGACGTCAAGAAAATGGTAGAAGCCGGCGCCACCCGCATCGGAGCCAGCGCCAGCGTAAAAATCATCGAGCAAGCCATCAGCGAGGGTAAGTCCGAAGCTCCGAAGCTGGAGTCCGCGAAATCCCGCGCCGCCCAAACCTCTTCCGCCGCCCCCTCCGGCAACTACTGATCGGGCCCGAAGTTCGGGATTCTACGGTGCCCCGCTCCTTGCGGTTTCTGCAAAGGGTAGGCGTTTCGCCAGTCCGTGCTGCAATTCCAGCCGGAGTCTCCCAAACAAGGGCAGTCTCGGCCTTCTCGCGCAACCTGTCCGTCTGCTACCATGCACAAACCATGCGCCCTTATTTGCCTTTGCTTTGTCTAGTAATCCTTGCCGGCTCCGTTTTCCCCGATAACCTCAAACCGCTCTCCGACCGCCTCGCGGCCCAGAACGCGCTCTTCGATGACCAATACGAGTCCGACCTTCGCAATTCGCCCGAGCGCGCTACCGCCTACGGCGACTACCGCTACAACGACAAGCTCGACGACTACTCCCTCGACTCCATTGCCCGGCACCACCAGGCGGACGTCGACTTCCTCACCCGCCTGGACGCGATCCCGTCCGCTGGGTTCTCCGATCAGGACCAGCTCTCCCACGATCTTCTGGTCCGCCTTCTCCGCCAGCGCATCGCCGATTTCGACCTCAAAGAGTACGAGATGCCCGTCAACCAGCAGAACGGCGTCCACACCAGCGTCGCGGACTTACCCCTCTCCGTCCCGCTCGACTCCGTTAGCATTACCGGGACTACATTGCCCGTCTTCACCAGATTCCCCGCGTTCTCACCCAGACCTCCGAGGTCCTCCGCGCGGGCATGAACGACGGCTTGATGCCGGTCCGCTTCCTCATGGAGAAAATTCCGGTCCAGTGCCAGGGCATCATAGACGCCGATCCATTTCTTCCGCCCACCAAAAAATATCCAGCAGACATCTCGCTCGAAGACCAGAAGCGCTTGACCCAGCAGATCACCGACGCCGTCAACTCCGACGTCCTTCCCGCATATCGCACCTTCGCCGCCTTCATTCGTACCGACTACGCCCCTAAAGGCCGCACTGCGCTTGCCGTCACCTCTCTGCCCGACGGCCAGAAGCGCTACCAGAACAATATTTACGCTCGGACCACCACTCAGATGACGCCGGACGAGATACACCAACTCGGTCTCCACGAGATGGACCGTATCCAAGCCGAGATGACTGCCGTCGCCAAAAAAGCAGGCTTCGCCGATCTCGCTTCCTTCCGCGCCTCACTCAAAACCAATCCAAAATACATTCCCACGTCCTCCGAGCAGATTCTTGACGATTTCCGCCGTTACATCGCCCAGATGGAGCCCAAACTACCGGACCTTTTCACGTTGCTCCCCAAATCGCCCGTCACCGTCGAAGCCATACCCGCCTTCCAGGCCGCGGCCGCAACTCACTACGTCACCGGAACGCCCGACGGCAAGCGCCCCGGCCGTGTAGTAGTGGCCACCTCCAAGTTCGCCGATCGCTCCTTGATCAACGATGAAGCCATCGCCTACCACGAAGGCATCCCTGGCCACCATCTGCAGCGATCCGTCCAGCAGCAGCTCACCGGCCTCGCCAAATTTCGCCTCCGCGTTGGCTTCACCGCGTACACCGAAGGCTGGGCCCTGTACGCCGAGCAACTGGGCAAAGAAGTCGGCTTCTACCAGGATCCCGCCTCCGATTACGGCCGCCTCTCGTCCGAACTGTTCCGCGCCGTCCGCTTGGTCGTCGACACCGGCATCCACTCCCAAGGCTGGACCCGCGATCAAGTTGTAGAATTCTTCCGAAAATCCGGCGCAATCGACGAACCCACCATCCAATCCGAAACCGACCGCTACATCGCCTGGCCCGCCCAAGCCCTATGCTACAAGCTAGGCCAACTAAAGTTCCGCGAACTCCGCGACCGCGCCCAGAAATAATTAGGCCCAAAGTTTGACATCCGCAGTTTCCACGACCAGATGATCGATGGCGGCCCACTCCCTCTGGATCTCCTCGACGCCCGCACCGACCAATGGATCGCCCAACAACGATCGAAATAATTTCCCAGGCGTAGAGCGCGCCTTGCTTGGCCCGAAATTTATCTCCTCATTTCTTAGCTATTGCATTACCATCTGGCCCGACTTCCTGCTTTCTCTTCCTCGCGGTGACCACCTGCCTGATGATCTCGTCTTCGCTAGGCGCCCAGACCGTCGACACCGCCGTTTGCGACATTCTTGCCAACCCGCAAGTCTTCGACGGCAAAATCGTGCGCATCAAGGACGTCGTCATCGCCGGATTCGAAGAATTCGCCATCAAAGGATCGGACTGCAATCAGCCGATCAATGCGATCTGGCTGGCTTAACCCCCAGCCACGAAAGGGAAGGCCGGTCCGGTCGCATTCCTGCAATTGCAACTCGCCAAAGACAGCTCCGTCCATGTCACCAACGTCAACCGCGCCCCGGTAACCCTGGACAAAAATAAGGACTTCAAAGAATTCGACAACTTTCTGTCCGCTCCTGTGAAGATCGCTGGCCTGTGCCTCGGCTGCGTCAAATTTTCTGTCACCGCGACGCTGGTCGGCCGTTTGGACGGAACGAAAGAAACCGGGTTCATCCGCGACAGTGCAGAGAAGGTGATTGGACTCGGCGGCTTCGGAAACGTGAATGCGTATTCTGCACGGCTCGTTCAGCAGCCAGTCTCTGAAATCTCCTCGCAGGAAATTGACTATGCTAAGGGAGGCCCTGCGGACCCCGCCGATACACCGTGGGCAAGCCGTTCCTTCACCCCATCCACACCTACGCCCGACCAAGTAAAACGTGGCGAGATGCCTTCGGTGGTCCGGGCGAACACAATGGCGTCAGCGTAGGTTTTGGCGGGGCAAACGAAGTCCCCCGAGACGACGTCCGGAAATCCGAAGCCAGTTCTCCCGATGGCTTGTTATTCCGTGTGACGTTCGACGCAGACAGGTTAAAGTGAAGCGCGATGGAAATTGCCCTGTCTCACGTCGGCACGCATATCGCCGACTTGCGCAATCCGCCGGCCGGAATCGCTAACCTGTCTTTCTATGGCATCGAATTCCGGGCCTGGCAAACTTCGCTTATGAACGTCGTAGGCGCAAACGTCAAGTTCTTCACATTGCCTGGCGGCTACACTGTTTATAGCCAGTCTTGGCCCTCCTCCGATCTGAATAAGAATGCCGTCCCCGCCCTTAGCGGGTACCTGGCAAATTGGGTCGGCCTCACCAATCCACCAAAGCAATAACGTCAGGGCCGTCCTCTCGTCGGGTGGACGACTTTCCAAGTGCGTTGTACGGCCCGAGACTCGCTGGCGAAGCGCCTGCTTTCGTTGTGCTCGCATCGAGCCGCCAGCCCTAGCTCATCACTTCTTTTTCGTTCATTTGAAACGACTGTTATAATTGTTTCGAGCACCGCCGCATTTTTAAAATGTGCTCGTTCCTCGTAGAAAAAAATGGAAATGGATCCGGTCGACCTGAAAACGGGGGCCGATGTCCCCGCAGAGGTGCTTTCTACCCTCGCGGAGATTGGCCAGGAGATCAATGCTTCGCTCAACCTCGATGAGGTTCTGGCGCGAACGGCGGCGCTCGTCAAAAATCTGGTCGACTACGAGATTTTTGCCGTCCTCCTGCCCGAGGAAGGCACCAACCGCCTCTATTTCCGTTTTGCCATTGGCCATCATCAGGAAGTCGTCGAACACTGGCGCGTTCCCTTGGGCGAAGGCATCACCGGCACCGCCGCGGCCACTGGCCGCCCGGTGCTCGTTGGCGACGTCCGCAAAGACCCGCGCTACCTGAACGCCATGGACGGCGTGCAATCGGAATTGGCCGTGCCCCTGATGGTCAAGGGCGTCGCCGTCGGCGTCCTCGATATTTCCAGCCGCCAACTCGATTATTTCACACCGCTCCAGCAGAACATTCTCACCCTGCTCGCCTCCCGTATTGCCGGCGCCATCGAAAATGCACGTCTGTTCGAACGCGTCCAGCGCCAGGCCGATACTCTGCTGATCCTCAACGAAGTCGCTCGCGAAGCCAGCTCCGTGCTCGAGGTCGCCGAAGTTCTTCGCCGCGCCGCCGAACTCACCAAGCGCATTATCGACTACCAGATTTTCGGTATCCTGCTTTTCGATCCGGTTGCCCGAGTATTTCGCCAGCGCATCACCGTCAAATTCGGCCAGCACATTCAGGAGAAGATATCCGTGCCGATCGACGAAGGTATCGTCGGGGCCGCCGCCGCTCTCTTGCGCCCGGTCGTTGTTCCTGACGTCGATCTCGATCCGCGATACATCCGCGTCAATGAAGAAACTCGCTCCGAGCTGGCCGTGCCGCTGGTCGTAAAGAACCGCATCATCGGCGTAATGGACCTCGAGAGCCCCACCCGCAATTATTTCACCGCTGAACACGTGCAAGCCCTCTCCATCCTCGCCGCCAATCTCGCTGTGGCCATCGAAAACGCCCAGCTTTACGAGCGCGTCGCCAGGGACGAAGCCCGCATGGACCGGGACTTGAGCGCCGCCCGCCGCCTGCAAGGCGCCTTGCTTCCCCGCATCCCGAGCCCCGACTACGGCGTGGATGTCGCCGCTCGCGTCGTTTCTTCACGCGAGCTCAACGGTGACATGTACGATTTCCTCCGCTACGGACCTCAGGAGCTGGGCATCGCCATGGGCGACGTGAGCGGGAAGGGAAGCGCCGCCGCGCTCTTCGGCGCCGTTGCCATTGGAACTCTGCGTAGTATGGCGCCGCAAAAGTTGCAGCCCGCCGAAATGCTCCGTAACCTGAATACCGTTCTCGGTGAGCGCCGCATCGAAGGCCGCTTCATCACCATGTGCTACGCCACCTGGCACCGCGGCCGTCGCCGCGTGCGCATCGCAAACGCCGGACAGGTCCAGCCGTTTCTATATTCTCAGGGCTCTTGCAAACAGGTTCAGCTCACCGGCTTCCCGCTTGGCATGTTTGACGACGTCAGCTACGAAGAACTCCGCCTGAATCTTGAGCCGGGCAATATCCTGGTTTTCTATTCCGATGGAATCGATGACACCACCGACTCCAACGGCGTCTACTTCGGCTCCGAGCGCGTCTGTCAATTGGTCAACGAAAATTTTGAGCTCACCTCCGCGGCCATGGCCGATCGCATTCTGGAAGCAGTCGACACCTTTTCTGGTGGCGCGCACGCGTTTGATGATCGCACCCTCGTCGTTGTAAAGGTCCTGTGACCGCCCAGCGCACGTCAGCCCATCACCAACTTGGCTCGCCGTCCTTCGATCCCAGCCGGTTCACTCCGCAGTTCCACTACCGCGGCGCCGAACTGTTCTGCGAGGGCGTGTCCCTCGAAGCGCTGGCCCAGCGGGTTTCCACGCCGGCCTACGTCTACAGCCGCCGCAGCATCGAGGATTCTTATCGCGGTTTTCAACGTGCCTTCCGCTCGGTGCCGCACACCATTTGTTACGCCGTGAAGGCCAATTCGAATCTCTCTGTGCTGCGCATTCTCGCCAAACTCGGCAGCAGCTTCGACATCGTTTCCGGCGGCGAGCTGTACCTCCTCCGAAAAATCGGCGTCCCCGGTAAAAAAATCGTATTCTCCGGCGTGGGCAAGACCCGCGACGAAATTCGCGAAGCCCTCCGCGCCCGCATTTTGCTTTTCAACGTAGAATCCTCAGCCGAGCTCGAAATTCTGTGCGAAGAAGCAGCGCGCCTGCGGATCACCGCTCCAGCCGCCCTGCGCGTGAATCCCGACGTCGAAGCCGGCGGCCATCGCCACATTCGCACCGGCCACC
>Ga0302325_10014368_pt1 | contig 16862 bp, 15 predicted proteins | sample Palsa_T0_2_FD_201948 | JGI IMG/M metagenome (GOLD analysis project Ga0302325, IMG submission 201948) | Peat permafrost microbial communities from Stordalen Mire near Abisko, Sweden - Palsa_T0_2 | ecosystem: Environmental > Terrestrial > Soil > Palsa > Peat permafrost | place: Sweden: Abisko... | reverse complement strand
CCCTTGAAAAAAAGATCAATCCGGCGATCACTCCAATATTCGGGATCAAGCCAAGGAGACCCCAGAGATAGAGTCTTTTAGCACGTTTGCGCTTACTGCCCCAGGGCTTTTCCAATCCGCCTTCCAGGATAAAAACAAAATGACTTGCCTCTTCCGCGGATTGAAAAGCGCTTTTTGGAATTACATAGCCCCCTCCTTGATTCAAAACTATGAAGATATACTTACTGCTGTCGCCCGCAAATTTGACATCCTCCCATCGCCTGAATTGCCTGTCTTTCTCAGGCTCGGTTTCCGCCACCTGCTGCACGAGAAATCCATCCCCCGTCAACTCGATCCTCCAGTGGAGAGCTGCACCATCCAGCTGCTTCAATCTCTTTCTGCTTCTGAGGAGGACGATAATATAGGGAATGCCTGTGACACAAAAGAACAAAATAATACCAACGACAAGCGAATCGAGCAAATAGGGAGTCCAGGAAAAATGAGGATCGGCAATTCTGGAGCCAATGCAATAGGAAATCAGACCGACGACAGCGATCTTTATGCCGATGTTCCGACGAAAGGCATTATATCTGTAAAAGCCGCGATAGTCCTCCGCGGTCGGTCGAAATTCTACTTCCATTGGCTGGAATTTTGGGGTAATGTCGATCCTTAAGATATAACATTTCATTAAATTTTTTTAGTATTTTCCCATTATGAAAACACCCCTGCTCCTGAAACAGATACCCATGGCAGGTCGATCATCCCCGCGATTATGCTATTTATCGAAGATGCCGGCAAATATCACGGGGATGTAGTCGAATTTTCGATCGTCAAAAGGATGCCCTTATGAAAGCCTCCTACACGCAAAACGGCATTGACCACATTTTCTATATGGCCCATATCATTGACAAGCACGATCAGGGGATACAACTTTACCTGGATATGACAAAAGATCTGGGGGATCAATACGAAGAAGAGTTCCTGACGACCATCCGTTCGATAAAGGACGAAAATTAATTCCCTCCCCCTGTCCTATTTTGTCCCGCTCATTTGACATTATAAAAAAACAGCCATGCAAAAACTCATCTGCTTTTTCGCTATCGCCCTCCTTTTGACCGCTTGTACTACCAGCACCGGCCCCGAAACGGCCGCCACCACCCCGCCAACGGACACGCTTAGCTACGCCTACAAAGCGGGTTACAGCTCGGATATCACCGTACCCGGCAACCCGGTCTATGCACAAAAAGTCTTAAAAGTCTGGAAAATGTTCGAGACCGCCGATATCCAGGGCATGAAACCCTACTACGCCGATACAGTTACCTATGAAGACGCCAGCGGTATGCGTTTTCATGGTCCGACAGAAAAACTGCTGGCCTTTGCCAAACAGGACATCGCAGGTCTTGACTCGATGCGATTCGACATCACCGCCTGGCAAAGCGCTCATATAAACGACAAAAATGAAGATTGGGTCAATATCTGGTCAGCCGAGCGGAGATACCCCAAAAATGGCCACCCCGATACCGTCCTGATGCAGGAAAACTGGAGAGTAAAAGACGGTCTCGTCGTGTACTTTAATCAGTATTTAGCAAAACTTCCCAAAGTCTCCCAATAATTATCCCGATGGATGACTTTTGTGGTCAGAGGGTGATATTCACTTAGAAATGCCGATGGGAAACTAACTTTTGCCTTTGGGTTCCATTTTAGTTCGTAGGCAGCGATCACTCCATCCTGTTCTTCGATGTAGTCTATTTCGGCCTGACCGGTAGTACGCCAGAAATAAGTATTTCCATAAAATCCGGTATAGGCTAACTGCTTTTTACGTTCACTGATAATAAAATTTTCCCACAAAGCTCCAATATCGCTTCGTTGGGAAACAGGGGCGAAATTGTTAATAATCGTATTACGGACACCGTTATCGTAAAAATATACTTTGCGGGTACTGCTGATTTCATTTCGTAAATTACGAGCGAAAGGAGTAAGGCGAAAAATAACAAAAGCTTTCTCCAATAAATCAAGGTATTCGCTTACTGTTGCTTTGTCCGCTCCTACCGTTTGAGCCAATTCATTGTAGGATACCTCATTCCCGACCTGCCAGGCGAGCGCCTGCAGCAATTTCAACAGAATTTCCGGTTTCCGTATTCCGGCCAATTCCAGAATATCTTTATATAAATAGCTCCCTGCCAGATTACTGAGTATCTCCCTCGCATTTTCAGGATTGGTCACCACTTCAGGATACATGCCGGTTACCAGGAAATCTTCCAACCGCAGAACCGTTTTGGCAAAAGAAAAATGTTCCTTGATCTCAAACCATGACAATGGATATAGCCGGTACTCCCACTTCCTGCCTGTCAATGGCTCATTTATTTTACTGGCAATTTCAAGGGCAGAAGAACCGGAAATGAAAAGTTGAATATCTTTTTGGGAATCTATGATCATCTTGGCGCTTAAACCTATATTCTCAATCCGCTGTGCTTCGTCAATGACTATTACCTTATTATTACCGATATAGTTATTTATGTAAGCCTGACTGGGATTGTTCCAGGCAAGGCGAATAGCAGGATCATCCCCATTTATGTATAAGAAATCAGATGCCAGGGCAGATGCTATCGCATTCATTAAAGTTGTTTTGCCGACCTGCCTTGGCCCTAAGACAACGATTGCTTTTTTGTAGTCTATCTTCCCGTTTAAGACAGCTTCCAATCCCCTTTTTATCATTTTTAGAGATTATAATCCCCAAATTTAGCCTTTTTTGGCGATCATAATCCCCAAATCCCATACTCTCACAACCTTTTTCGTAAACTTTTTTATTACGCATTGATTATCAAGTACTTAACAGCGCGAACCCCCGCGCTGATCCTTGTTGACGTGCTTAATCCTTGTAGACAGCTGCCAGCCGGAGGGCGTTATACGCATTGACCACTCCGCCTGACGTGCAGATATCACTCAAATAAACCTTCTTTTCGATGCCCCGGTCCCGCACCATCACGGTATGCGCCGGCTTCACCACCGACTGCATAATAATCTCCTTCACCTGCACCGCGCTCAGCTTCGGATAATATTCGCGGATCAGGGCCGCCACACCGGTAACCGCCGGTCCCGCCATGCTCGTCCCATCATCATAACCATAGGTAGAACCCGAATAGCAGGAATAGATGGCTACCCCGGGAGCAAATACATCAACGTTCGTCCTGCCATAATTGGAAAAATCGGCGATAAGCGTGGAATCGTCCAGTTGGTCGCTGGCTCCGACTGTGATCCAGGCCTTAGCCTCCCCGCTGCCGTCTTCGTAGCGTTTGGATGGGAACCACCCATAGACCGGGTCATCCAGGTTCCTTCCTTCATTGCCGGCTATATGTATCATCAGTACGTCCTTACCCATCGCATATTTTACAGCCTCGTCAACCACTTTCTTATCCCAGCTGGAATATTTGCCAAAACTCATATTGATCACTTTCGCCCCGTTGTCGGCAGCGTAACGAATAGCATTGGCCACATCTTTGTCGCGTTCGTCCCCATCCGGGATCGCCCGGATACCCATGATCCGGACATGATCGGCCACCCCGTCAATACCCATGCCCCTGCCTCTGACGGCCCCGATAATACCCGATACATGCGTGCCGTGAAGGGCATCCGGCCCCGTCACATTCGCATTGCCATAATAGCGCTGTTCGTCATTGCTATAGTCGTCACCGACGATGGTAGAACGCGGATCATAGTCAGTGTTAAGCCAAAAGTCCAATATACTGTGATCTTCGTCGATCAGCGACCGGAGATGCCCGACACATTGGTAAAAGTCCGGCTCGAGCTTCATTCTTTTAATCGCCCAGCCGATCGCCCTGGCTTCAGATTCATTTCTTGCCGTATAGGCCCGGAGATCGGCAATCGTCGGCGTATCCTTGCCGATTCGCACAGCAAGAGAATCGAAAAAATGCAGATCGCCGGTATCGGAGCCCAGATATGCCCTGGTCTCTTTCAACACAGAGTCATATTCTGCCTTCGCAGACCGATACACCAAAAAACCGGCCCGCTGCTTGTCGGGTATGCTGGCAAGAGTATAGCCCGCGTATCTGGCGCTGTCCCGATGAAGGATCCGGGTGCACTCCTTTGAATCATGCGCCACATCGCCATTGGCTCCGCCAATAAAATTCCAACCATGCAGGTCGTCGATATACCCGTTATGATCGTCGTCGACGCCATTGCCCGGCGCCTCCCGGGGATTGACCCAAAGGACGGGTTTCAACGCCTCATGACCGGTATCCACCCCATCGTCAATCACAGCCACGATAACGGTCGTCGCCTGCTTATTCGCCAGCAGCTCGCGGTACGCCCGCTCCGTACTGATGCCGAAAATGCTGTCCCGTTGCAGGTCCCTATTCTGCCAATTAGGGCGGTGGAGCTCCTGGGCCGGTATGGAGATCGCCATCACCCAACCCAACAGGGTCAGGGCTACCAATTTGATTTGCGCCGCTTTCATGATGATGAGGTCGTTGACGATGAAAATTAAACAATTTTCCCCAGGATCCCTGTAATCCCGTCGCGCTACCACCACGGCCGGCTGCCGATTTCCGTCTTTTTCCACCATCTACATGTCAAACCCCGCCAACGAATGGGTTCCCCCTAAAACCGGGCCGATTCCATTCTACTTTCACCTTGAAAATCCCATTTTATTACGAACACTCCTAAAATCAGCCATCATGAAACACATCACAGCATCGTCCCGCAAGCCCTGCGCGGCAAAGCTCTGGCGGCTCTTTTTACTTTTGCTGTTGTCCCCGGTCGCCATGGCCATCGCCCAGCCCACCGACAGCGCCACCCCGCCCGCCACGTCGCCCGCCACCCATGATTTTGCCGAGCGGCAATGCACGCCCGGAGCGGATAATCCAAGGTTGGAAAGCGCCTATGTGACCTTTAATACCGGGAGCAACGATAAGAACCAGGGTGACGATTACATCCTATTCTTGTATCCGGGCAGTGTTAAGATGGGCAATTGGGGGGCCGCGCCTGCCAATACAGACGCCTTGATCACCGCCTTGCAGACCGGCGCGGTTTTTAGCGTCGGGTCCGGCCTTAATTCCCCCGATTATCCCAATAATTCGCAAACGACGCTGCAAATGTATCCCATCAACAAACCGGCCACTCAGAATGACTTCAAGAACGGAGGTTCGCTTCATTTGCATATGGAGCCTCATAATAAAGACACCTGGGATATTAATGCGATAACCCTGATCCTGAACTTTGCGGGCGGCACCACACAAAAGATCACTTTTACCGGGATAACGCCGATGAACTCCGGTAACAACACGGAACTGAACCTATTTTTTGGTCCGGACTACAAACAACGGTAAACCCGATAAGCCATGACGATCACAAAATTTATCTTCCTCGTGTCTGTCGCCGCCGCCCTGATTGCGACAATCTTTGCGACAAGCTGTAAAAAGTCCGGAAGCCCGTCGAGTCCGACAGGCCCGACGGGCCCCACCGGGCCTACAAGTCCGACCACCCCGACGATCAGCTCCGCCGCCCCCGACAGCGGCTTCTACAACACAACGGTGATCATCACCGGGACAAATTTCAGCACGACTACCAGCAACGATATCGTCAGCTTCAACGGTACGACGGCCACTGTCAGCGCCGCCACGGCAACCCAGCTAACGGTTACGGTTCCCAAGGGAGCCGGCTCGGGCACGATAAAGCTGACCATCGGGAGCAATACCATCACCGGCCCTGCCTTTACCTATCTGTATACCTATACGGTCAGCACTTTCGCGGGGAGCACGCCGGGCGATTTCAATGCCACCGGCACCGCCGCGGAATTCAATGACCCATACGGCATCGCGGTAGACACCAATGGCAACGTGATCGTCGCGGATGACGGCAACAACAAGATAAAAACGGTCACCCCCGCCGGCGTAGTCAGCACGATGGCGGGTAGCGGAACCCCCGGATTCATGAACGGCGCCGCCGGCACCGCGGAATTCCTGGATCCGCCGTCCGTGGCGGTCGACCCGATGAATAATATCCTCGTCGGAGATGCCTTCAATTATAAAGTTCGTGAGATCAGCATGGCAGGCATGGTCTCAACCGTCGCCGGTACAACACTGGGAGAAATGAATGGCCCTGTGTCCTCCGCACAGTTCGACAGCCCGACAGGACTGGCGGAGGATGCCGGCGGCGATATTTATGTCTGCGATGCCCACTATATCCGGGTGATCAGCGGCGGGTCGGTGTCTACCCTTTATGACGGATACAACTACAGCTCTCAGTTAGTAAGCTTTACCTCGATTGCGCTCGGGCCGAACAACAATCTTATCCTGCTCGACAACGACGGATTGAACGTCTTCTCGCTTACCACAAGCGGCGTTTTTAGCGTCCTGGCAGGCACCGGTATCGCCTCCTACCAGGACGGCCCCGCCGCCACCGCCTATTTCAGCTCCGCTACCGGCGTTTGCGTGGATGCCAAAGGCGATATCCTCGTGGCGGATGAGGCCAATCAACGTATCCGCATGATCTCTCCGGCCGGCATCGTCAGCACCATCGCCGGGTCGGGGACGCCAGTGGATCAGGACGGCGCCGGTACCGCAGCCGGATTTTATTATCCCCACGGTATCGCCGTGGACAACAAAAGCGGCAATATCTATGTCCTGGAACCGATGAGTAACCGGATAAGAAAAATCACCGTAGAGTAGGAGATATTATAGAGTAGGAGATATTTAGATTAATTTTATAGAAATACACCCTGGACTTTGAAATCGGCGTGGCTCAATATTGTTTTTATTTTCAGTTTTGATCCGGTGATTTCGCAAATATTGCCGGGTTCACCAGTATTACCGGGTTCACCACTATTGCCGGACCTGCGATTTTCACACCTGACCGATAAGGATGGCCTATCCAGCAACGAGGTAAAATCCCTCACCCAGGACGATGACGGGCTGATCTGGATCGGGACGGAGAACGGTCTCAACCGCTTCGATGGCTATGGCTTCAAAAGTTTTTACGCCAACCCCGACGATCCGCAATCGATACAAAACAACCGGATCCAACAGCTGACGGCCGGTACAAAAGGCCGCTTCTGGGGTTCTACGGCAGACGGCATTTTTTGTTTTAATACGCGAACCCAGCGCGTCCGCGTGTTTAAATCCAATCCCCAGGATACCAACAGCTTTGCAAACCTTTTCCACTCTCCTTCGATCTATCTCGATTCGACCCAGCTGCCCTGGGTAACTACCGACGATGGGCTCTATCATTTCTATGATAGCCTCCATTATAAAAAAATAGCAACGGACATCCGGAGCCAGGCGCCGCCCGGCCCGAGAAGAGCGCTTGTCTTTGGCGCACTGGTGAGGGACAGGGATGACCAACTCTGGTCCTGCTGGGGTAATACCATCTTCAGCCTTGACAGCCGGACCAAGAAAGTCACCCATCGCTATCCGGGCCCTGCGGGCCTCCTGATCCGGGATATCTGCTTCGATAGTTATAACCGTTGCTGGGTATCCAGCTGGGGAAAAGGCCTCTTTCTTTTTGATCCCGGCGCCAACAGCTGGCAGTCCTTTTTTCCCTCCGACAAACGGTCCGTCGTCTACGGCGGGGCGGAATGGAAAATAGAAGGCCGGCCTTATATGGTATTCACCTGCTCCTCTCCCGCGCTGGTGCTCGTCAATGAGCGGGATCTTTCGGCATCGCCCTTCCCCTTCGACAGCACACAGGTCGCCTTTAACGCTCCGCCCTTTGTCGACAGGCAAAACATCCTCTGGCTCTGCACCAATGACGGTGTCTATTATTCGACCCCATCCAATAACCTGTTTCATGTCATCAGCGTCCCTTCGCCAAAAAGCGATCTCGGAAAGCCGGCCTTCTCATATGTCTACAATATGAAGGAAGACAGCAGCGGCTATTGGCTGTCCAAGCGTTATTATGGCGGCATTTTCTGGTATGACAAGGGCTGGCGGCTGATCCGGTCCTGGGATGGCGCACCCGTGCCACCCGCGGGGCGGTTTATCGCACCCGGCTCCACCGCCGGAGAGGCATTCGACTTTCAACGATTGGGGAACGAGATGTTTATGAGTACTGAATCCGGTCTCTCCATCCTGGACCTCGTGACCCTCCAATGGACCACCATCACTCCGGAAGTCAACCGGGGGGTCGCCCAGCTGCGGACCATTATCGTCAAAGACCCGCAGACGTGGTGGATCCGTTCCTTTGGGCAGGGCGTATTTGTCTTCAACCCTGTCAGCAAGAAATTTATCCGGCACTATGACAATGCCGATACGGCTGCCTCCGGTCTGCCCTCCGTTATGCCCTTCCTGATACAGGATAGCCAACGGCGCATTTTTGCCGCCACCAGCGCCGGGCTGTACGAATATGATCCAACAGTCGATCGTTTTAAAAAGATCCTGTTCAAGGGCCGCTATACCCCAAGCCGTACCCTCTTTAGCCTGGCCTGCGATAAGAACGGCCTGCTCTGGATCGGCGCCGAGAACGGCCTCTTTGCCTACAACCCCGTGACCCAAGCCATCGAAAAAACATTCAAGGAAGACAACAAGATCGGCCTCGTCTCGCGGATCTGCACCGACGACGCGCAGAACGTCTGGTTCACGAGCAACTCCGGCTATTGGTGCTGGCTGCGGAAACCGGACAAGGTCGTCCACTTTGAATATAGCCTTGGTCTGCCAAAGACCGACGGGGGGACTGTCTATAAGACCGGGGACGGGTCTGTCTATGCCGGCGGCAAAGACGCGATCATCCGGTTCTACCCCCGCCGCCTCATCGACTATCACAGTACCGCCCGCACCATGATCCTGGACGCGGTGGTCAACGATACCCTTGCGGCCTTTGGGACAAATACCGACGGTCACCGTCAACTAACCCTAACCCCTGACCGGAGCAGCTTTAGCGTAGACTTCGATGTGATCAATTACGACCTGACCGGTACCAACCAGTATTTTTATAAATTGACCCCGGGTGACAAAGATTGGCGGAAGAGCGAGGGCGGTCACCTTTCCTTTTATAATTTGCAACCGGGCAGCTATTCGCTGGAGGTAAAAGGCGCCAGTAAATTAACCGGCAATTTCACCAACACCGATACCCTCGACATCGTCGTGAATCCCTCTTGGTACCAGAGTACCTGGTTTAAGATCAGCTCCCTTTTGTTCCTCTGTCTCCTGGCCTCCTGGCTCGTCCGCTATCGGATCCGTTCGGTGCGAAAAGAAGGCAGCTTCAAACAAAAGATGACCGAGATGGAGATGACAGCCCTGCGGGCGCAAATGAACCCGCATTTTATTTTCAATAGTCTCAACAGCATCGAAAATTTTATCATGCAGAATGAGAAGCGTCTCGCCAGCGACTATCTCAATAAATTTGCCAGCCTCGTCCGCATGATCCTCGAAAACAGCCGCACCCAGGCCGTGCCCCTTGTCCAGGATATGGAAGCCATGCAGCTGTATGTCGATCTGGAGAAGCTCCGTTTCGAGGATAAATTCTGCTATGTCACCGAGATCGACGAGATCCTGCTAAAAGGGGATTATAAGGTGGCCCCCCTGCTGATTCAGCCCTTTGTGGAGAACGCCATCATCCACGGTCTCGCGCCCAGCGACAAACAAGGGCTTTGCCTGAAAATATCCGTCCGGCTCCACGAAGACATTATCCACTATACCATCGAAGACAACGGCATTGGCCGCACGGAGTCCATGGCCTATGCCCGCAAATACCGGCCGGGTCATAAGAGCCTGGGCCTCGCCATCAGCCGGGAAAGAATGGATCTGATTGCCCGGCAGAACGGCACCGTCGGCACCCTCGACATTATCGATCTCTATGAGGGCCGGAAACCAGCCGGAACACGCGTTGTCCTAACCATAAACATTTGCTAATGTCCGACACTATCACCGCCATCCTGATCGACGACGAGCTGAGCAGTCTGCAAAATCTCCGGCAGAAGCTGGAGGAGTTCTGCAAATCCATCCGGGTGGTAGCCGTCGCGCAGAAACCGGAAGAAGGTCTCCTGCTCGTCCGGCACCATAAGCCCGATGTGCTGTTCCTCGATATCGAAATGCCAAAGATGAGTGGCTTTGGCCTGCTCGAAGAGCTGGGCGAATACGATAGCGAGATCATCTTTACCACGGCGTACAATCAATATGCGATCGACGCGGTGCGCATCAGCGCCTTTGATTATCTTGTCAAACCCGTTTCGATCACTGATCTGCAAAATGCCGTCAACCGCCTCGTCACCCTGCGCGCCAGCCAGACAAAAGAAAGACTACAGGTTCTCAAAGACTCTATCGGCGATACTAAATCACAGGAGCAGAAGATCGCGGTCCCCACCAATGAAGGGCTCGAATTCGTAACCATCGGGGACATTATCCGCATCGAATCCAGCTCTTATTATTCAAAGCTGTTTTTGACCAACCGGCCGCCCCTCCTTGTTACGCGGTTGTTGAAGGACTTTGAAGATATACTGCTACCGTATCGATTCTTCCGCGTACACAACAGTCATCTCGTCAACCTCCGGTATATCCGAAAATTCGTCCGCGGCGACGGCGGCCAGGTCTATCTCGAGAACGGTGATATCGTCGATGTCTCCCGGCGCAGAAAAGAGGAATTTTTGAAGCTCTTCCATCAGTAGAATGACCCGGAATGGGGCGCATTTGCCCCAAATAGCCCTACATTTGTGGAATGACCAGGCGCATCACCTATATGCTGTTTTTTATTTTTTCCTGCTTTGTTTGTGTCGCGCAGTCCGGCGCACCCGGTTACGGCGCACCCGCTTACGGTGCGCCCGCTCCCGGCGTGATCCCGCGAACACCCGCTACCGAACAGGCCATCGCCGCGGCCACCGCCTTTATGAACGCCGTTGTCGGGGACTCTTCCGTCGACCAGCTGATGAGTCTTTGCTCCCTCCCTTTCTGCCACGACGACAGCGTCATCATCCTCACGCACGCCGAACTTCGGGTCGCCCTCTCACAACTGTTGAGCGCCGGCGCCGGCGACAGGGCAAAAAATCACCCCCGCGTGGACTCCGCCTATGTTTTGAACATCAGGAAAGAGGCCCTCTTCAGCATGGTTCCCATCAATATCTACTTCACCGTCATCAACCTGAAGTTCACCGTCCGGGGCAAAGAGGCATCCAAGCTACTGATCCTGGCCGTACAGCTGACCGACGAGGCCCGGGTCGTGGGGATAGAAAATTAGTGCATTCCCCCCTGCCCGCCCCCCATGGCACAGCTTTTGAGGTCGTATATATCTAACCCTGTGCTACTGCTGCAAGTTCTTTTTAAAAAGCGCATACTTAATAACGTTACCATCCGTACAACTACACACTTCCACCTAGTAAAACTACGCATCCGCCAACCCTGTAACCCGCGCCCCCAAAGGAAATTCCAATGCGCGCATATTTTTAGGTGCATAACTTTTCCGATCTTTTTTTGCCAGACCGCTTTTATCTTTCAAATTTTTTATTACCTTTGTTAAACTCCACACCTAACCTACAGTCTAACTAATTCTACGCTAACATTCTACGAAAGCCTCTTGCTAACATTCTACGAAAGCCTCTTGCTAACATTCTACGAAAGCCTCTTGCTAACATTCTACGAAAGCCTCTAAGAGTCAATTTGTTCCAAGTTTATTAACAATTGATCTATAATTATTACTCTCATGAAAAAGGTAACACGCTTACTTATTCTGACCGCTTTCGTATTCCCAATCTTTACTTTATCAAGGGCTTACGCAGGCGCCCCCCGGCTTGGCCAACCTGGCTATTTGCTGCAACACAGACAAGGGCAAGGCTATGACCCCGTTGGCCACTACGACCCATTCAGACTCGAAGACCCCATTGGCGGTAACGTGACGGACATCAACAGGGACGACCTGAGCGGGCGGGACCCATTTGCCCGGGATGCGTATCCCCTGAGTGGTCATGATCGTTGGATTGGCGGCGGCGATGGCCATGGCGGCGAAACGGCCCCGCTGGATGGCGGCATCAGCCTCCTTCTCGCAGCTGGTCTTGGGCTGGGTGTAAAAAAGGCAAGGGAGAGAAAAAAGGCCGCTGAACGGAAAAACATCGAAAACGCTGAGTAATCTTCGAGCTTGATGAGAATTTCTGACAAGTGGAACCAGATTCCTAAGCCGGTAAAAGTATTTCTGCTAAAGGCCATGGCAGTGTTTGTGGTCTGGAAAGCGGTTTATCTATTATTGCTGCTCCCGGGCAGGGTTTTGGATAAACCGCTTACTTATGTTATCGGAAAAGGCACAGCGGCCTCGCTGAATCTTATCAGCCGCCCCGCCGGCTACACCGCCACCTCCACCATCCATGCAAAGGATTTCGGCAACGAAGGAGTGGAACCGGTCATGGCTATCCGCCGGGGCGGGGATACGGTACTTTCGATAGCAGATCCCTGCAACGGCCTGGAACTGCTCGTCCTCTATTCGGGATTGATCTTTTGCCTCCCCGCCAGCCGCCGCCGGAAGCTGGCTTATATCGGGAGTGGCATCTTTCTTATTGAAGTGATAAACGTCATCCGTTGTACCGGCCTGGTCCTGGTGTATCTGGATAGCCCACAATATTTAAGCTTTTCCCACCATTATCTTTTTACCTTTGTGGTCTATGCCTTTATTTTCTGGTTGTGGTGGCTTTTTTCCAAAGATCGGGAATTCGCAAAAAAGCTACAGCTGAATGCGACACCCCGGTAGACACCGCCTCGTTTTTGCTGTCGGTCTCCTGACCATCGCCGTTCTCTATACGGCCTACAGCCTCTATGTGCTTGACCCGGATGTCTACATGGCCACATCGAGAAAGACCAGGCACTTTTATAAATTCGCGACCGTCCTCATCGTCTATGGTATCGGCCTGCTCACCTATAGAAGATCCGCCCCCGCCTGGCTCCTCCAGCTTTGGCATATCCTCTATGCCGGCGGTCTGGCCCTGCTGCTGCTGCTGGCCCTTTATGATGCCTGGGTGAGCGAACTTCCCACGGGCTTCCGCAACGTGATCAGCAATTTCCACGAGTTCATGATCTGCCCCATCCCCTATGTTATCGCGGGTATCCTCGGCCGCCCCTCATCGTCTCACCAGGGCGTCGCGCCATGATAATAAAAAAGAGCAAGCCCGACCGCGGACTTGCCCCTATTGGAACCATTTTCAATTATAACTCTATTTATTGGGCTGCGGCGTATACCTCAGGTAAGGCTTGATCACCTTTACGCCTTTCGGGAATTTCTTGTGCGCATCTTCCGTCGAAATCGACGGCACCACGATCACATCTTCTCCCTCTTTCCAATCCGCCGGTGTAGCCACGCTATGATTGGCGGTCAGCTGCAACGAATCGACTACCCGCAACACTTCCTGGAAATTACGACCCGTAGAAGCGGGATAGGTGATGATCAGCTTCACCAGCTTGTCCGGACCAATCACCACAAGCGAGCGGACCGTAGCCGTCGCGCTGGCATTGGGATGGATGAATTCATACAACGTGCTGACCTTGCGATCTTCGTCAGCGATGATCGGGAACTCGACGCTCACCTTTTGCGTCTCGTTGATATCCTTGATCCAACTCAGATGCTTGTCCACCGGGTCAACGCTCAGCGCCAGCACTTTCACGCCGCGTTTGGCGAACTCATCCTTCAAAGCAGCTGTCCTTCCCAGCTCGGTGGTACAGACAGGTGTATAGTCGGCGGGATGGGAGAACAGGATCCCCCAGCTATCGCCCAGGTATTCGTAGAAGTCGATATCACCTATCGATGTCTTTGCCTGAAAATTTGGGGCCTTGTCCCCGAGACGTAAACTCATATAAGTTTTGTTTGAAGTGAAAAAACTCCGTGGGTCGCTCCGGCGGTCGGTTCTCCCGGCCTCATTCGCCCCGATCGGACCGTAAAGATATTAATTCCCTATCAATGTAGTAGACTTAATCATTAAATTTTCATTACCGGCTCCCCGCCCCACCAGCCAGTCGCCCTCTCCCCAGCAAGGAAATGTCTAAATGATTGAAAATCAGCATTGTTCTTTTTTCCCTTCCCTTTCTGTCACCTATCCGGCGGAATTTGTCTCCTGTCCATCAACTCCCCGCGCCGCTGCTCACTCGTAACGGTTTGCCCGTCCGGGAAAAGTCAGTCTGAGGCAGGCGGCGACTCCGGAAAACCTGTATTTTTACCGGCTAAACGCACCCATCATGAATTTTTCTACCGCAAAAGGATACTTGCTCATCCTGACGATGAGTTTCCATGCCCTGGCCTATGGCCAGGCCCGGATGAGCTTATCCGACAAGAACGCGTCAAGGGAAGCTAAAGCCTTGTATAGTTATCTCCAGGATGTAGCGGGGAAAAAGATCCTGGCGGGTCAGATGGCATCCGAATGGGGCTTCGATGAGATCGGGTATATTCAACAGGTCACCGGCAAGCTGCCCGCTATAAAGGGTATGGATTTTATCGACAGCGATAAAAATGAGGCTCAGGTAAGGGCCGCGGAAGACTGGTGGAAAAGAGGAGGTATACCGACGATCATGTGGCACTGGGGTGCTCCGGGCATCGGGGCCGGATATGAGAACGCAAAAAAAGAGATCGATATCGATAAATGTTTTGAAAAGGGGACCCCGGAATACAATGCCTTTTGGGAGGAATTAGACGAAAAGGCGGCTTTGCTCGAAAAGCTGAAAGAGGCCAAAGTGCCTGTATTGTGGCGGCCCTTTCATGAGCTCAATGGGAATTGGTTCTGGTGGGGCAAGAAGGGGGCCGCCCAGTTCCGGCGGCTATGGGTCACCATGTATGATTATTATGTTCATAAGAAAAAGTTGGACAACCTTATATGGGTTCTTTGTTACACGGCCAGCCCGGATAGTGCCTGGTATCCCGGACGCGATTATGTCGATATAGCAGGCGCCGACGATTATCAGCAGAATGGCCCCCATGTCGATATGTACAGGAAAGTGAGATCCATCGTTGGCGATGCCATGCCCATCCCATTTCATGAATGCGGTATCCCGCCCGACCCTGTCCAGTGCCTGGCCCAGGGCGCCAAATGGTCCTGGTTTATGGAATGGCATACCAGCTTTTTGCAGAAGGTGGATCCGGCCTATCTTAAATATATCTATGCCAATGACCTGGTTGTCACCCTGGACAAATTGCCCGATATCATGGCTGTCTATGGTAAGCGGTAACCCCGTCGGGCAACACGGACCCTCACCCATCCGTCCGGAGACTCCTGATCGGATTGGTCAACGCAGCCTTGATCGCCTGGAAGCTTACCACCGCCATCGTGATCGCCAGCGCCCCCGCACCCGCCGCGAGAAAGATCCACCAGCTTAGCGCCGCGCGATAGTGATAGTTCTGCAACCAGCCATGCATAAAATAGTAAGACAGCGGTATCGAAATAAGAAAAGAAATAAACACCAGTATCACAAAGTCCCTGGAAAGCAAATTCCAAACATTAAATACCGACGCCCCCAACACCTTCCGGATCCCGATCTCCTTTTTACGCTGCTCGGCGACAAACGACATCAGCCCAAACAAGCCGAGACAGGAAATGCCGACCGCCAGCATAGCGAAGAATCCCGCTAATCGTCCCACCCTCTCCTCATTGCTAAATTTCCGGGCATATTCCTCATCCACGAAACGATATTCAAAAGGCTGGTCGGGGTTGAATTGCCGGAAGATGGGCGCGATCTTATTCAACGCCTCTTTTGTGCTGACCGAGGGACGAACCCTTACGATCACGTCGTTTCCGGCATCGTTCGGGCCCATCAAAGAATATATCGTAGGGACCGGCTCGTCATACGGCGACTGGACCACCATGTCTTTCACCACCCCGATTATCGTCACCGGATGCCCCCACCAGCTCATAACGGCGCCCACCGTCTTTTTCAACCCGATAAATTTCACGGCCGCCTCATTCAACAGCAGCGCGGACGAATCCGTCGCATAGGCCTTCGAAAAGCCCCGCCCTTCCTTTATCTCCCAGTTAACGGTCGCCCCATAGTCATAAGTAATATCCGAGACCGAAAAATCGGTCGACAAATTTGGATCCTTTCCTTCCCAGGAAAGCCCGCTGGTACTGTTATAGACCTCCGTCGTCGGACTCCCCGCCTCCGTGACACTGCTGACAGCGCCGGTGCGCAGCAGCTCGTCTTTTACCGCCTGAAAATGGTTGTGAACAGCGGCGTTCATCGTCGGGATCGTAATAAGTCCATCCCGGGTATAACCGACAGGGCGGTCCTTGGCAAACTGGATCTGACGATAGACGATAACGGTCCCGATGATCAGCGTGACCGAAACCGTGAATTGCAGCACCACCAACACCTTGCGCGGCACCGCGGCCAGACGCCCCGCCTTGAACGAACTTCGGCCGCGCTGCTTCGACACGCGCGACCTCGTTCGGAACCTTGCGGTTCCTTTCAGAACCTCCACCGGCTCAAAGGAAGAGAGATAAAAAGCGGGATAGCTCCCCGCGATCAGCGCCGTAAGGAAAATAAAAAGAATACTCAGCAGCCAGAAAAAAGGATTATTCCATAAGACCGACATTTGTTTGTCGGCTACCTCGTTAAAAAATGGCAGCGCCAGGCTCACAAAAGCAAGCGATAAAGCAAAAGCAAAAATCACCGTCAACAGCGACTCGCTAAAAAACTGGATCACCAACTGGCGTCGCAGCGACCCAAGCGTCTTCCGGATGCCCACTTCCCTCGCCCGCTTTTCACTTTGCGCCGTGCTCAGGTTCATAAAGTTGATGCAGGCGAGCAACAGCACGAAGAGCCCGATCGTCCCAAACATCCATACATATTGGATGGCCCCGCCGACATTCACCCCATCTTTGAACTGGGAATATAAATGCCAATTACTCATCGGTTGCAGAAACAGCTCGGGTTTCTTCGCCGCCAGATGCGCATTGACTTTTTTCAGCTTGGCGTCTT
>Ga0302325_10014367_pt1 | contig 16863 bp, 12 predicted proteins | sample Palsa_T0_2_FD_201948 | JGI IMG/M metagenome (GOLD analysis project Ga0302325, IMG submission 201948) | Peat permafrost microbial communities from Stordalen Mire near Abisko, Sweden - Palsa_T0_2 | ecosystem: Environmental > Terrestrial > Soil > Palsa > Peat permafrost | place: Sweden: Abisko... | reverse complement strand
ACAACATGTGCAGGACGGACTCACGCGCCGCATACCCATGCGACTCCAGCGGCAGCAACACGAAGCGCACTGTCCCGCCCGCGCCCTTGATCGCGCTGAACAGCCGCTCGCTCTGGATCGGGAACGTTCCCGAATTGTTGTCGGCCTCGCCGTGTATCAGCAGTATCGGCGTCTTGATTTTGTCCGCATAGGAAAACGGTGACATTTTGTAATAAACCTCGGGAGCCTGCCAGTAAGTCCGCTCTTCATTCTGAAATCCGAACGGCGTGAGCGAGCGATTGTACGCCCCGCTGCGCGCGATCCCGGCCTTGAACAGATTACTGTGTGCCAGAAGATTCGCCGTCATGAACGCACCGTAAGAATGCCCCATCACCGCCACGCGGTTGCGATCCACCGCCCCCAACCGCACGCCCTCATCGATTGCGGCCTGTGCGCTGGCCACAAGCTGCTCCACGTAGGTATCGTTCGGCTCGGCATTCCCCTCGCCCACAATCGGGATCGTCGCATCCTCCAGCACTGCGTAGCCCTGCGTCACAAATGGAATCGGCGACCCCCAATACAAAAGCGGAAACTCATACGGCGACCCCGTGATTTGCCCCGCCGCCGACCTGGTCTTGTACTCCGTCGGATACGCCTCCATCAGCGTCGGCAGCGGCCCATCCGATGGCTTGTATCCCGGAGGCAAATACAAATTCGCGCTCAAGTCCACGCCATCCGCGCGCTTGTACTTCAGCACCTGCTTCCTCGGCAGCGGTGCGTTGCCATAAGGATTGGGAAAGAACGTAACCTGCTTCAGCTCACCGTTCGCCAGATCGAGCAGGTAATAATTCGGGGACAACTCCGGCGATTCTTTCCGCACCAACACTCCCGGCTTGTCCGGATCCAGCACTGCCCTTGCCGACTCAAAGAGCTTATCCTCCGACCGCCATAGCTTCTTGCTCTCGCCATTCGCAGTACTCATCACCGCCAGAAACGGGCGATCTCCTTCCGGCGACGCGCCCTCAGCCCGCAGATAAATTCCGCTCCCATCCGCGGTCGTCTCGAGCACTTGCTTCCCGCTCGCATTCATCACCTGCAGCGGCGATCCCGGATCGTGATACCGATCCTCAAATGATCCCTCAAACAACTTCACTGCACTCCCCGGAGCATCCGGCGTCACCGCCAGCATCACCCGCTTCCGATCCTTCCATCGTTCCTCTTCCACCAGCGCCAGCTTTCCCGTTCCCCAAGTCACACTGCGGAACCGCACCGGAAGTTCCGTCATCTTCCGCGACTGACCGTCAAACGGTGCGTCCAGCAAGAAGATCGTGTCGCGCACCGCCACATCTTTTGCTGGATCGCCGCCATCCCCCGCTTCCACCCACGAAACTGTAGCCGGAGCATCGCTGCGCCAATCAAAATTCCGCGGACCCGCCTCCACTGCATCATGCGTGATGGGGATCGAATCCTGCAGAGGCTTATCCACCAACTGCTGGCTTACGCCTGTCCGCAGATTCACTACTGTGACCCGATGCGGAAAGTAGTCGTACGGCAACAAATACGAATACGGATGATGCCACTCCTCGATCATCAAGTACTTTCCATCTGGCGATGGCGAAGCGCTCTGGATGACTCCCTCCTTGCCCACCGCTTTCACCGTCCCGTCCAGCCGCATCACCTCCGCCTGCGCCGTCGCGTAGTAATCGAAAATCCGCTCGTCCTCTGGGCTCTTGATCAAATCCTCATAGGTCCGACCAGGCGTCACCCTCCCCAGGTTTTGCTGTATCACTGGCCCCGTAGGAAGCTCACTTCGCTGCGGAGCCGCGCCTCTGCCCTTTACCACCGCCTTGCAGATCAGACTCTGGCTGTCGCTCGTCCATTCGCACGGCGATCCGAACACGCCATTCAGCGCGACTCCCCCGAGGCGCTGCGCCGTTGCCGACGCCACATCCACAATCCACAAACTCAGCCCCGAATCTTTCGCATCGTCGCTGATGTTTACGAAGGCAACGTGCCGCCCATCCGGGGCCCAATCGGCGAACCGTATCTTCGCGTTCGCCGGCAGCCCGGCCACCGTTTTTTCCGCGCCGTCAGGCAAAGCCTGCAGCCGTAGCTCGGTAAAATAGAGTCCCCGGCTCGGCCCATTAGTCTTCGGATTAAACCGCAGCCCGCCCAGGCGCAACTCCGGCTGCGCCAAATCAGAAATCGGAGGCAGTCCCGAAATCGGCTCGATCAACAGCCACTGCCTGCCCGCCTTGTCCTTGGGCGAAACCTCCACGCGCGGCGTCAAATGCGTATCCACGAGATCGATCATCGCCTTCGGCGGCTCCTGATAGTTCAGACTCGTCTGAGCCAAGGGCCCGGAAGACACCGCAAGAAATATCATCGCAACCAGAGCCAGCCGCTGAGTAGAAAAGGACCGCATAAGCAGACCTCCAAATTTAATTCTCAGGAAGATCAGGAAATGCACGGGCCAATATTCTCCCGCGAAAAGCAAAGACAGGCAATAGCGATTAGTGGGCAGGATGAAATCTGTCACTGAGTGCAATGGCTGACCCGGTGCCGAAGCACACGGGGCCGATCTCATTCACTGATACTCACCTCGAACCGAGCATATCGAGGAGGCAAGTAGGAGGCAGCGGCTGGGGCAAGTCCAGTTTATCTTTCGTCAGCAGATTGCGGAAAAGCGTGGTTTACATGTTGATGGACAAACAAATGTTCGCAGCTATTTGTGTGCTAGCCGAACTAGTCTCCGTGCAATGAGGAAAAAAATGCTGTAGATAACTCCGTTGACAACCACCATCACGGCCTCGAAGCTGTTGCCACCTGAGTGAACGCCCCAAATGGACGCCCCAATCAGGAAGCCCGGGGTTTGCAGAATCATCCAAAGGGTCCTAAGATTTATCAACAGTGATCCAGAGGGTAAGGCCTTTTCAGATGCGATTCCATCGGATCGAACGCAGCTATTCGTGTCGCAACGACTCAATCGGATCCAGCCGCGAAGCTCGGAAGGCCGGCACCATCCCGCTGATCAATCCTACCGCCCCAAGAATGAGAGTGGACGCGATCAACGTTCCCGGAGAAATAATCAGGCGGATGTCGCCCGTCTCCCCGTTCTTAGCGACTGCACTGTAGAAGGTAAGTCTGCCCACTGAAAGGGCGACAACGTATGCCAGAATCATTCCCAACACGCCGCCAATGCATGTAATGGTCAGAGCTTCGGCGAGAAACTGCATTAGAATATGTCGCGGTTGCGCGCCCAGCGCTTTTTGCACCCCGATCTCCCGCGTGCGCTGCGTGACCGAAACTAGCATGATATTCATCAGCCCGACTCCGCCAATGCCGAGCGTAAGCGTGCCAATGAATCCCATCAAGATCTTCAGCCCGAGCGTAATGATCTGGAATTGATGCAGCTGAGTCATCAGGTTGAATACTCTCACCGCTTCTCGATCCGTCTGACTGAACTTATGCTGCGTCGCCAGAATCGTCCGGACCGCGGGCTCGATTCGTTCGTATTCCGGCGTTTGGTAGGTGAACCAGATCATGTCGAGGTAATGCGTGTCCTTCAGATCGCTCATCGTACTGAAGGGGATGTAGACCACCCGGTTGATGTCGTCGTTCCCCTCCTGCATCTTGGCGCTCAAAACACCGACCACTTCAAAGCTGAGACCATCCAGCCGGATGTACTCCCCAAGCGCGTTACGTCCCGAAAACAGCTTTTCCTTTGCTTCCGAACCGATCACCGCGACCCGGGATCGCTGCGTATCGTCTTCCATGTTGTAAAAACGGCCTTGCCCCAGCTTGAGCACGCGAATCGAGAGCACATTCGGATCATTCCCGCTCACCGTAAAAGTGAAATTCCTGTTGTCGTATTGGACGTTCGCCTGTTTCTCGACAGTCGGCGTGATATGAATAATCTGTGGAAGGTTGGTCGCAAGCGCCTCCACATCATCCTGCGTAAATCGGATCTGCACTCCCGATTTCTGACCTCCAGCCTGCATGGAAGTTTTCCCCGGCGCCACAATGACAAGCTTCGTGCCGAAGTTCGCGAAGATGTTCGCGCAGGCCTGGCCGAAACCATCACCGTAAGCGAGCAGCATGACCACGGTTGCAATGCCCCATGCCATCCCCAGCATGGTGAGCGCCGTGCGCCGCCGGTTGTGGCGCATGGCAGCATAGGCTTCCCCAAGCAAATCTCGGAACATTGCATTACTCCTGTCGGAGCGCTTCCACCGGCTGCAGCATCGCCGCCTTCCGAGCCGGATACAAACCTGCCACCACTCCCGCCAGCGTCAGGCTGCCAATCGCCAGCATCGCCGACATCGGAACTAATTTCGGGGGATCAAAACCTTGTGGCCCCTGTATCCCTCCCATCATCGCCATCAGTCCGCCCGCCGCCACCATGCCGATCAATCCGCTTCCCAGCGTGAGCAGTAATCCCTCCAGAAAAAAATGAACGAGTATATCGCGGTTGGTCGCACCCAATGCCTTGCGCAATCCAATCTCTTGCGTGCGTTCGCTCACTGCCACCAGCATGATATTGATCACGCCTATAGCGCCAAGAGCCAGTGTGACCACGCCCACGGCTCCCAGAAAGATGTTCATGACATCAAAAATGGTTCCGACCATCTTTGATTCCTGGATCGAATCCCACTCGTCGAAGGCGTTCTGATCGCTGGCATCGAATCCATGATTGCGGCCAACAATCTCGTGAACCTCCTCCTGCGCCAGCAAGTGCTCCGCGGTCACCAGCGGCTGATATTCGATGAAGGAAATGGAGTTCTGATGGTTTTCTCCCTTGATCGGGAAGTTCGAGGCCATCACTTGAAAAGGGATGTAGCCACGCATGTTCAGCCACATGTTCTCGCCCCGCCCCAGATGCGGCATACTGCCCACCACTTCAAATCGGATGCCATTCAGTAGGATGAACGCGCCCACCGCAGGACGCCCGGGAAACAGCAGCTTCAGCAACTCGTTGCCGAGGACGATCACATTCCTCCTCTGCACTCCGTCTAACTCATTGAGCCAGCGCCCTTCCTTCAGAGGAAGATAGCTGATCTCGCTCAGCTGCGGCTCTGTACCCAGAATCTCCCCACTCCCGGTCGCAAATTCGCTCACCGCATGCAGATCCTCGCGCGAGATAATGGGGCACGCATTCAGGACGTGTCCGGCTCGCCTGATGTCGACATAATCCTGATAGGTGAGCAGATAGGAACGCGCAGAGTTCATGTTGCCCTTGACGGCTGGCGCTCGCCCCGGAAACAGAAACATGATGTTTTTGCCGAACTCCGCCAGCTCTCGTTTGTTGCCCGAGCGGAAGCCTTCGCCAACCCCCACCAGCAGCAGTAAAGATGCCACTCCCCAGGCGATCCCGAACATGGTGAGAAATGAGCGCAGCTTATGCGCCCAAAGATTGCGAAAGATTTGCACGAAGATGTCCGACACCGTCCGCATCGTCGCCTCAGGCGGTACTCTTCAATCTTAGATGCACAGTTGCTCACTAGAACAGGAAATTTCAACCAAAAAAACCAAAATGGTGCGCAGTTGACCGACGGCCTACGCGGGCCTACATCGTGTCGAACCGCCCGCGAGAATCGAGTCAGCACTTCGTCCACCATGGTCCGAATCGCATGCAGCGGATGATCCCTCCGCAACCGCGATTCCCGGCGAAAAAAGTAACTGAAAATATGATTCTGCTGCTGATCGTCTCCGCGCATGCCTTCTCGTGCCACCCAAGGATTAGGGGGCTTTTTCAGCGGCCCGCGAGCTAGCCCGTCCCAGCCCTTCTGTTGACTCGGAACCTTCGCGTCCATAAGATGAACCGACTACAAAGCTGACATCTGCTCATGATCGGCCTGACCGTTTCCCACTATCAAATCGTCGAGAAACTTGGCGGGGGTGGGATGGGCGTTGTCTACAAAGCTGAGGACATGCGCCTGCACCGCTTCGTGGCCCTCAAGTTTCTCCCGGAAGAGGTTGCCCGCGACCCGCAGGCCCTCGCCCGTTTTCAGCGCGAAGCCCAGGCGGCGTCTGCGCTCAACCATCCCAACATCTGCACCATCCACGATATCGGTGAGCAGGACGGCCAGGCGTTCATCGCCATGGAATTTCTGGAGGGCGTTACCCTGAAACACAAGATCGGCGGCCGTCCTCTGGAAACCGAGACCATCCTCTCCCTCGCCATCGAAATCGCCGACGCACTCGACGCCGCTCACGCCAAAGGCATCGTTCACCGCGACATCAAGCCGGCTAACCTTTTCGTCACCGAACGCGGGCACGCCAAGATTCTCGATTTCGGGCTCGCCAAGGTGACCCTGGCCAGCTTCTCCCCCAGTCAGATCGGATCCGCCAACACCATGACCGGAACGCTGGACGATCCGCACCTCACCAGCCCCGGCTCCACTCTCGGCACCGTCAGCTATATGTCGCCGGAACAGACCAGGGGCAAGGAACTCGACGGCCGCAGCGACCTGTTCTCTTTCGGCGCCGTGCTCTATGAAATGGCTACCGGCACGCTGCCCTTCCGCGGAGAAACCTCCGCCGTCATCTTCAACGCCATTCTCGAGAAGGCTCCGGTGCCGGCGACTCGTCTCAACCCCGACCTGCCGGCAAGGCTTGAAGACATCATCAACCGCGCGCTCGAAAAAGATCTTGAGCTGCGTTACCAGAGTGCCAAAGAAATGCGCTCTGAGTTGATGCGTTTGAAGCGCGACACCGATTCCGGCCGGCAAATACCTGCCGTTAGTTCGGATGCTGGTTCCGGGGCGAGCGCTTCGGTCGACGCGCAGGCTGCCAGCAGTTCCTCCGTCGTTGCCGTTGCCAAACAGCACAAATTCTCCCTCGGCGTCATCAGTCTGGTGGCGGTTCTGCTGGTCGCCGTCGGGGGCTACGGAATCTACGCGCTGCTATCCCGCGCTCGCCCTGCGCGCTTTCAGAATTTTTCCGTCAGCAAGGTCACCGAAACTGGTAAAAGTACGCTGGTTGCCATCTCTCCCGACGGCAAATACATCCTGACCGTCACGTCCGAGAACGGCCAGCAAAGCCTGTGGTTGCGCAACATACCTACCAACAGCAATACCCAGGTCGTACCTCCGGCATCGGCCAACTATCTCGGTTTGCGTTTCTCTCCCGACGGCAACTACCTGTATTTTGTCCGCGGGGAAACCGGCAGCAACTCGCTCCATTATCTTTATCGCGCTCCGGTCTTGGGTGGTACTCCCGAGAAGCTCGTGACCGACATCGACACCAACGTTTCGTTCTCTCCCGACGGCAGGAAAATCGTCTATACGACCGCAAACTCCCCCAAGGTCGGGGAGTACCGGGTCACGGTCCACTCTCTGGAATCCGGCGAAGAAAAACAGCTGGCCACCGGCCCGTATAACGAGACACTCCGGGACCCGGCCTGGTCCCCGAACGGAAAAACGATTGTCTGCGTAGTTTTCCACCCGGGAACTGCTCTCTCCGGCCTGGTTGCCGTTGATCCAGAAACCGGCGAGCGCAACTTATTCATAACCTCGGACAAATTGTACTTCTCTCGGCCCCGGTGGCTGCCCGACGGCAAGGGAATGCTGATCGTGGGCGACTTCCCTTACGGCGGCGCCCAGGACCAGATCTTCTTCGTTTCCTTTCCGGATGGAAACATCACTCCGGTCACGCGAGACACCAACTCCTACACCGATCTCAGCCTGTCTGCCGATGGCCACGCCGCTGCTGCAGTTTTGCGGCAGTTGCACCTGAGCCAGTCTGTGATGGCAGTGGGCAGTTCTCAGGAGAAACCCTTCGGCGCTGTGTCTTACAATGACATGGTTTCCTGGACGCGCGACGGCAAGCTTTTGATGTCCGCCGCGGCCGGCGGCCTGACCCTGGCAAATCTGGAATCCGGCTCACAAACCCCTTTCGCCTCGCAGATCTCTGGACCGAATTTTGCTCGCGCCTGTGCCGACGGCCATGTGGTACTCTCTGCCCTCCGCAAACCGAACGGGCTGGGGATCTTCTTGGCCGACGGCGATGGCGCCAATCCTAAAGAACTTACCACCGGCAAAATCGATGGCTTTCCCGCCTGCACTCCCGATGGCAAGACTGTGCTCTACAAGGATAGCGACAATATTCTGCAGAAAGTTTCGAGCGAAGGCGGGCCCTCGCAAACAGCGTTCGACCATCCCGTTTTCAGCCGCATCACGATCTCGCCTGACGGAAAATTGGCGGCCTTCGTGACTCATCAGCAAGGGAATGATCCCAAGGAGAAGCTTGCACTGCTTTCCCTCGATTCCAGCCAGCCCCCGCGCTATCTGGAATTCGAACGGCCTCGAGTGGAGTTTCAGTTCAGCTACACCATCGGTCCGGTCGCTTTCAGCCCCGACGGGAAGGGGATCGTCTATCCCATACGCAACGGCGAGACCGACAATCTCTGGCTGCAGAATCTCGACGGATCGCCCGGCAAGCAACTGACCGATTTCAAATCCGAGTTCATCCGCGACTTCGACTTCTCCTTCGACAGCAAACAGCTCGCCATCATCCGCGGCCATCAGGAAGCCGATGTGGTGCTAATCCGCGATTTGGATAAGTGACCGCCTCGCTAATCCCAGGGTTGGCATCGTTTTGATGCCCGAGTGACGCGCCACTCGGAAGTCCGCCGTGAACTAAGGGACGAAGACTGGCCGCCTGAGAATTTGCTGGTCCGGTGGTAAGGTCACACCGGCTGCGGATTAGAGCGTGCGGCAAAGCAGGCCGAAGCCAGACTCTCACGTTCTTGTTTGGCACGACAGAACGCTTTCGGGCAAGGACGGCGACTCCAATGCATCGGCTGCGGATTCTTGCTGAGGTCCATCAGCATTCCTACACCATAAGCAAAGTAATCGTCGGAATGACCGTCTCGCTTGACGGGTTGACTTCTCGGCCCTCGGGAAGGGCGGAGGCCGCGCTTGCTCTATCTGCCTCGTGCTCGACGATTGACGGAAACTTCCGCAGCGAGTCTTCGGGAAGAGATGGCTTCTGACATATCAGGAGGCCCGATATCCGAACAACTTTCGGCACTCCAGTCTCAAAAACTTCTCGAAGACGGGAATGTGGCGGTTGCCCTTTTCAAGAACGAATTTGCATGAAATAAGACAGGCGCGCCATTTGAATTCCTCGGTACCGTGTTTGGTGCCGTAGGCGGTGATATCTTCTTGGGAAACGCCAAATACCACCGCTCCTATCTTGGACCAGACGCAGGCACCCGCGCACATGGCACAAGGCTCGTGCGTGGAATACAACACGAAATCCGGGAGATACCGACCGTAGCCGGAGGAAACGTATTTCAAGGTTTCAAGCTCCACATGCTTGATGGATGAACCCGAAGTTTTTACGCGGTTGCCGGCAGACGCGATAACCACTTCCCGCTTCCCGATAAGGTGCGTGATGACCGCACCGATAGCATAGTCGCCCCGGTCGCGGGCGCGCTTTGCCTCCGCGATCGCAAGCTGCATAAACTTTTTCTTCGGTTTGTAGGTGGGAGGAATCATTTTTCTCCCGAGTTCGAAGGTCCTAGGCCGCTTTCTTCCTCCGAACCTTCGCCCATCTCGCACGCTGGGCCGCTGCGATTCTCCTCCGGCCCGCTGCTGAAAGGGTTCGTCTAGGCTTGTTCCGCTGTTTTGCCCAGCGTGCTTTCTGCGCCAGGCTGATCTTCCGACGAGCGGCAGCGGACATTGAATGCCGCTGCGACGAGCCGTTGGCGCTAACACTCCCCAAGGCCGCAAGTGCTGCGTCTATGCGCTGGGCTTCCTTTTGTACTCGTTCGCGTTCTTGTCTCAACCGCATTACAACGACCGACAGGTTTCCCATTTTGGTGTTTCCCCCTCGCCTAGGATGATAGCAGGCCAGAGGAAGCAAAGGGGCGATTCCTGGAACTCGGTTTTCGTCTAAGACGGATTATTTCTGAATTGCCGTCATCCGGCCGGAACCCTGAAGAACAGTAATCCGGTGTGTGCAAGAGGCGAAAAACAGTCACCAGGTTTAACCAGCCGAAGAGAACGATCGCGGTATATACCAACCGGAACCACGCGGTAAGCAATGACAGCGATCTGTTTACCGGCGCGAGCAAGACATAGAGTGCCCAAGCAATAACCACGTCCTCGATAAAGGTGACCATGTAGCAGAGTATTGCGGCAACGAACAGCCCCCCATGGGCGACAATGTTCTGAACGGTTGGTTCGATGTTGCCCGGAATCACCAGCTTTGGCATGATAGAGAACTCAGCAGTGGTGACCGGTGAGAGCAAATAAGCGAAGCCGGCGATCAGCGCCGCCAGACGCAATGTCAATCCCTCGTTATGATTTACTTGGTTCAATGACCTGCTCTCCCAACACCGGTCCACGCCCGTCGACAGGCGTCCTGTGTTTTTTGTTCCTCGAAAGCCGGAGGTTTTCGGCAAGCTGTCACGATCCTCGATTTCGAGTAGGATCGGGCCGAGGTATTATTTCTGTTGGCTCAGCCCAAGTCAATGAAATGCGAGAAGTTGGCTCTGTCGTGAAGGATGGTTGCAGGCGCCCCAGCGATTTCGTTTTCTGAACCGCGCACCTTTAATGCAGAAGAAGACAGGAGAACCACAAAATTTGAAACCCGAACTGGCCAACGTGAAGGCGCTGGTGTTCGATGTATTCGGCACAGTCGTGGACTGGCGCGGTTCAGTAATTGCGGAGGGCATGGCCTGGGGCAAGGCCAAAGACCTGAACATCGACTGGGTGGAGTTTGCCGACCGCTGGCGCCTCGGATACAAACCGACGATGGACAAGGTACGTAAGGGCGAGATCCCCTGGACCAGACTGGATGATGTGCATCGGATAATCCTCGAAGAACTCCTCAGTGAATTCAAAATTGACGGGCTCACCGAAGACGAAAAAGTTTCTTGGACTCACGTCTGGCGCCGGCTCAAGCCTTGGCCTGACTCGGTCGAGGGGCTGACGCGAATAAAAAAGAAGTATGTGATCGCGCCGCTTTCGAACGGCAATCTCGCGCTAATGACGAACCTGGCCAAATTCGGCGGTTTGCCATGGGACGCCATCTTGGGATCCGAATTGGTCCGGCATTATAAACCGGACCGCGAGGTATACGTCTCCGCCTACTACTATCTCGATCTGAAGCCAGAGGAAGTAATGATGTGCGCGGCCCACTCCTCTGATTTGAAGGCTGCGCGCAGCCATGGTCTCCGTACGGGGTTCGTTTATCGCCCCAACGAGTTCGGAAGTGGTCCCGCTGGCGTGCCGGACAAAGCTAGCCCGGCAGATTTTGACCTGGTTTCTGCCAGCATAATCGACTTGGCTCAACAAATGGGGGCGTGATCGCGGCGGCCAACAATCATAGAATCGCAGCAAGTCTACTGCGTCGCGGCATCTTCTCTCGGCCACGGGTGGATTCTCGAGAAGAAGACTTGTGTGTCTACTCGACTTATATACATTTTCGGAGGGTTGATGCATCAGGACAGCGCGGATTTTTCGTTCGGGAAATAGTCAGGCGGTACGGCTGCCGAAGCAATTTCGACTGAAGAGCAAGGAAGTGGAGATCTTTCGGCGAGGGGATGAGATTGTTCTGCGGGAAAAAGATGGAAATATGGTGCGAGCCTTTGACCTGCTGGCTGATTTGCCGGATGACGTCGTCGTTGCTGACCGCGGGAAGGATCGCCCGCAGAGAAAAAAGAGACGGTAATGGAGCCTCGCTACCTGCTGGAGAGGCGAGATGATCGGAAACAACCATCTCTGGATCGCCGCGGCAGCCGTGGCAGCAGAGCTGACACTAGATACAAACGATGAAAGCGAATTTCGGCGGGGGCATGGGCTGAAGATCCAGAACTGGACTGTCTAGCCCACCTCGATGACCGGTTTCCCGCGACCGACGTCGATGGAGGGTTTAGCGATGCGGACCGTTCCCTGCCCCCGAGTGGCACTCCCTGGTCCGGCTGGCGGATGACCTGCCTTGGCGAAAATTCTCTGATTTGTCTTCGCTAGAAGCGATAAGATGACGGGCCGAGGAATGGGGACACGATGAGAGCCTTCCACTTCAAGACTGGCACACTGATGGTGGTGTGTTTCCTGGCGGGCGCCTTGCTTAGTTCCGGCCAGGCGCCGCAGGCATCCGATTCGGAATCGGTGGAGAGTTTGCGGCAACGCGCTGATCATGGCGCGGCGGACGCGCAGCTTGCTTTGGGCAGAATATATTTCAACGGGAAAAAGGCGCCCCAAGATTTTAAGGAAGCGGCGGTTTGGTTCCGGAAGGCCGCCGATCAGGGTGTCGCACAGGCTCAATTCTGGATCGGGCACCTATATTTGTTTGGCCAAGGTCTGCCTAAGGACAGCAGCGAAGCGGTGCGCTGGTATCGCAAGGCCGCGGACCAGGGCGACGCGCAAGCGCAGTTCGGCCTGGGAAGCATGTACTTTACCGGTAACGGTGTGCCCAAGGACTTCAGCGAAGGAGTGCGCTGGTTCCGCAAGGCCGGCGATCAGGGAGTCGTGCAGGCGCAGTTGAATCTGGGCAACGTGTACTACTTTGGCGAGGCAGCGCCCAAGGACTACAGCGAGGCGGCGCGCTGGTTCCGCAAAGCCGCGGATCAGGGTAACGCACAGGCACAGTTCTGGGTGGCCAAACTTTACTCCTTTGGGAACGGCGTGCCGAAGGACATCGGGGAAGCTGCCCGTTGGTACCAGAAGGCTGCCGATCAGGGCAATGCAGACGCGCAATCGAATTTGGCCCTTCTGTACCAAAAGGGCGAGGGAGTGCCCAAGGATCTGGGCGAGGCGACGCGTTGGTACCGCAAGGCTGCCGATCAGGGCCATCAGGTTGCACAGATTGGGCTCGGCCTCCTGTATGAGAACGGCGAGGGAGTGCCCAAGGACTTGAGCGAAGCAGCGCGCTGGTTCCGAAAGGCTGCCGAGCAGGGCAACGCGGCTGCGCAGACGAAGGTCGGGCTGATGTACTACCGCGGCGAGGGAGTCGCAAAGGATCTCAAGGAAGCGGCGGGCTGGTTCCGAAAGGCTGCCGATCAGGGCGATGCAGGTGGGCAGTACTGGCTCGGGCATCTCTACTTGTTTGGTGAGGGCGTGACCAAGAGCTTGGGCGACGCGGCTGGTTGGTGGCGCAAGGCCGCTGATCAGGGCGATGCGCGAGCAGAACAGGACCTCGCCCTGATGTACCAACACGGCGAGGGCATGCCAATCGACTTCACAGAAGCAGCGCGTTGGTACCGGAAGGCTGCTGACCAGGGGAATGAAAACGCGCAGGTGGATCTTGGGCTCCTGTACATGGGCGGCAACGGCGTGCCCAAAGACTGGGATGAGGCGGCGCGCTGGTTCCGCAAGGCTGCCGACAAGGGGAATGCGACTGCACAGTTCAATCTCGGTTCGCTGGCCGAGAACGGGCAGGCAGGATTAGCCCAAGCAGATGCAGCAGGTTGGTACCGGAAGTCCGCGGATCAGGGCTATGCATACTCCCAGGCAGCACTCGCTGGCTTGTACTCGCTGGGGCACGGAGTTCCTCAGAACAAAGCATTGGCTTTCATGTGGATGACGCTTGCTTCACGCGGGATGGAAGCAGGATCTACTCGCGACGAACTGGCTGCAAAGATTACCGCGCTTGTCGCGCAGATGACGCCCCAGGAAATTGCGGAGGGGCAGCGTCTGGCGAAGGAATGGAAACCCTCGGGTCAGTGATGCGCGGGTGTTGGAATTTCCCGCTGGAGATTCTCTGGTCTGTCTTCACCAAAAGCAATAACATGACGGCCGAGGAATGGGGATCACGATGAGAGCCTTCCACTTCAGGACTGGCACACTGATGGTGGTGTGTTTCCTGGCGGGCGCCTTGCTTAGTTCCGGCCAGGCGCCGCAGGCATCCGGTTCGGAATCGCTCGCGAGTTTGCGCGAACGCGCTGATCACGGGGTGGCGGACGCGCAGCTTGCTTTGGGCAGAATATACCTGTGGATGAGCCTTGCGACTGGCCGAGTAAACAAAGGGACCCAGGACGAGCTTGCGGCGAGGGTAGCTGAGTTGGCCGCGAAGATGACTCCACAGGAAATTGCGGAGGCGCAGCGTTTGGCGCGGGAGTGGAAACCTCCGGGTAAGTGAGCTCTACCCCATCTAGAAGGTTTCCCGCCACCCATTAGGGAATCATCTCAACTGGCGATACATCGCCTCATTGAACCCCACCGTCTAATTCTAATTCTCAAATGAGTTTCAGATGGGCCTCCGGCCCACTCAAGGGAATGAAAAACAGGCTGCTGAGGTTCACTGGTTCTAAATGAGTTGCTCCTATCTTTCGACGGAGTGATAACGCCTTTGATTATCTCGACTGCCACGCCACCACCGTCGGCGCGATGCCAAGAAAAGCCGCCCAGACATCAGGCGGCTTGCTCTTTGTTCGGACGTGATGCGTGAGAACAGCCAGGCTACTTTCCGCTGCTCAGTTTCGACAGCTCGGCGATGCTTACCTTGTCATCATAAATCCCTGCGGCTGCCACGTACGGGGTCCCTTTGGCACCCAGTAGATAGCTGACTTTACGCGAGCCTTCCTTCTCACCGGTCTTCGCCCAGGAATACTCCACCCAAGTCCCGGAAGGTTTCCTCGCTGCTGCGCACATGCCCTTCGGGTCCGGGAAGATGCTATTCCCTTTGGGGTCTTTGATGGACGAGATTTCTGCGCCTCTGATATCTGCCCTCATGGGGTGAGACACATTGGTCAACTTGTCGCAGTCGAGAACGAAAATATAGGTGTCCTTCCACACCCACGGACTCGGATTTTGGTTGAACTGCGCCGCGTCATGTGTCTTCGACAGCGTGCTGGCTGCGTCCTTTACCTTGGCGATGACCTCTTGAGCGGTTGCGTGGTCCTGCCCAACGGCAACCGCACACAGGGCGACGCTGGCCAGAGCCACCGCCACACCGGCGAAAATCTTGCTGCTCTTCATTCGAAACCTCCCTTTTTCAACTTCGAGAAACGGCACCCAAGTCTACACCCATCTCCTCCGTTCGCAAGCAATACGAATTGATTTTCAGAGTCCATTAAGTACGCACTGATCGGTATGATCCGGGCTACAATGTTGACGCTATCGGCCAGTGGGGGGAAAAGGTCACTCTGTTATTGTCACAGCAACCCGCCGAGTTCATGCACTTGAACGTCGAGCCGCTGATACGTCTGTAGTTTTGAGTTGGGGTCAAGGTGTCGATGAATTCTCCGCTTTGCCGATTGGGCCCGCTGTGCTTGATGCTTACGCTGTGCGCCTTCAGCCCGGCGCAGACTGGTCCCGCTTCCCGCATCAATCAACCGATGAATGATGCGGTTCGTGTGACGCTCAAGGGAAACGTTCACCCGCTGGCACAGGCACATTTCGATCTGGGCACAGTCCCCGACTCATTCCCCGCCTCGCGAATGGTGCTGCTGTTGAAGCGTTCGCCGGAGCGCGAAGCGGCGCTGCAGCAATTTCTGCAAGACGCACACAGGCCGGGATCTCCTACTTTTCACAAATGGCTCAAACCCGATCAGTTGGGCGAACGGTACGGACTTACCGATTCCGAGATCGCTACGGTCTCTAGCTGGCTCGAAGGGCATGGATTCGCGGTCAGCCGAATCCATCGAGCCAAGACAGCAATCGAGTTTTCGGGCACCGCCGGGGAAGTGCGCTCCGCCTTCCACACGCAAATCCACGCTTACCTCGTGAAGGGCGAGGAGCATTACGCCAACGATGTCGATCCGCAGATCCCGGCAGCGCTGGCGCCGGTGATTGCGGGCATCACTCCGATCAACGACTTTCGTCCGAAGTCTTACATAAACCATTTCGGGAAGGCGGTCTACGACAGCGGGAGTAAGAAATTTGTTGCGGACTGGACTTTTCCTGCGGGTCAGGACTCGTTGGAGTTGGCGCCTGGCGACTTCGCACTTCAATACGACCTCGGTCCGCTTTATGCAGCGGGAATTACAGGCAGCGGCATCACCATCGGGCTAATTGGCGCATCCAACGTTGATCCGACGGTTGTGGCTACCTATCGCTCGTTCTTTGGGTTGCCGGCGAACCCGCTCAACGTCGTTATTGACGGAACTGATCCGGGAGAAACCGACGCCGTCGTTGAGTCGTATCTGGATGTCGAACTGAGTGGCGCTGTTGCCCCGGGAGCAACCATCAACCTATACACCGCGGCCGACACCTCGGTGCAATCTGGACTGTATCTGGCGGCGCAGCGAGCCGTTGATGATGATCAAGCCTCTATCCTCAGCACGAGCTACGGTTTGTGTGAACAGGATTTGGGCTCGGCAGGAAACCAGTTCTGGTATTCCTTGTGGGAGCAGGCAGCGGCACAAGGGCAAACCTCGTTCGTTTCGGCCGGGGACGGCGGCCCGGCAGGCTGCGACGACTTCAACAACGATCAGCCGGCGCAGTACGGTATTGCCATGAATGGGTTCAGTTCGACTCCCTGGAACGTTTCTGTGGGTGGCACCGACTTCTATTACAGCAGCTACAGCGAAACTTCGTCCGCACAGCAAACTCAGCTGGCGACTTACTGGGACACGGTCCCGACCATCTTTCCTACGACGTCTCTTCTACAACCTGTGCCGGAGCAACCGTGGAACGATTCGTTCGGACTGAATCTTGCGAATGGCGGCGTCTATAACGCCAACACTCCGGACATTGTTGCGGGCAGTGGCGGACCGAGCAATTGCGCGAGCGGGACCGATGCTTCAGATGGCACTTACAGTTCGTGCTCCGCTGGATATCCCAAGCCTTCCTGGCAGACGGGACAAGGTGTTCCCAACGACGGAGTCCGTGATCTTCCTGATGTATCGCTGTTTGCCGCGGCGGGGGAGAACGACACTCTCTATCCCCTCTGCACGGGCGAGGGGGACTGCGTGGTTTCCGATGGCGATCT
>Ga0302325_10014366_pt1 | contig 16863 bp, 11 predicted proteins | sample Palsa_T0_2_FD_201948 | JGI IMG/M metagenome (GOLD analysis project Ga0302325, IMG submission 201948) | Peat permafrost microbial communities from Stordalen Mire near Abisko, Sweden - Palsa_T0_2 | ecosystem: Environmental > Terrestrial > Soil > Palsa > Peat permafrost | place: Sweden: Abisko... | reverse complement strand
CGCGTGCGCGGCGCGCGGCCAGTCGTAGCTGAGTTCCTCCCCGACCCGGAGCCGCGCCCAGCGGGCCGCTTCGACCTGCAGGGCCTGGGCGGCGGCCGCGATCTCGGCCGGTTCCACCGCCGCGCCGGTGTCCGGGAGGACGGCCAGCTTGGTCGCGGCCAGGGTCAGGATCTGGGTGTCGGACGGGTGGTCGAGGCCGGCCACGGACTCGACGAGGTCGGCCAGCAGCTCGGCGCGCAGGCCCGGCTGGCTGCCGCGGCCGAGGCCCGCCGCGACGGCGCCCCAGGTGCCGTCGCCGATGCGCAGCTCGCGCTCCACCACCAAGTGCACGATGTCGCGCGGCAGCCGGGGGCCGGCCGGGCCGCCGTACAGCCGGTACACGGCTCCGTCGTCGCGCTCGACCAGGGCGTAGGCGCGCTCGTGGTCCGGGAGCCGGGGAAACCTCACGCGCATATCCCCACTATGCGGATCGGCCAGACGGGGCGCCTAATGATTTTCGGTCAGTGCCGGGGGCGGGAATCCGGTCAGCGTGAGGCGGCCGTCGGCGGCGATATGGACCTCGCACTCGGAGGTGGCCGGCATCGAGGCCGGGCCGTACCGGTCGGTGAGAAAGTGGATCCGCTGGTTGGCTGAGCCCCGCCAGGCCAGGCCGAGCGAACGTTCCGCACGCCGGTAGCGCCCGGTCACCAGGATGTCGCAGCTCACCATCAGGGCCTGGTGCGCGTCGGTGACGAGCTCGCCGAGTTCGTACCCGGTGAAGACCATGACCGAGCGCCCGTGGCCCCGGACCCGGGCGGCCAGTGGGGCCAGCTCGGCCGCCTGCTCGAACGGCTCGCCGCCGGTGAGGGTGAGCCCTTCGATCCGCGGCGTGGACACGATCACCTCGGCCAGGTCGAGCGGCGCGATCATCTGGTTGGGCCGGCTGCTCCAGGTGGCGGGGTTCCAGCATCCGGGGCAGTGCAGCGAGCAGCCCTGGACCCACAGCACGAAACGCTCGCCGGGGCCGTTGACCGCGCTGTGCGGGATCATCTGGGCGACGTTCAGCAGGCCCATGGCGATCAGTAGGAACGCTTGACGAGGACCAGCCTGAGCGTGTCGCCCTGGTGGCGCTCCTCCTGTACCCGGTAACCCATCTTGCGCGCCTTCTCATATACGGCCCGGCGCTGCGCCGCTACCAGTCGCTGCTGGTCTTCAGCTTGCCTGCGGACCTGCACCGCGGCCGCCCGGCGCGTCTCGACGTCGGCGTCCTCTCGCTCGCGGGCCAGCCGGGCCTGCTTGAGTTTGTCCTGCTTGCAATAGCTGGCCTGGAGGCGGCGGATCCACTCCGGACCGTATCCGTGGGCCTGATCCCAGTCGCTCACGTGGGCCCGGAATCCGGTGGGGCTCCGTTCGAAGCCGATGTCGTTGGCGGCCTCCCCCACGTGCTGCCGGCGGATGACGATATGGCCACGCTGGACCCGCTGGTCGCCTTGGTAACCGGTCAGGTGCACCGGGCTGTCGTGGACCTCGACCCGGTTGGCCCCGAACCCCAGCTCGGCCAGCGCCGCCAGCAAGCATTCCTGGTCGGACAGCGGCAGGGCCAAGGTGATGAAGGCGCTCATGATTTCCTGACCTGCGCCTGAGACCTGGCCCCGGTTTCCGCAGCCGACACTGCGGCCTGATCGGTCCGGCGCACGGTTTCTTGTTCGCCCAGGTCACCGAGCAGCTTGTCGAGTTCCTGCAGGCAGGTGTCGCCGGTGAAGCCCTCGGCCTGCGCCTCGATCCGGCCGTCGGCGTGGATGTCCACGAAGATCCTGACCTCTTTCATGCGTCCTCTCCCCAGGCGACCAGCCGCGCGTCGAGCCGGGCGGCCTCCTGCTCACCCTGGTCCAGGTCGGCCCAGCTGCTGATAGCAAGCATGCGCTCGCCCCCGGCGCGGAGCAACCGGCCCACCGCGGGCAGGGCTTCGTCGGGCGCGACGAGGGTGGCGGACGTGGTGGCCGACGGGACGAGGGAACGCCGGTCCCGCCGGCCGAGGGTCGGCGCGGTCGACGGGCGGTAGGTGAACGGTCGCGCCAGGATCGCCTCGGCCCGGTCGATTTGCTGCCTCAGGGCCGCGATGGCCGTGGTGACCGCCTTCTGCTCGTCGCGCAGCTTGCCCCGCGCCGCCTTCAGGTCCTTCTCCGGCCGGCCGTCAGAGTTCAGCGCCAGCTCGCCGAGCCTGCCGTCCAGTTCGGCCTGCCGCCGCTCCTGCTCGGCCTGCTCGTCCCGGCGGGCCGTCAGGTCCTGGCGGGCCTGCTCCTGGAGCTGGTTATGCAGCATCTGCTGGCGCTGGCGGTCCGCCTCGGCGCGCGCGTGGCCTAGGGCCGTCGCGACCTCACCGGTGAGCTTGCCGACCGCGGCGTCGAGCTCGGTCAGGCGGGCCAGCAGGGCGCGCGCGGCCAGCGGGCCGGCGACGGACGGCACGGCGCCTTGCTGGCCCTCCAGGCTGGCCTGCAGTTCCTCGGCCCTCGGGCCGAATCCGAGGGCAGCGTCCCGGCGGTCGGGGAACTCCTGACCCAGCGCGTCCGCCTCCTCCTTGGTCTCGGCCAGCTTGGCCAGCGCGGCGGCCCGCCGCTCTCCGAAGGCCCGGTCCACGGCCTGCCACTTGCCCACGAGCGGGTCGGCCTTGGCGTCCGCCGGCGGCCGAGGAGCGCTGATCCGCCAGGTGTAGCGCGCGAAGAGCGCGGTCGCGGCCGGTTCCGGCCAGGAGGACGGCTGAGCGTCCCGCATGTCCCGCAGGGAACCGGCCGCCACTGTGCCGGCGTCAAGCGCCTGCTGCCCGATGAGGTGCTCTTCCTGGTCCTGCCCGGCGCGCCAGATGCTGCCGTCCATCCCGACCAGGTCGGCAGCCTCCTTGAGGGTGACCTCGACGCGGAACTCGGCGGCCGGCGGCCCGGCGAGCACACCGGTCAGCGCGGCGTCCTGCTCCTCGGTCAGCCGTACGTCCAGCGACCAGCTCGCGTTCGCGGGCCGCAGGCGGGCGTGCCGGCCCGTCGTGCAGGTCGGCAGGCCCAGGTCGGCCCAGACCACCGTGCTGCCGCGGAGCGTGGCGCCGGCCAGACGTGAATGCATCGGTCCCTCTCCTGAGGGCGGTACCCATACCCGGCGCGGGACCTGTTCGGGGAGCTGTCCGTCGGGGGAGTACAGCGTCCCGTCCGACCCGGGCATGGGCGTCGGAGCGGCGAAGGCGTCCAGCCGGACCTGATCCTGGCTGAGCGGTTCGGGTACGTCGAACGGCGGTTCGCCCCGGGCGCGCCATTGCAGCCGGCCCTCCTGCGGCCAGCCCTCGTCGTCGGATCGGTTCCAGAACAACTCGAGGAAGGCCAGCCGCATCGCCTCGGCCTGCCCCGGATCCAGCTGCAAGCGCCAGTCACCCGGGCCGTGCGGGCCCGCCCAGATCCACCCGCGCCGACCCGAGAGCACCGCGGCCACTGGCGGCTCGAGCACCCGCCTTACCAGGATGCTCGTGGCGGGTGCGCTGGTCAGCCAGCCGGGTGCCTGCTGGCTGGACCAGCCGGCCGGAGCCAGGCAGTAGGCCCGGCCGCCGGCCGCGATGACGGCCGCGGCGGTCCGGGCCACGGCGGGCACGCGGTCCGACAGGACGACCAGCGCGGGCGTCTTGGCGGCGGCTGGCACGGGCGTGGCGGCGTCCCTGGTCAGCGGCTCGGCCGAGGGCGGCGCCCCCGTCCCGTCCTTGATCAGCCAGGCCGTGCCGAGGCTGGTGGCAGTGCGGTCAGCGGTCCAGCTGCCGCCGTCGATCTGCTCCGGAATGGCCCCGGTGAGCTGGTTCACCGCGGCCTGCCCCGGGCCCAGTCCGCCATCGGCGGCCGCAGTTGCTCGGCCGACAGCCGGATGGCGGTCAGGTCACGCCAGCGCAGCGGGGTCTGCGGCGAGGCGTCCGCGCCGTCGCGGACCCGGGCGTCCAGCGGGCTGTTGCTGAGCTGCCACCCGTAAGGCGGACCGGTCCGGGGTACCACAACCGCGTAGCGGTCGTGCGGCAGCCCGGAGGAGCCGAACGAGTCCCGGTACCGCTGGGGCCGAGTCCCGGTAATATCCGCGATCTCGGCGAGGGTTTCGTCGTCGACCTCGTTGCCCGTCCAGACCTGGAAGTCGGGCTGCCCGGATTCCGCGAGCGCCGCGGCCAGCATCTCAAGGCTGATTAGGTTGTGCACGCCACGCACGAAGCGGTCGACCAACAGGAACCGGCGCGCCGGGTCGGGCCCGAGGAGCCTGCCGACCAGGACCTGCATCGACCAGCGGCACCCGTAAGGCACCCGTACCGCCTGGGCGACACCCCCGGGCCGCCCGGGGCGCTCCGGCCGCTCATCAGGCGCCCGGACCCCGACCATAAGCGGCTCGAGCTCGGCCTCGGACGGCAGGGCCGGGGCCAGGTCGACGGGAGCGGCCAGCCGCCAGAACACGCTGGGACGATCGGCGTACCCGGCCAGCAGGGCGTAGTGGCCGGGCAGGACGGGCTGGAAGGTCTCCAGCGGAGTGTCCTCGGTCAGGTCGGCAAACAGCCTGCGGACCGCGGCCCCGGTGTACGCGGTCTCATCGCCCTGCAGCGCCCGGTCGAACCGTGCCATGGCCCAGTCCTGTGCCCCCGCGGCGCCGTCCGGGCCGATCGGCACGTCGGCGAGGCGGACCCGGTCCCACTGGCCGAAGCCGTCTATCTCGACCAGGCCCAGATCCAGGTTCGTGCGGAACGAGTCCTGCTCGTCCGGGGTCAGGCGGGCCGGGCCGACCATCAGCCGGCGATCCTGGGCGGACCAGGCGCCGTGACCGCGCAGCGGGCCGGCCGCCCACCTGTCGACGACCCGCCAGAGGTCGACCTCACGGTGCTCGGGCTCGTGCCGAACCGGCAACTGCTTGCCGCGCACGTCCAGGAAGCCCGTGATGCTCACTTCGCTGAGCTCAGAGTTCCAGTCCAGCAGCCACCGCAGCTGGCACTGGGCCTGGGTGGGCTGCAGCCGCGCGCCCACCCCGTCGCTGGCGGACGGGAACGACCGCAGCACGAAGCGCTGCTCTGGTCTGACCACGGAGGTGAACGGGACGTCGTGCTCGGGATCGAGCGGGAGCGGCCCGATGTCCCTGACGCTCCGGTCGGGGTAGATGGTCGTCCGGTCGGCATGCAGGATCCGTGCCCCGAGCAGCGGATGGCTCGTCGTCCACAGGTTATAGACGCCTTGCTCGGGGACCGGGGCCTGGCTGGTGTCGGCGGCTTGCTCGCCCAGCTCGGTCAGGCTGCCCCAGTCATCGGTCAGGCGCAGGTCCGCGCACCAGCGGATGAGGTTGGCCACGCCCGCGCCGGTCACCCCGGGCAGGGCCTGCTCGATCACCTCGGCCGAGATCCGGCCGCCCGCGTCACGAGCCAGCCGGCAGATGGCGGCCAGCTCCGGGCGCCGGTCGAGCCACGCCATCTCGGCGAAGACCGCGAAGCGGATGACGGTCAGATCGGCCGCGAGTTCGGTTTTCACCGCGTCCCCTCGAGCCAGACGTCCAGCTCCTGGCGCGGGCTGCGCCGCACCAGCTCCCGCAGCTCGACGACCGGGCAGCCGCCGAAGAACGGGCCGTTGCCGACGACGACAAGCTGCTGGCGGGCCCGGGTGACCGCGACGTTCAGGCGGTTGCGGCTGTCCAGGAAGCCCACTCGCGTGGTGTTCCGCATGGACAGCAGGACGAGGTCGGCTTCGCGGCCCTGGAAGCGGTCGACGGTCCCGCAGACGATTTCCACGTTCCCCGCGGCGAAGCGGCTCCTGCCCGGCTTGCCGCCCGTCTCGGCGGCCAGCATGTCCGAGAGTGCGCTCGCCTGCTTGACGTAGAAGGCCAGGCAAGCCACTTCCCACACCCGCGGGGAGCGGCGGTGCGGTGGCCCCGACCGCTCCGCCCAGCGCAGGAACCGGCGGACGATCTCGCGCACTGCCTCGACCTCCCTGTCGTTCACGCTCCGCACCTCGCGTGCGCCCTTCACGTCGATCCAGGCCCGCCGTCCGCGGAAGGGCCCGAAGGTCCAGGCGATTTCGCGATCCCGGGCCTCGATGGTGTTCGCGTCCTTGAGCGACCGGCCGCGGTAGATCAGCTCGCGCGGGAACGCCGAGATCTCCGGGTGCATGCGATGCTGGTAGGAAAGGCTGCCAAAGCGCGCCTGGAAGGCCTCGGGCTGACGGCGCGGCAGGCCCTCGGTGAGCGCCGACGGTCGCGTCGTCTGCTCGCCCCCGATCCCCTCCTGCAGGACCTCTAGGATGCTCGGGAAGCCCACGTCCCGGATCTGGTCGATGAACTCGGAGATGTCCGTGGCGGCGGGCTCCAGCTCACGCAACGCGTCCCTCAGGTTGCCCAGCTCGCGATCCTCGCTGCTGTGCTTGAGCTCGTGCAGCCTGGTCAGCCGCCACGCGATCTCGCTGGCCAGGTCGCGTCCCGCGAACCAGCGCTGCTCGTTCCGCTCGGCCTCGGCAAACGTAGCGACCATAACGCGATCGCCCTTGTAGCCGGCGTCGAGCGGGCGGTTCCTGGCCAGCCACCAGGTGTGCTGGAAGAGCAGCGGATGCGAGCCGGGCAGCTCGTGTTCGCCGCTGGCCAGGTCGGTGTGGTGGAGCAGGTCGGCGGGCAGGTACCCGGCCACGGCGGGCAGCAGGTCGTCCGCGACCAGCACCCAGTCGTAGGCGGCCAGGGCCACCGCCCCGGGGCCGCCGGCGCGGATCTCGTCGAGGCTGACCTCGTGGAACGGACCCGGGCGGAGGCCGGTACGGGCCACCACGCGGACGGCCGAGGGCGCGGGCGCATCCCGGGCGGTGAACTCCTGGCCGAGCCAGTCCAGGACGGCAGGCGGCTCCGCGATCAGCCAGCGGGCGCCCGCCCGGCGGATCCGGCGCTGGGTCATCCAGTACCGGAGCAGGCACGCTCGCTGATGCGGCGGCGGGAAGACGCTATGGCCATCCGCGTCGGCCAGCGACCGCAGGTTGGCGACGATGTCGGCCCGCTCGTTGAACGGCGGCAGTTGCTGGACGTCGCCGACGATCACCCAGCGCCGGGCCATCAGGGCCGGCACCAGGAACTCCTGGATGAGCGTCTTGCTGGCCTCATCCACGATCAGCACGTCCCAGTGCGGCATCTTGGTGATGGGGGCATTCGGGTTCCGGCCGGCCCGGGACAGTAGCGGGTGACGCACGATCCCCATCGTCGTGCCGCAGGTGAGGTTCGCCGCGCCCACGACCACCCGAGTGGCCATCTGCTTCAGCTCGTCCTCGGCCAGCCCCTGCAGATGCGGAGCGTCCCGCCAAGCCCCCATGAGCTCTGCCACCCGCTCGTCGAGCTGAGTCCGCTGGACCCTCTCGTCGACCCGGTCGACGTGACCGATCCGGACGGCGTAGATCGGCTCGTCCTTCCCGTCCGGATCGATCAGGCGCTCCAGCACGTTGTCGATGGCCACGTGCGTCGAGGCGCAGAGCAGCACCCGCTGGCCGCGAGCTACGAGCTGCTGGATGAGCTCGCAGATCGCGGTCGTCTTGCCGGAGCCCGGCGGGCCTTCCAGCATCACCAGGTCGGGGGAGCCCAGGGCCTTGGCCACGAAGGCTCGCTGTTCGCCGGTGCCGCTGCGGCTCTGCTCGAGCAGGCTGGCCCACTGCTGCGGCCAGTCGTCCTGGAACCGCGGCCAGTACGTCTGGGCCGAGTCCTCGCACAGCCGCAGCAGGCCGCGGTGGTGTGGCAGCGGCGCGTTCATCAACTGGAAAACGGCACGCTTTTGCAGCTCGAGGCTGTGAACGTCGACCGGCAGGTGCAGCAGCGATCCGTCGGGCGGCCATTCCTGCTGGCTCTTGAGCAGCAGCTGGTACTGCTCGGAGTCCACCCGCTGTACCCTGACGACCGCCTTCTGGTCGTATTCCGGCCGGGTCCAGACCTCTTCGACGTCGCCTTCGCAGAACGCGGCACGCGGATCGATGAACTCCTCCGCGCTCTCCTCCCTGGGTAGCAGGAGCTGGACCCACTTCCCCGGGCGCCGCCCTCGCCGCTGCTGCCAGCGGAACCGGACGCCGTTGTCCCCGGTGAGCAGGTCGCTCGCGGGCGGTTCCTCGACCGTCACTAGGCCCGCCCGCACCTCGAACATGGTTCCGGCGGCGTCGTAGAGCCGCCGCAGGCCCTGCATCTCCGGCAGCTTCTGGGCCTGAAGCCGCTCCCCGTCGACGATCAGCGGGCCGGACCCCTTCCAGTCCTCCAGGACCAGAACCCAGGCGTCCTCCTCGGGCTGCGGCGGGCACACCAGGCGCAGCGGCACGCCGTCGGTGGTGGTGACCGTGGCAGGGGCCTGGAGAGCCGTCTCCCGGGTCACCGTGCACGGCCGGCCGCACCACCACGTCGCGTCGCCGTCCTGCAGGTCTTCGTCCAGGACCAGGCGCAGTCCAGCGGCATCCCACCGGTAGTCCTGCACGGTGAGCTGCAGGCCGCGGTTAGCCACCATGAAGGGACTGGTCAGGTCGGGCTCGGCGCCAGGCGGCCAGTCCGTGATGAGCCACGCCGCGGCGCGGCGTGGCACCAGCACGCGGCCGTCGACCGGCTTGAGGTCGAGGTTGAGCGGATCGTAGATCTTCTCCCAGGGCAGCTTGTACCGGGTCTGGCGCTGTCTGGCGGTATCGATGGACTGGGCCAGGAAACGGTCGAAGGGCTGCAGGTTCTTGTTCACCTGGTCGATAAAGCTCTGCATGACCTTGGGGCTGCGGGCGGCCGCGTAGAAATACAGCGACCTCATCCTCGTGCCTCCGGGATGAACGGATTGCTGGTCTCCTGGCGCAGCCGTGGCGCCCGCTTGGCGGCGCTGGGCAGCGGCTCGGGCGCCTCGGGGCTGGCCAGGCGGGCGCGGACCCGCGCCCACTCGCGCAGCTGGCCGATGCTCTCGCCCATCGTCAGGGACAGCGGGAAGGTCGCCTTCAGCGCGCCGGCGATGTCGTCGGTACACAGGTCATGGCCGTCGGCGAACGCCTCGATCAGCCCCTCCCGGATAGCCTCCTCCAGTTCGGCGCCGGAATAACCGGCCGACAGGCCCGCCAGCGCCGGAAGGTCGAACTCGCCCGGATCGCGCTTCTTCTTGCGCAAATGGATCTTGAGGATCTCCTCGCGCACGCTCGCGGTGGGCAGGTCGACGAAGAAGATCTCGTCGAAGCGCCCCTTTCTGAGCAGTTCGGGGGGCAGCATCTCGATGCGGTTGGCGGTGGCCACCACGAAGACCGGCTCGCGCTTTTCCTGCATCCAGGTCAGCAGGGTGCCGACCACGCGGGCTGTCACGCCAGAGTCGAGCTGATCGGAGGAGCCCATGCCGGCCAGGCCCTTCTCGATCTCGTCGATCCACAGCACGCAGGGCGCCAGGGCCTCGGCGATCTGCAGCGCGGACCGCATGTTGAACTCGGACTGCCCGACAAAGCCGCCGAACACCTTGCCCATGTCGAACCGCAGCAGCGGGAACTTCCAGGTCTTGGCGATGGCCTTGGCCACGAGGCTCTTGCCGCAGCCCTGTACCCCGAGCAGGAGCACCCCGTTGGGGGGGTCGAGGCCGAGCGCGCGGGCTTCGCCGCCGAACGCCAGGTTACGCCGCTCGAGCCAGTTCTTGAGGTTGTCCAGCCCACCGACGTCGTCCGTGGTCGCATCCGGCTCGTAGTACTCTAGGACCTGGCTCTGCCGGATGACCCGTTCCTTCTCCCGGTTTACCAGCGGAACGGCGCCCGAGTCGAGCCGCCCGAACTCGTGAACCGCCTGAGCGAAGGCCAGCCTGGCCTCCATCACGGTCAGGCCGCGGGCCGCGTCCAGCAGAGCCGGGTGGTCGTCGGCCTCGAACTCGAAGCCGTTGAGCTCGGCGACCTCCTTGGCGATGACCCCGAGGTCGACAGGGCCCGGCAGCGGCAGGTCCACCGTCGGGACCTCCTTCTGCAGGTCCGGGAGCAGGCCGGGCGACGGGGTGGACAAGATGAGCAGCCTGCGCGGGGACTGAGCCATCCGGCACAGCTCCCTGACCCACCGCACCACCTGGAACTTGCCCGGTTCCAGGTAGGGGTGGATGTCCTCGAGCAGGAGCACCCCGCCGCGGTCGCAGTCGCGCAGCCGCAGCATGGCCTCGATCGGCTCGTCGAGCCGGTCGTCGGGCGGGCAGAAGCCGTCGTCGGCCGTGGTCAGGACGCCGTCCGGTTCTACAGCGAGCAGCCCGGTGGACGAACTCCAGACCATCAGCGGCACGTTCAGGTCGCGCGCTACCGCCGCACCCCAGGCCTGCACCCGACGCCACTCGAACGACGCGATATGCAGCACGTTAACCCCGGCCCGGACCAGACTGAAGACGTCATCGTAGGTATCGGCCATTTGCCGCAGCCCTTCCCCCCTGATAATCAGGCTCACCGTTTATGCGGCCGCCGGCCGTGCTCGCCAGGAGCGATTCGACCGGTATACATTCTGCAATCGGATAGCCCCGATCCGGCTGGGCGCCCGCGGCCGGGCTCTCGCTATGCAGCTGTGGCGACGCACAGGGACAGTTTATAACCGCGGAGGGCGGCGATCCCAGGGCATAATGCCACTATTCGGGTCGGGTGACCGGCCAGACGTAAGGGACGATATGACGGGAACCGTGACCGATCGCAGGCTGATAGCCGGATTCTGTGAAGATTTGGCCGAGTTGATCAATAAGGCGGAGGAACTCGGAATCGCGGCTCAGGTGGAGGACGCGCGGATTGCCATGGCATCAGGATCGGCCGCGCCGGCCGATGTGCTGCGTGCATTCCGGATTGCGATCGGGCTGGCCGAAAGCACACGCGGAGTGACCATCCCGGGCCAAGGTCAGACGCCGCCGCCGCCGGGCGATTATGTGTGCCCCGGCGACACATGCGACCGGCGGGCCTACCGCGAGCCCGGCGGCCCGGTACCCCTCTGCCTGGTCTACCGGCGCCAGATGCGATACCAGCCGTGATCGCGTGACCGATTTCCTGTCCGCGGTCGGACGGCGCCTGGCCCAGCAATGGCTGGCGCTGCTGGCGCTGCCGGGCCTGTTGCTGCTCGGCGCCGTCGCGGCCGGCCACACGCTCGGCCAGCACCGGAGCCTGGACCTGAGCCTGCTCACCCGGGCCGGGGATCAGCTGGCCGCTCACTATCAGGGCCGTGCCGTACCAGCCCTGGTGGCCGGCGTCGCCATCGCCCTGGCGGCCGCCGCGGCGGGCGTGCTCGCCCGTGGTATCGGCACGGCGCTCCAGGCGCTCTGGCTGGTCAGCAGCATGCCCGGGCTGGCCGGCCGGCTGCTGGCCGCCAGATCCAGAGCGCGCGCGAACGAGTGGGCGGAGGCCGACCGGCGGTATCAGGCGGCTCGGCAGGATCATGCGGGTGACCAGGCCCTGGCCGAGCTGGCCGGGGCCCGGAACCGGATCGCCCTGGCCCGGCCGACCCATCCGACCTGGATGGGCGACCGGCTCGCCGCGGCGGGCTCCCGGGTTTACCAGCAGTACGGGCTGGATCTGCAGTTCACCTGGCCGCGGCTGTGGCTGCTGCTGCCCGAACTGGCCCGTACCGAGATCCGCGATGCGCGGGACTCCTTCGCCGCCGCCGCTACCCTGCAGGCCTGGGGGCTGCTGGCCCTGGTCGTGGGCGTCCTATGGTGGCCGGCCGCGGTCTGCGGGGCGTTCGCGGGCGTGCTCGGCTGGCGGCGCGGGCGGGCCGCGGCGGCGGCCCTGGCCGACCTGGTCGAGTCGACCTTCGACCTGCACACCCGGGACCTGGCCGCCGCCCTGGGGTTCCGGGCCCCGTCGGACGGGCCATTGGAGCGAATCGGCGGCTCGCCGGGCGTCGCCTCGGGGGCCGTGATCAACGAGCTGATCCGCAAGGGGTCGTGAGTCACCACCCGTGATGGACGAAAGCGGCCCACGCGGCGGGGTCGTCGAGACCCGGTCGGCCAGCCTCGGCGGCCAGTTCGGCGGGCAGGCCAGGCGGAACGGCCCGGCCGGGGTCGAGCATCCACAGCTGCGCCGCACGCAAGGCGTCGGCCGGGCGAGCGTCGTGCGCTTGCAGGAACTCGTACGTCATCACCATCAGCAGTGCGGTCCGCACGTCGGAAATCTCCCACTGCGAGCCGATGACACTGGCCGCGCCCGCGCTCAGGAACGTGGTGGCGAGGGTCAGCGCCTCGTCGTGGTCGTCGTCGGTCAGATCGCTGAGGCAGGCCGCGAGCACGACCAGCCCGGCCGGGGAGCCGGCGGGCCGGGTCCGGGCCTGCCTCAAGATCCGCTCGACGGTGAGCTCCTGCCCGGCAGTGAGCAGGAGCGCCGAGTCGAGCGGCGAGCCGGCGGCGCGGCCATGGCAGCTGACGTGCAGCAGGGAGGCCCCGGCCGCGGCGGGGCCGGGCAGCAGGGCCAGCACGTCGGCCGGGGTGACCACCGAGGCCTGGTCCTCGGACAGGTAACCGAGGACGGGCGCGTCCGGGCAGTACGCAGCCCTGATGGCCCGGACTTCGGCGCTGGCCCAGGGCAGGTCGAGCAGCGGGTTGACGACGAACGCCGGAGCGCGCCGCCACGGCTGGCGGGTCCGGGCCACCGCCTCGCCGAGTTGCCGCGCCGAGGCCGCGTAGGAGAAGACCGCGTGGCCGAGCGCCGGGCCGCGGGCGTCGTCGGTGCGGACCAGTGCCGCGTGCCAGGGCACCATGCCCAGGACGCCGAACGGCACCAGGACCAGGCGGGGCGGAGTGCTCCCGGGCCGCGGGCCGACCACCGTGAGCAGGTCTTCGATCACGGCTGTCCCGGCCCAGGACAGGACGTCGCGCAGCGCGGCGTCCCAGCTTCTGGTCATCTGCAGCTCGTGGGCCAGGCCGCCCTGATGCCTGGTCCGGTAGCCCGCGTGCGCTCGGGCGTACCGGCCGACCGGACTGCCGGGTGTGGTGTCCAGCCCGGGCCGGGCCAGTGCCGTGATCGCCCCGGACGGCCGCACGACGACGACCGCCCCGGGCGTGCCGGCCAGCGCGGGCAGCAGGTAAACCAGCGCGTCGTGACCGCCGGCCGCCAGGGCACGGGTGACCTCGGGCAGGGTGGGCGGGGCCAGCGGCCCGGCTGGCAGCCGGCCGCGAGTGAGCACGGCCAGGACCCGCTGTCGCAGCACGGGCGGCACGTAGTCCGGTCCCAGCACGGCGGCTAGGGTTAGACCCGGATCGTCGACGCCCTCGTCCGCGGCACGGGACCATTCCCCGGCGAGTGAGTCCTGGCCGACCCCGCGCAGGCTCTCGGCCACGCCGACGGCCGCCGCGGCGGCTTGCAAGACCAGGCCGCGGCCGGATTCCAGGGCCACCACCGCCTCGCCGGCCGCGTCGTCCGCGAGGCACCAGGTCGCGACCTCCGCCGCGTCCGCGGCGGCCTCCTGAGCTCGGGCGAGCGCGTTCGGGGTAGCGCTCTGCAGGAAAACCCCGGCTGCGTGCTCGGCCAGCGCGGCCAGGCCGGCCTGCCGGGACCGGGCCCGGTCGTCCTGGCCAGGGTCGTCCCGGGCCCGCCGAAGCCTGGCCAGGGTCAGCAGGACCGATGCGGTCATCCGGCCGCCCGGAATCCTGGTCAGCAGTCCTGCGGCCTCGTCCAGGTAGGCGAGGGCGTCGTCCCGCTCGCGCGCGGTCAGACCAGGAGGCGGCATCGGCAGCGGCTCCGAGGCCGGATGGCCGGGCGGAGTGAGGATCGCGATCCCGAGCGCGGCCAGCCGCCGCCCGCGCTCCGGGTGGTCGGGGCGGGTGGCCTGGACGGCTTCGGTCAGGTACGCCACGCTCCGGGCTCTCGGGTCGGCCAGGCCGGCCAGCCGGCCGCCGGCCCATACCGCGACCGCGGCCGACGTGAACAGCGCGGCGCGATCGGGGTGATCGCCGGGCAGGCTCTCGACCATGCTGATGGCCAGTTCGGCCGCGTCCCTGGCGTCGGCGGCGTCCTGGTCACGCCCGAACCGCAGCAGCAGGGCGGTGACCAGGTTGTGCAGGTACTGCGGGCGCAGCGGATGGCGGGCGGGCAGTTCTCCGGCGAGCTCGCGGGAGAGTGCGATCGTCTGGTCGGTTTCCGCCCGGTCCTGAGTCCGGGGCGGGCCGGACATCAGGCATTCGCCGCGAGCGAGCTGGGCGTCCCGCCATTGCGGCGACCCCGGGTCCAGCCGGGCGATCAGCCCGTCCAGATGACCGATCGCCGCGTCCAGGTCGGACAGGTCTCCCCGCTGCCGGTACCTGGCCAGCAGGGCCAGGGCGAGGTTGGAGGTGGCCCGGGCGTGCCCGGGGTGCGAGCCCGGGTAGGCCCGCAGGGCGCGAGCGTGACAGTCGATACCCCGGTCCACGTCGCCCGGCCGGCCGTCGCGGCGGGCGCGCAACCCGAACGCCAGCCCGGCGCTGTCGAGCCATGAGCCGTGCCGGGCCGGATCACCGATGCCTTCCGCCGCCGGGCCGGTGAGCAGGCTGATCGCCAGGTCCAGATCCGCAGTGGGCAGACCCAGGTAGGCCCCTTGGACCAGGGCGTTCCCGAGCGCTCCGGCGGTCTCGGCCCAGACCGGGTCGTCATCGGCGAAGAGCCCGACCGCTTCGGTCAGCAGCGCTATTCCCTCCCTAAGGTCAGCCAGGTCCGCCTCGGTCTCACCCCGCCCGGCGAGGATGGCCCCGGTCTCGCGGATCACCGAGGGCCGCCACGTGCTGTCGGGCGGGAGCTCGGTGCGGGCTTCTCGGAGCAGCCCGATGGCGGTGTCGGTCGCTTGGCTCAGGCGCGGCCCCCCGCTCGCCCGGTGCGTTGCGTTCGCCATGACGAGGCCAGTGATCGCGGTGACGTCCGCCCGCTCCGGGGACCGCGCCGGCATCTGGTCCAGCGCCTCGAGCCCCGTCTCGATCAGGTCGTCGATGTCCTGGTCGTCGGCCATCGATGCGGTCCGGCAGAAGTAGAGCTCGACGAGTTCGCGCCAGAGCTCCGCGGTGCCGGGCGCACCGGCGGGCACGGCCGTCAGCACAGCCCGCAGCTGAGCGATGGCCCGTTCGATGTCGCCACGGGATCCGGTGGCCACGAATCGCTCCCGCAGCGCCCCGGCCAGGCCCCGGCGGTTCAGCCAGCTGCTCTCGGCGACGGCTTCCGGATGGCCGGCCGCGGCGTCGGCGAGGTCGACCGCGGTCCCGAGCCAGTGCACCGCGGCGTCTAGCGCGGCCAGCTGGCCTTGGTTGTCCAGCCGCTCGGCCAGCGCCCAGCCGAGATCGCCCGCCACGGCCGCGGCCAGGCCCAGATCGGCACCTGGCCCGCTAAGCAGGGCCGGGATGACCCCACCGAGGACCGCGACGGCCTCATCCCAGTCGTGGTCGCGCTGACCCAGGCGGGCGCGCTGACACAGGAGCAAACCGAGGCTGATCTCGACGCGCGGGTCACGTTGCGATTCGCCGGCGAGCAGGGCCGCCGCCTGCCGGAGGGCAGCAACGGCTGTGTCCCGGGCCGTGGCCAGGGCGGCATCGTCGCGGATCTCACCCCAGAGCGGGCTGGCCAGGTCGAGGGCCTGGTCCGCGGCCGCACGGGCTGGTGACCACGTGCCGTCAGTCACCGCGGCGTCCTCACGCCACCCATTGTCCACCGTGACCGCGCGGCCCGGAATGACGCGGGCGATCCGAAGCCACTAGCCTGCTGCCGGTGAGACGGGAGCGGTGACCGGTCGTGGCGGGACGCGGGACGACGGCGACGGTGGCGCTGGAGCGGGCCGGGATCGCGTTCACCGTGCACGAGTACGCGCACGATCCGCGGGCCGCCTCGTACGGGCGGGAGGCCAGCGAGGCGCTGGGGGTATCCGCGGACCGGGTGTTCAAGACGCTGATCGCGTCGGTGGATGGCGACCTGGTGGCCGGGGTGGTCCCGGTGGAGGGCCAGCTCGACCTCAAGGCGCTGGCCGCCGCCGCGGGCGGCAAGCGGGCCGTGATGGCGGAGGTGGCGGCGGCCGAACGGGCCACCGGGTACGTGGCGGGCGGCATCTCCCCGGTCGGCCAGCGCAAGCGGCTGCCCGTGGTGCTGGACGCGTCGGCGCTGGCGTTCGGCACGGTGTTCTGCAGCGGCGGCCGGCGCGGGCTGGAGATCGAGCTCGCCCCCGGCGACCTGATCCGGGCGGCCAGCGCGACCGTGGCTAGCATCAGGAGTGAGGTAAGGACCCCGAGGGGATGAGGCCAGTGACGCAGCTGGGCGTGGCGCCGACCGCCGGGGAGCTGGATCCGGCCGAGCGGATGTCGGCCGACGAGCTCCGGGCGCTGCAGCTGGACCGGCTGCGCTGGACGCTGCGGCACGCCTACGGATGCGTCCCGTTCTACCGGAAGAAGTTCGACGCGGCGGGGGTGAGCCCGCAGGACTGCCGCTCGCTGGAGGACCTGGCCTCCTTCCCGGTCACGACCAAGGACGACCTGCGGGCGAACTACCCGACGGGCATGTTCGCGGTCCCGGTGGCCGAGCTCCGGCGGATCCACGCCTCGAGCGGGACCACCGGGCAGCCCACCGTGGTGGGGTACACCCAGCCCGACCTCGACACCTGGTCGGGCCTGATGGCCCGGTCGATCCGGGCGGCGGGCGGGCGGCCCGGCGACATGGTGCACGTGGCCTACGGGTACGGGCTGTTCACCGGCGGGCTGGGCGCCCACTACGGCGCCGAGCGGCTGGGCTGCACGGTCATCCCCGCCTCGGGCGGCGTGACCGGGCGCCAGGTACGGCTGATCGCGGACCTGCGGCCGCGGGTGATCATGGTCACGCCGACCTACATGCTGACCATCCTGGACGAGTTCGACCGGGCCGGGCTTTCCGCGCGGGAGAGCTCGCTGGAGATCGGCATCTTCGGCGCCGAGCCGTGGACCGAACAGATGCGGGCCGA
>Ga0302325_10014364_pt1 | contig 16865 bp, 12 predicted proteins | sample Palsa_T0_2_FD_201948 | JGI IMG/M metagenome (GOLD analysis project Ga0302325, IMG submission 201948) | Peat permafrost microbial communities from Stordalen Mire near Abisko, Sweden - Palsa_T0_2 | ecosystem: Environmental > Terrestrial > Soil > Palsa > Peat permafrost | place: Sweden: Abisko... | reverse complement strand
GCAGGGCTTAAGGGCGGGCAGCGGAAGGATGTACTTTTGTGATACACCGCTCCGACAGGGCACTGGCTGTAGGGTGCGGGCAGCCTGTAGTCTGATTATGACTAGAGGATGCTATGGGACAAACTTCAACGATTACGCGGCAACGATCAAGCCCTCGGATTTGCCTGCAAGTTCCGCTGATGGTGCATGGAGTGTGCCGGGACAGAACGGCTTTTCAGGAAGAGACCACCACGCTGCTGGTGAACGCGACCGGTGGGCTGATGCCGCTGGCGTCTGGCGTGAATATCGGCGATACCGTGCTCGTGGTAAACAAGATGACAAAGCGGAGCCAGGAATGCCGGGTTGTTTATCGCGGGAAGGATCAGGAAGGGAAGCCTCAGGCGGCCATCGCTTTTGCCGGGCCCATTCCGAACTTTTGGAGAGTCACGCGCCGGGAGAAGAGGGTTGCGGCGAGCATTCCCATCCGCGTGCGAGGAGTGGATCCGGAGGGGAACGCGTTTACACAGAGTGCGCAGGCCGTAGATGTGAGCCGGCATGGAGCGCGGCTGGATGGAATCGGCTACGTGACGCGGCCGGGCGAGACGATTGAAGTGAAGCGGCGCTGGCAGTCGGCGCGGTACCGGGTGCTGTGGGTGGGGCATCCTGGGACGCCTGAAGCGGGGCAGGCGGGCGTGTACGCGTTGCAGCCGGGAAAGAATCCGTGGGGAATTGACCTCTCGTAGGGCCGGTGAAAGTCTGAAGTACCACCGGCTTGACCGAGCTAGTCAGGCGGGTTACGCTTGCTTGAGTAACGGGAGCGGGCACCGCCGAACTTGATGAAGCAAACTGTCCGAATTGCCGGGGGAATCAATGAGTTCTTCGGCACCCTCGATGAAAACCTGAAATATTTTGAGTCCACCCTCAAGGTCCGCACCCACCTGAAGGACCACAACCTCGAAATCGAAGGCGAAGCAAAGCAAGTGGAGCGCGCCGCGCGGATTGTGGATGCCTACAACCAGCGCGTGCTCGAGGGGCGGATTCCCAACAGCCAGGAAGTGAGAGCGCTGCTGCACGTGGCGGCGGAAGAGCCGGTTGCCACGCTGCACGGAGCGTTTTCGCCTACGCGAACGCGCGTGCTGGGCAAGAAGAGCGTGGCGCCCAAGAGCGCTAATCAGAAGCTCTATATTGAGGCGCTTGAAAGCCACGACATGGTGTTTGCCATCGGGCCAGGGGGCACGGGCAAAACGTACCTGGCCGTTGCGATGGCGGTGTCCGCGCTGCTTTCAAAGCAGGTGAACCGGATCATTCTGGCGCGGCCGGCGGTGGAAGCAGGCGAACGGCTGGGTTTTCTGCCGGGGACGCTCCAGGAGAAGGTCGACCCTTATATGCGGCCGCTCTACGACGGTCTGCACGATCTGCTGGAAGCGGATAAGCTCGAGAGCTTTCTGGAGAAAGGCATTATCGAAGTGGCCCCGCTTGCGTTCATGCGCGGGCGAACTTTGAACGATTCTTTCGTGATCCTCGATGAGGCGCAGAACACGACCAGCGAGCAGATGAAAATGTTCCTGACCCGCCTGGGATTCAATTCGAAGGCGGTGATCACCGGGGACGTGACGCAGATCGATTTGCCGAACGACCGGCGGTCGGGGCTGGTGGAGGCCATTGAAGTGGTGGGGAAAATCGAGGGCATCGCGCTGGTTTATTTCGACGAACGGGACGTTGTGAGGCATAACCTCGTCCAGCGCATCATCAAGGCGTATGACGAATACGGCGGCGGCCAGCCGAAGCGGCACGGGCGTTCCGGAAACGCGAGATAAGTCCGCCGCCTGCAAACTCAAAGTGTTCGCCTCACCATGATCGTGAACCGGCAGCGGCGCATTCGTGTTCCGGCTCGAAGTCTGGAGCGCTTCACCAGGGAAGCAATGGACCTGCTCCGTCTCCCCTCTGACTCTTTGACGGTTTGCTTTGTCACCGACGGCACGATGGCGCGCTGGAACCGTACCTACCGCGGGAAAGACCGCCCGACCGATGTATTGTCCTTCGCAAGCGATGATAAGGGCTTTCGACCAAAATCTGGCGGAGGCAAGAACGGGGCGCAGGCCGCGAGTGCGGCGGTGTATCTGGGAGACATCGCCATCGCTCCGGTGGTGGCGCGCGCGAATGCGCTTCGCTTCGGGCGGACGCTGGAAGACGAGATGCGCATTCTCATCCTCCACGGCATGCTTCACCTGATGGGTTACGATCACGAAACCGATACCGGGCAGATGGAGCGGCGCGAACGCCGGCTTCGTCGCGCGCTTGGGCTGGCTTGACCATGCCGATTTTCCTCTACACGATTGGCGTCCTCGCTCTGACGATAGGCCTCGCCGTTTTTTCCTACCTCGACCGCGCGTATCGCGAGTTCGGCCATGTGACAACCGGCCGCATTCACCGGCACCTCGAGACTTTCGAGGCGGAAGTCGAGCCGCGCTTCAAGATGGACCGGCGGCGCGCGGCGATGATTTTCAGCCTGCTGGCGCGGTTGTGGCTGGTGCTGGTGGCGGCGGTGACGGCGCGCGGCGTGATTTTTTTCGTGCCCGGCACATGGGAAGCGGCCATTGAAATGGTGTTCTTCCTGAGCGCCGAGGTGGTGATCGCCATGCAGTTCTGGCCCTCGGTGGTTCTGGCGGCACTGCCGGGAGACTGGATCGCGCCTTTGGTTCCGATCGTGCGCGTGTTCGTCTGGGTGATCTGGCCGATTCAATTCGTGCTCGAACTTCTGGTGTCTGTGCTGCACGTTTCCGAGGAAGAGCCGGTGGCTCAAGAGGACGACCAGCAGGCGATTGAAGCGCTGGTGGACGCGGCGACCGAAGAAGGGATCATCGAGCAGGATGAGGCGCGGCTGATTGAGCAGGTGGTGGAATTCGGAGACAAGCGCGTGCACGACGTGATGACGCCGCGGCCGGATGTGATCGCGATTCAGGCGTCGGCGTCGCTCGAAGAGCTCAACAGCCTGGTGGTGAAGACGAAGTTTTCGCGCGTACCCGTCTATGACAAATCGCTGGACGATATCGTGGGCATTGCGATGGGGCGGGACATGCTCGAAGTGCCCGACACCGAGGCCGCGCATCGCACCGTGCGGGAGCTGATGCGGCCGGCGCTGTTTGTGCCGGAGATGAAGTTTGGCTCCGAGCTGCTCAAGGAAATGCAGAACACGAATCAGCAGATGGCGATCGTGATCGATGAGTACGGGCTGATGGCCGGAATCGTGACCGTCGAGGACCTGGTGGAAGAAATCATCGGGGACATCGGCGAAGAGGACCGCCGTCCCGCTCCGGATGTGATTCGAGAGGCGGGCGGCACGATGTTGCTGCGCGGGAGCGTCCCGGTAGACAAGATCGGCGAGCTGTTTGGCGTGGAGCTCGATGAAGCCTCGCAGCATTCCAACGCAACCACCATTGCGGGGCTGCTGAACGGGATTGCGGGGCACGTGCCGGCTACGGGCGAGGTGGTGGAATTCGACGGCCTGCGATTCGAGGTGATCGAGGCGAACCAGCGCAAAGTGCTTCGCGTCCGCGCCCGCAAGCTGGCGACGGGCGTGGCGTCTTCCGCGCTGATCTAAATTTGGTTAGCGATTTAGTTAGCGCGGTTCTTTCAGTTGGATTCCGCGGGTGCGACGGAATCGCCAGCCAGTTTGGCAACTTCCTTCTGCAGTTCGCGGAGTTCGCGCTGCAGTTCCGGCAAGCGGTTGAAAATCGCGACCGATTTGCGCCAGGCAAGATTTTCCATCGCGGGGTAACCGGAATAGATGGCGCCGGGTGGGACATCCCCTGGTACGCCGCTCTGGGCTGTGAGGATAGCGCCGTCTCCGATGGTGAGGTGGCCTGCCGCGCCTACCTGGCCCGCCAGGATGCAGCGGTTGCCCACGTTCGTAGTTCCCGCAAGTCCGACCTGTCCACAGAGCAAAGTATCTTCTCCGATCTTGCATGCGTGCCCTACCTGGACGAGATTGTCGATTTTGGTGCCGCGGCCGATATGAGTTTCGCCGACCGTTGCGCGATCGATGGCGGCGTTGGCCTGGATCTCCACGTCATCTTCAATGATGGCGGTTCCGGACTGCCGCATTTTGAACCAGCTGCCGTTTGGCTGGCGGGCGAAGCCGAAGCCGTCGCTTCCTACCACCACGCCATTCTGCAGGAGCACTCGATTGCCGATCCGGCAGGCCTCGCGCACGGTGACGTGGGCGTGGGCGAAGAAGTTGTCGCCGATCGTGGCGTTGCGATAAATCGTGACGAAGCTGTGGAGTACGGAGTTCTTCCCGATGTGGACATCATCATCCACAAAGCAGTAGGGGCCGATGTGAGCCCCTTCGCCTATTTGAGCGGACTGGGCGATTACGGCGGTTGGATGCACGCCAGGGGCGTACTGGGGAGCCGGGTGGAATAATTCGATGGCCCGGGCGAAATCCAGGTAAGGATTTGAAGAACGCAATACTGCGAGGCGCGCCGGAACGGGTTCTTTCGCGACAAGGATGGCGGAGGCGCGGGTGGTTTCGAGGGACGGGCGGTACTTGCGGTTCACCAGGAACGTCAATTCGCCGGGCTTCGCTTCTTCGATGCCGGCAACGCCCGTGATTTCAAGGCTGGCATCGCCCTCGAGTGTGCAAGCGAGTTTGTTGGCGAGCTCTCCCAGGTTCATGGCGGAATCTCCCTCGTGGTTTTGTTACGCGCGTAGTCCAGGCAGTTGAGCGTAAGCGGGGTTGCGGCCGTTGTAAAGTCGCCCGCTGAGGCAGGGAAACGCTGCCGGGTGGCTGCCTGGCCTACTCTGCGAAAAGCTTCGACTGAGCCGGAGCAGGTTTGGAGGCGCCGGGACGCTCGCGTGCAGGTCTGCGCGCGACGCCCACTACGCCCAGAACCTTCAGTTCAACGAGGGCAGTGCGCGGGACGAAGATGCGCAGGGTGTTGCCGTGGAGATCGGGCGGCGTGATCTGCACGCCCGCGTCGAGCAGGTCGAGAAGATTGTTGCCGACGATGCCTTCCATCACCTCTGCGTCGCGAAACCGCAGGCGGACCCAGAGGCCGTCGAGCTTGGGGCGGCTGAGAAACATCTTGCGCTCGGGCTCGAAGGCATCCGTAAATTCACGTACGAAATAGACGCTTTTGATGTCGGCCAATTCGATGGGGCGGCGCTCGCCGGAGGGGGTCAGCAGTTCTACGGAGTCGGAACGACCGAGGGTCGCGGGGTTTAAGTAGCCCTTCAGGGAGGTGCGATCCAGGAAGAGGACAACGACCTTCTTATGCGTAGAGGAAGCCTGATTTTTCAACGAGGCGATGCCTTTTAGGGGGTACCAGTGGTGTATTGTTGCTATACGCCCCGACATTATGTTATCGTTCCCGGTGGTTTTGTCAACTTGTTGGTGTTTAAAGGGTTAGCATCGGAGCCACCGCCGATTGACCATCAAAGGACAGATCCTCCGATCGGCTTCCGTCATAACCCTTGTCACCCTTATCAGCCGGATTTGCGGATACTTACGAGACCAACGCGTCGCACTTCTGCTGGGCACGTCACCGGCCGCAGATTCCTTCGTCCTGGCATTCCGTGTTCCCGCCCTGATCCGCCGGATGACGGCGGAAGGCTCGCTGGCGGCGTCGTTCATTCCGATCTTCACGGGGTACCTGCGCAACCGAACGCGCGAGGATGCGTGGGATTTCGCGCAGAAGATTTTCTGGGACATGGCCGTGGTGCTAGGGGTTCTGGTGGTGCTGGGAGTGGTGTTCTCCCGCCAGATCATCGGGGTGTTCATGATCTTCAGCGGAAATCCGGGGCACTGGGACCTGGCGGTTGCTCTCAATCGGGTAATTTTCCCCTCGATCTTTTTTCTGGGGCTCGCGGCAGTGGCGTCGGCGATTCTGAACAGCTTTCACGTGTTTGCCATTCCGGCGGCTACGTCGATTTTTTTCAATTTGAGCTTTATCGCGTTTTCGTTTCCGTTCCTCTACCGGCCCGTGCTGCGTTTCGTTTCCGGCAACCTGCAGACGCCGGCGATGGCGCTGGGGATTGGAATTCTGATAGGCACGGCGCTGCAACTGGCGGTTCAGATTCCGTCGCTGGTGAAGCGCGGGATGAAATTTCCGGTTTCCCTGTCCGTGAGCGATCCGGGAGTGAAGCAGTTCGGGCGCCTGATGGGGCCGAGCTTTTTCGGGATGGGCGTGTACCAGATCAACCTTTTCGTGGACACGCTGTTCGCCACATCGTCGCGGATGCCCACGGGCAGTATCATGTCGCTGTACGTGGCCGATCGCGTGATGCAACTGGTGCTGGGGAGCTATGCGATCGCGATGTCGACCGCGATCCTGCCCACCATGTCGCACCAGCTGGCGGCGGGCAAGCTGGGCGAGATGAAGCATACCTTCGGCTTCGCGCTGCGCATCGTTTCGTTCATTACGATTCCGGCGGCCGTGGGGCTGGTGCTGCTGCGGAGCCCGATCATTCTGGTGCTGTTCCAGCACGGGCGCTTCGTGGCGGAGTCGACGTCCCTCACGGCGAACGCGCTGCTTTATTATTCGCTCGGGCTGCCGGCCTTTGCGGCGATCAAGCTGATCACGCCGATGTACTATTCGGCGCAGGATACGGCGACGCCCGCACGCGTGGGCGCCTACGCGCTGGGAGTAAACGTGGTGTTGAACGCGGCGTTTCTGCTGTTTGCGTTCCGGTATCTTTCCAACGGGAGCCCGGCGCTGGCGAGTTCGCTGGCGGCTTATTTCGATTTTGCGCTGCTGTTTTTCTTTTTTCGGAAGCGCTACGGCTCGCTGGGTTTTCGCGGCGTGGCGGCTTCCCTGGGCAAGATGGGGCTTTGCGCGGTGGCCATGGCGGCGATCACCTACGCCGTGCTCCACCTTGTGAATTTCGAGGGAGTGCGCCACGTGCTGGCGCAGGCCGCGATGCTGGCCGGAACGATCGCCGCATCGGTCGCGGTGTATCTGGGGCTGGCGTGGCTTTTGCGATGCGAGGAGCTTTTTGAGTTTCTGCTGCTGGTGAGGCGGGCCGATCCGGCTGCGGCCGCCGAGTGGAAACTGTAGCAAGAATTTCGGGAGAGCGAGAAGTGGAAGCGCAGGTTCGGACATTTCTGAACTATCTGCGGGTCGAAAAAGGCCTGTCGGATAACACCATCCAGGCCTATCGCCGGGATATGGCGAAGTTCGCGGTGTTTGCGGGCGAACGCAGGGTGGGAGTGACGGAGCTGCGGCGCGAGCACGTGGTGGATTTTCTGGGAACCCTTTATCGCCGCAACCTCGACAGCCGGTCGGTGGCGCGGCACCTGGTTACGATCCGCCATTTCTTCCGGTTTCTGCTGCTGGAAGGGGCGATCGAGAGCGATCCGGCGGCGAATATCGAGTCGCCCAAGTTCCGGCAGAGCCTGCCGGAATTTCTGAGCGTCGACGAGGTGGACCGGCTGCTGCGGCAGCCGGACAAAAATGACGTGGTCGGGATCCGCGACCGGGCCATGATCGAACTGATGTATTCGACGGGGCTTCGCGTGTCGGAGCTATGCGGGCTGCGCGTTTCCGATTTGCAGATGGAGCCGGGATGCCTTCGCTGCATCGGCAAGGGAAACAAGGAGCGGCTGGTTCCGGTAGGGAAACGGGCCCTGGAGGCAGTGCAGACTTACCTTCGCGACGCCCGGCAGGCGCTCGCGCGGGGCGTCGCCTCGCCGTACCTGTTCTTGAATCAGAAGGGGCATAAGCTGAACCGGATCGCGTTCTGGAAAATCCTTGGCGAGTACGGACGCAAGGCCGGGCTTCGGAAGTCGCTTACGCCGCATATGCTGCGCCACAGTTTCGCGACGCACCTGCTGGATCGGGGTGCGGACCTGCGGTCGGTGCAGATGATGCTGGGCCATTCGGACATTTCGACGACGCAAATTTACACGCATGTGGTGGAAGAGCGGTTAAAACAGGTTTACAAGGCGCATCACCCGCGGGCCTGAGCGCTCGCGCTTGAGCTGGCGTACTTGAGAAGATTTTGACGCGAAACGGAGGAGACAGAAACCCTCATGCCCGATTACATGTTTTTATTGGAAAGCCGGCTGTCCCCTGAACAACGGGCGGTGCTGGAGCGCGTGCAGGAACTGGCGCGATCGCAGGAGCTGAATATCTATTTGACGGGAGGCGCCGTCCGGGACCTCATCTCGGGACAGCCCATTCGCGACCTCGACTTCACCGTGGAGGGCAACCCGGTGCGGATGGTGCGCGAGCTTGAAAAGGGCGGCGCGCGGGCGCTTGCCGAGAACGAGCGGGCGCGCCACTACGAAATGATTTTTGCGGGCGACGTCGACGGCTCGATTGCGGCGGCCCGGGACGATGTGTACGAACGGCCGGGCGTAAAGCCGGATTACCGCTTCTCGGGAATCATGGAGGATTTGCGGCGACGGGATTTTTCCGTCAATGCAATTGCGATTTCGCTGAACACGCAGTCGCGGGGATTGCTGCTCGATCCAATGAACGGGCTTGCCGACCTGGAGCGGCAGGAGGTCCGCGCGCTTTCTATTCACGCGTTCACCAACCAGCCGATTCGACTGCTGCGCATCCTGCGGTATGCGGCGCGCATGGGCTTCAAGATCGAGTCGCGGACGCAGGAATGGTTCGATCTCGCGATAGAACGCAAGCTGCATGAGAATTTATCCGCGCCGGATGTGGGAGAAGAATTCCGGGCGTTGACGCGCGAAGATACTCCCGTGGCGACGCTCAAGGTGTGGGAGTCGCATGATTTGCTCGAAGCGATTCATCCGCAGCTGCAGAAGCGCAAGCCCGATTACGACAGCCTGAACAAACTGGCCAAGGTGCGCATCAACCTGTATTCGGCGGGAATACGGCCGCGGCTGTCGCGTCCGGTGATGTATTACGCGCTGGGGCGGCTGAAACCGCGTGATGCCGCCGCGGCCTTGCGGACCATGGAGTTCCGGTCCGCGGAGGTCGAGAATCTGAACGAGCTGGTGCCGGAGGCGCAGAAGATCGTCCAGATGCTCAAGGGCCGCAAGACGGGTACTCCGAAGGACGCTTATTTCTATATTGCGTCGCTGCCCGGCGAGATGCTCGCGTTCATCGAGGTGGAGTTCCCGAGTTCGCCGGTCGTTTCGAAGCTGCATAACTTTATTCAGAAATGGCGGCCCTTGCGGATGGGGCTTCCTGCGGCGGAATTGGACGCGTTGGGCGTGCCGCGCGGACCGAAGTTCGACAAGATTCTGGATCAGATATTCGAGATGCAGCTTCGCGGCCGGGCGCGTACGCCGGAGGATCGCACGAAGGCGTTGCGTCAACTCGCCGGGATTAAGGACGAAGCGAAGAAAAAGCCCGAGAAGGAAAAAAAGAAACGCGGAGAGAAACCCACGGTCGCGGCGCCTGCGACGGAGGGCGGGGCAAAGGCTGAGCCGTCCAAGCCTGGGAGCGATGCGCAGCACTCCAAGTCGGCCGCGGCCGCGATCGGCGCGAAGGCGCAGGCGAAACACGCCGCAGCCGATGTGGAAAAGAAGCACAAGTCGCCGCCGGCAAAAGCGAAGGGGAAGACCTCGAAGAAGGCCGCTCGGCGTTAGTTGCGAGACCTTGCCGGAAGTTCAGCGGCATACGGGCGGGGAAATCGCGGACACTCGAGTCGTTTTCCTCAGCCTTGCGTAATGCACGTATCTGATTCCTTGAACCTGGTTTAAAATAGCCGCACATGGCAACTCCGAGTTTCGTACATCTGCATCTCCATACGGATTACTCCCTGCTTGACGGCGCATGTGAGATCGGCGAACTGACAGCCGAGGCCGCGCGGCGGGGTATGCCTGCCGTTGCCGTAACGGACCACGGAAACCTCTTCGCGGCGGCGAATTTTTATCATAAGGCGACGACACACGGGGTGAAGCCGATCATCGGCTGCGAAGTGTACGTGGCGCCCGACAACCACAAGAACCGGGGAGCGGATGCGGAGCGCTCGAACCATCTGGTGCTGCTTTGCGAAAACGACGAGGGCTACCGGAATCTGATTCAGCTGGTGTCCACCGGCTTTCTGGAGGGCTTTTACTACAAGCCGCGCATCGATCACGAACTCCTCGCGAAGCACAGCAAGGGATTGATCGCGCTGTCGGCGTGCCTGCGCGGGGAAGTGGCGGACGCGCTGCTGTCCGAGAAGTACGATCAGGCGCGCACGAATGCGTACCGGCTGCGCGACATCTTCGGCAAAGGGAATTTCTTTCTCGAGGTGCAGGATCAGGGTCTCGAGGTGGAGACGCGGATCAACCGCGATCTCGTGCAGCTCTCGAAAGAGACCGGGATTCCGCTGGTCGCGACCAACGACACGCATTACCTCACGCAGTCCGACGCGCACGCGCAGGAAGTGCTGATGTGCATCCAGACCGGTAAGACGATGAGCGACGCGCAGCGGATGAAATTTGCCACCGACCAGTTTTACTTCAAGACGGCCGAGGAAATGGCGCACGTATTCCGTGAATTGCCGGATGCGGTTTCGCGCACCGTGGCGATTGCCGACCGCTGCAACGTGAAAATCCAGCGGGTGAGCAATCCGTTTCCGGAGTTCAAGGTTCCCGAAGGCTACACGACGGATACGTATTTCGAGAAGGTGGTGCGCGAGGGCTTCGCGTCGCGCGCGATCCAGCTCGAGCGGCTGGTGAAGGAAAACTATCTTCGCCATGCGATCCCGGAATACGAGAGCCGCCTGACCGCCGAAATCGAAATGATCAAGAAGATGCGCTTCGCGGGCTACTTCCTGATCGTGTGGGATTTTATCCATTATGCGCGCTCGCAGGGCGTGCCGGTGGGGCCAGGCCGCGGATCGGCCGCGGGGAGCCTGGTGAGCTATGCGCTGCGCATTACCGATGTGGACCCGCTGCAATACGACTTGCTGTTCGAGCGCTTCCTGAATCCCGAGCGCATTTCCATGCCGGATATCGATATCGATTTCTGCATGAGGCGGCGGGGGGAAGTGATCGAGTACGTGCGGAAGACGTACGGCGAGAAGAGCGTGGCGCAAATCATCACGTTCGGAACGATGGCGGCGAAGGCGGCGCTGAAGGACACGGGCCGGGCGCTCGATATGGCGTACGGCGATGTGGACCGACTCGCGAAGCTGGTGCCCAACCAGCTGAACATCACGCTGGAAGAGGCGCTGAAGCAATCGCCGCAGCTCGAATCGATGCGGGAGAAGGACGAGCGCGTCAAGGAAGTGGTGGAGGTGGCGCTGCGGCTGGAGGGGCTGGCGCGGCACGCGTCGACGCACGCGGCGGGCGTGGTGATTTCTCCGCGGCCGCTCACCGAGATCGTTCCGCTGTACAAGTCGAACAAGGATGAAATCACGACGCAGTACGACATGAACGCGCTCGAGCGCATCGGCCTGCTGAAGATGGATTTTCTGGGACTGACGACTCTTACTGTGCTCGATGACGCCGTGCGGCTGATCAAGCAGAATCGCGGAATCGATGTGGAACTTGCGACGCTCGCGCTCGACGACAAGGCCACGTACGCGCTGTTCACGCGGGGCGATACGACCGGGATCTTCCAGTTTGAGTCGCACGGGATGCGCGACATTCTGCGGCGCTACCAGCCGACGCGCCTGGAGGATCTGACCGCGCTGAACGCTCTCTACCGGCCGGGACCGATCCAGGGCGGCATGATCGACGATTTCATCGCCCGCAAGCACGGCAAGAAGAAGGTGGCCTACGACCTACCGGCGCTCGAGGAGATATTGTCCGAGACGTGGGGCGTGATTCTGTATCAGGAACAGGTGATGCAGATTGCCAACCGGCTCGCAGGGTTTTCCCTGGGCGACGCCGATCTTCTGCGCCGCGCGATGGGGAAGAAAAAAGTGGAGGAGATGGCGGCGCAGCGGGAGAAATTCCTCACCGGCTGCGCGGCGCGCAAGGTGCCGGCCAAGAAGGCCGAGAAAATCTTCGATCTGATGGCGGAATTCGCCGGGTATGGCTTCAACAAGTCGCACTCCTGCGCGTACGCGCTACTCGCGTATCACACGGCGTGGCTGAAGACGCACTATCCGGTGGAATTCATGGCGGCGATGCTGACCTCGGAAACGGGGAACATCGAGAAGGTAGTGAAGTACATCAATGAAGCGCGCAGCATGAGTATTACGGTGCTGCCGCCGGATGTGAACTCGAGCGATGTGGATTTCACGCCGGTGGCTGACCAGATACGCTTCGGTCTGCGCGCGATCAAGAACGTGGGCGAGAACACGGTGAAGGGAATTCTGGTGGCGCGGGAGTCGCTGGGCCGCTTCAGCAGCTTTTATGAATTCGTCGAGTCGGTGGAAGCGCGGCAACTCAATAAGCGCGTGCTGGAAAGCCTGATTCGGGCCGGAGCGATGGACGGCCTGGGATCGCACCGCGCCCAGATGTTCGCGGTAACCGACCGCGCGGTCGAGCGCGCCCAGAAACTGCAACGCGCGCGCGAAAGCGGTCAGCATGGATTGTTTGGGGGCGGCTCGTCGCAGACCGTCGCTCCGCCCGTGGAACTTCTGCCGGAGATCGAGGAGTGGCCGGAGCACGAAATACTGGCGGCGGAATATGCGACGCTCGGCTTCTACATCTCGGGGCATCCCCTCGATAAATACGCGGGGCGGCTGGCGGACCTGAAGGCGACCGAGCTTTCCTCGACGGAGGGAAAGCGGAACAATGAGGACATCGTTGTTGCGGGAATCATCGTGCAGGCGCGGCCGATGCGTTCGCGGCGGGGTGCCCGCTGGGCGATTCTGACCTTGCAGGACCGCACCGGCGTGATCGAGGCGCTGGTGTTCCCGGAGGCGTTTCAGAAGCTGGAACCGATCCTCAAGGCAGCCACGCCGCTGCTGGTGAAGGGGCGCGTCGCGGTGGAGGATGTCGGAACGCGACTGATCGTATCGGATGCGCGAGTGCTGGATCAGGTGGCTGACCGACCGCCGAGCTTGCTTCGCGTGCGGGTGGATTTAAGCGTTGTGGACACCGGGGCATTGACGCGGCTCCACGAACTGTTTTCGAGCCGGCCGGGGCGGTGCCGCGTAGCGTTCGATCTCGTCAAGGACGACGGCACGGAGGCGACGCTCGAGGCTTCAAGCGCTGTGCGGGCGGACAGGGAACTGGTGGAGCGGGTGCGGGAGATTTGCGGCAGCGATTCGGTGGCCGTGGAGCAGTAAAGAGGGCCTGTGGCGGGGGACGAAAAGGCGGAAGACAAGAAAAAGGACAGGCGGAGGCTGGCGCGGCGGCGGCTTCGCAGGATGCGCGAGATTGCCCGGCAGCGCAAGGCGCTCGAAGAGAAGGCGCAGGGTTCCGCAGCGGGTGGAAAGCAATCTGCCGGCCCTTCCAGCACGGTGGTTCCTTTTGTCGAGAGGCGGCGCAAGGCAGCGCGCGGCACTTCCGAGGATCGCGAGAAGCAGCGTCAGAGTGAAATTGACGCGCTCGAACGAAACGTCGTCGAGCTGAGCCGGCTCACCGACCCGACCGAGAGCACGGCGGCAGACATTGAGCGCATCCGGCGCGAAGTCGAAGAGCTGAAGCACGATTTTTACGAGCATCTTGAGTCCTGGCAGCATGTTCTTCTTGCGCGGCACCCGCAACGTCCTTACACGGATGATTTTGTCCGCCTGCTGTTTGAGAACTTCAGCGAGATCCACGGCGACCGCGGGTTTGCGGACGATCCCGCGCTGATTACCGGCATGGCATGGTTTCACGGCAAGCCGGTGATGATCGTCGGGAGCCAGAAGGGCCGCGACACGAAGCAACGCGTGGCTCGCAACTTCGGGCAGGCGAAGCCGGAGGGCTATCGGAAGGCGCTGCGCGCGATGCAACTGGCGGCAAAATACCAGCGGCCGATTTTTGTGTTCATCGATACGCCCGGCGCGTATCCCGGGGTGGATGCCGAGGAGCGCGGACAGGCCGAAGCGATTGCGCACAACCTGCGGGAAATGTCGCGGCTGCCGGTGCCGATCATCGTGACGATTACGGGCGAGGGAGGGTCCGGCGGGGCGCTGGCGATCGCCGTCGGCGACCGCTTGTTCATGCTGGAGAATTCCATTTTCTCCGTGATTTCGCCGGAGGGTTGCGCTTCGATCATGTGGCGGGATGCTACGAAAACGAGAGCCGCCGCCGAGGCGCTGAAGATCAGCGCGCCCGATCTGCTCGAACTGAAGTTGATCGACGAAATTGTTCCGGAGCCCGAGGGCGGGGCTCATACTGACCATGCCGCCGCAGCCAAACTGCTTGATCCGTTCCTATCGCGCACCCTCGACGAACTTTCATTGCTTTCCGCCGACCAGCTCATCGAGCGGCGGTATCAGAAATTCCGCAGCATGGGGCAGTTTTTCGCCTGATTGGGCTGCCGCCGGTCTGGGCGGAGAGCTCCCACCTGAGTCGCACTCCCAAGGATTCGCCTCGCTGACTCAGAGACAGGCGTGGAGCGGGGCCTCGGAACTGGTCAGAGGGATAACCGTTTGACCATAAGAACGAGCTAACTTTTTGTCGCCGGATTTCGGATCTGGCCGGTCATCCGATTGCAGGGGTGACTCGATAGGTCTCCCGATGCCTTCGCAAGACGACAATTGCGCCTTCGAAGCGGCTCCGGCATTCGACGCTGGCTCCTTTTGTTCAACTCCTGAACCCTGTGCGACTTACGCGACCGGTGAATTGTTATCGTGGGAGCAGAAAGATGCGCTGGTGCGCCGGCTGGACGAGCAACTTCAGGCGCTGACCGACAAGCTGGAGCAGATTGAGGCCGGCGTGCGGCTGTTTCAACCGCTGTCGCAGGAGGACGCCACAGCGAGGCGTCTGGAAACGCAGCTCAGCGCACTGAGGGGCCAGCAACGAACCTTAGAAGTCGCTCTACGGGTGAAGCGGGCTACGTTGCTCGCCCAGATGGGGCGCAGCCTGGAAGCCAGGGCCGACTATCTGAAGGTGGCCGAGCTCGATCCCACAAACCGGCTGAACCTCATAGGCCTCGGGTGCCTGCTGGCTGCGACGGGGCAGCGCAGGGCGGCGCGGACGGTCTACGCGGAGGCGGTAAAGTATCACCCTGACGACGTCGTGATCCGGGTAAGCCTGGGCGCGCTGATGCTGGAGGAGGCCGATGCGGCTGGTGCCCGTGCCCATTACGAAGCGGCGCTTCGGATCAATCCCGAGTATCCCCAGGCACATGGGGGAATGTATTACGCGTTGACCCGGCTGGGTGAGCCAGATGCCGCCGAGTTTCACCACCGGAAGTGTTTCGAGCAGCAAAGGGTGATACCGACTCTCTACAAAGGGAAATCGCCGGCGATCCCCGTGCTGCTGATGGCATCCTCGGTGGGCGGAAACGCACCGCTCGAGAAATTCCTCGACGACCGTGTCTTCCAGACCTATGTTGGGGTCACCGACTTCTACGATGAGAAAACGCCGCTGCCGGCGCACCGGCTTGTTATGAATGGCATTGGCGACGCTGATGTGGCCGCCGCGGCGCTGGCCGGAGCGGAGCACCTGCTGGCGCATACCGCGGCTCGGGTGATCAACGCGCCTGCAGCAATACAGGGGACTGGCCGGTGCGATGTGGCGCGGCGCCTTTCCGGGGTGCCTGGGGTGGTGACGCCCCGGATGGTAACGCTGCCGCGGGAAGCGCTTGCAGCACCGGACTCCGGTGCAACCTTGACGCTTCATGGCTTTGAGTTTCCTCTTCTGGTGCGAACTCCTGGCTATCATATTGGAGAGCACTTCCTGAGGGTCGAGAGTCTGGATGAGCTGCCGATCGCGCTGGCGCAGCTGCCGGGCCGCGATCTGACGGTGATCGAATATCTCGAAGCACGCGGGCGTGACGGGAAAGCGCGCAAATACCGGGTGATGATGATCGACGGGCAACTCTATCCCCTGCATGTTGCGATTTCAAGCGATTGGAAAATCCATTATTTCAGCGCGGAGATGGCCGAGAGTCCAGCGCACCGTGCCGAGGATGCCGAGTTCCTCTCGAACATGAGCGGAGTGCTTGGCCCTGCCGCCGTGGCTGCGCTGGATGGGATTCAGAAAACGCTGGGACTGGATTATGGCGGGGTCGATTTTGGACTGAACGAGAAGGGCGAGATTCTTCTGTTTGAAGCGAACGCGACGATGGTTGTGATCCCGCCCGATGCGGATTCGCGCTGGGACTACCGCCGGCCCGCCGTCGAGCTGGTTCGCAGCGCCGTATCGAAGATGCTGATGGACAGGGCGAAGGGCGCTTTTTAACGCGCAGCAACCCGTTTGGCCCACTGAAAACAGGCTTCTCAGGCCACTTGGGCCTTCTGGCCGTCACCGCGCACGTGGGTATCCAGGAATTTCAGCGAAAGTGTCCATGCGAGGTCAGCGGCGATTGGGTTGTAGCTTGCGCGGACATCGCAGAAGAAGCCGTGGTCGGCGTCGGAGATTTCCACGTTCACATAGGTCTTGCCGACGCGCTTTAGTTCATCCAGAACGGTGCGGATCTGTTCCGGCGGGATATGTTTATCGAGTCCGCCCCAGAAGAACAGCATCGGCGCCGAGAGATTCGCCGCGCGAGGAAGCAGGGCGGGCGCGATGCCGCCTCCGTAGAAGGAGATCGCAGCTCGAAGGGGAACCGTGGAGGCTGCGAGAAATGACATACGTCCGCCCATGCAGAAGCCGATGCTGGAGATGCGGTCGGATAGTGCCTGTGGATGAGTTTTGAGCCAGTCGTAGGCTGCGGCGATGTCCTGGATCTGGCTTTCTTCCTTCATCGCCTGGATATGGGGCATTGCGGCGGGGAAGTCCGTGTAACTGCCCTCGAAGCCGGGCGCCGTCCGATGGAAAAACTCCGGAGCGATGGCGACGTAACCTTCACGGGCGACGCGCTCGGTAATGTCGCGAATGTGGGCGTTTACGCCGAAGGCTTCCTGGAAGACAAGCATGCCTG
>Ga0302325_10014363_pt1 | contig 16865 bp, 16 predicted proteins | sample Palsa_T0_2_FD_201948 | JGI IMG/M metagenome (GOLD analysis project Ga0302325, IMG submission 201948) | Peat permafrost microbial communities from Stordalen Mire near Abisko, Sweden - Palsa_T0_2 | ecosystem: Environmental > Terrestrial > Soil > Palsa > Peat permafrost | place: Sweden: Abisko... | reverse complement strand
AAGTGCTTGAACGCCCCTCCAATCACGAAGGCGTCTTCGCTTTCGATCTCGCCCACGATGGCCGCGAATAGAGGACTTGACCAATGCACCCCGCCGCCCCGGCTCAGCCTCAGCACTTCCTTCCCGAGGAGTAGCGCCATGGACCAAAGGAATATGTGGGATGAATGATCGGTTGAATCTAATCCATCGACGGGATCGGCGGCTGCGGTATCGAGCAGTATCCAGCGCACTGCTGCGCCGCGTTATGCGCTTTACTATAGGAACCGTCTTCCTTGGCGCAGCTTTGAGTATGGTAACTTCGGTAGCGTTGAGCCAGGAACTGGAAGGGACTCCGGAGCAGCGGGAAGCTTGCACCCCGGACGCCATGAAGTTGTGCAGCGACTTCATCCCGGATCCGGGCCGCGTCAAAGGATGTCTCATGCAACATGTCGCAGCCTTGAGTTTACCTTGCCGCGGCGTGTTCGAAAAACGTCGAGGATCGGATTCTCGTTCCCTCTCGCGTTCGCCGCGTAAGAGCGATTAGCAGGGCGATTTGAGCAACAAAGGGCCTGTCTGCATCGCTCTCATTCATTCTTGAATTTTCTTCAACAGAGAATGTAATAGACGCACGATTTTAATTTTGATCCTTCGTGGATATCTCTGGTGCTCGGGTGCTGAAGCTTGGAAGAATTTCTGGGTGCGAATCTGGATGTGACAAAGACGCAATCCGTAACAACGAACAATGAAGTTTGGAAAGGCCAATGACTGAAGCGGTTCTTAACCGTTCACCACTAGCGCCGGCGATGAGCCTCGTCTCTAAGTACGATCGCTGGCGCGCGAGAGCCGTCGAGACACGCCCCCCTCGGCGGCTCTCATCTCTTGTCGAGAACATGGATTAGGGCGGCGACATGGCTTTGCAAACAACGCCCCGGCCTATCACGACGGCTGTGAAGGGCAGGCCTCGATCGATGCATCCCTCACGCCTCGCTCACCGGTCATCCGGCAGACGTAGTGCCGGGATTGCGCCTACGATTAAAAGGGAAAGCGAGGCGGATACGCTGCAATTTCGATGCCCAAATAGCGGCCGCACAGTTGACAGCGGCATCAGCACCCGTCGTGGCGCTCGCCTTATCAGCATTCGGATTCAATGCCCAGTTTGCGAGAACCTCCACGAGTGGCGGGTCGCTGACGGGACTCTCGCCGCTGACTTATCGGCCGATCATCAGTCGAATGGTGCCCGGTTGAACAAGGCGCAGACGGTGTTTCAAGATTTTCAGGGCCCGGGTGCAGAGATTATCAAGCTACGTGATCAGTTGCTGGATGAGTTCCATCACCGCCTCAAGAACAACCTTCAAGTCCTCTACGGCCTCCTGAACGTGGCGTGGCGGAAAACCGAAAACTCGGGTGCGCGTGAGGTGCTGTTAGATACGTGCCGGCGTGTCGGGGCGATGGGGAGTGCACAACAGGCCTTTTACTCCGCGCGGAGTTCAACGGATATCAGCGGACAAAGCTTCCTTGAAGCCGTCTGTGCCAATGCCAGAGCCTTCTTCAGCAACGACGTATCGGTCAAGTGCGATGCGACTACCGGCTTTCTGCCGAAGGAGACGGCAATGCCGCTCGCGCTAGTTTTGAATGAGCTACTGACGAACGCCGTAAAATACGGCGCCGACGATCGCGGCCAAGTCACCATCGACGTACGGCTGAGCCAGCGTCCGGGAGAAATCGAACTCTCTGTGCAGGATTACGGAGCCGGTTTCGACTTTGAGGAGGGCGTAAGAAGGTCATCAGGCCTCGGTCTGGTGACCATGTTGGCGAGGCGGGTCAATGGAACCTTCCTGGTGGAACGAAAGTCCGGCGCACGATGCACTCTTAGATTTCCGGATCAATAAATGACCGGATCAATAATAACATGGATGCGGCATACCTCTCGGCACTATCGGCGCTCGCCGGATCGGTAGTCGGCGGCCTGATATCGGGCGTCACGACATGGCTGAGCCAACGCTCCCAGATGAGGGCTGGACAACTCGCCCGCGAAATGTCGCGTCGGGAGGGCCTTTACAAGGATTTCATTGTCTCCGCATCGAAAGCTTATGGCGACGCCCTTATGAGCAACGAGCCGAGCATATCAGAGCTGGTGGACCTCTACGCTATGATCAGCAGGATGCGCATTCTGTGCTTGCCGCGAACTGTCGCGTGCGCTGAAAAGATCATGTACGCAACGGTCGACACTTACTTCGCCCCAAACAAGTCGAGCCGCGAGCGGCATGAATTGATGAAGAGCGGGGCTGGCATCGATCCGCTGAAGGAATTCAGCGAGGTCGCGCGCGACGAGCTCAGCGCATTCACCACGCTATAAGTTGCAGATTATTTCAAGAAAGAAAACGTCATGGAATACGCTCAGCCGTTGGCGAAAGGGTTCTGCAGTGAACGTCTGCCCGGCGCCGGGCCGCGGGCCGTCCGGATCAGGTCGATAAGGGCGCGCAATGCGGCCGGGACCTGCCGGTGCCCAGGATAGTAGAGGAACAGTCCTTCGAACGATGGCGACCAGTCTTCCAGCACGCGGACCAACTGTCCCGAGCGCAGGAACGGCTCGGCCACAGCTTCGACTATATATGCGATGCCCAGCCCGTCGACCGCCGCGCGAACCGCCAAATCGATATCGTTGACCAACACTCGCCCGCCGACCGAAACTCGCTGCCGCGATTTGCCGTTTCGCTCGAATCGCCACGTAAAGACGTCGCCGTCGGCGGCCTGCCGATATTGAACGCAGCTGTGACGGGCGAGATCATCCGGCGTGCGCGGCGGCCGCCGCTGCGAAAAATAAGTCGGCGCACCAACGATGGCGATTTTCATAGGACCGCTCACCCGCACGGCGACCATGTCGGCTGGTATTCGCTCGCGCGATCCAATCCCCGCGTCGAATCCCTTTGATACTATGTCGATCGTCGCCTCATCCACCGCGAGCTCGAGGTGAACTTCCGGGTACGTCGACAAGAAACGTTTCCAGATTGGCGCGATGACTGCCGCCGCCGCTAGGTGGATTGCATAAATCCGCAGCCGCCCCATCGGCCGCTGGCGCTCCTGGTTCAAGTCCTCGAGCGCGCCGGCGATCTGGTCGATTGCCGGCCGTAGCCGATCGAGCAGACGCCGGCCGGTGTCGGTGAGCGACACGCTGCGCGTCGTGCGATGCAGGAGGCGGACACTGAGACGTTCTTCCAGTTGCCGCATCGAATGGCTGAGCGCCGAAGGCGTGACGCCGAGCTGCGACGCCGCGGCGCGAAAACTCAAGCGCTCGGCTACAGCGGCGAACGCGGTGAGATCGGCAAGGTGGTTGCGATCCATTGTTGAATTCCTCTCAACACCGAATGCAATAGATATAGCATTTTCATTTGCGTCTTGCCGCAACATCTTAATGCCAGACGGATTCGGGCGCTCAAGGAGGGCATCGGAATCGATTCACGAGAACAATCGGGTCGACCGGAGATACGACGATGGTCAGTGAGCTTACCGGGTTAACGGTATCCATGGTGAAATACTACGAACCTCTCATCGACCAACGGCTGCGTGCCTGGCTCCTGACGTTTGCTCTGGCCCTGGCCGGCGTTGCCGTTGCCGGTCCGGCTTTTGCCCGCACCGTATTTGATGGAGCGTGGAGTGTTCTCATCGTCACTCACGGCGGAGCCTACGATACCGCTTATCGCTATGAGGTGCGCATCACCGATGGAACCGTCATCAGCGACGCTAGCGGTCCGGCCACGGTGCAAGGACGAGTCACTCCAACGGGCGCTGTGAAGGTCACTGTGCAGGCCGCCAATCAACGGGCCGACGGCTCCGGCTATCTCAGCAGAAACCGTGGCCGCGGCGCCTGGTCGGGCCAAGGCATGAGCGGCACCTGCAATGGCACATGGGAAGCGGAACGGCGCGACTAGCACCGGACCCAGCCGCCCCACCACTCAGACATCGAGGAAGGCTCTATGCCCGACGACGCGACCATAGTTTCGCTGCGCTCCGACACGGCCGAAGCGCCAGCCGCGAAACGCGAGGCGCCACACAAACAACCGGAGCGCCCGGCCCAGAAGCCCTCCGCGCCTGAGAAAGAGCGCTCTCCACATCGACCGTGGACACGCTGGGCGTTGTTTGTGGTGCTGCCGCTCGCGCTGATCGTCGCCTGCTACTGGTACGTCGCCGGCGGCAAAGTGATGTCGACGGACGACGCCTATGTCGAAGCTGACACGGTCGGTATCTCCACCGACGTCCCAGGCATCGTCAAGGATATCGACGTTACCAACAACCAGCACGTCGACCCCGGCCAGATTCTATATCGACTCGATCCGCAACAATTCCAGATCGCGCTCGACAACGCCAAGGCAAGCCTGGCGCAGACCGCGCTGACCATCGACGCGATGAAGCAGGACTATCAACGCATGTTAAGCGACGCCGCCGCACAACAGGGCCAGGTGGCGCTCGATCAGGCAACCTATGACCGCAACGCCCTGCTGTTGCCGAGCGGCTCAACCTCGAAGGCAATCTACGACCAGGCGCGCTACACGCTCGAAACCGATAAAAACAAGCTTCAATCCCTGCGCCAGCAAGCCGCGGTGCAACTCGCAAGACTCGCCGGTAGCCCGGACATTCCGGTGCAAGAACATCCGCAATACTTGCAGGCCAAGGCACAGGTCGACGAAGCGCAGCGCCAGCTCGATCACACTGTCGTCAAGGCGCCGTTTGCCGGCATCGTAACGAACGTGCCCGCGATCGCACCGGGCAAGTATCTCGCGGCCTCGATGACCGCCTTCTATCTCGTCGACAGGGATCACGTCTGGGTCGACGCAGCACCGAAAGAAACTGAGCTGACCTATGTACGGCCGGGACAGACGGTCACGATAACGGTCGACACTTATCCAGATGCGGAGCGGTACGGCACCGTCGAGAGCGTCAGCCCGGCGGCGGCGCAACAGTTCTCCTTGCTTCCTGCGCAGAACACCAGCGGCAACTGGGTGAAAGTGGTGCAACGCGTCCCGATGCGCGTGCGCGTCGACATGACCGACAACAACCTGCCGCCGCTGCGCGCGGGGCTGAGTGTCGAGGTCGACGTCGATACCGGTCATGCGCGGGGCTTGCCGCACTTTCTAACAGCGTTATTCGGTCATGCTCGCCGGAGCGCGTGATGACTGCGGAGCGCACAACAGGTAGTGGTGGCAATCGGGCGGCGATCACGGTCTGCGTGATTCTGGCCACGCTGATGCAGGCGCTCGATACCACCATCGCCAATGTCGCGCTGCCGTATATGCAGGGCAGCGTTTCGGCGACCCAGGACCAGATCGACTGGGTGTTGACCTCCTATATCGTTGCTGCCGCAATCATGACACCGCCGACCGGTTTTCTCGCCGCGCGGTTCGGTCTCAAGCGTCTCTTCCTGGTCTCGGTCACCGGTTTCACCGTCGCCTCGATGCTGTGCGGCATGTCGCAGTCGCTGACGCAGATCGTGCTGTTCCGCATCCTGCAAGGAGCGTTTGGCGCGGCGCTCGTGCCGCTGTCGCAATCCGTGCTGCTCAGCATCAACCCGCCGGAACGGCAGGGATCGGCGATGGCGATGTGGGGCGTCGCGGTGATGGCCGGTCCCGTCCTCGGGCCGGTTCTCGGCGGCTGGCTGACCGAGGACTATACGTGGCGCTACGTCTTCTACATCAACGTGCCGATCGGCATTCTCTGCTTCCTCGGCCTGAGAACCTTTCTAGCCGACACCCCGAGCAATGCCAACGAGAAGCTGGACTGGTTCGGCTTCGGTGCGCTGAGCCTCGGCATCGGCGCCGCACAGGTTGCGCTCGACCGCGGCGAACAGCTCGACTGGTTCGGCTCCGGCGAGATTATCATCGAGGCGATCATTGCCGCCTCGGCGTTCTATTTGTTCCTCGTCCACACTTTCACAGCGCAAGAACCGTTCGTGAGGCCGGGGCTCTTTCGCGACCGCAATTTCACGGCCGGCACGATTTTCGTCGCGGTTGTCGGCCTCACTTATTACGCCTCGCTGGCGCTGCAACCGCCCTATCTCCAAACTCTCATGAATTATCCGATCGTCACCGCCGGCCTGGTCCTGGGTCCGCGGGGCGTTGGCACAATGGCCGCCATGCTGATCGTCGGCCGACTGATCGGGCGGGTCGATACGCGGCTGCTGCTCGCCTTTGGTCTCGCCCTTTCGGCCTGGGCGTTCTACGCGATGACCGGCTGGACGCCCGACGTTTCACAAACGACGATCGTGTGGGTCGGCGTCGTCCAGGGCATCGGTCTTGGCTTTCTCTTCGTACCGCTGAGCACTGTGACACTGGCGACGTTGTCTGCCGAGCAGCGCACCGCGGGCGCAGGCTTCTACAATCTCTCGCGCAACATCGGCTCCAGCGTCGGCATTTCGGTCGTAAACGCTCTGCTGACCCGTAATACGCAGGTCAATCACGCCGAAATAGCGGAGCACGTCACGGCAGTGAACCGCGTGTTCGAGACTCCATCAGTCACAGAATTTTGGAATCCGCTGACCGCCGCCGGGCGCGCCGCGCTCGATGCCATGATCACGCAGCAGGCGCAGATCATCGCTTACATCGACGATTACAAGCTGCTGATGATCGCGACACTGGCCGTGATCCCGCTCCTCATCGTGTTCAAGAAGACATCGGGCGGTAGCGCCGATCACACGCTCGCAATGGAATAATTGTTAGCCCAGTAGGCTACGTCCGTATTTGGCCTCAGCTGACATGGCGCGCTTTGCGAATCATTTTTTCCAAACGAACTGGTCTCGCGGACGCTTAGGGTAAGAGCGAAGTCCAGAAAGCCCCTAATTATCGTCATAAATCGCATGCGGAATAAAATCGCATTTATATACTTGACAACGGAAGGGGATTTAGTCCTTTCGCCGGTGTCGGCGGCTCTGAAAAGCTGCTATTTCGAGAGTGAATGCATTCCGATCTCGACCAATACCGACAGCAGGCCGAGGAAGCCCGCCAACAGGCCGAAAAGGCGATAAGCCCGCTCGACAAAGAGGCGTGGCTCAAGGTTGCCGACCAATGGACCAGGCTCGCGCAGGATGCAGAAAAAAGACCCCGCTGATGGGCCCGCGCGGCTCGGCCGACTTGGGGCGGCTCCCAAAGGTCGGCCGACATTCGCTTTACGGCAGGTTGCATCCCCCATAACCTTCCCTCCGGGGTCTGGGAGGGCGCTATGGGGCCAATCGACTTACGGGTTGAGGATTTGATCCTCGACCACGACAACCCGCGCATTACGCACGCTGAGGGCCAGCAAGAGGCCCTGCAAAAAATCGTAAAGGATCAAAAGACCAAGCTGGTAAAGCTGGCGCAAAGCATCGCCGAAAAAGGGCTGAACCCGATGGACAATCTTCTGGTCCTTCGTGTGCATCAGAAGCCAGAACGGTTTATCGCCTTAGAGGGCAACCGGCGCACGGCCGTATTCAAGCTCCTTACGAACCCGCGAGCTTGCATCACGTCAGGACGGTGACTACTGGCTTGAATTGCGACACAAGGGCGAACTCGGCGGCATGGGGATTGTCGATTGGACGTCGGCACAATCGCAACGCTTCCGTGATCGGTCACCCGCAATTCAAGCACTCGACATGGTGACAGAACGTGGCGGTATTTCTCCCGACCTGCGCGCAAAGATCGCCGACAAATTCCCAATTTCAACCTTGCAGCGTTTTGTAGAAGACCGCGAAGTACGCAAGGCGCTTGGTATCGACGTAAAGCAGGGCAAGCTTGTCACGAAGCTACCGGCCAAAGAGGTGCTTAAGCCCCTAAAAAGAATTGTGACCGACCTCGCCACCAAAAAGAAAAAGGTCGGCGACTTTATGCGGACGACTCAAATGGTCGATTACGTCCGAGGATTCGATAAGACCAGCGCAGCGGATTTATCGAAAGCTACCGGCGACGTGCGATCGGTTGATGAAATTCCGATTGTCGAGTTCGGGCATCCTGCGAAAACAACGTCATCCCGGCGGCGCTCAGATCCAAGTGACCGTCGAGAAGTGGTGCCAAAGGGTTGTCCGATAAACGTCACGGATAATCGGATTGCTGAAATCTATCGCGAGCTGCGCACGCTGAAATTAGATGATGCGCCGAACGCAATCGCGGTCCTGTTGCGTGTGTTCCTCGAAATGTCGGTCGATTATTTCCTTGAAAAAAATGGCGGCTCACTTAAGGCGGTGGACAATGGACGTGAGCGCTGGAAGAAGCTCGACAAAAAGCTCAAAGAAGTTATCGACATGCTTGTGTCGATGAAGGTGCCGGAATCAAAACTTGCCGCAATCAAGCGAAGCATCGACGTGAAGACCAGCCCAATGAACGTTGAACTATTCCACCTCTACGTCCACGAGCGGTTCGCAACACCGTCACCGCCGGAATTGAAAGCCGCTTGGAACAATGCCCAAGGGTTGTTTGAGTTCATCTGGCCATGAGCGACGAACCGCGTCGGCTTAAACACTTTACGCCGCTTCGCTATCCTGGCGGCAAAGGCAAGCTCGCTGCATACTTGAAAGAAATAATCCGCACCAACAAGCTTTATGATGGCGACTATGTCGAACCCTACGCCGGCGGCGCCGCCATTGGGCTTGAATTGCTTTTGCAAGAGTATGTCACCAAAATCCACATCAACGATTTGAGCGCGCCAGTTTATGCCTTTTGGAAAAGCGTCCTCAACGATACCGAAGAACTTTGCAGACTAGTAAAAAACACGCGTCTTTCAGTACCTTCTTGGGATAGGCAAAAGCGTATTTTCGCAAATCCACGCGACTACGATTATGTTCAGCTCGGCTTTGCAACGTTTTTCTTAAATCGCACCAATCGTTCCGGCATTTTGAATGGTGGAATTATTGGCGGCAGGGATCAAGCCGGGCCTTGGAAGATTGATGCAAGGTATAATGCGAACGAACTGATTTTTCGGATCGAATCTATCGCCAAAATGCGCCGCAAGATTAAGTTGACTCGGAGTGACGCATTGGCGCTGCTTCGTTTCGGGTTGCCGAAATGGCCAAAGAAGACGTTGATATATCTCGATCCACCGTACTATGAACAAGGCCGGGAGCTTTATTACGACTATTACCAGCCCGAAAATCATGTGGACCTTGCCAAGTTCGTTGCTGCGAAAATGAAAAATGAATTCTGGATTGTGTCCTACGACAACGTGGCTCCGATCAAAAAACTATATTCGCGGTTTCGTAACATTGTTTACGATGTGGGATATACCGCAAGGGAAATGCGCACCGGAAGAGAAGTTATGTTCTTTTCTCCGCAACTTTCGATTCCTGATCTAGTTGGCCCGGTCCAACAGATCGGAAGAATTAGGGACGCGGCATAAATGCAAGTAAAGAAAAAACCGCTTGATGCTGGTACTGCGGAGCTAGTGAAAAAGCTGCTTTCGCTGCCACCAAAGCAGCATGAGGATATGAAGGTCGGGCGACCCGCAAGTCAAAAGAAGCGCAAGCCTACAGGCCGCGCTTCTTCCGCCAAGCGGCATACCGACTAAGAAACTGTCGCCGACTCACTATTTCCGTTAATTGGCCGGTACGTCAGGCGCTTACCCTCGATGCCCTTAAGAGCAGCCGCCGTCCGTTCCCCGTCAGTGAAGCCGAGTTTGGCGCGGTGGTTGTGCCTGAATTGAAACTCATTCAGGTAGCGTTGCAAATGTTGATCGCCGCAAAAGCGATAAGTGCCCTTCATTGAGCGCTTGAAATTACCGAAGAAATTTTCAACGGCGTTTGTTGTTTGACCATCTTCGCCGACGTAAAAGCCATCGCCGCGATTGGAGCCGTGAGTAACGGTCTTATGGGCGGCAAACTTTCTGCCGACCTCAGGATAGAGGCGGCTTTCGTCCGTATGTAGTTCGGACTTGCGATCAACGTTTTTGATGAGCGTGCGAAACACGGTTTCGCCCATTGAGTGTTTGCTCTTGGTGGCATGGAAGACGCGGGCGCGACCATTGGGCTCAACCAAAGCAAGTACGACCGCCTTGTGGCTATGCCCTTTGCGGTAGCCTTTGGCGCGTTTGGACGAATTGCCGTAGTACGTTTCGTCTGCCTGCACCGATTGGCCTTTGCCGCCCATGGGCGAAGGATTGGACTCTTTCATGGCCTCCCGTAGGCGGTGCATCATGAACCATGCGGTCTTGTAGGTAACGCCAAGCGTGCGATGAATTTCGTGAGCGCTCACGCCGTTCTTGCCGCTGTTGAACATGTGCGAGGCCATGAGCCACTTAGTCAGAGGGACTTTGCTGCGCTCAAAAATGGTGCCGACCGTAACCGTAAATTGGCCATTGCAAGCCGCGCAATAATACAGGCCGGGACGGTGCGCTTTTCCTTGGCCCTTTGCGATTTTGTCTTGGTCAAGATTCCCGCAATGAGGGCAAAAAGGACCGGCAGGCCACCGGATCGCTTCTAGCGCTTCACGGGCCGCGTTCTCATCGTTGTAGGCGGGGTTTTGGAACACGGCTTTGGCCATGGGGTTTCTCCTATGCTCCAAATATGGGTTTTGGGTCTTCCGTTGTCAAGTATATAAATGCGAATAAAATCCTTGACTTCGATACGGGATTTTGCGAAACGGCGCCCTCGCTCGTCGTAAGGGACGTCAACCGGTGACGCGACTGACGGAGCGGGAGCGGTTCCTGCGGGCGGAGTTCGTCGCTCTTAGCTTGCAGGCGGTTTGGGCATCGTCCCGTCCGGCGCGTGATCGGACTGCAGGGTGCCTGCTGCACTGGCGTCGGAGAGGGGAACCCCGTTTGCATCCCGCGATTCCAGGAAGCGCGGCCCAGGCCGAGTTGGGATGAATAATCCCGGCGCATAGCCGCGGAGGAGCGCCGAAAGGCGAGCGGTCGCAAATGACCGCGCCTGCATCTCTTTCAGATGCAGGTACCGGAGGTGCGCCGTTCGGCGCTCCGCCTCCCTTGTTTTCAGGGGAGGCAAATTGAATGCCTCGCTTTGTTAGAGGCGCATGATCTTGGTCCGAAAACCGGACCCCACTTTTCGGGATCATGCGCGAGAGGCACCTTTCTTACCCCGTGAACAAAAACTCGGATGCAAATGCATCGCGGGAACGGGATTGCTCGCTTTCAATTCGTCATTGCCGGGCTTGACCCGGCAATCCATGCGGCGCCGCCGCGAATGCTTACAATCGACGTCGCATTCTCAATTTCAGCATGGACTACCGGGTCAAGCCCGGTGGTGACGAGAAAGGGAGCGATTGGCGACGAAGAAAAGGAAAGCATCATGAAAGCCAGACGAGGAACCAACCGCAGCTTTCCGGGACGAATGACTCTCGATGAGTGGCTTGTGCTTCCGTATCTGCGTCGGCTCGATCTGAAGCGCCGGGCCGAATGCGAACGGTTCGATTGTCATCGGTTGTGTGCGCGCATACAATGCAAGCGGCATCGCACCTGTTGCGGCGCCGATGCGCAGGACTGCGTGCGGCGGCTTTGGCATCTCACGAAACCGAAGCCCAAGACATTATGGCGGGAGCTGTCCCGGCTTTCGAGACTGGTCGAATTACCCAAGCCGGAGACACAGCTGGACGCACAGCCACCCTGGAGCAGCCCGCCGCAGCAAGCGACGCCTCCGGCCAAGCGTTCCCGTGCGACTCAATCCGGCCGGGCCTTCCGCAATTCGGGCCGGCGTTCGGCTTCCCGTCCGGTTCGTGCAGGCAAGGAGAATTCGGACGCAGGCCTTTGGGAAATCATCCAAACCGGGCAGGGCGGGGACGAGGGATAAAACGCCGGAAAAGAGGGGGTAACGCGTTGCGCGGCGGGGCTTTTTATGCGATGCCCGCGCCGAATTGGGCCGGATGCACGCAGTTCGGCACATTATTCTTGCGATTCTTGCGGGCCGGCGTTCCAGTTTGGCCCCTTACAACGACAACCGGGGTCGATAACAATGAATACCTTGTGGCTCATCGTTCTGTGCGGCGTGCTGGCGATTGTTTACGCCATCTGGGCGACGCGCTCGGTGCTTTCGGCGGATGCCGGCAACGAAAAAATGCAGGAGATCGCTGCGGCGATCCGCGAAGGCGCACAGGCTTACCTCAAGCGCCAGTACGCCACGATTGCCGTCGTCGGCATCGTGATCTTCTTCATCGTCGGCTATTTCCTCGGCTGGCTGGTCGCTATCGGTTTCGCCGTCGGCGCGATCCTGTCGGGCGCGGCCGGCTTCATCGGCATGAACGTGTCGGTGCGGGCCAACGTGCGCACCGCGCAGGCCGCGACGAAGTCGCTCGCCGGCGGACTTGAGCTCGCCTTCAAGTCGGGCGCCATCACCGGCATGCTGGTGGCCGGTCTCGCGCTGCTCGGCGTGACGCTCTATTTCGGCTTCCTGATCGGCACGCTGCACATGGCGCCGAGCGACCGCGAGGTGATCGACTCGCTGGTGGCGCTCGGCTTCGGCGCGTCGCTGATTTCGATCTTCGCCCGTCTTGGCGGCGGCATCTTCACCAAGGGCGCCGACGTCGGCGGCGATCTGGTCGGCAAGGTCGAGGCCGGCATCCCGGAAGACGATCCGCGTAACCCGGCGACCATCGCCGACAATGTGGGTGATAATGTCGGCGACTGCGCCGGCATGGCCGCCGACCTGTTCGAGACCTATGCGGTGACCACGGTTGCGACCATGGTGCTGGCGGCGATCTTCTTTGCCTCCGCCGGGCCCGCGCTGCTGCTGACGATGATGACGCTCCCGCTCGCCATCGGCGGCGTCTGCATCATCACCTCGATCGTCGGCACGTTCTTCGTGAAACTGTCGGCCGGCGACAATCCCTCGATCATGGGCGCGCTCTACAAGGGCCTGATCGTGACGGCGATCCTGTCGCTGATCGGCATCGCCGGTGTGATCTATCAGTTGATCGGTTTCGGCCCGCTCGCCGGCGTGACGTATTCCGGCCTATCGCTGTACGAGTGCGGCATTGCCGGTCTGGTCGTCACCGCCCTGATCATCTGGATCACCGAATACTACACCGGTACGGACTTCCGCCCGGTGCATTCGATTGCCGCGGCCTCGGTCACCGGCCACGGCACCAACGTCATCCAGGGTCTTGCCATCTCGATGGAATCGACGGCGGCTCCGGCCCTCGTCATTATTGCCGGCATCCTCGTCACCTATTCGTTCGCAGGCTTGTTCGGCATCGCGATCGCGGTGACGACCATGCTGGCGCTGGCGGGCATGATCGTTGCGCTCGACGCCTTCGGTCCGGTCACCGACAATGCCGGCGGCATTGCCGAAATGGCCGGTCTGCCGAAGGAAGTGCGCAAGGCGACCGACGCGCTCGACGCGGTCGGCAACACTACCAAGGCGGTCACCAAGGGCTACGCCATCGGCTCGGCCGGTCTCGGCGCGCTGGTGCTGTTCGCGGCCTACAACGAAGACCTGAAGTTCTTCATCTCAGGCGCCGCGCAGCACCCGTACTTTAAAGGCGTGGCTCCGGACTTCTCGCTGACCAATCCGTACGTCGTTGCGGGCCTTCTGTTCGGCGGCCTGCTGCCGTACCTGTTCGGCGCCATGGGCATGACCGCGGTTGGACGCGCGGCTGCCTCGATCGTCGAGGAAGTGCGGCGTCAGTTCAAGGAGCGGCCCGGCATCATGCAGGGCAGGGACAAGCCGGATTACGGCCGCGCCGTCGACATGCTGACGCGCGCTGCGATCAAGGAAATGATCGTGCCGTCGCTGTTGCCGGTGCTCTCCCCGATCGTCGTCTACTTCGTCATCTACTTCGTTGCGGGTGGCGGCGCGGCCGGCAAGTCGGCGGCGTTCTCGGCAGTCGGCGCGATGCTCTTGGGCGTGATCGTCACCGGCATCTTCGTTGCGATCTCGATGACGTCGGGCGGCGGCGCGTGGGACAACGCCAAGAAGTACATCGAGGACGGTCATTACGGCGGCAAAGGCTCCGACGCCCACAAGGCGGCGGTGACCGGCGACACGGTCGGCGATCCCTACAAGGATACGGCCGGCCCCGCCGTGAACCCGATGATCAAGATCACCAACATCGTCGCGTTGTTGCTGTTGGCGGTGCTGGCGCGCTGATTGGATTGAGCCGGGTGGATTGCAAAGGCCGTTGCAATCCACCGCTCGTACCCGCGAAAGCAGGGACCCAGTACGTCTTCCGTAAAAGATGGATTCCCGCTTACGCGGGAATGAGCGGGAAAGCGTTGCTCGGCTTATGAGCCTTGGCCCTTGAACGTGCGGAACAGGTAGCTGATGATGGTGTTCTCGTGGCCGGTGGTCGCCGTGGTGTTGCTGACGAAGTCAAAAACCTTGCCGTCCTTCATGCCGTATTCGGCAAGGCGCTGCACTCTGCGGTTCCTGTCGAAATAGACCGCGACCACGCGTTGGTCGGTGATGCTGGTATTCATGAAGCCGATCGGACGATCGGCCTTCTGCGAGATGTAATAGAACGCTTCGCCGCTCACTGTCGCGACGGTCGATGGCGTGCCGAGCACGAGCAGCACCTGTTCCTGCGAGGCGCCGAGCGGGATCTGCTCCAGCGCGCCGTCGGGCAGCACGTAGCCGCGCTGGAAGGTCTCGCCGATGCCGAAGCAGCCGCCCAGCAAAAGCGAAAGCGAGACCGCCGCGGCGCAAGCGACCGCGGGCCGTCCGTACCTTTTAAGCCGGTTGATGCCCCGCACTTCCGAACAGCCCATCTTGCTTCGAAACGCCGCGTGCCGTACGCCGAAAGCGCGACATTGGCAATCAGTTCGCCAATCAACCCGCCTCGGCTTACGTCAAGGAACCGGTCTATCCCTATGATCTTGCCGGGGTTTCGACGTCGATCCCAAGCCCACATCATCGCCGCGCTTTATGGCGCGGTCGTGGCGCAGGCGCGCTCTGCGACTTTCTATACCGATTACGGCGTGCCCGATACGGTGGAAGGCCGGTTCGACCTGATCGTGCTGCATCTCGTGCTGCTGCTGCGCCGGCTGGGCCAAGAGACTGGGGAGGAGACCGGGCAAGAGACCGGGCAAGAGACCGGGCAAGAGACCGGGCAAGAGACAAGGCAAGGAACCGGCCTGCGGCGCAGCCTGGGTCAGGATCTTTTCGACGAGTTTTGCCGGGATATGGACGCCAACCTGCGCGAAATGGGCGTGGGCGACCTCGCCGTGCCGAAGCGGATGCAGCGTTTCGCGGAAGCCTTTTACGGCCGGCAGTCCGCCTATGGCGAAGCGCTTTCCGGGGCGGACCGGCGAGACTTTGAGAAGGCGCTCGCGCGCAATATCTATCAGGGCAGGGAAGGCGATGATGCCGCGCGACTGGCGCAGTATGCGAGAGCCGTCATGGATGACCTCGATGCCCAGCGCGATGACGCGCTCAATCGCGGCGTAGTCGCGTTTTTAAAGCCCGAAGCTTTTGTGCGGGAAAAAGCGTAGATGCCAGAGCACGAGACAGACAACAAGGCGGACAAGCGAGCTCCTGCTCCAGCTCCGGGACCTTGGAGCGTTCCAGTTGAGCTGGCTCATGTTTCAGCCGAAACCGGCGCGCATTTCACGCTGACCGCAGATGCGGACGCGCGCGCCGCCATTGCCAAGATCGCCGAAATCAGCGAACTGCCGCGGCTTGACGCCACATTCGATGTCACGCGGCAACGCGATGACGGTTTGCATGTCGTTGGTCAGGTGTCCGCAACCGTCGGCCAGAATTGTGTCGTGACGCTCGAGCCGCTCGTCAGTGAGATTGAGGAGAAAGTCGATCTCCTGTTTAGCCCGCCGCTGCCGGGGCTCGAGCTGGAAAGAGACGAGGGCGATGAGTCCGGAAAACGCTCCGGCAGGTCGAAGCCGAACCTCGATGGGCCGGAACCTTTGCTCGACGGCGCGATCGATCTAGGCGCGCTCACCATCGAGTTCCTGATCCTTGGGATCGATCCCTATTCCCGTAAACCGGATGCGAAATTCGAGCCGCCGCAGGACCTTAAGCCCGATCCGGGACCGTTTGCCGCGCTTGCCGGCCTGGCGGTGAAGGACCGCGATGGCCATTGATCGCAGTTGTGTCTGCAGTTGTGTCTGGGGGCCGAACCGCTATTCTCGCCCGCCGTTACACGGCCGTTTCCCCCGGAAGTAGGATCAGGACCGCAAGGTCATTCAATGTCAGATAAGGTCCGCATTGCGCTTGATGCGATGGGGGGCGACCGCGGCCCCGCCGTCGTTGTAGCCGGCGCCGATCTCGCGCTCACCCGCCACCCCGGCAGCGAATTTCGGTTCTTCGGCAATTCGGCGCAGATCGCGCCGCTCGTCGATGCGCGCCCGGCGCTGAAAGCCGCGTCGCAGGTCATCCATACTGACGTCGCGGTGAAGATGGAGGATAAGCCCAGTCAGGCGCTGCGCTACGGGCGCTGGAAGTCCTCAATGTGGCTCGCAATCGACGCCGTCAAGAAAGGCGACGCCGATATGGTGGTGTCGGGCGGCAATACCGGTGCACTGATGGCGATGTCGAGATTCAATCTCAAGACATTGCCGGGAATAGAACGCCCTGCCATTGCGGCGCTGTGGCCGACATTGCGCGGCGAGTCCATTGTGCTCGATGTCGGCGCCACAATCGGAGCCGACGCCGAACATCTGGTCGATCTTGCCTTGATGGGCGCCGCCACCGCGCGCATCCTGTTTGGCATCGAACAGCCGAGCGTGGGATTGCTCAATATTGGCGTCGAGGAAGCCAAAGGCCTCGAGCAGGTGCGTGAAGCCGGTCAGATGCTGCGCGAGGAAAAATTGCCGGGGCTGAGCTATTTCGGTTTTGTCGAGGGTGATGACATCGGCAAGGGTACGGTCGATGTCGTGGTCACCGAAGGCTTTGCCGGCAATATCGCGCTCAAGACCGCCGAAGGCACGGCGCGGCAGATCGGCGAATATCTCCGCAGTGCGATGACCCGCTC